>RCNG010001822.1_pt1 | contig 10665 bp, 8 predicted proteins | sample 2041371 | NCBI WGS metagenome assembly RCNG01 (sample SAMN09708227, study PRJNA481090) | Marine sediment metagenome, whole genome shotgun sequencing project. | biome: marine sediment; feature: ocean; material: sediment; isolation source: Sewage treatment plant 1 marine sediment (STP1) ... | reverse complement strand
CCACCCGACGGGGTGTACTTCACAGCGTTATCGACCAGGTTGCTCAGTGACTGTCGCAAAAGAGTCCGGTCTCCGACGACCGTTGGCGACCCCTCTGAGGGCTCCAGTCTGAGTTCCACGCCTTTGGCATTCGCTCGCGCACGTATAGCCTCAACGGACTCCACCATGATGAGACCCAACCGGCACGGCTCCTTGCGGATGCCGACACCGGCCTCAACGCGGCGCAGATCCAGCAGATCGCCCACGAGGAGCCCGAGGCCCAATTGGTGCTGGAGAGCGGGGTCGGCTACGGCGCAATAGTCGGGGTTGCATCCACTCAGGTGCCGGAAGTGATGATGGTGGTCCCGGGAAACGTGGAAGGCTCGTACCTCTGGCGCAAACTGACGCACGACGTCGAGATCGGCAGGGGCATGCCGCGCACCGTCGTCGGCTCCATCAAACTCCCCGACGACGAACTCGCACTCTATCGAAGGTGGATCGAAGAAGGAGCGCTACCGTAACCACGTTACGATCCCAAGAACGCGGGCCGGGTGCCTGGCTCCAACATTGTTTGCCGCGAACAATGTTGCGTGCCTGGCATCCCCTCCCATGGCGGCGCAGGAAACGATTCCGTAGAATGCTGACCCTCAGTCTCGCGCCGACAAGGAGCCTCCCCTGAAACAACACCGCACGACCATCGGCATCATCTTCCTCATCGTTTTCATCGATCTGGTTGGCTTCGGGATCGTCATCCCGATTCTGCCGCTCTATGGGGAACGCTTCGGGCCGTCGGCGCTGACTCTCGGGTTGCTCATGGCCTCCTACTCGGCCATGCAGTTCATCTTTGCCCCCATCCTCGGGCGATTGTCGGACCGATTCGGCCGGCGTCCCGTGTTGCTGGTCTCGCTGGTGGGCTCGGTCGTCGGGTACCTGCTCTTCGGCTTTGCAGGCTCCATCGCGGTTCTCTTTGCCGCGCGCATCATCGATGGGATTTCCGGAGGCAACATCGCCACGGCGCAGGCGGTGATCGCCGACATCACGGGTCCCGAAGACCGGGCCAAGGGGATGGGCATCATCGGCGCCGCTTTCGGTCTCGGTTTCATCGTCGGTCCGGCGGTGAGCGCCCTGCTCGTGGACATCCAACCCTGGCTTCCAGGGGTGGCGGCAGCCCTGACCTCGGCGATCGCCTTCACACTCGTGCTGCTCAAACTCCCTGAAACCCTGCCCGAAGAAGCTCGAACCGAGGCTCGCCAACATCCACTGAACCTCTCGAGTCTCCGCGAGGTCTTGGCGGCTCACCCGTTGGTGGCCATGTGTTTCGCCATCGTTCTTCTGGTCATATTCGCCTTCTCCAACTTCGAGACCACCTTCGCCCAGTTTGCCGCCTTCCATCACGGACTCGGCCTGTCCCGGATCGGTTGGCTCTTTGTCTATGCCGGGGTGCTCGGGGCGGTTGTCCAAGGCGGCCTGGTGGGTCGTCTGGTCAAGATCTTCGGTGAGAAGAAGCTCGTGGTCGGGGGAACCCTGATTGCGGCACTGGCCGTCGGAGCCGTGCCGTACCCCTCGAGCATGGCGGGCCTCATGGTGGTTCTCGCCGCCCTCGCTCTCGGGCAGGGTCTGGCCTCGCCATCGCTATCGTCGTTGACCAGCAAGTTGGTCCGCCCCGACGAGGTCGGTGGCGTGATGGGGATCTACCAGGCGTTCTCCTCATTGGCGCGGATCTTTGGCCCCCTGACCGCTGAACTCGCGTTTCACGTCGGGTATCACTGGCCGTTTCGACTGGCGGCCGTTGCCTATTTTCTCGCCTTTGGTGTGTCGCTGGTCCTCGCTCGACGGGCGCAGGTCGAAATCAAAACCTGACGGCCTTTCCGATTAGTGCTCCCAATCTCGATCACCGTTTTTGAATCGACGATTAATTCGGCCCCTCTTCAGCCAGCCTTTGCTAGACTTTCCAGGAACGCCAGCGAAGGGTGGAAACCATGCCCAGAGTGGAAGATCTTGCTCACGATGTCACAGTCCTCATTCTCGGCGGCGGCAGGGGGACACGTCTCTATCCCCTGACCATGAACCGCAGCAAACCCGCGGTGCCCATCGCGGCGAAGTACCGGCTCATCGACATCCCCATTTCCAACGCCATCAACTCGCACATGCAGCGGATGTATGTCCTGACCCAGTTCAATTCGGTCTCGCTTCACCGCCACATCGGTCGGACCTATCGTTTTGACACGTTCTCCACGGGCTATGTCCAGATCCTGGCCGCCCAACAGACCGACGGCGACAGTTCCTGGTTCCAGGGGACTGCCGACGCGGTGCGCCAGAACGAACGGGTTTTCAATCAGATCCGCGGCGACTTCGTGCTCATCCTTGCAGGTGACCATCTCTACCGCATGGACTACCGTGACCTGTTGGCGGATCTCATGCTCCACGATGCCGATGTGGCCATCGGGGTCATGCCGTGTTCCGAGGCCGAGATCGCAGGATTCGGCGCCGCACGGGTGGACGACGACGGTCGAATCCTGGAGTTCAGGGAGAAACCGAAAACCGCTGAGGAGCGGGCTGGGATGGAGGTCTCTCCGGATCTGCTCGAGGAGAAGGGCGTCCGAGTCGACCAGCCGTACCTGGCATCCATGGGGATCTATCTCTTTCGAAAGCAGGCATTGATGGAGGCGTTGGACAACGATTTCGTCGATTTCGGTAGCCACGTGATTCCTGCCGAGGTCGGCCGCAGACGGGTCCAGGCCCATTTCTTCAAGGGCTATTGGCGCGACATTGGAACCACGCGCGCCTTCTTCGACGCCCACATGGACCTGGTCAAGTTCAACCCGCCCTTCAGCTTCCACGATCGGGATTGGCCGATCTACACCCGGCCACGGCACCTGCCCGGGGCACGGCTCGACAGCTGCTGTTTCACCCGGGTCCTTCTCGGCGATGGCTCGAGGGTCGTCAACACGACGGTCGAAGACTCCGTCATCGGGCTGCGCGCCAACATCAACGGCGCGACTCTCAAGCGGACACTGGTGATGGGTGTCGACAACTACTACCCCAACGCACCCGAGGACGCACCGCCGGTAGGCATCGGTGAGGGCACGGTCATTTCCAACGCCATCATCGACAAGAACGCCCGCATCGGGCGCGGCGTGAGGATTGTCAACACCGCGGGTGTCCAGGAAGCCGATGGCGAGGGATGGTTCATCCGCGACGGCATCGTGGTCATTCCCAAAAACGGGATCATCGCCGACGGGACGGAGATCTAGCAATTCCACCGGGTGGAATTGCGGTGGCTCGCGTTGCTCGCCAGTGCATCGCAAGCCGGCTCGCCGCTGTGGTCCTGAAACCCGGTGAGTTTTGCGAACTCGTGGATTGGAGAAAGGCGCCCCGCTGCCGGGGCGCTTTCGTGTGGCTCGGGATCGCATGATTGACTACGGCCAGTTCGGCCTGTTGTGCCCACCACCGCCGGCCACGGGAAACCCGGTTTCCGGATCGCGGAGTTGCACGAGAACCCCGGTGGCATCGTCGGTGATCGAGATGGCCACATCGTGGGGATCTTCTGCGCACTCGGTGGGGGCGAAGGTCACCGTTAGGACAAGTCCGGGTACGATCACCAGTCCGGCAGCTTCGATGGGTTGGTAGGGGCTGAGAGTGATTTCGATGGCCTCTCCCTCGACATCGAGGGAAACGACGGGCTGTCCGGCGCCGGCGTGTCCGGTGAAATGGATCACCTCGCCGGTGACGGTTTCGACCTGGGACATGTCGAGGCCGCTCCCGTTGCCAGGCCCACTTCCGGTCCCATTGCCGGATCCGCCGGGTTCACCGTTGCCGCTGCCTCCACCGGATCCACCAGGCTCACCGCCACCGCCACCGCCACCGCCCTGACCACCGCCGTTGCTGCCTCCGGAGCCATTTCCCTGGCCCGGTCGGCCCGAACCGTTTCGGTTGAACTGCCTCTGGGTCCAGAGTGGCCGTCCGTCCTCATCGCGGAGATCAACCGAGGTGATGTTGCTCAGGTTGTCGACCCAGGCGGCGACGGCAGTAGCGGCGCAGGTTGGACATGCGTAGGCGAGGAGGCGGACCGAATCGCCGATGTCGGCCGAGAATCCGGCGGTCTGAAGGAACCAGATCGGGCCGAGGCCGACATCGACCTGTCCGAGGCCCGGATCATCCACGGTGAGCATGGGCATCCCGGAGTTGGAGCCACCGGTGACGGCGATGACCGTGCCGCTCACCTCGAATGCCTGAGACGGATCAGCGCCAAAGCCGGTGCCCACGCCGGCCGCCAGCGCAGGTGAAGTGACAAACAGAGCGAGAAGAAGAATGAAGAGTGTTGAGAATCTCATGGGAAGGACCTCCTTGGTTTCGATCCGGTCTGCGGGTGATTCCGCGCCGGCGAACCGAGATAGGGCAAGGTCCGTGCCAGGAGGGAAACTAATTCGAGGGCGGATTTTCGGACGAGTTGGGTCGTTCGGACTCACCCACCGCGGCGTTTGGACCCACTTCCACTCCTGCTGGAGCCGGCACCCGAGGAGCCGAAGGAGCCGTTCCGCGAGCCGGGATTGGAACCAGCGTCGCCCATTCCTGGAGCTGTGGCGCTGTGGCCCTGGTCCCAGTTTTGGGGAGTGAGGCGGTGGGGAGTCGGCGCCTCCGCTGGACGACCGGGCCTGATGCGCGACTGCTGTCCGGCCTCAACTCGGATCGACGGGCTCTCGCCAGCGGGATCCCTGATCTCGACGATACCCTCAAAGACCACGACTTGAGTGTACCCACTCTTTTTGACTCTGACGCCGTAATCGGTACCGCGAACGGCGAGAACTGCCGACGGGGTGGTGACGAGCCGCGGGTCGGTGCCCGTGTAGCTGCCGAAGATGGCCCGAATGCGGCCCTTCTCGATGTGCAGCAGGACTCCTGGGCGGTCGTGAGCGAGGACGAACGAGGTCTTTGCGTCGATTCGGAAAACCGCAGTATGGGTGGGCACTCCGATGATGGTGGAAGACGAGGCGCCGGTTCGGAGGCGATCACCGGAAGCGGCCCTGTCGCCGGCGCTCAATCGACGCTCCTCGGGCTCGATGACGAGAAACAGTTTCCCCTCGACGGCCGCGACTTCATAGTCGATCTGGTCCGCACCCGGGTTATCGTTTGCGGCGACGGGGAACGATGCGACAAGCAGCGCCGCGATCAACGCTCTTTTCATGGTTTCTCCTCGGGATCGAGGCCGATCCCCAGCCGGTGCGCCTTGCGGTAGAGGGTCTTTCGTTCGATGCCGAGGATCCGCGCCGCCTGGCTCCGGTTGCCCCCACAGCCACGGAGAACTTCCTCCAAGTGGCGGCGTTCGAGTTCCTGAAGGGTGATTTCGTCACCGGCTCTCGGCAACGCGTTGGCTTGTGGCGTCTTATCGTTCATGGAATCGAGAATTTGAGCCACGACCTCGTGATCACTCAACCCCCCACTATCGATGATTGTCCGCTGGATGACGTGCTCGAGTTGGCGCACGTTGCCCGGCCATGGATACTGGCTGAGCAGGTGAACAACCTCGGCACCGGCTGAAGGGATGGCCTCGCCACCGTGTCTGCGGCGAAAGTGATCCACCAGAAGGGGGATGTCCGATTTCCTGTCGCGAAGGGGCGGTAGGGTGATTTCGTAGGCGGCTATCCGGTAGTAGACATCTTCCCTGAATCGGCCGTTCCGGGCCTCCGCGCGCAGGTTTCGGTGAGTGGCGGCGATGACGCGCACCGGTACTTGGATCCGATGCTCTGAACCCACCGGCTGGATCTCCCCCGACTGGAGGAAACGGAGGAGCTTGACCTGGAGGACGGCCGGGAGCTCGCCCACTTCGTCGAGGAAGAGGGTGCCGTTGCGCGCCGTTTCGACGGCGCCGGGATGATCCGAATCGGCGCCCGTGAAAGCGCCCCGGCGATGTCCGAAGAGCTCGCTCTCGAGCAGGGAATCGGGGATCGCACCGCAGTTGATTGGAATGAACGGCCCGCCTGGGTTGGACCCGAACCGGTGGAGGGCGGTGGCGACGAGTTCCTTGCCTGTTCCGGTATCCCCACGAATCAGGACCGGCAACTCCAGCGGGGCGACCCGCGCCACCGCCTTGTAAACCTCGACAATGGAAGGATCGCTGCCGACGATCATCGACTGCGGTCCTTCGACACCCGGCCCGGGCCTGACGGTGGAGGCAGCAAGGGCGGCGTGGACCCTGCCCACCAGGTGCTCGAGTAAGAAGGGCTTGGCCAGATAGTCGAAGACCCCGTGGTTTCGCGCCGACGCGGCGGTTTCCACGGTGCCTCGAGCGGTCACCAGGATGACCGGGGTGTCCTTCCGTCGTTCCTCCATGGAATCGACCAGGTCGAGACCGGTGCCGTCACCGAGGTAGATGTCGGCGATGACGAGATCAAAATCGAACTCGTCGAGAGCGATGATGCCATCTGCGGCCGAGCCGGCGCTCGTGATCTCGAAGCCCTCCTTGGCCAGGGCCAACGCCATCATTTCGCGCAAGGCGTCGTCGTCGTCGACCACGAGGATTCGCTTTTTCATCGAGTCATTCCTCCGCGGGCAATCGGACGGTGAATTGGCTTCCCTGTCCCGTACTACTGACGACGTCTATGCATCCGTCGTGCCAAGTTACCACCTCGTCGACAACCGCAAGGCCGAGCCCGGATCCCGAGCCTTCGGCCCCGGGGACCCGATAGAAGCGCTCGAAGAGGTGTGGCAGTGCGTGCTCCGGGATACCCACTCCGTGGTCCGTGACGGTCAGAATCGCGGTTCCATCGTCGCGCCGGACGTCGACCTCGATCGCCCCGCCCTTCGGCGAGTATTTGAGTGCATTGCCCACGAGGTTGTCGACAACACGATCCAGGAGAACCTTGGATGCCTGTGTCAAGACTCCGGCCGCAATGGTCGACACGATTTCCTGGCCGCGAGTGCGAGCGGCTTGCGACAGGATCTCCAGACGCTCCTCAACCAGTGCACCCAGATTGATGGCCTCGGTGGACCCCCAATACTGGTCGGTGCCGAGGCGTTCGAGATCGAGAAAGGTCGCGACCATCTCACCGAGACGTTCGGACTCGACGCGAATCAGGGAAGCCACCCTGTGCTGCTCCTCGCGCGTCAGTTCATACCGTTGAAGGGTCTCCCCGAATCCGGCGATGGAGGCCAGGGGGGTCTTGAGTTCGTGAGAGACGAGTCGTTGCATGTCGCGGCGTTTGCGTTCGAGTTCCACCTCGGCGGTCACATCTCGCAGCAGAGCCATCCCACCGTCACCGATAGAGAAGACGGAGACGATGATCTCTCGGTCGTTCCGATGGAAGCTGACGGAACGGGAATCGTTCCCCCCAACCTCGAGGGCATCGAAGTCGTGCCGGTCAGGCTCGTCACCCCACAAGCTGCGGGCGGCGGGGTTGATCACGACGGTTTCTCCGTCGGAGTTCCACATGACCACGCCGTCCCGCATTCCGTCGAGAAGGGTTCGTCGGGCGGTGTCCTGGCTGAGTACCGCCGACTGAAGATCGCGGAGGGCCGCCAGTCTGGCCAGTGACGACGTGGGAACCTGCGAGCCCAGATCGGGATCATGGTGCCGCAGCAGCGACTGGAGGAGCAGACCGCTGTCGCGCCGAGCGATCCTCGACTCGAAGCCCTCGCGGAGGGCGCTGGACAGAACGACTCCCACAACCAGGGCCGCCACCGGTAGCAGGAGGTGCGACAGCTCCATGGCAGTGACGGCGAAGACAACAACCGCCACCACAATGACGACCGTGGTCCATGGTCTGAACGCCCCGGTCCGGGTTCGGAGGACCTGGGGCACGAGGGCCGTCAGGTAAAGCCAGAATAGACCCCACCCGGGATTCAGCTTTCGGATGAGTCCGTCTCGAAGAATCGAGGCGGCAGCCGATGCGTGAACGAGGACCCCGGGTGAGGATGCGGGCCCCGGACTGGTGGGCACAATAAGCCGATCACCCGAACCTGTGGCCGTCACGCCGACAAAGACAACGCGCCCGGACACCAATCGATCTCGATGCTCAGAGGCAAGGAACTCTGCAGCCGAGACCCGGACCACCGATTCGGGAGCAGGCCGAAAGTCCGGCCGGAGAATTTTACCCGGTTGGACTTCGATTTCAGGATTGAGCATCCGGGCAGCGGCGAGCGACAAGGCGGGGAGGGCCACGCCTTGCGCCTGCTTTGTCGCGACGATCCCGCGCACCACACCATCGGGGCCGATCTCGGCGTGGACATGGGCGGCGCGGTCCACGCCGCCGAAGCGAGGATGGGGCAGAAGCCAGACACCGTCGTGACTCAGGGCGGCCGCCACCAAGGACCGACCCTCTCCGAGTGCGGATTCGAGTTTGGAGTCGTCAACGACCTCACCAGCTTCGACGAGCAGAAGGTCGAGGACCACGGCGGATGCGCCGACGCCGTGAGCCGCACTGATCACTTCGCCGACCAAGGATCGCGGCCAGGGAAGGGGGCCGTGGTCGGCAATCGAGGAGTCGTCGATGACGATGGCGGTTAACGGCACGTCGGACGGATTCCCATGACACAGTCGCAGCAAGGCGTCGCCGATGCTGCGGTCGAGGGGATGCAGCCATCCCGCGATGGCCACAACAGCCGTCAGGCCCGTCGCCATGGCTGCCAGACCGGCTCCACGAAGGGTCATTCATGCCTCCGCGAAAGCCATCGTTCTGATTTTCTGTCGTCCACGCGATCATAGTATCGCGAGAGTCGTCTGAGAGACTGTGATTCGTGGCCGGTGTTTGACTGTTGAGTATTCTCTCAAACAATTAAGAACAAAAGACTTCTTGCGGTTGGTTTTAAGACGGACCATACTTGGCTGGTCATCGGCCGTTGGATCGGCCGATGGGTGGGGGGGACCAGTGCGAGTTCTTTCGTGGGCGGTTGCCATTGCGGCCCTGGTATCGATTTCCGGTGCGGCGGCCGAGCCGGAACATGCCGGCCGCGATGCTGTTACTCGCCTCGCAGCTGCACAACGGGTTGCCCTCAGTGAATACCCGGGCCTGAGGGCCCGGCAGGCCGGGGTGAACGCCGATGCGGCGGCCATGCGACGAGAGGCTGCAGCGGGGCCCCCATTCCTCGAATGGCAGAGCGAGGGCTTGGGGGGATCGAGCCGCAAGCCCAACGCCGCCGACTATCTCAGGGTGGGAACTCCGTTCAATTTTCCCGGCCAGACCGGCAAGGCTCGGACCCTGGTTCGAAATGCCGAGAGTTGGGTGGTCACGGCGCAGGATGTCGCGGTGTTGACCGCCGCCGCCGAAGCCAGCCGGCGTTGGATCGAGGTCGCGGCAGCGCTGGAGCTGGAAGCTCTGTCGACGGCGCGTTTGAGCCGGCTCGATGACGCCCTCAACCTCCAGGAAGCCCGATATCAACTCGGTGAGATCGCCGGAACCGAGGTCCGTCAACTGAACCTCGAGCATGTCGGCGAGACGTCTCGATTGGCGACCCGTCGGGCCGAGGTTGAAATAGCCCAGGCCTCGCTTGGGGAGTTCTGCGGCGGTGACTGGGGCACGGTTCGTCGCGGAGATTTGCAGGCGTTGACCGCGGTATCGAGAACACCCGCGGCCGTCGGATTCACTGCCGAGGAGCTGGCCGAGGGACCCATGCTGAGATTGGCCGTTGGTGATGCCGAACTCGAGCGCAGCGCCGCCGCGCTGGTGTCATCGACCGCTTGGGGCCGCGCGGAGGTCGAGGCGGAATGGGAGCGGGTGCCGTCCATCGATGGATTTCCGGGTTTCGACGCCTGGGGGTTTCGCCTGACCGTGCCGCTACCGTTGGGCGCCGCCGGTCATCGGCAGCGCGAGGAGGCCAGGGCGCGCGCCGATGCGGCCGCCGCATCGCTGGACGTTGCAAAACGAGAAGCGCTGCGGGCGGCGGCAGTGGCGCTCGCGGTGGCCCGGGGTGCTTCTGATCGCCTTCGGGCGCTCGAACCGGCCATGGATGATCTCCCGAAGACGGTGCACTCGTTTGCCGAGCAGTTCCGGCTCGGGGCCATCAGCTACCTCGCCTACATAGACGGCCTCAGCCGTTTCGACAGGATCGTCGAGGAGACCATCGACGCCCGCAGGACCTTGCTCCAGGCTCGCCTCGATCTCGCGGTTCTGCTCGGCGATTCGTCGATCTTTCCACTGCCCGACCCGGTTTCTGACGAGGAGGACTGAGATGCGTAGGATGGCGATTGGACTGATCCTGATGACGGCCGGTGCAACGGCCGTGCGCTTGGCCGGATAGCCGTTGGCCAGGATCAACACGCCAGCCCCATTCGGCGCCGCCTGCACGGCTTCCGAAGCGGACGCCAGTCGCGGATAGGCCCTGCCCTCGGCGGTCATCACTCGGTAGAGGTCGTTATCGGCCGCACAGGCAAATACCAGGTTCAACGGGGCCGGTTCTGCCGAAACCGCAGGACAGCAAAGAAATAGGACCAACGGCAGGATCAGTAGGATAGTGCTCATGTTCTATGTCTTCAATCTCTCGGATATTCGTTCGGGCTGGGCAAACAACACGTTCCGAGTTTCCACTCGGCCATACTGATCGCCGATGCGTCTATTGTCAAGCTGCGCGGGACGTGATTGCGCGAGGAAAAAGGGGACAGGTACGAATGGCATGAACTTAAGGCCAGATATTGTGTAAGTGCTTGTTCTGCAACGCGTTATGATGTATGCTCTCCTTGGGGGAGATGGAATC
>RCNG010005714.1_pt1 | contig 10667 bp, 3 predicted proteins | sample 2041371 | NCBI WGS metagenome assembly RCNG01 (sample SAMN09708227, study PRJNA481090) | Marine sediment metagenome, whole genome shotgun sequencing project. | biome: marine sediment; feature: ocean; material: sediment; isolation source: Sewage treatment plant 1 marine sediment (STP1) ... | reverse complement strand
CTGCTCTTTTCCGTCCCTGAGCAGTGCAATACCGAGGTTATACGTGCTGAAGCCTTCAAGGCTTTTAATATTCTGTAGTTTTCTAAGAATCTTCACAGCCTCGGCAAAACGGCCGTTGGCCATGAGAATATTTGCGTGCAGAAAAGCCAGATCGTCGCGAATATTGTAAGGAACCTGCCCTTTGATACGCTCAATGGCAAAAAGAGCATTCAGTGGCTGGTTCTTTTGAAAGTAGAGCCTGGCCAGGCGAAAAATGGCCTCGTTGCGCACCTGCTCTTCGACGTTGCCCTCGATGACTGCCGTGATGGCGCGTCCTGCACGAAGGTGCATGCGGTAGGCCAGTTCGAAATCACCTACGGAAAATTCGGCGTGGTTGATATGGTAATAGAGTGTGTCGAGCTTAGGTTCATCAAGCCCGCGGTGCTGCATCAGTTCGGTGTCGAGCCTGGCGATAGCATTGAACCACTCCCCCTGAAAGGCGTAGTACAAGGCTTCTCCGAAATAAAGGTCTTTCAGTTCCCTGGGAGCCTGCGTTCCGGCCGTCGCTGATGATATCGCGAAAAATACGCTTATTAATATGACAAACAATCTGGACATGAACTACCTATCCTTGATTTTAATACTTTGGGATGTCAGTGTTATTTCCACGATCCTGGGGCCGACATCTTTTTTCACCGTAAAACTCTTCTGTTTCCGAAACTCACTGCCGCCGGCAGATTTGCCGGTGACCGATACTTGCATAATATGTTCACCAATCCGAACATTGCCCGTGTAGATACGTTGCACCCCTCCACTCTTTAAAGCTTCGAGCTCTTTAAAAGTGTAGATGTGGTGTGCGATCGGCTTGTCGCTCAACTCGATACCCACCGAGTCGAGGCGAAAGGTTTCGCCGCTGCCCAGCGCTATAAATACTGCGATCTGGGTATTCGAGGGATACAACAGCTTTTCTTCAAGCTGATTAAGTTCCGCCGCAATGGCCAGAATATCAGTTTTTATTTCCTGCACTTGTTCATCCAGCCCCTTGATCTGTTCCCTGGAAACATCCTGCCCATAAGCGGCAACGCTCAACGCCAGCACTAAAATCCCTGTGATAAACACTTTAATCCAGCAGTACATGTGGCCTCCTCATATAAATTCATACTAAAACGCCATCCTTAATTCTGTTTCTTCTTATAATTTCATAACAGGCTTTTTAATTGTATACAAGCTTCAGCTACATCTTTCCGATAATATTAATAAACAGCCCCTGGTGTCGGTAATCAAACTGGGTCAGATCATCCGAAAAATCACTGAAATTGTAGCCCACGCCAATTTTAAGGTGATTGCCCAGGTGGCGGTATAGCCCTATTAATACTCCGCTGCGGCTGTCCTGCGCGTCAGGCAGGTCAAGCTTGCGCACCTCGAAAAGCGCATCCCAGCAATGTACGAAGTGGTAGTCCGCACGCAGCACATACAGGTGGGCCCGGCTTTCAAAAAACTCCGGGTTTGTACGCTCAAGAGCCACCTGGCCTTGGCGATAGGCATACTTGCCTCCTATGGTCCAATGTTCCGTCAGATCATACATGAGATCCAACGATCCGATGTGACTGCGTTGGATAACTCCCGTATCAGTTCCCGCCTCCTGTTCACTCGGAGGAAGATTGTAAAAGTAAGTGTACTTAAGCAGCGCATTGAGACGGTCATGTTGAACGGGACGATAGGCGTAGCCTACGACCGCCTCCGTGTAATCGCCGTCATAGGATTGGCCCAGGGAGCTTTTACTCAGGGAATGATTGAATTTTCCGATGAGCCTCCAGCTGTCGGAAAGCTGATACTTGAGGTTGTTTTTAAACAGCCATGTCGTACGTTTGGCAAAACTGGTATCCGGCTGCTCGGTGTTGTCAAGCCGATATTCCACCGCGCTCGCGAGCGTTAAGTTGTCCAGCTGATAGCCGGCGTTAACACCAAACGCCGTTCTCTCGATTTCAGCTGCGGTCTGATGATCCGTGAGGGTTCCGTAATCGAGATTGGCGCCGAAATTGAGATGGTCGGTGGGCGCAAGATCAACGCCGGTGGAATGCACCAGTCCGGTTGGCACGTCTCCGTGGGTATACCGTTCTTCCAGGTAAACACTTGCGCTGTCCGAATAACGCGTACGGAAACCGGAAGCCATGTTGCCCTTTCTGGCAAGTTGGCCATTGTCGGTGCGCTCGTTCTCAAGGGTATACGACTGATACAGGGTTGTCCGGTCGGAATACAGGTAGTCGGTTTCAAGGCGTGCGCCGGTACCGAGGTCTCCTGCGGAAATCTCACCGCCAACCTTTAACCGGTCGGTCAACCGCAAGCTGCCACCGGCTCCGAACCGGTTGTTTTCCTCACGGTTGCCGCTTGTCTGAATCGTTCCCTGCATAAAACCATAGGTGCTCCATCGGGCAAGCGAATCGTATTGCAGTCTGGCCACGGTGTCAGTTCTCTCGCCCTCTTCCTGAGTCGCGGGCACAACCGCCGAGTTGTCCTTGCGGTTGTCATGACGGACACCCGTGCTCACGGTCCAGTTCCGGCTCAATCGGTAATCGAGATCCATCTCGCCGGCCTCTGTCTCAAGGCCATCGGTTTGAACCTGCTTGTCACCTTTTAAGCGTACATGAATGGTGTCGCTGAAAGGCAGATCAACGGATGTGCCATACTGGGTTTGATCCCGGTCGGTGGTCAAACCCGGCGCGGCATACCCCGCTTCCAGATTCTGCGAGTATAGAGTCAAGCGGCCGCGTCCGTTTTCAAAAAAATCTTTAAAGCCGATACTCGCATCGATACGATAGGCCGAAGCATCGACTTCGTTGTCATTAAACGTATCTTCGGTGCCGAAATTGAAACCGCCGTCCAGGGAAGTCGTTGTGGTCAAGCCAGGACCTTTAGTGCCGGCCGCTTCGAGCTTAAGCCACGTTTCCGACGATTTACGCAGGGTCAAATCCGCACCGGCCAGGCTTTTTTCGATATCTGCTTCCTCTTCCTGGCTGTAGGTTCCGCCAATTTTGACATGGTCATTGAACCAGTAATGAGCTCTGCCGCCAGTCGCCAGCGTGTCCGGGTCATCAAACCCCGGTGTAAATTCATAACGAACCACCAGGTAAACTGGATGCCCGCTGATGGAACCGCTGTGAACCAGCAAGTCGTCGTCGGCCGTTGGCGACAGAGGCTGGATCAGCAGGATGCGTCCCTGCAGGGAATCAAAGTCGTAATCGAGCTCAGGCATAAGGTTTTTAACGCCAAGAACCATGCCGGAATCCTTGTCGCGGACTTCAATGCGCAATCGCTCGGAACCTTGTAAAATGTCCTGCCGTCGCATGAAATAGAGCGAACCGCCGGTCCCGCGGAACTCATCGCGTCCTGCCACGGTACCCGGGTCCGCAGCATACCCGTCTATCATGAATCGCGACTCGCCGAAACTGGTGGTATCAAGGGGTTGGTAATGCAGGTTGGCGCCGTATAGTCCGCGGTCCACATGGGCAAGATCGCTATCGGTATAACCTATCTTGAAGTTGCCCCAAAGCCCGTAGGTTTCATCTTTTTTCATTTTGGCGTAGAATTTGCCCATGGTCGGCGCATCTTCCGTCACGGTACTGTCGTCACCGTAGGTCGGGTAGTGGTAATCCGGATTCATACGCCGGAACAGCGCGTCGGGAGACTTGTCCATGAAATTGGAAAAGATCTCGTCAACAGGTCCTTCACGCGTATCAGCGCTGGCAGTTAACGACCAGCCATTTTCGAATTTCCCGTCCGTATAAAAGGCCATACGACCATGGATGCTCATATCTTCACTGTACTGGGGTTTATCTTCTGCAAGCAGCTCGGCCGGCCCGTTGGTCTTGTTGCCGGACAGGGTCAGATCGGCGATCCCCACCGTGAACCAGTCGCTTTTCTTTAATGACAGGTCACGCAGGAAAAGCTCGCCGTTGCCGAACTGATCCAGGACAGCCACTTCTACGGTATGCAAACCCTCCGGCAGTATCTCTTCGGCCACAAAACAGCCTTTTTCGTCAACGGGAACTGCATATCCGGCGAACCACACGTTATGACCTTTCGGAATATCAGTGCCGTGGACTTGCACCGTACCGCCGCGTAGCGGTATATTGCGGTAAGCGATACGGCTTTCTCCATACCCGACAAGCAACTCCCGGCTGACAGCGGTTTCGGCAACGGTTTGATCAATATCGTCAACCACCCACAGTAGCTGGGGTTTTGTTTCGTCGAAACTCTCCTTTTCATCATACACCCGCACCAGGTATTGGAGTTTTCGTACCGGGGTGGTGTGGTTTTCGAACCCGGCCCGCCATTGGGCCGTACCGTCGGCATCCATGGGAACAACAGCAATGGGAATATCGCGAACGGATTGTTGCTCCTCGAAAATTCTGACCTCCGCCCGCCGAATGTAATGACGGTAGTTCGCATAAAGGCGAAAACGAACCAGGTTTTCGGCAAAGGCCGTGTCCTCCAAGTCCCGGTAACGGATAGTGCATGGCCAGGCAGTCACGTTCAACCGCGGTTCCAGCTTTAAACTGTCGTGTTTGAACTGGATATTGGCCTTTTCCAGCGCCACGTCGGTACAGCGCTGTATGTCCGAACTACACTTGCCCGGATCGTCCAGCGGTTTTCCGTCGACGGTGATACGCATTTGATTTAAAGCAAAAGGATCGGCCGTACGCACCTCACGGGTTATGGGCGTAACTTCCACCCCCTCGTAATCATCGAGCAAGGCCAGTTCATCATAGACCACCTGCGCTTTGACGCGCGAGGTATCGGATTCGATAAAGCCGGCGTTGATAACGTCGTCGGACTGGACATAGCCACGGCCGTCGAATTCCACCTGCTTTTCCGTAAGCCCCATCTGCTCGCGGACAGCCTCCATGGCTCGTCGCGCACGGGCCATGGACAAACCAACATCATCACCGTAAACTGCTGCCGTACGGCGATTAAGACGTTTGTTGCTGGTATAGCCGATAAATCGCAAACGGACATTGGCCTTGTCGCTGATCTCATCCATGACGCGACGCAACTGATCCGTATACCCGGCAGCTATTACCGGTTTTCCTTTTTCAAACAAAATGGGATCGATACCACCCGAGGAGGCGTTATACACACGGGAGACGGTGGCGGCACCGGCGGCATCAGGACACAGTTGAGGCTCATCGGGCAGATCCTGCAGTGGATCATCGTACCAGAACTCCACCTCAATACGTCGATTAAGCGCACGTCCCTGTTGAGTGTCGTTTGAGGCCATTGGCCTGGACGATCCCCGGCCCTGGCTGTCAGTCTCACCATCGACCAAACCCAGATCCTCTTGAACGGCCAGGGATACACGCCGCGCAACCGCTTTGGAAAGCCCAAAATGATCGCCGTAAATTCTTTTGTCACGTTCGTCCAGCGGAAAGTTATCCGTATAGGCCGTGAACTTGACCACGAGATTCTGCTTGCTGCGCAGGTTGTTCATCGCCTGTCGGACTTGCTGTAAAAATTTTGATGGCACCTTTGCCATGCCTTCATCGTAATGTAAGGGCATAATCAGGTTCTTGACGCGGGCTCGCTGGGAGTGACCTTCCTTGTAACGCAGTTTACAGACCGTTTCGGTACGGCAAACCTTAATTCGCTTGACCACGCGAGGGACAAACACTTCCTTTTCGACCTGTTTCTCACCGATCTTGTCGTACCAGACCTGGACTTCTACGCGCCGGTTTATCTGACGCCCTTTCTCAGTGGCATTCTCGGCCAACGGCTGACTGTCGCCAAGGCCTTCGTAAGAGATGGCTTCCGGAGGCAGATTCAACTCGCGCTGGCAATATTCGGCTGTAGTGCCGGCCCGTTCACGGGATAATCCGACATTGTCGCCGTACATGGCAGCCAGGGATTTGCTGAGCGGCAGGGAATCGGTATGGCCGATAAAATGCAGTCTCACATTGACTCGATCACGCATGCGGTCGAGGACCTTTCTCAAAAGGATGAGATAGTTGTCGGGGATTTCCACCTCTCCCAGACCGAAGTGGATGGGTGGAACCAGGTTGTCAAGCTTAACCGTTTTGACATCCGGCTCAACAGCATTGCGCACCTCCCTGCGATCCCTCATCCACTTCGAATATGGCAGGGTCATGAATCCAGGGTATCGAGGGCTGGTCGGCAGGCAGATGCACCTCAGCCGACTCTCCACTGGTATCGGCGTCTCTTGCTACCGTTTGCGCGAATGAAGAAGCCACTGTCCCTGTTGCGGTAATGACGCACCAACACAGAATGGCGATACCGCACTTAAATACAGTTCGTTTTAATAAATATTTCAGGGACATGGTCTCAATCATTATTATTTTTTGCGGCCGTTAACCGGCGCACCGCGACGCCAATAAATTTCTGTTTCAATGGCCAGTGGATAACCGTCTTTTGACTTTTTCCACTGGCGTGCGATAGTCTTCTTCAATGCGTTCAGGCGTTCGTTGACCAGGCTTTTTGGTTCAATGTCGGCTAAGTAGGAAAGACGCAGAACAGACGGCGCTTTTTTCAGCTCTTTAAGTAACTGGTTAATCTTGGGTTTCCATTGCAGGCGCAAATCGCAGGTATCGGGTTCAAATACGCCATCGGCGATATCGATACGCACCACGCGATGAATGGTTGCGCCGAAGTTGAATCGAATCATCTTGCCGCGTGTGGCACGCTGGACCCTCGGGTTTTCAGTGGTCAGGCGATAACCTGTCGGCAGGCTGCGTTCATCCAGTTTGAGAATGAAATTGCTGCCGCGATCGGCATCGGGTACGACCGCACAGGTAATATGGAAACGCCCATGTTTATCTGCGGTGGCAATCAGACCGCGCACGGTCACCACGCGGGCGCCGGCGAGGCCCTTTTCACCCGGGTCCTGCCGTCCGTTCATATTAAGGTCGTCGAACACCTTGCCGATCACATCGGTGCAATCGAAATCCGGATCAGGAACGACCCGCACGGTAGCCGTCGCTTCGCCCGAAATGTACTCGCCGATGGCATTGTTGCGCACCTGGGCGCGGTTGACATAGTCTCCTTCGGAAACGCCAGAACCGACCACCAGCAAAAACTTGATTATGACTTTGTGGTCCACCTGCATTTCAAGGCCATCCCAGGCCAGTTGGAGACCGTCGATCCGGGGCTCAGTCGGTATGCCGTTCAGGCGGGCTGAACCGGCCACATACTTGAAACCGGCCGGGAAGCGGTCGACAATGCCCAGGTCGTAGAGGGGCACGCCGAACACATTGGTCACGGTAATCGTATAGGGTACCAGGACACCCCGGGTCACATTTTTTTTGGAGGAAGTCTTGGTAATGGCCACGGCCCCGTCCATTTCAGGGTCAATAGGAATAGGGTTGTTGAAAATTTGACTACTACCGGGCACCATTGTTTAGCAAAAGATGCAGATAATAGATTGTCCCGTCCGTGCGTGGTGGCACGGATACGGGAGGCACTGCCGGAGAGACCACAATTTCGCAATAGCCGGGCGGAGCCGGTATCGCATCGCCGGAGCAGGCCGGTACAGAGAAGGGTGGCGTGGTTGCGTCATTTGCGGGTGGAATAATCAAAGAAGGCATACTCATGTAGCCGGTGGCCGGCGGTGTCACCTGAATGAGATAAGCGCTGCCTGTGGGGCACCCCCCATTACTGAAATTAATATCGAATTTGTAATAGCCTTCCGCGGCCGTAACCTGATTTTGTTGAAACGGATCATCAAAACACCCACCTGGACACGGCGCACCCGTGGCTGCATTGAGCATGGTCACTGTGGCACCGGCAATGGGCACACGCAAAACCGAGTTATAGACAGTGCCATTAGGCGTGATCGGAAGGTTGAGGTTTTGCAGATTGCCGCCGTCCGAAACAATGATGTCACTGATCCGGTGAAGGCCATCTGTAAAGACCGAGTCAGCATATCCTAAGGAAGCGGCATTTGGACCTGCGCCCCGGGCACGAAAACGTATTTCATATTGATCGGATGTACCTGCATTGGGCAGCAATCCGCTTAACCGGTAGGTACCGCTGTCATCCGTCAACACGGTGGTCACCGGCACATTGTTGCGATAAAGGGTGACCGTCCAGCCCGTAAGGCGTATTTCGCCACTATCTAAAATCGTGTCAAAATTAGTATCGTGCCATACATTGCCGTTAAGGGTGGCGCTACCCGGCGTGCCGCCCACATCGATGGATACACTGGCGGAAGCGGTCTGAGTGGAGCTGTTCCAACTCACCTCACCGGTGTTGGTGATAGTGGTACCGATGGCTACAGTGGCATTGATCTGAACCCGGAAGCGCACCACCGTGGTTGCGCCGGTGGGCAGATCCCCATAGGTGGTGTCATAGTCTGCTGTGAGCATGGAACCGAGATAGGTGACGCCGGTCGGGGCGCCGTTCATGGTGCCCGATCCGGGCACATAGGTCACCAAAGCGTTCAGAGGTGGCCCCAGATCATCGGTGACCACCACGTTGGTAGCCGCCACGCTGCCCACATTGCTAACCCGGATGGTGTACTCTAATTGACTGCCCACCAGGGCGGGACCACCGCCCACAACAGCCACATTTTTGGTGATGGTGAGCAGTTGGGCCGCGCCCACCACAATGATGGTGGGCTGGTAACCGTTGGAGGGCAGACCGTCCGCATCGGTGAGGCCCGGCGGCAACTCAATGGAAGTCAAATCACCTTGATTGCTGATGATGGTGCCGGCGGGCAATAACGCGTTTACGGTGACGTCAAAGATCACCACACCACTCTCACCGGCCGAAATAATGCCGGGTCCTGGGTTGTCGGAAGATTGCACCGTCAAACCACCCACCAGGGGCGACAGACCGCCGACATCCGCCTGCGCAACGCCGTTTAATTGGGTCGATGCCAGCACATAGTCGGTATTGGTGGGCATGGCGTCGGTGAGCACCACGCCGGTGGCCGCTATGGCGCCGGAGTTGCTAATATCGATGGTGTAGCGCAGGGTATCACCCGGGTCCACAATTCCCACTGTGCCGTTGTCCACTGAAATCTCCACGGTTTTAAGGGCATACAACAAGGGCACGTTGCCCACCACGTCGCGGGTGGGATCGTCGGGCACCGCTGTGTCGGGATCATCCGAGGGCAGGTCGGGTTGCGTCCCACTGCCCTGCCCGTCGCTGCTCACAAAGCCTTGGTTCTCTATAATCAAGCCATTCATGGCTGCCGGATCCACCACCACGTCAAAGATTACGGTGGCGACGTTGTTGGCCCCCGCGGCCGTATCCGCGCGCATGTACCCCGGGCTCAAATTTTCAGGCGCATTGATCAAGATGCCGGTCGTTAAAGGGTTAAGGCCAGGGCCGGGATCGGGTACGGCCGAGCCGTTGAGGGTGGTGCTGTTGGCCACGTAAGTGGTATTGGCCGGCGTGGAGTCACGTAACTGTACATTGACGGCATCCTCATCGCCGATGTTTTTAATGGTGAGGGTGTAGCGCAGGGTGTCGCCGGCCATGAGTACGGCCGGATCGTCGGTCATGTCCGTTGAGATCTTTTGGACCTGAAACTGGGGCGCCGAGGCGATCAGGGTCTCGGTGGGATCGGGACCGCCGCCCACATTGGGGTCGTCACTGGGTATGGTTGTGGGAATGATGGAGACCAGTCCCGCCTGATTGAGCACCACGGTGCCACTGACGATCACCGGCACAAGGTCGACTTCAAACTCTACCACCAGGCGGTCATTGGCGCCCCCTGCAGCATCAATGTTGAGGTTGGCAACATTGATCAAGCCGGTACCGTTGGTGCCACCAAAAGGATCGGTGCCGATGGTGACCGCGCCACCAGGCACAATGGTTAAAATCAGGCTGCCGGCAACAAACAACGGTGGACTGTTGAGGGCGTCCACTTCATCCACTACGGAGAAGTTGGTCAGTCCGCCCAAACCGTTGTTAATGATTTCGAGGGTGTAGTGCAGGGTATCGCCGGGGCTGGCGTTCAGGCCCGGATCCTGGCTGGTGGTAACGTTTATGACGCTCTTGTTAAATGTCAGCACCGGCGCTTCGGTGTTGATGGTGTGGTCATCCTCTTGATCATTGGGGTTGCCCGGGGTGCCATCGGTGAGCGCATAGGTGTATTGATGGGGATCGGCGTCGGCCGCATTGGGGTCATAGCCATACCAACTGGTGACGCCGGCCACATTGATTAGCGGGACGGCATTGACAGTATCCGGGTCCAACTCGGTGTCGTAATTAATGATGAGATGCTCGCTGGGCTGCAAGGCCCCAGCAGCCGACAGCAGCTGCAGGGTCCATTCGCACGAGGGGACGTCAAAACTCACCGTATAGTCGGTGCCCGCCACCAGCACGCCGGAGGTCGGTGTACCGCCATTATCGAAGAACTGGGCGGTGATGTTGCTGGGGCCGGCGCCGCAGGTGCCGCCATTGACGGGGTCATCGGGCAGCCGGTCCACGATGGTGAGGTTCCAGGCCGGACCGGACCAGGTGTTTTCAATGTCCAGTACGAAACCGGCCGGGATGCCCACACTCATGGCGGCCGGACCGCTCTTGTCCATGACGAGCATGTCCGGTCCGACGATGGTGATATTCGGGGATGCATCTGAACCACCGGGTTGCTGGGTGGCGCCATCCCCGTTGATCTGATTATACGTGTAGTCGGCCGTGTTGCTGAAAAGCGCGTTTGTATTGTTGGG
>RCNG010001821.1_pt1 | contig 10669 bp, 10 predicted proteins | sample 2041371 | NCBI WGS metagenome assembly RCNG01 (sample SAMN09708227, study PRJNA481090) | Marine sediment metagenome, whole genome shotgun sequencing project. | biome: marine sediment; feature: ocean; material: sediment; isolation source: Sewage treatment plant 1 marine sediment (STP1) ... | reverse complement strand
TCGATCCCTACCGCGGATGAGTGCCATCTGCGGACTCCCTTCTAGGCCTGGCCCTCGCCCCCTTGACCGTAACGCTCGCTGTCCATCTCGATAAAGGTCTCGACCAGCATATTGGATGCCGTCTCGATGTCACGCACGAAGCGGGTGATCTTGGTGGTGTACCAGTTGTAGACCAACTGTGCCGGGATAGCGATGATAAGACCGGTTGCGGTCGTGATCAACGCCTCGGAGATTCCGACCGCAACCGCGGCGGGGTTGGTCAGACCTTGCTCGGCAAGAGTCGCGAAGGACTTGATCATGCCCGCCACGGTGCCCAGGAAGCCGAGCATGGGCGCCACGTTGGCTGTCGTACCAAGAATGCCGAGGTGCTTCTCCAATCGGTCGAGTTCATAGAGTGCGGCATTCTCGATGGTTTTTTCGATTTCCTCTCGGGGTTGGCCGTAGCGGAGCAGACCGGCCTTCATCACCGAGGCGACAGGGCTCTTGTTCTGTTCGCACACCTTGATCGCCTCTTTGACGTTGCGGTTGACCAGCAACGCCTTGCGGATCTTGGTCAAAAACGCGTTGACGTTGATCTTGGCCTTGGAAAAGACGATAAAGCGCTCGATCGCCACAACCGTGGCGAGCACCGAGAAGAAAAGAAGCGGCCACATGAAAATTCCACCCTGGCGAAAATACTCTGCTACCTGTCCAGTCACGGCGTTGCCTCCTCTTGTTTAGAGTCCACAGGCGGGGATGAGTTCCACGCTCATCCAGGTTTCTTTTCGCATCGACCCTTTGTTTCGAGTACTTCCGAACCTCCTGGATCAATACGGTTACTCTGCCTCATTCGAGAATGAAGGCAGGGCATCGTAACACGAGCCCCGGGGGTCGTCAACGGCGATTTTTTCAACGTGAAAGGAGCGATTCTGCCGGACGAGATGTGAATGGTGCAAATCGCCGGTGAGAACCTCTCATCTTGGTTTCGATGCCCCGAGGTGGATATGGGTGAGGGCTACGGCCATGGCGTCGGCGGTGTCCGTCTGTGGTGAGACGTCGAGATTCAAGAGTCGCGTCACCATGTATTGGATCTGTCGTTTCTCTGCCCGACCGTGCCCGACAATGGCGGATTTGACCTGGGCCGGGCTATACGAGCTGACGTCAAGATCTTTGCATCCCAGTACCGCGAGGATCACTCCCCGGCTCTCGGCGAGAGCGAGTCCGGACTTCGGGTTGATGCCGGAGAACGACGATTCGACCGCCGCGCAGTCAGGGGCGAGATCTTCGACAATGGACTCCAGATGGCGGTGGAGATCGGCGAGGCGCTGCGGTCGCCCGGTGCCGCGCGGACGCACGACCCCTGCCGATTCGATATGGTATCGGTTGCCCTCTGCGACCACGAGCGCCCAGCCGGTTGCCCGTGATCCGGGATCGACACCGAAAACGCGGTAGCTCATTCTGCCGCTAACAGCTCGTCGTCAATGTCGAAGTTGGCCCACACGTTTTGAACGTCATCGTGATCTTCAAAGGCCTCCATGAGGCGGATCATCTGCTGTGCGGCCTTGCCCTCGAGCCGAGTGGTGTTGGAGGGTTCCATATCCATCTGTGCGGCCTCGACCTCGAGCCCGGCGGTCTCGAGACGCTCCTTGACCGCGTGCAGCTCATCGGGGGATGTGAACACACGGTAGTAGTCCTCGTCCTCGATGTCGAGATCCTCGGCGCCCGCCTCCAGAACAACTTCCATCACCTGGTCATCATCCATCTCCGGAGCACGCGGGACCAGAATCAGACCCTGTCGGGTGAAGAGCCAGGACACACAGCCGTTTTCTCCGAGATTCCCACCGTTTTTCGAGAAGAGATGGCGGATCTCCGGCGTTGATCGATTCCGGTTGTCGGTGAGCAGCTCCAACATCACAGCTACCCCGCCCGGACCATAACCCTCGAAGCTCATTTCCTCATAGTTCACACCGGGCAGCTCACCGGTGCCGCGCTGGACGGCCCGTTTGATGTTGTCCGCGGGCATATTGGCGGCTTTGGCGGCGGCGACCGCGGCGCGCAGCCGCGGGTTGCTGTCGATGTCACCGCCACCTTCGCGCCCGGCGACTGTGATCTCGCGGATAATCTTGGTGAAGAGCTTGCCACGTTTGGCGTCGGCTCTCCCTTTTTTGTGTTTAATTGTGCTCCACTTGCTGTGGCCCGACATGACGCCTCCTCACGGATAAACTGTCTATCGCGCTTGCTCCCCGCCGCGCTCGATGGCCGATGACGGGGGGTGTCGGCATTATACCGTCCACCACAGAGAGTCTGCGCGGCCGGTTGACTTTGCAAGCCCGTCGCACATAATGAAGTACGGGGTCTTCGACCTTGGGAGCTTCCGAGGGCGGGTCAATGAACGTCAGTATTCTTGTTGTTGAGTACGAGCCGCGATACGTCGAGCACGTGCGCACAGCCCTGGCTGCGTCCGGATATCGGTTGGAAATCGTCAGCACCTTGGATGAGGCCGTCAACCTGTGCGCCACCCTCGAACCAACTATTGTCATCATGACTTCGGTGCTGCCGAATCTCAAGATCGAAGACGCCATCACCCAGCTTCGGGCGCGTGCCGGACTGCGGGCGACCCCGTTCCTGATCCTGATGTCCGGTTATCGCGGTGACAATCCGAAGGAGGATGCGGTTCGTTACGGGGCGCAGGACATTCTCGAACGGCCCTTCGGTGCGGACGCTTTGAGCGAACGGGTGGAGGAGCTGGTTCTCAACGCGCCGAGTTCGGCAGCGACCCAGGCGATTCCACAAGAAATGCTCGAAGCACTGCGCCGCAGTGCGGGCCTCGATGACGGTCAGGCTGCTGTAACGTCCGATGATCTCTTCGGCGACATCCTGTCGGATATCGAGGGCGGCGAACAGCAACCGGTGAAAAAGCCGGCTGACGTGCCGCCTCCGACCCCGATCCCCGACCCCTCCCGGGTGGACGCGGCACTGGCCGACATTGTGGAAAGTGGCAGGCACCAACCGAAAGCTAGCGCCACACGCATGGCAGAGACCGACGTTGACAAGCTGCTCGAGGAAACCCTGTCCGGGCTCGATGTCACGACATCTGCCGTACCGGCGCAGCCCGCTCCGCCGGAGGAACCCGCCGTTTCAGAATCCCCCTCCGCCCCCAAGAGCCCTTCTCAGGCCGTTGCGCCCCCCCCTCCCGCAGGGGAGGCATCCGCACCGGCAGAAGGGACTCTCGAGCCCCCGCCACCGGATCCTGAGCCACCTTCCCGCGATCCGGCGCCCACCGCCAAGGGTCCGGCGCCCTCCACCGGAGACACATTCGGTCAGTACATGATCGAGGAGCACATCGCCACCGGTGGAATGGCCGATGTCTACAGAGCGCGGATGATGGGCATGGAGGGTTTCCAAAAGACGGTTGCCATCAAACGGATCATCTCCAGCTTGACGGACAGTGACGAGTTTGTCCGCATGTTCATCGACGAGGCGAAACTCGCAGCCCAGCTCAGCCACAACAACATTATTCAGATCTTCGATCTCGGAAAGGTCGATCGCTCCCACTACATTGCGATGGAATTCATCGAGGGCCGCGACCTTCGATCGATCCTGGAAGAATGCAACGAGCGCGATGTGATCATACCGATCAGCCTCGCTCTGTACATCACGACTCTGCTCGCCTCCGCCCTCGACTACGCCCACAGGAAGCGCGACTTCGAGAATCGTGACCTCGGCCTCGTCCACCGTGACGTGTCACCGCAAAATGTTCTCATCTCGTTTGCAGGCGACGTCAAGCTCTGCGACTTCGGGATCGCCAAGGCTGCAACCAAGGCCTCGCAAACCCGCGCCGGAGCGCTCAAGGGCAAGCTCCAGTACATGTCGCCTGAGCAGGCCTGGGGAAAGGACATCGATCACCGGTCCGATATTTTCTCGCTCGGGCTGGTTCTATACGAGATGCTGACCTCGGAGAAGGTCTTTGCCGGAGATTCCGAGCTGTCGGTTCTGGAGCAGGTCCGAGACCCGATCATTCCCCCTCCATCAACAAAGAACCCCGACATCGATGCTGAAATCGACCGCATCGTCTTCCTCGCACTGAATGCTGATCGAGAGGAGCGGTATCAGTCGGCCCAGGATTTCCAGCGAGATGTCGAGAGAATATTACGAGATCACGACTGGTCGCCGGATCGAGAGTCGGTCGCAGGGCTCCTGGTTCAGCTCAGTGACGATGGGGGGAGTGGGACGACGCCCGTAGCCCCACCTGTCGATACGGCAGTTGTTCCGCCGCCGCAGGAGCCGCCTCAGGAACCACCGCCCCCCCCGCCACCCGAAATCCCTATCACGCCACCGCCCATGGAAGATGGACAAGACCCGTTGTTCGTGGTCGATGACGAGCTCGAACGTGTCCTCGGCTCCGGCTCCGAACTGGAACCGGCGGCGGCCGCCCTCGATATCGAGGACAGCGGCACAGGGTGGTCGGAGGCCGCAGACGGGGTGGAGAACAAGCGTTTGTGGATTCTGCTCGGCGGGCTGATGCTGGCTGCGGTGGTGGTGGTCGGCGGCTGGCTGATCTATCGTGGCAAGGGGCCCGATGCGCAGCCGCCTTCCCGTGGCGTTGCCGTCGTCCCGACCGCGACTCGGACACCAGAACCGGCCGCCGGTCTGCTTTCCGAGGAAGAGCTCATCGCACAAGCTCGAGACGTAGCGGCGGCCGAGATTCTGAAGCAAGAGGAAGGATTGCGGAAACGTCTCGAGGAGGAGTTCCCGACCCCGACCTCGACCCCGGTCCCACCGACCTCGACCCCCACCGAGACCGAAACGCCCGAGCCGACATTGACCCCGACCCCGCCGCCGACCGCAACTCCGATCCCGCCGACTGCTACCCCGATTCCACCGACCCCGACACCTTCGGTTCGTGAAGGTGACATCGTCACCCCGGGGGCGGGTGTGATCGTCCCGACAGTCATTTATATGGAGCAACCGGAGTACCCGGCGAAGGCGCGCTCGATGAAGGTGGACGGCTTGGTGGATGCCGAGGCCCTGGTTGGCATCAACGGCGTCGTTGAGGATGTGAGGATCGTCAATGTCTCGCGCAAGAACGTCGGTTTCGAAGAGGCGACCGAAAATGCGGTCGTGAAGTGGCGTTACAAACCGGCTACCAAAAAAGGTGTCAAGGTACGGATGTGGGTGCCAATTCGTGTGCCGTTCCGATTGCGATGAATGGAGGAGAAGATGACTGGTCTTTCGGAAACCCAGAAGAAGTTCTATGAGGATGCGCTGCAACAGACCAAGGCGGAGATTCAGGATCTCGAAGGTCTGATTCAGGTCGAGCTCGGTAAGGTCAAAGAGAAAATTTCCGACCTCCAACATGCGCAAAAAGCGGCCCGGCAGATGTACGACGCCGCCTGTCAGCGTCTGGGAATTCCTAATGACCTGGAGAGTGACGATACCTGAACGACGGTCCGGCCAGGCAGAGACGGAGCAGTGAATGGCCAATGACACGACCGGACCGCAAGGTCTGTGGATCAAGTGCCCCGATTGTCGGGAGACTCTCTATCACCGCGAGGTGACGGGCAACTCGCACGTTTGCCCTCGCTGCAACCATCATTTCAGGATCTCGGCCGACCTTCGTTTGCAGATGCTCTTCGACAACGGCCGCTACAAGAAGTTTTTTGGCAAGATCCGTTCATCTGACCCGTTGAGTTTCGTCGACTCCAAGCCGTACATCGAGCGGCTCAAGATATACAACAAGAAGTTCAACGGCTCGGACGCGGTGGTGGTGGCCCAGGGCGAGATCTGCAAGATCCCGACCCTGGTAGCGGCCATGGAGTACGGTTTCATGGGCGGTTCAATGGGCTCGGCTGTCGGCGAGAAACTGGCGCGAGCGGTCGACCGATGCCTCGACCGCCGATTGCCACTGGTCATCGTTTCATGTTCCGGCGGCGCCCGCATGCAGGAGGGCATCCTGTCGCTGATGCAGCTCGCCAAGATCTCTGCGGGTCTCGCGCGGATGCGAGCCAAGGCCCTGCCCTTCATTTCGGTGCTCACAGACCCGACGACCGGAGGCGTGACCGCCAGCTTCGCCATGCTCGGTGATATCAACATTGCCGAACCCGGCGCCCTCATCGGTTTTGCGGGTCCGCGAGTGATCGAGCAAACGATTCGCCAGACTCTGCCGGAGGGCTTCCAGAGATCGGAGTTCCTGCTTGAACACGGGATGCTGGACATGGTGGTGCCGCGACCCGAGCTCAAGACCACCCTCGCCAGATGTCTGTCGCTCCTGCGCTGATCCTCAACCGCCGGCAGGCGGGCCGAATCAGGCCCCAATTGGATGGCCTGAAGCGGGCCCTGACGGAGCTTGGTGATCCTCAAAAAGGCCTTCGCTCAATTCTCGTTGTCGGCACCAACGGCAAAGGATCGACTGCGGCGATGCTCGCAGCGGTGCTGAGTGCCCACGGTGTGGCGACCGGGCTTTTCACCTCCCCTCACCTGATCCGGGTTGAAGAACGTGTGCAATTGGACGGCCGGCCGGTGAGCACGGCCGAGCTTGGCCGGCGGCTGGCGCTGCTCGATCGCTTCGCCGACCTCACCTACTTTGAGACTCTGACCGCAGCCGCGTTCGAGATATTCTCCGATGCCGGAGTGGAGGTGGCCGTGCTCGAGGCAGGAATGGGCGGCTCCTGGGATGCAACCCGTGTTGCAGGCAGCGCCATCGCCGGTCTTACGAACGTCGGCAGTGACCACCGTCGTTGGTTGGGTGATGACCGCCGCACAATCGCCCGCGACAAGGGTCGGGCGCTCGCTGCTGCCGAACGCGCGGTTGTCAGCCGGGGGGTGGATCGCGATCTCTTCGCCGATCTCAGTGCGCCCGATGCGGTACCGGCGAGTTCACTCGTCGATTGTGTCGGAGGTCCCGGCGGCCGGGTGAGGCTACGGTGGGATGATAGAAAAGTGACCGCGGAGATGCCATTGCCGGGGAGGTTCCAGCGCGACAACCTCCAGCTAGCCCTGGCGCTGGCCCAACAGGCGACTGAGGTCGGTTGGATGTCCCAACTCGATCCTCAACGCGTGCTGGAGGGACTGGGAAAATTGCGATGGCCGGGTCGCCTCAGCACGCACAGGGTGGCGGGCCGCGAGGTGCTCGTGGATTGTGCCCACAATCTCGAGGCGGCGCGTGCCCTGGCCCATTTCCTTGGTGACGTTGACCGCAGGTTCAATCTTATTTTTTCTTGCCTCGACGACAAACCTGTCGGCGAGATGGCGGCGGTTCTGAGGCCGTGCGTCGCCGAGGTTGCAGTGTGTCCGCTGGCCGATGAGCGGGCGATGCCCGTCGAGGACCTGGTTGCCGCCTTCCAAGGGGCGAAGGTGGCTGAAACGCCGCTGGGATGTCTCGAAATGTTGGGCGATCCGGTGCTGGCCGCCGGCAGTATCCGGCTGGTCGGTGAACTGCTGGTGGATGAGGATGGAGTGTGATGAGCGAATATTTTCCGAACACTCGTGAATCTCTTGAGGAGGAGGAAGCGCGCCGCCTGTCGCCGGTCGCCATCCGCTCGACCGAGGCGGAACGACGACGGCGCGAGATCGAACATCCCGGCGATGTTCGCCTCGAATTCCAGCGCGACCGCGACCGCATCCTCCATGCCCGCGCCTTCCGAAGGTTGAAACACAAGACCCAGGTCTTCGTTCCCCACGTTGGCGACCATCCGCGAACCCGCCTCACCCACACCCTCGAGGTCAGCCAGCTCGCGCGGACCATCGCCCGGGCACTCGGTCTCAACGAGGACCTGGCCGAGGCTGCAGCCATGGGCCACGACCTGGGTCACACACCCTTCGGCCACACCGGTGAGTCCGTGCTCGACGAGATCCTGCGCGGCGCCAATACCGAGATCGTGCTGCCGGCGTCAGTCGTTGGCGAGGTCGGCAGGTTCAAGCACAACTACCAGTCATTGAGGGTCGTGGATTTGTTCGAGCGCCGTTACGCGCAGCCCGGAATCAACCTCACCGACCAGGTTAGGGAGGCGATCCTCAAACACACTTCGTGGAAAATGAGCTTTGCATTTCCGCTACCCCAGCGCGACGGTCTTCACCTCGACCTTCCCTGCCACCTCGAGGGACAAGCAGTGGCGGTCGCGGACGAGATTGCCCAGCAGACCCACGATCTCGAGGACGGCTTGCGGGCCTCCTCGGTTGCTCTTGAGGAGGCGGAGAAGCTGGCCGTGACGCACCGAGTGATGGACGAGACCGGTCCAGGCTATATGGATGAGCGTCCGTGGGACCGACAGAACACCCTCGTGCGGGGTATCATCCGGTTGTTCGTCAATGACGTGGTGACGACCTCGGCGGCTCGTATCGGAGGTTTCTGCGCACGCCACGGCATCTCCGGCCACCAGGAATTCACCGACCGTGCGCGAGAGATTTCGCAGACAACTATTTGGTTTTCGAACGAGGTGGAGGAGCTGTTCACCGAGCTCAAATCCTTCATCTACTCGCGGATCATCAACCAGGCCCCGGTGAGCCGCCAGGACTGGCGAGCGCGTAGGGTCCTCACGGCGCTTTTCAAGGCGTTCTGGAGCGAGCCGTCGGTGTTACCGGATTATCTCCTGCTTCGAGCGGCGGAGGAGCTGGGGCTGCCGTACCTCCGTGATCTGGAGTTGAAGCGTGTTGCGGCGGTCGTCGCCGAACGGTACCATGCGTCTCCCGGGTTCGCGCGGCTGATCGTGGACCACCTTGCCGGAATGAGTGATCGGTTCGCTCTCGAGGAGTACTCTGCGCTTCAGCTGCCGTCTCCGAATCAGGACATATAGCCCGGTTGTATTGAGGAGGATCGCAGTGATTGTCATCGCTTCCGACCACGCAGGGATCGACCTCAAGGCGCGAGTTCTCGAGGTCGTTCGGGGTGAGGGGCACGAGATTCACGATCTCGGGCCGACGGATTCAAAATCGGTCGACTACCCCGATTTCGGCCACAAGGTTGCGGCGGCGGTGGTTGCAGGTGAGGCACAGGCGGGCATCTTGATCTGCGGCACCGGTATCGGCATGAGCATCACGGCCAACCGTCATCCGGGAGTCCGTGCGGCCTTATGCCACGATGCCTTCACCGCCGAAATGGCGCGTCTCCACAACGATGCCAACGTGCTCTGTATTGGCGCACGGTCCACCGGGCCGGGAGTTGCCGAGCAGATGGTGCGGATCTTCCTCGAAACCCCATTCGAGGGCGGCCGCCACCAGCGCAGGGTGGGTCTCATCGAAATCGAGCGGGAGGATTCATGACCGATACCCTCAAGGAGCAGTTCTTTTCAGTCCACAACCAGCTGGTTGAAGCGGCCGACCCGGAGGTGGCGCAGGCGCTCGAGGACGAGCGGCGTCGTCAGAACGAGGGTCTCGAGCTGATCGCCTCGGAGAACTTCGTCTCGCCGGCGGTGATGGCGGCGATGGGTTCGGTGATGACCAACAAGTACGCCGAGGGTTACCCCGGCCGCCGCTACTACGGCGGTTGCCAGTACGTCGACGTGGCCGAGGAGCTGGCGCGCGAACGGGTCAAAGAGCTCTTCGGCGCCGAGCACGCCAACGTCCAACCCCACTCCGGCGCTCAGGCCAATATGGGCGTCTACCTGGCGGTGATGCAGCCCGGCGACACCATGCTCGGTATGGATCTCACCCACGGTGGCCACCTCACCCATGGCCACCCCCTCAACTACTCGGGCAAGGAGTTCGAGGTCTTCGCGTATGGCGTCGACAAGGAGACCGAGACCATCGACTACGAGCGTCTGCGCGAGCTTGCTCTGGAGCATCGGCCCAAGCTCATCGTCTGTGGGGCTTCGGCCTACCCACGGACGATTGACTTCGAACGTTTGCGGGCTATCGCCGATGAGGCCGACGCGCTGATCATGGCCGATATCGCCCACATCGCCGGCCTGGTGGTTGCCGGACTCCACCCGTCACCGGTGCCCCACTGCCATTTCGTCACCTCGACCACCCACAAGACCCTGCGCGGACCACGCGGCGGCATCATCCTGTGCACGGCCGACTGGGCGGAGGCCATCGACAAGGCGGTATTCCCGGGCGTCCAGGGTGGGCCGCTCATGCACACGATCGCGGCCAAGGCGGTGGCTTTTGCCGAGGCCATGCAACCTGGGTGGAAGGACTATCAAAAGCGGGTGGTCGAAAACACCGCCGTGCTCTGTCAAGCGGTCAAGGAGCGGGGCTGGCGGATTGTTTCCGGCGGTACCGACAACCACCTCTTCCTGATCGACCTCGGCGCTGACTTTATTTCCGGCAAGAAGGCCGAACGCTGGCTTGGCCTCGCCGACATCACGCTCAACAAGAACACCGTACCCTTCGATACCCGCAAGCCATACATCGCATCGGGTCTCCGCATCGGCACCCCGGCAGTGACCACCCGCGGCATGGGACCCGACGAGATGGAAACCATCGCCGAGCTTATCGACCGCGTCCTGCGCGCGGACGAGGACAAGGAGGACGACGCCAAGATGGCGGCCTTCGCCGCCGAGATGGAGGCCGTCAAAGCCGAGGTCCACGCGTTGACGTCGAAGTTCCCGCTGTACTAATTTCGTTCCGCGTCCGCGTCCGCCCGCTGTCCGCGGTTTACTGACGGCCTGCGGCCGTCGTGACGCACGCTCGCCTGGCTGCGGTCGATGCCGGCCTCGCTGTGCGATTCCGGCTCGACTCGCTCGCCAGCCGA
>RCNG010001820.1_pt1 | contig 10670 bp, 5 predicted proteins | sample 2041371 | NCBI WGS metagenome assembly RCNG01 (sample SAMN09708227, study PRJNA481090) | Marine sediment metagenome, whole genome shotgun sequencing project. | biome: marine sediment; feature: ocean; material: sediment; isolation source: Sewage treatment plant 1 marine sediment (STP1) ... | reverse complement strand
AAGCCAATAGTTGTTCTATTAAATGAAAATGATAGGAAAATATGGCCAAAATCAGCTTTTCCGCAGTAGGCTTTCTATTCTCGGACAGGTTCCTAGGTCTATAATTTACTCTATGTATAATAATCTGATAAACTATTGTCTTCTCAAAATGCCTCTTAAGCACAATTTCTTGAACTATATCAATTGAAAACCAGGGCAATTGAAAACCCTATTAGTCCAAAACCATGTAGTCCAAAACCATGTAGTCCAAAACTATGCCACTCGAAGAAGTAAAAAAGCCTACCAGTGATACCGATGACCTGAGCCGCCAGCCGATTCGGCTAAAATACAGCCGCCTGTTCCTGCCAATAATCATGCTTGGCAGTCTGTTGATACTGATATCCGCGTTGAATTTTTTAAGCATCAATCACATCATCAGCAACCATGGCATACTTCTCTGGATGAACCTGCTGTTATTATTACTGGGACTGATGCTAATTCTGCGTATTTATTTTTTGATCCGGCATGATCTGATGACTCCTTTTATCCATTTGCGAAATTGGGCACAACAGATGAAAAAAAAGGATTATTCTGCCCGATTACCCATGGCAAAGAGTGGCGAATTTGCCAAACTTGCAATTGACATCAATTCCTTGAGTGACAAGTTACAAACTCTGTCCGCCGAATTCAGGCATGAGGTTGATAAACAAACTCACAAAGTTGAGGAAAAAAACCATTCACTGAATATACTTTATGAAGTTGCAACTTCAATTAATCGTTCTAAAGACCTGGAAGACCTGCTATCACGGTTTTTACAAATGCTCATAGGTTTAACCAATGCCAGGGCCGGGACTGTTCGATTACGTACCGATGATGATCAGCTTAAAATGGTAGCTTCTGTAGGACTCAATAAGGCGTTTGTCGAGGAAGAACGTTTTGTGCCCATTCAACGATGCCTTTGTGGTACATCACTGACCCAGGGCTCAGTTGAGTGCAGGGTATCCATTAAGGAATGCAGTAAACTGGCCGGCACAGAACTGTTTAAAGATAGTGATGCTGAAATTATAGCCGTACCCCTGGAACACCAGGGGATGCACCTTGGAATTTACAATCTGTTTATTGATAAACCAAATGTCTATATGAGCGAGGATTTATCGGAACTGCTCACCAGTATTGGCAAACATCTTGGCATGGCAATAGAAAAATCACGCCTGGACAAAGATTCCCGACAACATTCCATTATGAAAGAAAGAACGCTGCTGGCTCATGAGCTGCACGATTCTCTGGCTCAAACGCTGGCCAGTTTACGATTTCAGGTGACCATTCTAGAAGAAAATATACTGGAAAATATACCTGTTGAGCGTGAAGAAGTCACTCGTTTTCACGAAAGCATTGACGAAGCATATCGTGAAGTTCGTGGTCTCATTACTCATTTCAGAGCGCCCATTGATAAACGGGGATTAATTCCCGCTCTGGAAAAACTGATTTCTAGCTTTAAATCCAATTGTGACATTTCAGTTTTCTTTCAAAATGAATGGTCATGCGACATAAGCTCAGAGCAGGAATTCCAGATAATTCGAATTGTGCAGGAAGCATTAGCCAATGTCCGTAAACACAGCCAGGCTCGCACGGTCAGAATTCTGGCTCGTAATTCAAAAAATGGTAACTGCGAAGTTTTAATTGAGGACGATGGTATTGGCATGGAGAATCCAAGCCTGACGAATAGCCTGGGTGAACATATCGGCTTAAGTGTGATGGAAGAACGAGCCCGCCGCATTGCTGGTCATGTCTCTATTGAAGCAGAAACTGGAGAGGGAACCCAAATTCTGTTAACATTTTCTACCCAGCCTGTTGTTGAAAAATCAGTCCAGTTTTACCCTTAACTTTTTTCCTTCATTAGGGCACAATGTTCTATTAAGTACAATGTTTCATTAAGTACAATGTTTCATTAAGCAGAATGTTTTATTAATTAATATAAAGACAACCACTATGCGAGTATTACTAATAGATGATCACACCCTCTTTCGTGTAGGACTCCAGGGACTGTTGGAAAGAATGGGAATTGAAGTTGTCGCCAGTGCCGGTAGTGGTGAAGAAGGCCTGAAAATTGTCAGTGAAAAAAAACCCGATGTTGTACTTTTGGATATGCGCATGCCGGATATGGATGGAATTGAAGTATTAAAAAGCCTTCGAGAGCAAGGCGAAGAAATGCCCATTGCCATTCTGACGACAGTTGATGATGAATGCGACCTGATTGAAGCTTTACAGTGTGGTGCACAGGGTTTCTTGCTTAAAGGTATGCAGCCTGATGAACTAGTGACTGCCTTGCAGGATATACATGATGGTAAAACAGTGGTGGCTCCTGATTTGACCCCTATTCTCGCCAAAGTGGTCCAGGGACATGCCCCCTCTGCCCCTGAGCCCAGTCCTTTTTCTGAGCTGACACCCAGAGAAACTGAAATCCTGTTTCTTCTGGCTGAAGGACAGAGTAACAAGGTCATCGCCCGAAATCTGGAAATTTCAGATGGTACTGTCAAATTGCATGTAAAAGCCATATTACGAAAACTGAAAATCCACTCTCGTGTGGAAGCCGCTGTTATGGCTGTGCAGCATGGCTTATTAAAAAAATCAGAAAACTGAAGCTTGAAAGCATACCCTACTCTCATTGAGTTTATAACTATGAATAAAAATCACAAAAATCTGAAATGCATGACCAGAAGCAAGCCACTGGATGATTTGACCCTGCTGCCTCCTTTAGGGATGGATGCCCAATCACTCACCGAAGGTTTCAGGCACTATTATAGCCATACTCTCGGCCGGGACAAAAATTGCAAATCAACCCACTACCCCTACAAAGCTCTGGCATTTACTTTGCGTGATCGTTTAATGGAACGTTTGAAAAATACTCATTACGCTTATGATGACAGTGATTGCAAACGCACTTATTATCTCTCACTGGAATTTTTAATGGGTCGGGCTCTGAGTAATTGCATGCTGAATCTGGATCTGGATAAGGCTGTGCAAAAGTCATTCTATCAAATGGGCCTGGAACTGGAAGAGATTGCTGATTGTGAGCAGGATGCCGGACTTGGAAATGGTGGTTTGGGACGCCTGGCTGCCTGTTTTCTGGACAGTTGTGCCACCTTACAACTCCCCGTAAAAGGTTATGGTTTGCGCTATGAATACGGCATGTTTAAACAACGTATTGAAGGTGGTCATCAGGTGGAAGATACCGATCATTGGCTTCTGGACGGTAATCCCTGGGAATTGGAGCGCCCGGAATACACTCAGCGGGTTAAATTTTGCGGGCATACAGAACATCATAACAACAAAGGCGAACATGCTGTTGACTGGGTAGGAAGCAGAGACGTACTGGCAGTACCCTATGATATTCCCATACCGGGTTTTCAAAATGGTACCGTAAATACCCTGCGCCTGTGGCAGGCAGCAGCAACCGATGAATTCGATCTGGAAGAATTCAATTCCGGTAGTTACACTGAAGCGGTGGAAGAAAAAAATTCTGCCGAACACATCACCATGGTGCTTTATCCCAATGACGCCAGTGAAAATGGTAAAGAGCTGCGCTTACGCCAGCAATATTTTCTGGCTTCTGCCAGTCTGCAGGATGTGATCCGTGAGTGGTTACAACGCCATAATGACTTTAGTGAGTTTGCACAAAAAAATTGTTTTCAGCTTAATGATACCCATCCCACTATTTCAGTAGCAGAGTTTATGCGCCTGCTGATGGATGAACACGATCTGTCCTGGGAGGATGCCTGGTCCATTACCAGTAAAACTATGGCCTATACCAATCACACACTGCTACCTGAAGCCCTGGAAAAGTGGTCTGTGCATTTATTCAAATATCTGCTGCCGCGCTTGCTGGAAATCATCTATGAAATCAATGTCCGTTTTATGAAACAGGTTGCTATGCGCTGGCCGGGAGATAATGCCCGCCTGCAACGCATGTCCATTATTGAAGAGGGTCACGTACCCCAGGTACGTATGGCTTATCTTGCTATTGTCGGTAGTTTCTCAGTCAATGGTGTCGCAGCATTACACACCGAGCTGCTGGAAAAAGGTCTGTTCCATGATTTTTATCAGCTCTGGCCCGATAAATTCAATAACAAGACCAATGGCGTCACTCCCAGACGCTGGCTGGCAGGCTGTAATCCACAGTTACGTGAATTGATCAGCAATTCCATTGGCACTGAGTGGATCAAAGATTTATCACAGCTACAAAGACTGCAAAAAAATCTACCTGAAAAAGCCTTTCGCAGCGAATGGAGAAAAATCAAACAGGCCAATAAAACCAGGCTGGCCGAACTGGTTAAAACAGAATGTCATGTCGATTTTAATACTGATGCCCTGTTTGATGTCCAGGTAAAACGTATTCATGAATACAAACGTCAGCTGCTTAATATTCTGCATGTGATCCACTTATATAACCGTATCAAGGCCGGAGATACTGACAACTGGACTAATCGCTGTGTATTAATTGGTGGCAAGGCGGCTCCAGGTTATGCTATGGCCAAACTTATTGTCAAATTAATCAATAATGTAGCAGACATAGTTAATAACGATCCTGACGTGGGTGGACGATTGAAAGTCGTTTTTTTTCCTAATTTTCGAGTTTCCGCAATGGAAATTATTTGTCCCGGAACGGATCTCTCCGAACAGATTTCAACTGCTGGCAAAGAAGCCTCCGGCACCGGTAATATGAAATTCATGATGAACGGAGCTCTGACCATCGGAACGCTGGATGGAGCCAATATTGAAATGAGGGAAGAAGTTGGCGAAGAAAACTTCTTCCTTTTTGGTCTAACAGCAGAAGAAGTGGAAAACACTCGGGCAAGTTATGATCCAGAGCACATTATTAACACTGATAAGGATTTGTCAAAGGTTATTAAGATGCTGGAATCTGGTTACTTTAATCAGTTTGAACCCGGTCTGTTTGAGAAGATCGTATCTGCTATAAAAAATCCTCATGACCTGTGGATGACTGCAGCGGACTTCCGATCTTATATTGATGCTCAGGAGCGGGTTTCCATTGCTTACCGGGATAAAGAACTTTGGACCAGTATGAGTATTAATAATACTCTTTCCAGTGGTAAATTCTCCACCGATCGTACTATGGAAGAATATAACCGGGATATCTGGGAAATGGATGCTGTAGCAGCCCATCCGGTAAAATAGCAGGGGCACCAGAAATAGCGGACTAAAACAGATTCTCATATAATTGGAGGGAATCTTCAGCGGGCTTGTCTACCGTTTTGCTTTTATGGCTATTTTTATATTGCAAGCGGCTGTCACTTGCCGATGCAGATACCAGAGCCAGATTATGCTGCTTTGATTCTCTGGCTTGTTTTGCAGCCAGTTCAATTTGCAACTCCTGGATGGATTTATTAGCAATGATCGGAGTCAGGTGATCAGCTATGCGAGACAAAATTCTAACTGGAATTTTACTGGTAAATTTATAACGCTGAATATCCCCCTTAACAACACTCATGGTAATACAGACTGCGTATTTTGCTTTGCCTTTTCCATTATCCAGTATACTGAGTACTGCAGCTGAACGATTAACAGATTTTTGGTTGTGTCGATTATCTCCGGTTCCGGTCTTTGCACCGGCGGATTGAACAAACTGCATCAAGGGATGTCTGGAAGCAAAAATGGCAGTTCCCTTTTGCAATACTCCTTCCATGGCTTTGCGTGCAATCATCGCTACTTCTTTAGGAATAATAGCTTCCTGTTGATGTTGTGCCTTAAACGTAGTTTCAAACTCACTGCCTGGTGCCAGAACTATACGTTCAATGGCAGTGATATTTTTTTCCTGCATGCCTTCATTTAACAAGGTGCCCGTCAATTCTAGTAATGACATGGGTGTATCACCAGAGCTGCCCAGAACCACTGCATAGGAAGGTGAAACATTAAAGGGGTAACCCAGCTTTTTCCAGGCGGATGTCACCCCTTTAGCAAAAGCCTGTTGCTCTAAATAAGTATAGAGAGTATTTTTTATCCAGAACTTATTTGTTCTCAGCCATCGGGAGGTCTGCTGCAAAATTCGGCGTTCCTGTGCGACTACTGAGGCCGGAGTAGTGGAATCATAATTTCTTACACGGGCAAGCAGCCAGGGCTTTTCATAGTAAGTAATGCGTTTCAGCAAAGAGGCCAGTCTGCGGTACTTTTTCACTTCCCTGCTACTGGAGTTTTTAATGTTTCTGGCAATTTCTCTGGCTTTGCCAATAATTTCTTTATCCGTTATTTCTTTATCCGAGCCAGGTTCTCTCACCCTCTCCTGCTCATTACCGGCAGAGCGCAGAGATGTAGAAAGAAAATGTTTTTGTATCTGAGCAACAAAAAAATTCATACCTTCAAGGTAAACTGCTTCATCTTGTTTTACGGCATCGTCAATAATACGCTTTCTGACAAGATTATGCCGGTCTTTCAAAATAGCGACTTTGTCATAGCCCAATTGATCAATATAATAATCCACCACATCACGCATCAGACGAACAAAAGCTAAGTTAATGGATTGCGTAGTCATCTGCCAAAGGTTGGGATTTTTTCGATCATCACTTTTCTGATAATTATGAAATTGATGCCAGCTTTCTCCGGTCAAAAACTTTTCTCCTGGCGCTGCTGAAATACGGCGTGACATAGCCAGGTTCAGGATTTTATCCATATCAGCCTCAGGATGTCTGCTGATATAAGTTGCCAGCAGACGTTTAATTTTCACAGATGATTTTTTATATTGCAGCAGACGTTCAGCATTTCCCTGTCCAAGCTCAGATTGCAATAAACGGGCTTCATCATGGATAATCATCAAATAATTCACCAGCACCCTTAATTTAGCGGTTGATCCCCATTGAAAGCGTCCCTGTTTTGCCGGGTTATACACTACTTTTGACTGGGTATCGGTATTCGCCAGAATCTTCCATTGCCGGTTTTTGTCAATTTCCAGCACCATAACGCCATATTTTATCTGTTCCAGTTCATCAAGCGTAAGATCGTTCAACAGCCCTTTCTGATTGCTTTGCACAAATGGAGACTGTTGTGCGACCTCACTGTACATCTCATCCAGAACCTTGTGGATGCTCTGCTCCAGTCGTGCATCAGTGTTCAACTCAATAGCGACAGGCATGCTATCAACAGTTTGTAGATTGACTCGACGGGCTTTCTCAATACCGGATTTTTTTGCGACGGCCTGACGTACCATTTGGGTGTATTGATTACGCACACTAAAAGCTTCCCGATGCACAGAGTAATCCGGTTGTACTCGACCATTGGACTGAGAATTCCAGGCAGGTTTCAGTGCCCGGGCTTTAATATATAAAGCTGAATTGAGTAATTTTTTCTGTTTTAATCGTCTCAGGAGAACATTAGCCTGCCGCTCAATGCGTTCAGGCTCAAGAAGTAACTCGCTAGGACGACGAATAGAAACAATTATTGCACAGATATTCTTGAAAGCCTGAACCCGAATCGCTCTATCTTTGCTTTTCAATTGTTCATTTAGCTCATCAATAGTATAACCAAACCAGGCATAATAACTGGCACCAAAACCGTATAATTCACCAGTATAGCTTTTCGGGCCTCCCGCCATGGGTACCGTATTGAGAAAATCCACCAGCGCTTTTTTTACCCCCGTATTGGAATTGTCAGCATAAAGATGCAGGCCAGCTCCAATCATCTGTTTGATTTTATCATTGATGTTCTGGGTTCTTCCGCCCGGTGTATTGGTGATTTTCTCCAGAGTAGTCATTAAGGTGCTGCCACCGGAATAAGCACCTTCACCGGTGATCTTATAGTGTAAATATTCAGCTAAGCTTTTAACGATTCTCGGACCTTCAATCAGGTAATTGAGCTCAATGCCCTCATCATTGTTTTTCTGCTCTTCATGGTTTTTCTTTTCGGGAGGAAATAGCAGATGACGTAATTTGTCATTTTCCCATACCAGCAGAGCTTTCAAAATAAAAGGTGAAATATGTGCAAAATTTTTGAACTGATTGGGATGTTCATACTGATAAACGGTTTTCTTATGGCGATCTGAAATCCTGATCCCGGAAAATGCCCGTCCCTGATAATGATTATAGGGCACAATACCCATATCCATTAGTTTTTTTGCCTGAGGAGTCAACACCAGATGAGTATCTTTATCTACCCGGAAACCGGCATTGTTCAAGGCTGTAAATAATTGTGAATAATAGGCTATGCCTTCCCGCTTCCAGCGAGGACTATCTGGAATGGGAATATCCCAACTTTGAGATTGTCCTGGCTTGCTTTCAAGTTTTGCGACTTTTTCCACTTGAGCGGTCAAATAACGAAAACCAATACCATAGCGAATTTCTTCTGCAACAATCAGCATCAATAGTAGCAGCGCAACACAGCCAGCCAGGATACTACTGTCTTTTTGAACAATCAGGTCCCAGATTCGAACAAATAACTGCGGCAGGAAGATAATAAAAAAAACAGCCGCAATAAAAGCATTCTGCTCCGGTAAAAATAAAAAATTCCAGTAAAAGACAATCACTGCCAGAATAATTGTCAAACCAGTAATTATCAATCGATTGGGGCATAAGAACATCAATATGGATTGTCGGCTGCGCACCACCCCTTCACTTTGCCATTCAAAAAGAGAAAAGTAATGCCACAGCATCTGCACAACAAAGAAGCATGTCAAAAACAAGAACAGATCATCTTGTTCAAAAAGAACCGGCAGCCCCCAGAAATAAACAACCAGGCCAACAACACTCAGGCCTACTAAAAGAGATACCGTTACAATACGAAGTAGTAAACAACTGAACCAGTAGAAAGAACTATTGGTGCTTTTTCTTTCACTAATATCTACAGCGGCAACGCTTACATCAGTTGTCATTCAATACACCTGAAGGGGGGATTTACGTAATCACGAATTAAAAAAATCCGGAAACCGGATACATTAAAATTAGGAGAGAATAACGAAAAAATCAAGACAATACAGTAAATATTGCCAGGCATTTTAAGTCAATATCTGCTATTTTTTTATGCCAGTCACATAAAATTTAGAAACTGTTTTTTATAGTTGTTTTATTTTACTAATTGATGTTTGTTTATCTTTAAACTGGCTAAAGGCTTTTTAGCGCAGCTGTTATTTATTCGCAGGATATTAAGCGTATTTTTTCATATTTCTACGTCTGCTACCCGCCTGTACAATTACACCTTCAAGGACATCAAGCCCGCTGATTTCAATGGTCTCATACAAATCATTGAGTGGCTGTAAATAATATTTGTCAGCCCTGATCAGCAATTGCCTAAAAATATACTCACCGTCGACCTGGGCTATGACATAGGAACCATCCTTAACCACAGCTTCCGGGTCAATAATAATCACCGTACCGTGTTCAAACTCTGGTATCATGCTATCTCCCAGGCTTCGTAAGGCAAAAATTTCCTTAGCGCTACAACTTCCTTCAATGGGAGGTATTTTGCTGACAGGTCTTTCGGACATTCAATGCTCACTCTAATATTTGTCAAACCGGAGGGCTTATATAAGGCATTAATAATAAAGCAAAATAAAACCCACATCAAGTCTGATTAGCATTTTTTACCTCATAATGTTCATATAAATCACTTTCTTTTCATAAGGTTAAATAATTTTTATTATATGAAATTTGCCCAAAAGCTCTTACTAAGGGCAGCCTTAAAGAAGGTATGACTGCGATAGATAAATTGTTTAATTTCTGATCTTTTCACAATTTAGAGCAACTACTCAGGGTATTAATTTTCTATCGGCATGATAATTACGACACACTCTCTAGAGCCTGGCTGACATCAGCAATGATATCCTCTATATTCTCAATACCTACCGATATCCGAACGAGGTCGGTACTGACGCCCGCTGCAATTAATTCATCTTCATTTAATTGTCGATGTGTCGTTGATGCAGGATGACAAGCCAGGGATTTAGCATCACCAATATTTACCAGGCGGAGGATCATATTTAAGCCATCAATAAATTGTCCCCCTGCTTTTCCCCCTCCTTTTATACCAAAACTTAAAATTCCGGAAGCTTTTCCTCCGGTAATCTTTTTGCAAACCGGATAATAAGGACTGTCTGGCAAAGCAGCGTATTTTACCCATTCTACTTTAGCATGATTTTTAAGGTACTCTGCCAGCTTTTCCGCATTCTCACAATGTCTCTCCATTCGAAGCCCCAGAGTTTCAAGACCTTGCAGAATTTGAAAAGAATTGAAAGGAGAAATTGCAGCACCTGTATTTCTCAGCGGCACAACACGGCAGCGTCCAATATAAGCCGCTGGTCCAAGAGCCTCGGTGTAAACAACTCCATGATAAGAAGGATCAGGTTCATTTAAAACGCTAAACCTTTCTTTATTTGCCGCCCAGTCAAATTGTCCAGAATCAATAATAACACCACCGATAGATGTACCATGGCCGCCAATGTATTTTGTTAATGAATGAATAATAATATCAGCGCCAAGTTCAATAGGACGGCACAAATAAGGTGTTGCAACGGTGTTATCAACAATCAATGGCACCCCATGACGATGGGCAATTTCAGCCAGTTTTATAATATCAACTACATTTCCGGCAGGATTACCAATAGACTCACAAAAAATAGCCCGCGTTTTATCGTCAATAGCTTTCTCAAAACCGGAATAATCATCAAAAGACACCATACGAACTTCAATCCC
>RCNG010001818.1_pt1 | contig 10678 bp, 12 predicted proteins | sample 2041371 | NCBI WGS metagenome assembly RCNG01 (sample SAMN09708227, study PRJNA481090) | Marine sediment metagenome, whole genome shotgun sequencing project. | biome: marine sediment; feature: ocean; material: sediment; isolation source: Sewage treatment plant 1 marine sediment (STP1) ... | reverse complement strand
ACTGCTTAGAATAGCTTGCCCCTTTTATTGATCAAGCAGGTTGGGTTAGCGCAGCGTAACCCAACCAAAAATAAACACTCCAAAAAGCGGAGAAGAAGTTCACAACAAATGCAGTTCCTGAATAATTTCATCAGGTTCCATACGCTGAGTATAATCCGGGTTTATATAAGCATAATGAATGGTACCATCCTGCCTGACCAGATAGGTGGCTGGAATAGGCAGATTCCAGTTCAGATCACCGTTTTTCTTCACCAGATCAAAATCAAACCCCTGATAGACTTTTTGCAATACTTCAGAAAGATGCACCACAATACCAAACAGACCTGCTATCCGATTACCGGGATCACTGAGCACCGGGAACTGAATCTGTTCTTTTTCAATCTGACTCATGGAGTGATCCGGTAATTCCGGTGAAATTGCCACCAGCTCGGCACCTGCATCTTTTATAGCATCATAGTATTTAACCAGGGCACGCAATTCTACACTGCAATAGGGGCACCAGGTGCCACGATAAAAGCTGATCAGTAGGTTTTTTTTCTGCAGAATATCTTTTATTGCCAAGGGCTCACCATTATGCCGATAAAGCGTGAAATCAGGGATCACATCACCCTCTTTCAGAGCATTTTTTCCTGGCATTTCTGACAGCATTTGCGCATTGGCATCCATTAATGTATTCAGTACCTCATCCGGTATTTCCTTAATCATTTCCTGTTGCATAAAACTGATTTGTTGTTGAAGATTCATAGCAAAATTCCTCTTTTCTTCATAATCCCTGACGAGTGCCCATGCATTTATTGATGGACACTATTGATGGCTGCCAACTAACTGCTGTACGACTATAGAGTGATTTAGATAAATAAACTCACATCCGCTTTTGCAGCCGTAGGTAAAAAGCTGGCGGCACCGACCCACTCATTGACCTCATCAATAAATTCATCAGTAGAATAATTGAATAAATCCACTGTCATCTGGCAGGCAACCAGATTCACACCGGCCTCTATGGATAATTCCCGCAACTCACTGATACTGGCAACACCTTTAGCTTTAGTCGTTTGTTGCATCATCAGGGTTGCCATATCCTCAAACCCCGGGACATTGGAGACAATGGCATTAGGCATATTAATATTCATATTTTTTAACCACTGGGGACCAAAGGGCATTTTCATAGGCATGGCGGGATTACCCAGGGGGCTGACTTTAAGCTGCAGATTTTTTTTCAGCAGCTCCAGGCCATAGAAGGTAAAGAAAATGGACACATCCCAGCCTAAAGCAGCCGCAGTAGAGGCCAGAATAAAGGGCGGATAAGCCATATCCATAGTGCCTTTGGTGGCAATAATGGTCATTGACGGTATTTTATTATCCTGATATTTTTGCATCTCTTCAGAAAATTTCTTATGAAACCAGGAATCCAGTTCTTCGGGTTTAAGTAACAGATTCTGGGCAATTGCCTGGTCAGCTTTAGTCATTTCAGTTTGCATCGTTTTCTCCTTTTGGGTATTGAACTCTATTTATTAAAAAACAGGTATATTTAAAACCTCTCAGATAATAGTAGACTGGTCGGTTTATATTTTTCTAATAAAAATCCGTAATATTAAGCTCTGGTCAATGAGCTCTGGTCAATAGAACGGAGATTTATGCTTTGAATTTACCAGCCTTAAAACTGACCGGTCAACTATTTTAATTTTAAAACTTTTTTTACTCTTCGCCATTCTGTAAAGTGATTTTATTGCAGGTTGGATTAGAAATAAAAGATGCAAAACAGGCTAATTCTGCTTCAATCCAATGAGCCTGGCAACATGAGGCAGCAGACGTTTCACAACCTCTGGATCGTTTTTTGTCTTGGCAAGCAATAACACCCCTTCACCATAAGCAAGGGCAGCCTGAGCCAGTTCAGTGGTGTCTGCATCAGCGTCTATTTCACCGGCAAGCCTGGCATCATCCAGCACATCAACAAATACATAAAAAATAGACTCAAACAGGATTTCGACTTTTTTTCGAATTTCTTCATCCTGAGTGCTCATTTCAAGGGCAATATTACCCATAGGGCAACCCAGCACATATCCGTACTCTGCCTTCAACTGCACCTGGTACTGATAGGCATATTCAATAAATCGTTCAAAACGCTTAGCCGGTGTCAGATCCTTGGCAAAAGCAGGCAGCAAAATACTTTCGATCATTTGCATCTTTAGCTGCTCCAGCACTTCAACCGTTAAAGCACTTTTTGAAGTAAAAAAGTGATAAAAACTCCCTTTTTGTACTTTGGCATCCTTACAGATCTCCTGCACACCCACATCACTATAGCTTCTGGAATACATCAATTGCTGCGCACTATCCAGTAACCGTTGTTTGGTTTCATAACCTTTGGACATAGTTCCATAATAGTTGACCGCTCGGTAAAGTCAACCCTTTAGTTAAAATTAATAAAAAAATACATATTACTCATACGTATTTCGACACTCAGAATGCTATAATTTTAGCCTTCGCAAACAAGAATGATAACTCTTTTTCTTGCTATTTCAATAATTCACAGGAAACTTTACATATGAGCGGTACTTTTCGTCCCAGTGGTCGTGCCAATGATGAACAACGTGAGGTAAAAATTACCCGTAATTACACCAAACATGCCGAAGGTTCTGTTTTGATCGAAAGCGGGGAAACCAAAGTTCTTTGTACGGCTTCCGTTGAAAACCGGGTTCCCGGCTTTTTAAGAGGCCAGGGACAAGGCTGGGTCACCGCAGAATACGGTATGTTGCCACGCTCTACCGGCAGCAGAATGCGCCGCGAATCCTCGGCCGGCAAACAAAGCGGGCGCACCATGGAAATTCAGCGCCTGATTGGCCGTTCATTAAGAGCCGTGGTGGATCTGGAGGCTCTGGGAGAAAACACCATTACTCTGGACTGTGATGTTATCCAGGCTGATGGCGGTACTCGTACCGCTTCTATCTCAGGTGCTTATATTGCTCTGGTCGATGCGGTGAATAATATGTTAGACAAACAGATGATCAGCAAAAACCCAATTCACGGCCAGGTCGCTTCGATTTCAGTGGGTATTTATAATGGCGAGCCGGTTCTGGACCTGGACTATGCAGAAGATTCAAGTGCTGAAACCGATATGAATATTGTTATGAATGAAGCCGGGGGCTTTATTGAAGTCCAGGGAACCGCAGAAGGCCATGCTTTTCTGCAAGAGGAATTGAACGCCATGCTGGAGCTGGGTAAAAAAGGCATTAAGCATCTGGTTGAACAGCAAAATGCAGCCTTAAACCAGAAATAGCGTAAACCTGAAAATGAGACAGTAACCATTAGGAAAGAAAATGGGATTAGATAAAAAAATTGTTTTGGCCAGCGGTAACAAGGGCAAAGTCAGAGAATTTATTGCCATGTTTGCTGATCTGGGGCTGAATATAGTCCCACAAACCGAACTGGGCGTAGGCGATGTGGCTGAAACCGGGACCACCTTTGTTGAAAATGCCATTATTAAAGCACGCTATGCCGCACAAGTGACGGGTATGCCTGCCATTGCTGATGATTCCGGCATTGAGGTGGATTATCTTAACGGCGCGCCGGGCATTTATTCGGCACGATATTCCGGAAATAAAGATGGTATGGGTGCCAGCAATGCCAACAATAACTTAAAACTGCTGGACGCATTAAAAGATGTCGATGATGATGCCCTGCGTACTGCTCGCTATCAATGCATCCTGGTCTATATGCGTCATGCCGCGGATCCAACACCCATCATCTGCCAGGCCGCCTGGGAAGGTGTCATAATGCGTGAACAGATTGGCGACAATGGTTTTGGTTATGATCCGCTGTTTTGGGTACCGGAGTATAATATGTCATCCGCCATGCTAGAACCGGAAGTAAAAAACGCCATCAGCCATCGCGGCAAGGCATTACGCCTGTTGCACGATGAATTGACGCGGCTGTATAAATAACGAATAAACAATCATGAACACACCAGTACAGTTTAAGTTGGCATAACTTAGTATTGGTGTGCTTTGCTAACCATAAATGACCACATTGTATACCTTTCGCCGAGCCACACATGCCGATCTTGCAGAGATTTTGCAGTTCCCTTTAAACAGAACAGAGCTGTTTTACTTCTTTCCTTCCGCCACTTATCCTTTAACATTAAAGCAGCTTAAGCAACACCTCAGTACACGTTATGAAGCCACTATTATGCTGGAGGGTGATCAGATCGTTGGCTTTGCCAATTTTTATAATGTACAAAACCAAAACATTGCTTTTATCGGAAATGTCATCATTAAACCGGAAAAAAGACGCCAGGGGCTGGGGAAAAAATTGCTGCAGACAATGATAAGGACCGGTTTCAGGCAATTGCACCTCAAAGAAATTCACTTGTCATGCTATAAGCAAAATACTTCCGCCCTGTTGTTTTATACTCATCTGGGCTTCAAGCCTTATGCAATAGAGACCCGGCCTGATCCTGAGAAACAACCGGCTGAGCTGATTCATCTACGGGTCACAAACTGACTTATGTTGTTTATTCAGTCTTATATTAATTTAGAAAAGCGCTGGGTTGTCTCATCAGGCTTTATATATCGATCAAACACCATACAGATATTACGAATCAACAAACGTCCCCTGGCTGTCACCTGAATTGAATTATCATCCATAGTAATCAAACCGTCTTCAATCATCACCTTAAAACGTTCCAGCTCATGCGCAAAATAGTCTTTAAAATTGATATTAAAGCGTTTTCCCGTCTTGTCAAAATCCAGGCTAAAATGACAAATAAGCTGCATAATGGCTTCACGGCGGATCAAATCATCGTTATCGATTTCCACCCCTCTGAAAACGGCTAATTTACCCTGGTCAATACGCTCATAGTATTCATCCAGGGTCCGGACATTTTGCGCAAAACTATTGGCAATGGTACCGATGGAGGTAATTCCGATACCCACCAGATCACAATCGGCATGAGTGGCATAGCCCTGAAAATTCCGGTACAGTTCACCGTTTTTCTGGGCAATGCTTAGTTCATCGGTTGGCTTGGCAAAATGATCCATACCGATATAGACATAACCGGCACCGGTCAGTTTTTCCATGCAATGTTTAAAAATTTCCAGTTTGGCTGATGCCGGAGGCAATTCATCTTCATTGATCCGGCGTTGTGGTTTAAAACGTTCCGGCAAGTGGGCATAATTGAATACCGACACCCTGTCCGGACTGATCTCAATAAGCTCATCCAGTGTCCGGTCAAAACTTTCCACTGTTTGCAATGGCAGGCCGTAAATCAAATCCACACTAATGGATTTAAAGTTTTCTTCCCGTGCTGCAGTCAGTGCCGCCATAGTCTGCTCGCGACTTTGAATACGATTAACGGCTTTTTGCACGGCCGGATCAAAATCCTGCACCCCAAGGCTCATGCGATTAAAGCCCAGTTTCCTGAGCAATGTGATACTTTCGCGGCTGACTTCACGGGGATCGATTTCAATAGAATATTCTCCGGAGTCATCGTCATGCAGATTAAAATACTGTCGAGTCACCGCCATTAACTGGCGCATTTCATCATGACTGATAAAAGTGGGTGTACCGCCGCCCCAGTGCAGTTGATCCACTTTCCGGGACGGATCAAACAATTTGGCCTGCATTGCAATTTCTTTAAACACCCGCTCCAGATACGGTGCGGCCTTTGAGCGGTCCTTGGTTACCACCTTATTACAGCCACAGTAAAAGCACACCGTATCGCAAAAGGGGATATGAAAATACAGCGACAAAGCCTTTTGGGATTGATTGGATTTTTCGGCAAAAGCGCTATAGGTATCAGAAGTATATTGCTCACTAAACTGTACTGCAGTCGGATACGAGGTGTAGCGAGGTCCAGCCTTGTCGTATCGTTTAATGAGTTGCGGATCAAACTCAACATTTGCCATAATGAATTACCCTGATAAAGAGTTAACTGATATAAAGAATTTTTTGGTTACGTTGCGCTAACCCAACCTACAAAATAACTAAACATACACAATCATACATTATCACTCAACAAAACAGAACAGAGCCCTGTTTTAACAGTAAAAAGCAGGCCCTCATTATGCCAGTTTAGAGATAAGGAAACCAGCGGCTAGTCTTTGCTGCCATAGGGATACTTATTGTCATCAAAAGAACGTACCCACTGGGGAAAATTAACCACCAGAATAATAATAACCAGTCCGGTTAAAAAGGCTTCCGGGTATATCATAAGAAAGATATAGGGTGTGTACTCATAATTCATATATTCATAGCTGTACGCACCGCCTGCAACCATAAACATCGCAGCAATATAAACACTGATGGCCACTGTCAGTGCAGCATTAGCAAAAGCACCCACAAAAAAATAAGTAATAAAATGGTTGTACAGTTTATGTTCAACCAGCAGCAGTATTAATGAGGACACCGTGACCGGTATAACCCCCATTAAAAAAACATTGACGGCAAACACCTGCCACTGAATATCACCCACTATGACCAGTACCAGGACCTCGATTGCAACACCCAGAATGGCCAGTTGCCAGCCAAACATCAGCGTCAGCAGTGTCGCTCCCAAAAAGTGATATTCCATTCCGGCACGAATGCCGGCTTTCATGGACCAGAGCACCACCAGGCCGACACATATTGCCAGAAAAATATTATAATGCCGGCTAAACCAGTTACTCGGGAAGGTATAATAGATCAGAAACAGAACCGGCAGCAGAAGAATGTCGGCAATCAGAGTCCATGTTGCGGGAACCAGGGTCAAGGTCAGATTCATAAAAAATAACTCCTTAAAAGCTTGCTTCTAAAAACATTCCCCTGAAATTTCTCAGCCTGTTTTTTCAAACAGGATATCCCATACTCCATGCCCCAGCCGCTCACCCCGACGTTCAAATTTGGTAATCGGTCGATACACGGGACGCGGTATGTATTCACCGTCCCGGGCGCAGTTTTTAAAGCCGGGGGCATTATTCATCGTTTCCAGCATCTGCTCAGCATAATGCTGCCAATCTGTTGCCATATGAAATTGACCATGGCTGCGCAATTTTTTTCTGATCAGCTGAATAAACTCATCCTGGATAATGCGCCGTTTATGATGCCGTCTTTTGTGCCAGGGGTCAGGAAAAAACAGATACACTGCCGTCAGACTTTCATCCTGAATATGTGTTTTCAGCACTTCAACTGCATCAAATTGCATCACTCTGAGATTGCTGAGTTTTCGCTCACTGATATTGCCAAGCAGTCGCCCCACTCCGGGTCTGTGCACTTCAATACCAATGTAGTTATTGTCTGGGTGTCTGGCTGCCATTTCGCACAGAGAATCCCCCATGCCAAAACCTATTTCCAATATCACCGGAGCCTGCCGGGCAAACAGTTGCTTAAAATCAAGTGTCTGTTGATTGGCTTCTATACCATAAACCGGCCATAGCTCAGTGTAGGCTTTTTCCTGTCCCTGTGTCATACGACCGGAACGCACTACATAGCTTTTGATAACCCTTTTTCCAGCGTGATTGCTCACTTTTGTAATCTCTATGGAATGTTCCAACACTAGAAAAAAGTACCGTCAATAGGTGAGGAGGCGCTGGCATAGGCTTTTTTCGGCATACGCCCCGCCAGAAAGGCTTCACGCCCGGCTTCAATGGCCTTTTTCATAGCTGAAGCCATCAGCAACGGATTTTTCGCACCGGCAATGGCCGTATTCATCAACACCGCGTCACAGCCCAGTTCCATGGCAATAGTCGCATCAGAAGCAGTCCCCACACCCGCATCCACCAGTATGGGCACATTGGCATTTTCCAGAATCAGACGAATATTATGCGGGTTACAAATTCCCAGTCCGGAACCAATAAGCCCGGCCAGAGGCATGACTGCAACACAGCCCATTTCTTCCAGACGCTTGGCGATAATCGGATCGTCACTGCTATAAACCATCACCTTAAAGCCATCTTTAATCAGCAACCCGGCAGCTTCAATCGTATCGACCATATTGGGGTAGAGCGTTTTCTGATCACCCAGCACTTCGAGTTTAACCAGATCATGACCGTCCAGCAATTCGCGAGCCAGCTGACAGGTTCTGACCGCATCTTTGGCCGTATAGCAACCGGCAGTATTTGGCAAAATGGTGTATTTATCCGGTGAAATCACTTCCAGCAAATTAGGTTCATCGGCATTTTGTCCAATGTTGGTACGGCGAATGGCAACTGTTACGATTTCTGCACCACTGGCCTCGATAGCAGCACGAGTTTCATCCATATCCCTATATTTACCGGTACCCACCAGTAAGCGTGAATTATACGCCTTGCCGGCAATGATTAGCTTATCATCTTGCATTGTCTGTCCTGATTTCATGGAAAAGTAAAAGAAGCTATTATCCTAAAAACAGCATTAGAAAACTACTGCTTATTAACCACCGCCAATTGCATTGACAATTTCAACCTTATCCCCCTCTTTGAAATAATGTTCGGCATGACGGCTTTTGGGCACAATTTCTTCATTGATCTCAAGTGCCAGACGCTGCCCCAACAGGCCCATTGCATCTAATAACTGCTGGACTGAACAGGGTTCCTGTACTTGACGGGAATCACCATTTACAAATATTTCCAAAAAATACTCCTTTCCAAGTGTTATATGCCTTTGTAACTTGTATTTTACACTTATTTCCTTAATATGGGTGGCATAAGACAATTTCTAAGGAATATTTAATGGTGGCGACAAGCTTGCAAGACGAGACGATTAGCATAGAACAGGCCGGCACTCTGGACGGACTCTTTTATGAAAGAACCCTGCGTTCTGCCGATAAAGTTGCTTATATTCAATACAATAAAAATAATAACTCCTGGGAAGAAACCACATGGAATGAAATGGCCGTTCTGGTGGGCGAGTGGCAGAAAGCCCTTTCTGGAGAAAACTTCGACAGCGGGGATCGTATTGCCATTTTAATGAAAAACAGTAAGGAATGGATTGCAGTCGATCAAGCCGCCCTCGGAATGGGACTGGTTGTGGTGCCACTGTATCTTGAAGATCGCCCGGATAATATCGCCTATGTCCTGAAAGATTCAGCAGTCAAGCTTCTGGTAATCCAGGATATCAGCCAATGGAATCGCCTGCGTGACATTTGTGCTGACAATAGCTTTTTGCAGCGAGTCGTGCTGATTGATGCCACAGGGGATAAAATTGAAGATGAAACAGACATTGTCACCACAGCCCAACAATGGCTACCCGAACAAGGTCATGTCTTGCATAAACGCGATGGCGACCCAAAAGAACTGGCCACCATAGTCTATACTTCCGGAACCACTGGCAAACCCAAAGGGGTCATGCTCAATCACAAAAATATTTTATCAATTGCCTACCCGTCCGGGACAGGACTTAAAATACGAGCCGACGATCTGTTTTTGTCATTTTTACCCATATCACATACCTTTGAACGTAGTCTGGGTTATTACCTGACCGTTATGTTTGGCTGTAAGGTAGCCTTTGCCCGTTCTGTTCAGGTCTTAGCCGAAGATCTGATCACCCTCAAACCCACCTTATTGATTTCTGTACCGCGAATTTATGAGCGCGTTTATGAAAAAATTGACAATACCCTGTTGAAAGGTTCGCCTGTTAAACGTGCCTTATTTAAACTAACGGTTTATATTGGCTGGAATCGTTTCCTATACCAGCAAAAACGTTCACTGTTTTGCTTTTCCTGCATCCTTTGGCCGCTGATGAAACATCTGGTGGCTGACAAAGTCATGCAAAAATTCGGTGGTCGGCTTAGATTGGCGGCGACCGGTGGTGCGGCCATCCCGTATCCTGTCGCGAAGACCTTTATTGGTTTGGGACTGACACTGATCCAGGGCTACGGACTCACTGAAACCAGTCCGGTAGCCAGTTTTAACCGACTTGATAACAATGACCCCCGATCTATTGGCCATCCTCTGGATGGTATGGAAATGAAAATTGGCGAACACGATGAATTGCTAATCCACAGCCCTGGTATCATGATGGGTTACTGGAATAATCACGCAGCTACTGCTCAGGTCATTGATCCGCAAGGCTGGTTTCATAGCGGAGATCAGGCGCGTATTGATGCAAAAACAGGGCATGTTTATATCACTGGCCGCCTGAAAGATATCCTGGTGATGTCCAATGGCGAGAAAATACCGCCTTCCGATATTGAAAATACCATTGCCCTGGACCCTTTTTTTGACAATGCCCTGTTATTGGGTGAAGGTGAGGCCTATTTGGGGGCTGTTCTGGTCTTGAATTCTGAACAATGGGTACGAATTGCCCAACAAAACAAACTGGATCCATTTAATATGGATAATCTCAATGATAAAGCCGTTAATGCTCAGATAGTACGCCATCTTAAAACCGTTTTGCATGATTTTCCCGGCTACGCAAAGATCCGTAAAGTCATTTTAACTTTAAATCCCTGGACGGTGGACAATGAAATCCTGACTCCTACACTAAAAGTCAAACGCTCCAAAGTCATGGAGTTATTTAAAAAAGAAATTACAGTCTTGTATAACTGACCTTTAAAAATTTCAGGGCATGACGATTGATAAGGTTGCTATTGTTACCTTTATGTATTTTAATACGTGAAAAATAGCTGAAACAGATTGTATTATCACATTGTGATAGCAGTCATCAATAAAATCCTCCGACCATATTATTTTTAGCTGAGTTCTGGTGACAAAACATGACAAAATTGATC
>RCNG010001817.1_pt1 | contig 10678 bp, 6 predicted proteins | sample 2041371 | NCBI WGS metagenome assembly RCNG01 (sample SAMN09708227, study PRJNA481090) | Marine sediment metagenome, whole genome shotgun sequencing project. | biome: marine sediment; feature: ocean; material: sediment; isolation source: Sewage treatment plant 1 marine sediment (STP1) ... | reverse complement strand
CGACAACGGTAACGGCAACGGGCTCGGGCTCGGGGATCCGGGTGGCTGGGCATCCGGCATCTGGCATCCGGGCAGGAGAGCGGGAAATCCGGCATCGAGCGGGAGGGCGGGGAATCACTCCACATACCCCAGCTGCTGCAGCATCTCCCGTTCGGCATCTGTGACATCCCGTTTGCCTCCGGCGAGCAGGGGCGGCACTGCGGCGAGGGCGCGCCGCCACTCGTCCGCGAGCCATGAGACGGTTCCGGGGCGATGGATGAAGAGGTTGGCTTTTTCGCCTGGGTCGATGCTCAGATCATAAAGCTCGACAATCTTGCCCCAGCGGTCGGCGATCACCTTGTGGCGCCCGAGACGGAAGCCGGTGATCTTCTGCTGGTCGGCCGACCGCAGGAGCATGTGCTCGCGATCAGCATCACCGAGCAGATCCAAACCGGTGGCCCGTGGCCCCGGCGCGATTCCCGCCAGGGAGAGCAGGGTCGGCGTCAGATCCTCGAGGCTCGCGAAACGACTCACATCGAGCCCGCTCGGCTTCGCTCCGCCCGGGAGACGAAGCATGAAGGGCACCTGCAGCATCTCGTCGTACACAGTCGAGTTGTGGCTCTCTTCGCCGTGCTCGAAGAAAGCCTCTCCGTGGTCTGCCGTGACGAGGAGGACCGCATTCTCGAACCGTCCGGCCGCCGAAAGAGCCTGCAAAATCTTGTCCGCAGCTGTGTCGGCATAGACCAGGTTGGCGTCGTACAGGGCGATCAACGCCTCAAGATCGGCCTCAGACACTGCTTCCGGTCGGCCGCGGATCGACGAGAGGTATGACTGAGATCCGTCGGCGGGACCCTGGTAAGAGGGGTCCGAAAAAACCCGAAACTGCTCGGGCGGGGTATAAGGAGAGTGGGGCGGGACGAGGTGAATCATCATGAAGATGGGGTCGTTCCCAAGTCCCTGATCAATCCGGGTGGCCACCTTGGCCGCCATGAAGAAGGGGTCGATCGATGTCAGCCAGTCCACACCCTCCCAGACCTGGGTGAACTCGTCGAAGCCCTGGGCCATACCGAGGTGGCGAGAGTTGTTCGGAGTTGCTGTGAAACCGATGGTCAGATACCCCGCCGCCTGGAGTGACTCTGCGAGGGTCACTTCGTCGTCGTGCAGACGGTCGTTGTTACGAATGACGCCGTGAGACGAAAAATCGACGCCGGTGAACATGGTGGGAACCGAGCACGAGGTATAGGGCGCTTGTGCGAACACGCTGTCGAAAACGAGCGCATCGCGGGTCCAACGGCCGAGCCTGCCCAGGGTGTCCCGTGCGTAGCCGTAGCTTGCCCCTGCGTGGTCGGCCCGGGTGGCGTCGAGCACGAGGACGACGATGTCGGGTGGGGTGTCAGGGCTCGCCGATCGCGAACGGTCCGGTCGATTCTTCGGTGGTTCTTGCACCCTCTCACTACCACGAACCATGACGTTGAGCGGCGCCGACGGCATATCCACAACCACTTGCAGCGGACCTTCCAACCCGGAGAGATCGAAACGGTAGAGATCTGGTTCTTCAGCCCCCGAGATGCGCTTCGCGGCAGGCACCGGTTCGTCATCCGCGGGCCGCACCACCCAGGCGGTACATTCTTCGGCGTTCTTGGGCCCGTTCCAACACCCGACTTCGAGGTACTCCAGAGAGCTGTCGCCGTTCGTCAGGTTCACGAAAAGGCGTCCTGGACGTGAGACTTTCCAGCCGTCGGCAATCCGCCGAATACCAGTCGCCTGGCCCAGATCATCGACCTTGAACTGCTCCCCGGTGAATGCAATGCGGCGGACAAAGAGCGCCAGCTGCCGCCTGTCCTGGCCGATGCCGGCGTCGAGTGGAGACCGGGCGCGGGCAAATTCGAAGCGAAAAGAACGCGGCGGCTGATCGAAGACCGTTTCCGGGAGTGCCACCTCATACCACCGCAAGCGACCAACTTTCGGTTCGAAGACACCGATTCGTTCTTCACCGAGGTAGATCTCGACGCGCTGATCGCCGTTGAGGCCGTGGAATGGCCGGCACTCGACCCTGAGCGAGCGAACACCGGGGAGGAGCACAGCCTCGAGCTCGGCTGAACGCCCAACCGCCCAGACGCCCTCCGGCGTTGGTCGCTCCCACCCGTTTCCGAGCCGCCAGGGGAAAACGATCGGTGGAGTCTGGTCCTCCTGCACCCGCAGGTCGAGCACCAGATCGCGATCGATGAAATCTGCACGCATCGGCTCCAGGGCGGTCGGCAAAAGCGGCTGCTCGTGACAGGCGCCCACGATCGACACCAACATCACAAACATCACCAGGTTGCGCCCTCTCAACACCTCAGTCCTCCAGGTCGCCAGCGACCAACCCCTCGAGGAAGAGGTTGACGTCGAAGCCCGAGCTCTCTGCCGCCGCCCGAAGGGCGTTGATGGAACCGGCAACCGTTTTGCGAATTTCTGGCGCCCTCTCCGGTGCTCCGGCGATGGCCTCGAGAACCGAGACCTCCAACCACGGTAGAGCCCCCTCAAAACCTTCCTGACGGAACCACAGTCGCCCGTCGTACTCGTTGACTCCGAGAAAATCAACGCCCCCAGGGGAAGCAACGAGGCGTTTGCCAAGGCTCAACGGGACAGTGCCCGCGACCTTTGATTCGGCCCACCCTTCGGTTTCGAGGAGCAGGGCTACTGCCCGACCGCTGCGAACCGCCTCGATGTCGCCGACTCCGAGCCCCCGGGCGATCGAGGCCACGGCGTTCCCGAGGCGCCAGTCGGCAAACCTCTCAGGCGCGGACACCGGTGGTTCGCCCTCCAGGTCGGAGAGAGCACGAGCCGCCGCCCATGCGCCGAGAATCATGGCCTGGAGCGGCGTTTCGTTCGCGAATTCGTGCACTCTCGAAAACCAGTCATCGTCTTCGCGAGCCAAGGCCGACTCATCGGCGAACCAGAAATCAATTCGACTCAATATCTCACTCACGGTCTCGGCTGCTGGCCCCGGGACGCCGGCAAAACGCCTACAGGCCATGACGAAGAGGAGCAGATCCTGCTCGAACTCTTGTCCCTGCTGCTCCCCGGCCGCCAGGCGCCGCAGGACTGCGGTCCATGGCTTCAGCACCGGTGCGAGCTTCATCTCGAGCAGGGCCTCCTCGAGGCTAGGGGTCCCTCGACCCTTCAGCTCATGCGCCAGTGTCGCCCACCGGCCCTCCTCGTCCCTGATCTCTCTGAAATCGAGCAAGACGTGGTGGGTGTAGGCCTTGAGGTCACAAAACAAGCCGCGATCACACAGCTCAATCGCTGATCGGAGGTACTCGAGGCCGCTGACCTGGTCGCGGTAGGCGACGAAGAGACCATCCTCACGTGGGATTCGCAGGCATTCGCCGAGATTGCCGTGATGCAGCCGCGCGTCATCCCCGCCCGGGTCGACACGCGTCGGCACTGCCCGGTAGATCCAACCGCTCGTTTCGGCGAAGAGGTTGTTGAAGATAACGAGGCTCCGCCGCCCCTCGGCCTCGTTCGAGTAGGCGAATACATCTTCGATGACGGCGCCGTGCTCAGCAACCATGTCGTACAACCGAAAATGCTCCACGCCGGCGAAGAGAAAGCGCTGGCGGAGCAGGGGGAAGACCTGGCGTCGGTGGCGATCCAATAGACCCTGGTCCGCGAGCTCGTTCCAGCGGGGACGGTGAAATTCCATGCCGTACTTCTCGGCGTAGCCTTCCACCTGACCGTGACCGATCATGGGCAGGCCGGGCATCGTCGCCAGCAAGGTGCACACGCCGAAATATTTGTCGTCGGACCCGAACTGGTCGACTGCCGTGCGCTCGTCCGGGTTCGACATGAAGTTCACGTAACGGGAGAGGATACGCGGGTCGTACTCCAGGGTATTTCGAATCAGCGTCCGGTACTCGTCGTTCTTTTCGTCTCGGAGCATGTTCATGAAGGCCGAGTTGTACACACGGTGCATTCCGAGGCTGCGGACGAAGAAGCCCTCGAGCATCCAGAAAGCCTCCGCCAGCAGCAAGGTGTCGGGGGCTTCAACAGCGACCCGGTCGACGACCTCTCTCCAGAACTCCTCCGGCATGGCCTCGTCAAACTCCTCCCTGCTCATGGCGAAGCCCGAGCGCGAAGGAATGTCGCCGCCGGTTCCCGGCTCGGGAAACCACAGGCGCTGAAAGTTCTTGCGAGTCAGGGTCATGGCCGCGTCGAATCGGATGATCGGTGAGATTCGGGCTACGTGGAGGATCGTCTGGATCACCGCCTCGCGCACCTCCGCCTTGCGGTAGTCGAGCTGGGCCGTGTCGTTCCACGGCATCGAGGTGCCGTCGTTGCCGTGGTAGATGTAACGGGTTTCACCCGTCCAGCTGTCGGTTCGCTTGAATACCACAGCGGCGTCGCTGTGGTCCCAGTAGCCGTCCTCGATGTGCACGCTGACCCGTTCGTCCTCACAGAGGTCGGCGCAACCGAACTGATAGCTCGGATAGGGGCAGTCCGGCAGACCGATGAACCAGTCGGGGTGCTCCACGAGCCACCGGCCGTCGATACCGACGTGGTTTGGAACCATGTCGGTCGCCATACGGATCCCCCGCTGCCAGGCTCGCCCCTTGAGTTCGTCGAGCGCCTCCTGGCCACCGAGATCGGCAGCAACCACGTAGTCGTAGAGGGAGTAGGCCGAGGCGACGGCCTCGCTGTCACCCATCCACCGTTTGATCTTCTTCGACGCCCGGCTCCGCTGCCAGACGCCGATGAGCCAGAGCGACGTGATGCCTCGGCCAGCGAGGCGATCGAGCTCCTCATCCGGGACCTGATCGAGGGTCAGGATTTCTCGGTCGTACTCCTCGGCCAGCTGGGCAAGCCAGACGTGGGTATTCTTGGAAAGCATGACGACCCGTGGCATCCAGTCAAGGTCGGCGCTGAATGCCTCGGGCGGTTCGCCCTCGATCGGCGGGTAGGTGGGAGCTTCGCTTGGCCCTGGACCGGGCGGAAAGACCGGGCGGTGTTCCTCGGCGAGGAAATCCAGTCCGCCGAGCAGGCGAAGAACAAGATCCTGCAACCAGATTCCCCAGGAGCTGCGGATGTGCTCGAGCTGCTTGGCGAGCGAGTGCGGGTGTGCCAGGGCTGGACCTCGTAACATGTTGATCAGGGACGTCTTCCCCTGGGCAAGCCCCGGCCGGCCGGCGAAGAAGGTCTGCAATTGGTTCATGAGCTCGAGGTAGGCCGTGTTTCGGCTCAGTTCTGAGTCGTCGAATAGATCGCCGAGGGACTCGAGGGCCGGGTTGGCATTCGCCAACCAGAGGAGCAGGACCTCCTCGAGTACGATCTCTCGATGGCGTCTCCCGTCTGACGATCCCTCGAGGTAGTCGAGAGCACTGATCTCCCCCTCTCGCACGGCACGAGTAGGAAAGGCTTCGACGAAAGTCTCGAGCACGCCTTCGACCTCTTCGACGCCGACATCGATCTCAAGCTCGGCGAGCGCTTGGCCCCAGACCTCGTTGTTGACCGTTCGCCGATAGGCAGCCATGAGGGCGTGCATGAGCTCGTGCATCAGGCCAGCAGCACTGATGTCCGACGCCGCAACCGACCTGTCCGCCTCACCGGCCACCCTGCGGACGCGGTTGATTGCTGCCGCCACTTTGTGCGCCGCGCGGAAGTCAGCCAGGATGACGTTGCCCTCGAGGGCGAACAGGCTGTCAGCGAGCCCGTAGTGCACCCGTGCGCGGCGCGACACCAGCATTTCCAGACATGGGGTTTGCAGTTGCGTCTTCATTACGCACGATGATACCGGTTCGGGGAATTTGGTGCCGAGGATGCTGCCTTACTCCCCCAACCGGTCAAGCAACCTGCACCACGCTTCCTGCCCGCGGCGAAAGCGGGCTAACCGGAAGAACTCGTTCGGTGCGTGCTGGCGTTCGTCCTCCAGTATGGTTTTCCATTCCTTCATTTCATCTCCCCTTAACTTTCCCACACACGGATACGGCCGTCCTGCAGACCGCATAGCAGGCAGCGGCCGTAGTTGACGGTTTGCACCGAGACGAAGACCTCTCCCGGACTGCCTTCGAGCGCCGTAATTTCCCGGCCCGATTCGAGATCCCAGATCACGAGCACGTTGTCCATAGCCACGCTCGCCAGTCTGCGCCCGTCCGGGAACACGGCAAGCGACGAGATCCTTCTGGCGTGTCCCTCGAAGTCTCCGACCTGCCTGCGAGTCTCGAGACTGACCCTCCGGATATCACCATCGCGACCACCGGTGAAGACCATGCCGTCGGCCGGCGACACGGCAAGCACCGAAGGTGGGCTCGGCTGTCCGTGCACCGTGGCCTCGAGCCGACCGGTGGCGATCTCGTGTACCCGTAGGCTGCGGTTGGCGTGGCCGCTGACGACCGTCCTGCCCCCGGCGTCGAGCGCCAAGGAGGTGATCGGCGCAGGTTGTCGCCGCAGCAGCCGTCGGGCCTCACCCTCCATGACCGCTTTCATGTCCCACATCTTGAGAGCCGCATCCATGCCGCCAGAGACGAGCACACCACCGTCGGGGGTGAAACCGAGCCCACTGACTGCCTTTTCGTGACGAAGGTTGGTCTCGAGCTCGAGGCCGCTGTCCGGCTGCCAGAGGTAGATCGTGCCGTCGAGGTGACCGGTCGCAAGCAACCCACCATCACCGGAGTAGACGATGGTCCTCGTCAGGGCCGCATGGCCGGTGCGCAGGTGGAGACGGCTGCGTAGGCTCACCGTTTTCATACGGGTCCCGAGGTCCCAGAGGCGAATGGAGCCATCGACGATGCCGACGGCGAGGACTCTGCCGTCGGGGGAAACGGTCATCGTGTGCAGGCCCACAGTCTCACCGAAAATGCCGGCCTCACGCCATGCTTCACCGGGCAGCGGCGCCGGCAGCTTGAGGGTTCCATCGAGGCCGTCACTGCCGAAGTCCGGCTCGAGACCGGCACGCACCCTGTCAAGGCAACGCCCGAGGTCCGAGAGATCTGCAAATCGAGCCGCCGGGTTCTTGGCCATCGCCCGGTTGATGATCTCCACCAGAGACGGCGGCACCTCCAGTTCGACCGGATCCAGTTTCGGTGGTTGAGTGTGAACGATGCGATACACCAGCGATCCAACCGTCGTGCCCTCAAAGGGCCGTCGCCCGGCCACAAGCTCGTACAGCAACACGCCAACGGCCCAGACGTCGATCCTGTGATCCGTAGGTTCATCGGTGAACTGCTCCGGCGCCATGTAGGTCGGTGTGCCGAGCACCTCACCGCTGCGCGTGAGCATCGTTCCTTCGTCGAAATGTGCCACACCGAAGTCGACGACCTTCACCGTGCCATCGTCGAGGATGATGATATTGCTCGGTTTGACGTCGCGATGGATGACTCCCTGGTGGTGGGCATGAGCCAACCCGCGGCAGAGCTGGCCGGCCACGCGCAGCTTGTCGCTCACACGCGGAAGACGACCTTGCCTGATGGCATTCGCGAGATCCATTCCGTCGAGCATCTCCATGGCGATGAAAGGCACTCCGCCATCCTCGCCGAGCTCGTGGATCGTGATGATGTTCGGGTGGTGGAGGCGGGCGGCCGAACGCGCCTCCCTGAGGAACCGTTCCTTAGTGTCGGGTTGATTCACCCAGGCCGACTGGAACAGGGTCTTGACGGCGACCTCACGATCCAGGGCCGGGTCACGGGCGAGGTAGACCACACCCATGCCACCACGCCCGATCTCACGAACGATGCGGTACCTGCCGACCGATTCCGGACATGCAGTCATCGTCTCAGGTATACCACCACCCGCATGAGGCGACCAGAAACCGGTCACGAGCACGCCTCCATTCACCGACCTCAGACCTCCGTTCGCCGATGAGGTCGTGACACGCACTCCTTCTGGACCCATCCTGAGAGCAGAAGAAAGGAATCGTCATGAGAGACTCAACCCAAGAAACCAACCGAGACTCCGGGCGCCGGGACCACTGCAGCCGACGCGAATCGAGGGGCCACGGCTTCGGATCGATCATCCTCGGCCTCGCGGTTCTCGCCGCCGGCCTTTTGCTCACCCTCGACAACTTCGACATCGTCGACGCGGAGCGATACTTCGACTACTGGCCCGTCATCCTGATCCTGGTCGGCCTCAGCCACATCACCCGACCCGCGGTCGCCCGCCGGGTCGGATCGGGGCTCATCTGGATCGCGGTCGGAGCGACTCTCCTGCTCGACAATCTCGGATTCATCTCATTCGACGTGTGGGAACTCTGGCCTTTGCTTCTGGTCGTCGCCGGCCTCAGTATGCTCACGCGGGGCTTTCGCAGGGGCCGACGAAGGCGCCTTGAAGACTCGTCATCAACCTTCTCGGCAACCGCCGTCATGGGCGCCGACATCCGCCGCATCACCGCCGAGGACTTCCAGGGAGGCGACATGACCGCCGTCATGGGCGGCTGCGAGGTCGACCTCCGAGGCTGTGGCTCGCTGGGCGGTCCGGCCGAGATCGACTGCTTCGCAATGTGGGGTGGCATCGAGATCTGGGTGCCCGACGACTGGGAGGTGCAGATGAACGTCACTGCCCTGCTGGCCGGGTCGGAAGACAAGACTCGGAGCACGGGAGGCGCCGGGTGCAAAGTATTGGTCATCCGTGGGACGGCCCTCATGGCCGGCATCGAGGTCAAGAACTGAGATACTGAGAGCGACAGCCGATGCACCCCATTTTCGAACAACGCCGAGGCCTGGGCCTCTATCTGCTCGCCTGGTTGCCGATGGCCGCCCTGTTGGGCGGTCTCCTCGGCCTGATCGGGGGCAGCTCCTGGGTGGAGGCAACAGCCCTCGCCGTGCCCTTGACGGTGGTCTACGCCTTCCTCTGTCTTGCCGCGTGGTACCCCTGTCGCGCTCTGCCCTTGGACCAGGCAGACACCCTTCGCACCCTTGGAGTTCACGCGACCACCGGCCTCATATCTGCGGCGACATGGGTGGGGCTCGCCTGGGGCCTGGCGCAACTCCTCGAACATTCGCTTCTTTTCACCGGAGTCGGTGACCGAATCGCCGGCCTGGCCGCCCTTCTGCTCGCTTTCGGTTTCCTGGCCTACCAGCTGTCGGTGGCGGTTCACTATCTCCTCGGTGCATTCGAGGACTCCCGCAACGCCGAGAGGCGAGCCCTGCAAGCGGAGGTCGCCTCCAAGGTGGCGGAGCTCGAGATGCTGCGCACCCAGGTCAACCCCCACTTCCTCTTCAACAGCCTCAACTCGGTTTCGAGCCTCACGACTCGCGACCCCGAAGCGGCGCGCACGATGTGCATCGAACTCGGGGCCTTCCTGCGCGACACCCTTCGGCTGGCGGCACGCCCAGCGATCACTCTCGACGAGGAGTTGGCGACCATTCGCCGTTTCCTCGCCATCGAAAAAGTCCGTTTCGGGCAAAGGTTGCTGGTCGAAGAGTCCATCGCCGACGGTTGCGGAACCTGGATCGTACCGTCAATGGTGCTGCAACCGCTCGTCGAGAACGCCCTCAAACACGGTATCTCCGAGCTCGTCGACGGCGGCACCATACACATCGGGGCCGAATGCGGCCGTCCTGGCCTCACCCTGTCGGTCACAAACCCCGTGGACGAGACAGCGCGACCAAACCCCGGTGCAGGCCTCGGCCTGCGCAACCTCCGCCGCCGCCTGCAAACCCTGTTCGGAGGCCAAGCAACTCTCTCGACCAGCCTTCACGGCGGTCTCTTCACGGCCGAGGTTTCGCTGCCGCGTGATTCGACCCAGACCGAAACGGAGGTCCAGGAGTGAGCACCGACCCAAGAGCTCATCGGATACGTGTTCTCGTCGTCGATGACGAAGAACCGGCCCGACTGCTTCTGCGTGAGTACCTTTCGGACCTGCCGGCCTACGAGGTGGCCGGAGAGTGCAGCAACGGGTTCGAGGCCGTCAAAGCCGTCGCCGAACTCGCGCCAGACGTCTTGTTGCTCGACATCCAGATGCCCAAGCTCGACGGCTTCGAGGTGCTCGAAGTGCTCGAACGGAGCCTGCCCGTCGTCTTCGTCACGGCTTATGACGAGCACGCGCTGCGCGCCTTCGAGGTCCACGCCGTCGACTACCTTCTCAAGCCCTTCTCCCGGGAGCGCCTCGCCACCGCCCTCGACCGGGCCTGCGAGCGTCTTGGCGGAGGACCCGACACCGAGGCTCTGGCTGGGGTCGCCCGACCCGATCGAGGGTACGCCGAACGTCTGCTCACCCGCGACGGCGCCAGGGTCCACGTCATCCCCGTCGCCGAGATCGAATACATCGAGGCCGACGACGACAGTGTGACGATTCACGCCAGTGGGTCGGATCACCACAAGCTCGCGAAGATCTCGGCTCTCGAAGCGCAGCTCGACCCCGGGCTCTTCGTACGCATCCACCGCTCCTACATCCTCAACCTCGATCGCCTCGACCGGCTCGAGCTCTACGCCAAGGACAGTCGCCTGGCCATCCTCAAGGACGGGTCGAAGCTGCCGGTCAGCCGCGCCGGCTACGCACGGTTGCGGGAGCTGCTGTAAGCTGATAGGAGAACCAGTGAAAGCACCTCCGGTGGCGCGTGCCGGGTGCGCCATTGTGCTGGAAGCGCATCGAGTTTGGATCCCGGCCTGCACAATGGCGACACCGGGCAACGCTCGGGGAGCGCGTTGCGGTGTTGATCTCCAGCCCGCGAGGTAGGCCGCCGCTCGCTTGAGCAGCGTGGTCGCAGCCCTTCCAATTTTCTAC
>RCNG010001815.1_pt1 | contig 10680 bp, 10 predicted proteins | sample 2041371 | NCBI WGS metagenome assembly RCNG01 (sample SAMN09708227, study PRJNA481090) | Marine sediment metagenome, whole genome shotgun sequencing project. | biome: marine sediment; feature: ocean; material: sediment; isolation source: Sewage treatment plant 1 marine sediment (STP1) ... | reverse complement strand
CTCGCCCTCACCCCTCCTGAGCACCGGCTCGGAACGCTCTGGAGAGCATTGGATAGTCGCAGTCAATACCCGCCTTCGGCTGTTCTACCCGTGACAATTTCGACCGAGTTGCTCGTGCCAATCCGGTCGGCGCCAGCCTCGATGAGCTCGTAGGCGAACTCCTGCGAGTTGACGCCGCCGCTGGCCTTGATGAGGACCTCGTCGCCGACGACCTCGCGCATGAGCAGCACGTCGGCGACTGTTGCTCCACCTGCCTCCTTGCCGGTCGACGTCTTGATAAAGCGGGCTCCTGCGGTCTTCGCAAGGCAGCATGCGGCGATCTTCTCCGCGTCCGTGAGGAGTGCCGTCTCGATGATGACCTTGACGGGTATGTCTCCGCAGGCCTTGACCACCTGCTGGATGTCCTCGAGGACGAGGATGTAGTGCTTGCTCTTGATGGCGCTGACATGTATCACCATGTCGATCTCCTGGGCACCGCGGTTCGCGATGGCATCATGAGCTTCGAAGGCCTTGGCAACGGGTGTCATCTGGCCGTGTGGAAAGCCCACGACAGCTATGGGGATCACGTCCGACCCCTTGAGTTGGCGTGCCACGTACTCGACGTCGCCGGAGAAGACGCAAACCGACCTGAAGTGGTATCGCTTCGCCTCCTCGCATACGCGGTCGAAGTCCTCCCTCTTCGCGTCTGTCCTGAGCAGCGTGTGGTCGATGACCCGTGCGAGTTCCCTGTCGTAGTTCTCCTCCGTCAACCTTCCTCCTCTTCAGACTGCCATCAACTGTAATCCAAAGCCCGTCGCGCTCATCGAAGTCATGAAGTTGGCTCGTCGCCACCATTGTGCCGGCACGGTGAGACACCTCGGTGGCCCCCGGGAATCAGACGAAGCTGGCTCACACCAAGCCGCACAGATCAGCTGATCCCTGGCAGCATCGAGCATGATGCACACCCGCGCATGTCAGCACATATGGCGGCAATGCAGGGCTGGGCTGACCGCCCATTGACCCCGGGCGACGCTTCATGGCGATCGTGTCTGGTCTGCGACGGAACGTATTCCGGCGAATGGCGTTGTGCGCCGTGGCTTCGGCGCTCACGACGCACGAAGTCAAGGGGCACATCCGAGACCCGATCGCGGCAAGGGCGACGAATTCGGTAGTCGGCGGTGAGCCTGGCGATCAATCCAGCTGTGAGACGGCCTGGTCGATGGCCCAGGCTGCGTTGATGAGGCCGATGTGGCTGAAGGCCTGCGGGTGGTTGCCGAGGAGCTCTCCAGTGACCGACTCGACTTCCTCCGAGAGGAGACCGACGTCGTTGACGTACGCTACGGCACGCTCGAAAACAGTACGAGCACGTTCGGTGTGACCGGCGGTTGCGAGGGCTTCAGCCAGCCAGAACGTGCAGAGTAGGAAGGCGCCTTCCTCACCTTCAAGTCCGTCGTCCGATCGGTACCGGTATACGAGGCCTCGGTCGTCGGTGAGGTGCTTCTCGGTCATATCGATGGTGGCCATCACCCGCGGATCGTCGGCCGGCAGGAAGCCCACGAGCGGGATCATGAGGTTCGAAGCATCGAGGCTGGTAGAACCGAAGAACTGCGTGAACGCGCCCACTTCCTCATTCCAGCCCTCGGCAAGGATCACGTCGCGTATTGCGGTGCGTTCGTTGGACCACTCATCGAGTCGGTCCTCGGCGCCGATCTTGCTGGCCATGTCGATGGCCCGGTCGAGCGCCACCCAACACATGAGCTTGGAGTAGAGGTAGTGGCGCGGCTCGCCGCGCACCTCCCAGATCCCCTGGTCGGTCTCACGCCACACCGCCGCGGCGGTATCGGCAAGTGACATCAGAAACTGGGACGTGTCATTGTCGAAGTCACCCATCACGTCTTGCAGCTGATGGACGGCACTCAGGAGCTCTCCGTACACATCGAGTTGCCGCTGATTCCATGCACCGTTGCCGACTCGGACTGGCCTGGAGGATCGCCAGCCCCCCAGGTGGGGCAGCTCACGCTCGGTGAGGTCCCGCTCGCCGCGGATGCCGAACATGATCTGGATCTCGCCACGGGCGGCGATCGAGCTGGCAGCCGTCGTCAGGTATTGCAGGAAACGGTCGGCTTCGTGGGGACACGCCGCCACCCACAGTGCGTTGAGGGTGAAGCTGGCGTCTCGGACCCAGGCGTAGCGGTAGTCCCAGTTACGTTCCCCACCTACGACCTCGGGGAGTGAGGTGGTTGGCGCCGCGACGATGGCACCGGTCGGGTGATACGTGAGGCCCTGCAGCACTCGGCCGCTGGACCGCACCAGATCGGCGTAGGCGCCTTGGTAGGACTGATGCACCGCCTCCCACGAACGCCACGCTGCGATCGTGTCGCCAATCCGCCGTTCGATTTCCTCCGGGTTGAGCGGCGCCGGCTCGGGATCCCAGCTCGGGGAGGATTGCACCGCAAACCAAATCGAGTCACCAGCCGCAAGGCGGACTCGGGATTCGACAGAGGCAGAACCGGGGCTCCGGTCGAGGGGAGCGTTGGTGAAGACGTCCAGCCGTGTCGTCCCACCGCGAGCAGTGGCGCCGTCCGGCGTGATGCGCAGGAGCGGGGTGGTCAACCCGTACTCCGGTCGAGGAGAGAACTCCACTTCGAGCTCGACGCTCCCGGAAGTGCAGGTGGCCCGACGCAGAAACACGTGAGGGGAGTCCTTGCCGAGGTCGTGAGCACGGACCCCGTCCGCCATGGCGAGGGCGTCGGTGAGCTCGACGGTGCCCTCGGCGGTGTGGAAGGTTGTGGTGAGCACGAGCGTACCGTCAACGTAAGCCCGGTCAACCGTGGCGTCACCCGAGGGCCGTATTGAGAAGTGGCCGGCACGTTCATCGAGTATGCGGCCAAGAACCGACGGACTGTCGAAACGCGGAGTACACCACCAGTCGACCGAGCCGCCCCGATCGATGAGCGCCGAGGAATGGCAATCCGAAACCAAGGCATAGTCGGCGATTGGTTGCTTGCTCACCGTTGCTCCTGACGCAGCCACCGGTCGGGGCCACGGTAGGCGGAACCCGCACTTGGACAGTCCGATTCCGTCAGGGCGATGCCGATCCGAGGTGAGTGGCGGGGAACTGGCGAGGTGGTCGATGATCCGATTCCCAACCGAGCGGAACCGGAGCCTGCGAAGCCGGCACCGGGTTCGGCGCCTCTCATCTTCCCGGACACGGTGCGCCACTCGCATCAGTAGGGGATATCCCCTCACCTGAGCCGCGACGCTTTCGGGTGGATGCGTTGCGGGTGACGGTTGGCCGTTCCGGACCATGATGCGTGGCGCTGCGCCCATCCGACGAGTGGTCGCACCGCCGTCGGGTGATGCGACTCTCTGTGCATGGCAAGCAAGGAGGGACGAGATGCAGTGGTCACGGCTGCGGTGCTCTAGACCCCGTTCATCCGGGCGGGATTGACAGCGGGAACTGCGGATGGGCTCGGGCGCCAGCTCAATCGGGAAGGCGATGCCATCACGTCCTCCAACGAAAGTGGCGCACCCGATGGAAAGGAAGCGACAGGAGACGTGTGAGGAATCCTGGGCTATCACCGGGTACGCCGCCACGAACGATAACCACCATTTGGCGCCGGCGCATCCGTGCGCTGTCCTTGCCACACGCCACGCAAACACCCGGCCGGCACCCGGCCATATGGCGCTTTCCTGTTGTATGTACGGAGTTCCCCCCGCTGGCCGCATGGCAACCGTGTCCGGCCAGCGGGGGAAACTCCAGATCGAGACTGCAGGCACTATGGGCGGTCGCCGTCCGGGTTCTCTTCGGTGTCTGAGATCGCTGTCGGAGCGCCGATTGCGACGCTCTGCTGAGGAAGCGTCGGTATCGGATTGGGTGTGATTTGCACGACGACGCCTTTCTTTGGAAGCGTCATCAGAGGGGATTGAGCGATTGGCTTCGCGGCGCTTTCGTGAGCAAACCCTCAAGCAAGGGCGTGAAGGCGCTCTCTCCGACGCCAGTTGGGCCCGCCCATATCTGCTGCGATATGAGTGGGTCGGGTCGGGTCGGTAGGATGGCTGTGCTCGCGAAGGAGGGCCAATGGCTGATAGCGCCGAATCGAAGGGTGGAATCGGGTTCGGGACGATTGTCGGTGGCGGTGCCGCGCTGCTTGCACTCATCTTCATAGTGCAGAACACGGGGTCTGGAACCGTTCAGTTCCTGTTCTGGGACTTCACGATGGCTACCTGGGTCTGGGCCTTGCTGCTGTTTCTTCTCGGTGGCGTGAGTGGCTACTACCTTCACTGGCATCGACGCCGCACCCGCCGCAAGGACTGACGACCAGTTCTACAGCGAGCAGCTAGCTGATCGGCCGCAGCTGTCGACAGCCGATATGAGCGGGTCGGGGTTGGGTTGTTGGTTCGAATCCCGATGCGGTGATCGCTCCGACGACCATCGGTGTCCCGATCTCGTTGGGTAGCACGTCATAGGCCAGCGGGTACTGGTCGGTCGCACCGGGATATCCGGCTTCGAACGAGTCGATGTCGTGGCCCGGGCCTGACATCACATCTGAGAGGGCCACATGGACAGCCCCACTGCGTTCGGCCGCGTCACGCACGACGGCGCTCCACGCCTCGGCCCACACGCGACACTCGGCTTCGACGCCGCCCCGGCGCTGCCGGGCGATCTGGCGGTTGTGGAGATCAGGACCGATCACCACTGTTGGCGTGTTCTCTCGCAGGGTCCAGATCTTGTTGTAGATGTCGTCGAGGAGCGTCGTGTACGGCGCCCAGTTCTCGTCGGTCGTGGGTGCAGGCGGCTCGGGCGCCTGCGTGGACGCTTCGTACCAGCAGTTCTCGGAATCGATGTCGATCTCGCCGGGTTCGCCCTCGAGCGAGCGCTCTGGATAGGCGATCATCACGATGATCTCCGCGCTTCGAGTCAGTTCACCCATGGGCGGGTAGGCCTCATCACGCAGATGCTGGGGGGGTCTTCCACGCCGTTGCATCTATCCCTGCAGCGTACGCGGCGTTCACTTCCACACCGAGAGCCGTTTCGGCCTTCTGCTCGTACATCGCCAGGAAATCCTCACCAAGGTCCCACTCGATACTGAACACGAGCATGTCCCACTCCTCACCGGGACCCGGAAGCGCCACCGATGACTCAGCAAGCGTCGTGGTCGTCGTGGCCGGAGCCGTTGTCGTCGTGGTCGCTACTTCGGTCGTCGTGGTCGAGGCAGGTGTCGTGTCCACCGCCCCGACATCGGAGTCGCCACACGCAGGCAGCAGCAGCACGACCAGGGCGAGGGGGATCAGCCAACGAACAGAGAATGCCCGCATCATCTGGACTCGTCATCGTCGTAGCGGGCCGTCCTCCGGAGCTTGCTCAACGATTCCGCTGACCAGCCAGGGTATTGGCACCCCAAAATGGCCCCCAGAGCAGGCCGCCCGCAACCGCCTGGGAGGGATGATGTGGTTGGTGTTGCACGCCCGGTTGGGCGGTGACTGACCAGGCGCGAGTTGCGAGGCTTCCAGGTAGAAGCGTCGAGATTCGTTTGGGTCATCTCTCCCGGAGAGTGCTTACGCAACAGAGGGGCTTGAGCACGGGCGCTTCCGTGCCGACGATATGTAGTCAGAGCTTCTCTGAAAGGAGTCGTGTTTTGCCGCGGTGGATGGCACGAGCCTCGCGTTCTGAAGATGGGCTGGTCGGCGGCTCAGTCCTGGTGGTATCCGGATCCATACGGAGCGCGGATGAGGCGGACGCGCTCAGCGTGGAGCTCAGTATTGCGGATACCGAGATCACCATGCGAGCCGACGGAACGGAGCTTGGCCGTTGGCCTGTGACGGCGGTGCATATTCGGCGTATCGACTCAAGGGGATTCGAGTTCATTGCAGAAGGTGATCGGCTGATCTTCACACCGGACGACTCGGCCACCTTTGGTGAGAACCCAATCGTCGGTGGGCACGTTGCTGGCACCGGCAAACGCGCGGGTCGCAAGGCGAAGAAGAAGAAGAAATCGGATGGTGCCGAGGCGAGACTCGCTTGGTACCAGGATTTCCCCGACGAGGAACGGCAGCCTCGGCAGCGGGCGGTGCAGGATTCGCCGAACGAGAGGCCAAGGAAACCGCCGCGACGCCGCCGCAAGACCACAGTTGAGTCCGCCGGCGCCGCGGCCGCCCGTGGTGAGGTTGAGCCGGTGCCTCCGTCTACCGTCACCGGACCAATCGACGCGACGTTGGAGGCCGACCATCCGGCAGCCGACGTGGCATCCTCTGGCGGCCGTCGCCAACGCACCTCGCGACGCGGGCCCCCGTCGACCGGCCTGGAGTTTGACGACGCCCTATCTCAGGAGCCCATTGAGAAGGGCAAGGGGGTGTGGATCCGCGCACTGGATGTTGCCCGCAAATACGATGTTTTCGGCCTTGATCGAGTGCCAATCGACAAGGGCCTCCGAGGGCAAGAGCACCAGCACACCTGGGATCACCGGGTAGCGGCGTCGTCCGGGCTCGGGAAGCACATCTGCACCATTTGCGGAGCGATCAGGCGCTAGGTCCAGTCGACTCAGGATGACGGCGCTGATGAGACGATGTTGACCAGACTGCCGAGTTGGGCATTTTCTTCGTGGGACGCACCGTTCGTGCGAACGAAGACGCGATGGCAGAAGCCGGGTTCGTCACTGCCGATTCCCATGACCGATCGCAGAACGGGTTCTATTGGAGCGACCGGGCCGCCGAATACCGGCTGATCGACGATGTGGGTGCAATGCACCCTCGGTCGGACGATCAGGGTCTGGTTGTGCTGTTGGGGATCGCGCAGCGACGCCTTCATGCAGAAACGACATCATCGAGGGCGAGCGATTGTCTTCGCGAGCAAACCCTTCAGCAAGGGCTTGAAGGCGCTCTCCGACGTCACTTGAGGCCGCCAATATGTGCCGGTATGGGCGGCTGTGCGTGCCGACCTACTCCCGCCCGCGTGTCGGTTGCGGCCATTTGGGGCACTCCCTCACACTTGCGATCTACGTCCCACTTGGCTGGGAATGCCGACCGGCCTGGTTCGGTGCCCGGTGCGACCGGCGGGTCATCGACGCCTACTGTCAGGCAGCAATCGGAGCCTTCAGACGCATAGGCCGTCGCTGACCCCTCGTTGGCACATTGTGGTGGCCTCGACTGCCATCAACGAGAAGCCTCCGCCGCTGTCGGTCGGTTCGCCGAAGATGTGGAGGCGATAGCCGCCCACAGAGTCGTCCCCCAAACCTGTCACGTCGTAGGCGACCTCACCGAGGTCACGGACCGTTGGCGCGACCGAGACCACGACGTGCGAACCGCCGTCTACGTCGGTGAACGTGTTGGCGACTATGAGGCCGAGATCCAACATGGTCTCGGCAACGGGGATTCCCTCAAGCTGGCCGACGACAAACGAAGTCAGGTCGTCCACACCGCCCAAACGGGAGAGGAACTGCTGGTTGGACCAACCGTCAACACCATCGGCCTCGATCCTCCACCACACCGAGCCTGACGGCAACTGCCAGCCCTCACCAGTCCCCGCGACCCCCGTCCGGGTCGGCTCAAGGGTTGCGATGACATCGAAGGTGACATCGGGTCCGGAGCGGATGTTCAGCATGTCGTCATGCCGAACTCCCACGACACCGAGAATCGCACCCTCGCTCGGCACCGGTACCCAGAAGTCATGCGCCTCGCCGATCGGTTCCGCTACGGGCGGCACCGTGGTCGGAGCGACCGGAAACACGGTGGTCGTGGTACCCGCCGCATTGGGAGTCGTCGTCACCGTCGTGGATGAGACCGTCGAAGTGGTGCTGCGAACTGTGGCGGGTTCGGTCGACGCTGGCGTACCAGTCGTCGTCGAATTGGAGACGGGTGCTGTCGTCGAGGTCACAGATTGTGGCGGCGTTGCACAGCCCGCAATACCGGCAGCGAATAGCGCCGCGACCGCCACGGACATGCATCTGGTCACCATGCTCAACCCCATCGTCTCACGAAACACCCAAGCCGCCAACCCCTTGCCACTAGGCCGCAACCCTTCCACAGCCGGCAACGTCGGCGGTCTCGCCTGTGGATTCGTGCCGCCCATATGCGTCGATACGGAAGCGGTATCGCCACGGATGTGCTCCGATGACTGCGGGCTGAAGCTCGTGCGGTGAGAGGTGTCGGTCTTCTTGGGGCAGGGCGTAACTCTTCGGGCCAAGACCAGCGCCTACCGGTTGCGACAGGGGTGGCATCGATGCGTGTTGATATCCTTTCAACGGGCGCGCGCTCGGCTGGCTGGCAGTCGTATCGTGGTGCTTGGCTCTGCAGTTCTGGGATGGTTGTCTGACGAGTATCCGAGGTAGTGGCTCTGGGGGTGCGCGCCACGACGGTGTGGCGAGTCTGCCCGGCCGACGAGGATGGGTTTGATGAAGGTTGGCCGACGAATAGTCATGACGCTGGCGTTCTATCCGCGAGGTGGATCCGCGCAGGTTGTGCGCTACCTTGGCGAGGCGCTCGAAACGCGCGGGAACACCGTGACCGTGTGCTGTGGTTCGCTCGGACCGCAGGGATCTTCCTCGCATGCAGCGACATTTTTTCGGGGCCTCAATGTCGAAGCGCTTGACTTCACCGCGGCAGCAAAACGGTTCGAACAGGGGCGGGATCCGATGGCTGCGCCGGTGCCCTTTCACCCATCCTTTGAGGACCGGCCGGACGTTCCCGACCGGGTGTTCCCATCCCTGAACAACGACTTGTATCTCCGCCAGGTAGCGGCGTGGCGGTCGCTGCTCAAGCGTGTCGGCGTGCCAGATCTCTACCACGTGCATCACCTGACCCACGTCAACGATGCGGTTACGGGGGTCGCCGATCGGCCTATCGTCGCCCATCTGCATGGCACCGAGCTAAAGATGCTGGCCTATATCCGTCACGGCGGCATGGAGCGGTGGGAGCACGCGGCTGAGTGGGATCAGCGTCTGGTTAGGGCTGCTCACCGTGCCGATCGTCTCATCGCGATCTCACCAACAGATCGAAGGCTGGCAATCGACCTGCTGGGCGTAGCCCCTTCGCGTGTAGAAGTCGTGCCGAACGGCGTCGATGTCGGCAGGTTCGCCCCTACCGGCCTGGCGAGGAGTGAACGGTTGGCTCGGTGGCACCAATGGTTGGTGAGCGAACCGCAAGGGTGGGACGAGAGTGGCCAGCCGGGCACGATCCAGTATTCGGATGTCGAGGTGGACCGATTCTTCCTGGACCCGACGACAGGCGGGCTGCTCCCAGTGCTGCTGTTCGTTGGGCGTTTCCTCGACTTCAAACGAGTTCCGCTGCTCGTGCGCGCCTATGCCACGGTGCGCGACGTGTTGGGGCGGCACGCACCGCCGTTGGTCATCTGGGGTGGCTATCCGGGCGAGTGGGAAGGCGAGCATCCCCATACGGTGGCGACATCATTGGGTGTCGACGGAGTGTTCTTCGTTGGCTGGCGGGGACATGGAGATCTCGCTGCGGGATTCAACTGCGCTGACGTGTTCGTGGCACCTTCGGTCGATGAGCCGTTCGGCCAGGTCTACCTGGAAGCCATGGCTTGTGGCCTGCCCGTGATCGCGACCGATTCGGGTGGCCCCACATCGTTCGTCAACACCGACGCGGCTCGACCGAACGGCTGGCGAGTGATCCCGGATAGCGAGACCGATCTTGCAGACGCCATGATCGAAGCGGCCTCAGACAGGGCCACTCGACTTCAGCGAGGGAGCGAGGCTCGACGGCTCATCGAACGGGATTTCGACTGGCGCCACATCGCCGAGCTCATCGAACGGATCTACAGCGACGTGCTCGCGTAGCGACACAGCAGCGCCCGCACACCGATCGCCCCACAAAACGCAGACACTGCAGAAGCGCACGACCGGCCATATGAGCGAACAACTGCGCGGCCGGCGGACGCGTTGAGACGCTGGTCGAGCAAGCACCGCGACGCTTTCAGACAGAAGCGTGAGGGCAAACATTGGGGCAATTCGCACCTCTGCGCCCGTCCGTGCGACCAACATGTGCCGATGTGGGCGGTCGGGTTCACTGCTCGGGATTTGGGAGGTGGTCGCTTGCGGTGGGGTGTAGGCGAGGGACGAAACCGTTGATGAGTGCAGCGACTGACATCGGTGGAGTCAGGACCTTCACCTCGATATCGCGCGGTCGATCCCTCGGTGGCCCCCACCCATCGAAGCCGAAAGGCTGGAGATGACTGCCAGTGACCAGGTGGGGCGCATGGGTTGCTGGATCGATGATGACCGTCCCCGCTGGTAGGACATCAAGCGCACCGGCCCACAGAATCCGGTCTCGGGCTCGGACGAGTCCGCGACCGCGGCGGTGTCGCTCCGCTGCGAGTCTTCGATTGAGCTCCGGGGCCAGCACGGTGCGGCCCGCAGCGACGGCCGTCGAAACGGCGTCTCGGAAGGCGAGGTAGTCGGTCCGACGACACAGACCGCACGGCCGATGACCAGCCGCCAACGCCACCGCGTCGTCAAGGAAGAAGAGCGGCGTCCACGTCCTCGCCGCGGCGAGTGGATGGTTCCACCCCCGATACTCGGTGCGACAAATGATCCAGAGCGACCCGTTGTGATGGCGAACCAACTTGCCAGCATCATCGACAAGACAGCCACGGTTGCCGGTGAACAATCCACGCGATGGAACAGCGTGAAGATCACCCCACGGGTCAACCCGGTTGCGGCGAGGCATATCCCTCCCAAACGTCGA
>RCNG010005527.1_pt1 | contig 10681 bp, 9 predicted proteins | sample 2041371 | NCBI WGS metagenome assembly RCNG01 (sample SAMN09708227, study PRJNA481090) | Marine sediment metagenome, whole genome shotgun sequencing project. | biome: marine sediment; feature: ocean; material: sediment; isolation source: Sewage treatment plant 1 marine sediment (STP1) ... | reverse complement strand
GGAGCGGTCCACATTCTGACCACGGCAGGCCGTGCCTCGATCAGGGGCCGAACCCGTATGGTGAAAGGGATCTCGATCTCGGGCGCTTCGGGGTGGTTGGTCGCAAGTCGAACAGCGTCTGAATAGCGACCGGCAGCGAGCGATGTGCTCGCCTCCATATCCAGCCACACGTCGCCCGTTTCAGCCGCCTGAGTCTTCTGTTGATGCGCTTCACCCCAAGGGGTTTGGGTCGCTTCCGGTTGTGGAGAGGCCTGAGGAGGTGGATTGTCCACCGCGTGGGCCGTCACCGTCACTCCCGTCAGAGGCACCTTGGTCCGTCGAATTTCCAGCGGTTCGCCGTCGGTGCGGCGCAGCAGGATGCGCTGGGAAGCATCTTGGCCCTCGATGGTGTTGAGCACAAATCTAAAGGAAGGGGTGGCGGCAATCGGCATACGGACGTCGACGGTGAAACGGAGCCTGAGGTTCTTGGCGCCCGGTTCGCTGGTGTAAACGTTGACCGATTTGGAGACACGGCCGTTCTGCGAGACCGCGGTTTTTATTTTTGCTGTGAGCGTTCCCGACCCACCTGCCGGGATGACCGAGTCGTACTCGGCTGCGGTGCAGCCTCAAGAAGGTGCGGCGCGTAGGATCTCAATGTCACCATCGCCTTCGTTATGAAAAATGAATGTTGCGACGGCCGTCGAACCCGCGGTGACAGGCCCGACCTCGAGTTGGCTCGACTCGACCCAGAATGTCGGTGGTGCTTCGTCCGCCACCGCTCCGGCCACACAGAGCGACGCCGTGCACGCAGCAACACAGACGCCGGCGCCGAATCGGAGTCTCATGGGTGCCTCCCCTGGGGTTCTCGGATGAGAAACGAGCTGCGTCGGCTCGTTCCGGAGCGCCGATTGTATCAGCCGGCCAATGGGTAGGCGCCGAGAATCTGACCGCCGGTTCCGACAACCAGCAACTCAACAGGGATCTTCCGCTGCGCCCGTTGCACGGCTTCCTCGGCAAGACGAGCCAGACCGCCGCAACACGGAACCTCCATGATCATGACCCGAAGTGACCTGATCTTGGCCGTGTCGATCATCGCCACCAGTTTTTCGAGGTAGATCTCCTGGTTGCTGTCGAGTTTTGGGCACGCGATGGCGAGCGATCGTCCCGCGAGGTGGCGGTTGTGAAAATCGGCGACCGCAAAGGCCACGCAATCGGCGGCAAGCAACACGTCGGCGTCGCAGAAGAAGGGCGCGGTCGGCGGTACGAGGTGCAGCTGTACAGGCCAATGACGGAGCTGAGACGAATCTGAGGCCGCAGCCTGGGTGCCCGCAGGCGGCTGGATATTCCGCATCGTTGGACGTGATCCGGGACAGCCGCCGCCGTGGGCCTGTCCCATGACAGCAGAGGCCAGGGGCAGCGAAGGGACAGTGGCCGCACCGAGGCTCGCGAGGTTTTTCGCTACCGCCGCCTCGTCAAATTCACCTGCCTCGCGGCGGGTGACTGTGATCGCCCCTTGCGGGCAGTGTCCGAGACAGACGCCCAGACCGTCACAGTAGATGTCACTGACCAGCCGGGCCTTGCCGTCAATGATGGCGAGGGCTCCCTCGGCACAGGCGGTGACGCAGTCTCCACATCCGTCACAAAGATCCTCATTGATTTCAATAACGTCGCGGACCGGCATCCTTCACCCCCCCTGCTCGATGTCTCGAAGCATGGTGAGCACCATGCGACTCGCCTCCGGTGCATGCAGGGCGTGGGGCACACCGGCCGGCATGAGAACGATCTCTCCCGCGCCAACTTTGACCGGTTGGCCGCCGATCGTCAGATCGAGCGAACCATCGACGACCTGGACGAGAGCGTCGAAGGGTGCGGTGTGCTCGGACAGCCCCTGGTTCCGGTCAAACGCGAACAAAGTGACGTTGCCTCCCCCGGACTTTGTGAGAACCCGGCTGACGACAGCTCCCTCCGCGACCGTGATCAGGTCGATCAGGGCGCTGCTGCGGTCGGAGGGAAGCGCTTCAATTGGGCTTGAGTTGGGTTGAGCCATATCGGTTTTCCTTGTCCCTGACGCCGGCGGCGTCTCTGTCTGGATGTAGTTTCGGCCATCTGGGTTTCGACGTCCTTGATCGCGGTCAAGATCAGGCTATTACGGGAGGGTCGCGGGATAGACTGCCCCGGAGGCCATGACCCCGACGGTGACACCGGGGAATTCCTCTCGCCACCTGTCGATGAGGTCCTGGACCCCGTCCGCCGGCTTGAAACCGAGTCGCCTCGACAGCACCGGGTCGAGGTGGCAGTGGAGTGCAATGCTGAAGCGGGACGTCTTCTCCAGCATTCGAAGCGTGGTGTGGCCATACTGGACCCACTTCTCGGAAAGACTCTCGAGAATCGCCGCAGGGTCGGGGTCATCCAAAAACGGCGACATGGCCTTGGAGCCGGCGCCCTGGTCTATTGCCGCGACGAACAGCAGTTGCCCCCCAGGGGCCAGGAATCGACACGCGGCATCGAGGCCCTTGTGTGCTTGGATCAGCGTCGAGTCGGACGGAGCCCCACCGCCGGAGGCCACCATCAGATCAAATCGACGGTCTTCGTTCACTTCGTACCACGATCTCGCCTGCCCGACGGCAGCCTCGAAGGCCTGCCGCCAGGGCCCTGCGGCCGCCCACGATATCTCCCGTGTCCCTCCCTCTACCAGACAGACGGCCATGTCTGGCGGGTGGGCATCGGCCGCTCTCGCGATTTCCTCTGCCACCGGGTTTCCCTGCAAACAACCCGGTTCGCAGCCAGGGTGTCGGGTTCGCGCTCCGTCTGAAGATTGGGCGAGCACAAGCGAGTGATTAGCCTGAATTTCCTCGTACCCAGCGACTCCGGGGAACACCATTTTCGGACCGCCGCCAAATCCCGCGAAATAGTGATGGCGAACGGAGCCCACTGTGATCAGAAACCCCGCCTCGACCGCGGCGCGGTGGAGTCGCAGAGGCAGTCCGGGCCGCAACTCGCCGACCCTTGCCAGCTCCTCGGTGCAACGGCTGTCGTGCTCGATCACAGTCACACCGTCCGGCAATTCACCAACCAGTTCCCGGGTTCCTTCCCTCCCGATCCCCGGGTGGGTCCCACAGGCAACCAACACGGTGATATTGCGGGCGCGAATCCCTGCGCCGTGCAGACGTTTGAAGATGACGGGCAGGATCTCCGGCAGTGGCAGCTTTCGGGTCGAGTCTGGAACGATGATGGTCGCCGATCCACGATCACGCGCCAATTCCTGCAACGGTTCTCCGCCGAGGGGGCGGTCGATGGCCGTGGCGACCAATTCCCTGGCGTCACGGTGTCCTGACGGCGCACCCGGGACGATCGGGCGGACCCGCATGCCGCGGAGATCGAGCGCCACCGTTTCTTGACCGAATGGCAGTTTGACAATCACACCGGCACGATAGCATCCTGGGGTGGATGGCAGCCGCGACCAACCCACAGACAATCTCGGATCAGGGGCGCATCATCCTCCTCCGCCTGGCCCGTGAAGCGATCACGGCACGTTTGGAAGACCGGTCTCCTCCTTCGACCCGACCTGAGGATCCAGCGCTTCTCGAGCACCGCGGTGCCTTTGTCACCCTCAAAATCGACGGTCGCCTCCGCGGCTGTATCGGACATATCGAAGGGGTGTCGCCACTCTGGCTCGCGGTCCGAGAGAATGCCGAATCTGCAGCTTTCAGGGACCCACGATTCCCGGCGCTGGGTCGCGACGAGCTCGACGAAGTACACATCGAAATTTCGGCTCTCACGCTGCTCTTGCCGAGTTCGCCCGAGGATATCGTCGTCGGCCGCGACGGCGTGGTGGTCGAGCGCCGTACGCATCGAGCTGTGCTGCTACCTCAGGTTGCACAGGAGTACGGCTGGGATGCGGAGGCCTTTCTCGATGCGACGTGCCGCAAGGCGGGTCTCGAGTTGGGTTGCTGGCGCGATTCCGAAACCCTGATCAAGAGCTTCAGCGCCGACGTCTTTGCTGAGGATTAACGCGCTTCAGCGGGTCAATCGATGACGCCGAGCACCTGGTGTTCATAATCGGCGAGCGATTCGAACGATCTGAACGGCTGGCCTCTGGCGGTCTCCCAGTCGGGCAAGGGTGACGCCAGGGAGACGTCGAGGATATGAGTCGCCATCGCGCGGAACGAAGTCAGCCCGTCGTCACTTGCAAAGAACGTCCGCGGGTCGAAGGTGTTACTGAAAATCCGGAACAACCGGACACGGTCCTTCTCAGCACCGGGTGGATCGAGCAAGAGATCCATGACGGCGATTGATTTTCCCTGCTCGCGCGCCACAATGCTGACCGCAACGGCCTGCAGTTCGTGAAGATCGATCTGTTGCAGGATCCCGGCGACATCGACGGTCAGTACATTTCCGTCGAGCGACATCGGCACCGCCTCGGTTACGAGGAGCGGACTCTGATCGTCGTCCAACTCTGCCGTAGCCGTCTCTTCCTCGACGGTGGTGTTTTGCCGGGCCACTTCGCGATCGGATGCCAGCCTGGCAAGACCCCACAGTGCCACCTCGAGTTCGGGACGGGCATCTGCGGGAAGTTCGGGGTGATCCAGTGCCGACTGCACGATGCTGCCCGCGTTGGGCGCTTCAAGCAACAGCGCGAGTTTCGCCATACGCAGGCAGACTGCCATTGGCGTCTCGTCGGTAGTTCTGGCATGACCCAGTTCGAGGGTCTCCACGGCCGACACGACCCGCTGTTCACGATCGAGGATCTCCGCGAGGCGGATTGCCAGGATTGGTTCGATGACAATGTCAGGATCGTGGATAAGGATGTCATCCCAGTGCGCGAGGATGAGTTCGGTGTCGCCGCTGCGCACGGCGGACTCGATGACCTTCGCCATGAACGGCCCGGCGCGGGACGCATCACCGCTCCCGGTGCCCAGATTCCATAAAGCGACCACGGCATCCACGTTCTCGGGGTGCTCTTTGATCTCGGATTCCAACGCCGTCATGGCCGCTTCGGATTCTCCCGCCCGTGCCTGGCCGATGGCCTGGTCGACCGCGGTGTTGTCGAGCATCATGACCTTGGCCTCGATGGCGTGGTGAAGAAACCGCTGTTCGACCTTCAACTGCGCCATTGCAGCTGCAAAAACAACTCCGAACACGAACCCCCAGACGTGGGCCCAGAATGCGACGCCGCCGCCTTCAGGAAGTCTCTGTTCCAGACTCTGGGCGGAGAAAAGCTGGATCGCGAACCAAATCGGGAAAATGACCCATGCCGGGGCTCCGAACGGGCCGACCGGGACACCGACCCAGACGAAGAAGCGAATCCGTGATCTGAAGTAGCGAACAAGGAACGCCCCCATCACGCCGGCTATCGCTCCCGACGCTCCTACCAGCGGCATCTGGAGGTCGGGATACTGGATCGCGAACATACCTCCCGCTGCGGCGCCCGCCGCGAGGTAGAAGGCAGCAAAAATCGGTCGACCCCAAACGTCTTCGATGAATGGTCCGACAACAAACAACATGAGGAGGTTGAAGACCAGGTGGAGCCAACCGACGTGCAGGAATTGATAGGTCACGAGGTGGGAGGATTGGAATCGTGAGGGCACCAACCCGTATCTGCTCAAGAACGAAGAATCCATGCCCGCGAAGTAGGCCTCGACCAGGGTATCGAGCCGATCCTGTTCGTACTCCAACTGGGTGGGGTCTTCGGGTGGGGTCGGCCCTGCCAGCCGCATATGCTCGGCGAAAACGACAGCCTGATCTTCCCCCAGCTCGTTCACGAATATCGATCGAAACCGGGGTTCCATCTCCAGGTAGGGGTGTTGGGTAAAGTAGCCCAGCGACTGTTGGAGTCTGAGAAAACTCTCCATCTGCGAACGATGCTCACCAGGCGCAATGAGGACAAAAATCACCACACACAGACCCATGATGGTGAAGGTCACCCACGGCAGGCGGCGGACACTCGTTTGCTCGTGGCCGAGCGGAATGAGCACTCTTCCTCCTCGACGATCCCCACGCTATTATAGCCGTCCATGAAAGTAGCATCGGTGATTCTCGTGCAAACCTCTCTGGCGGGGAACCTCGGGGCGGCGATGCGGGTCGCTGCGAACTTCGGCGTTCCGCGGATCGATTTCGTCCGTCCGGCTGTCGATCCCGCCGATCCAGAGGTTCGCAGTTGGGCCTGCGGCGCAGATGAGCGTCTCGAGTGCCGGGTGTGGGACAGCCTGCCGGGATGCCGCAGCCGGGTACCGCACGGTTATCGCGTCGGCTTCAGGTCGCGGTCGCCACACCCTCCCGGTGGTGTCACCGCGGGAAGCCGTGCCATTGCTGATTCAAAGAGGTCTCGAGAGTACCGCCCTGGTGTTCGGTAACGAGTCCAGAGGTCTTGCCCGGGAGGATCTCGACTGTTGTGATCTGATCGTTCGGGTGCCGACCGAACCGGAGTTCCCGGTGCTCAACCTCGCCCAGGCGATCGCCATCCTGGTCGCCGAGGTCCACTTTGCGGCGGAACCAACGCTTCAGTCTGCCCCCGAACCTGCGCCACAACATGAGGTCGATGCGTTGATGTCGCATCTGAGAGCCAGTTTGTCGACCATTGGCTTTCTCGATCCTCAAAGCCCGCAGCGAATTCTCCGCAAGCTTCGCCGGCTGTTCGGTCGCGCCGGAATCACTGACAACGAGGTCCGAATTCTCCGTGGAATGTGTCGGCAAATGGAATGGGCCGCAGGTTCGAAGCCGGGAAGATTCGCCGAGAGCATTGACGCCGTCCCCACGGAGAATCCGGATCCATTCGAGACCGGATAGTTCTTCAGCGAATCCCGATATCCCGGCGGAGCCGGTCGGCAAGGGCGAGGAGAGACGGGTTTGTTGGGTGCCGGTCCAGGGCATGAGAGAGGGTCATCGTTGCGCTCGTGAAATCTCCCATGCGGATCTGCAGTGAGACGAGTTGGACCACCAGTTCGGGAGACGAGGGGTCGATTTCCACCGCGCGTTCCATTGCGAGCACAGCGTCCGGCCCTTTTCCTGCCCGTTCGGCCACTCCTGCGATCCGGACCAGCAGCCCAACATCGGACGGTGACATGCCCCACGCTCGCCGCAGGTGTTGCAGCGCACCGGTGTAGTCTCCCCGCCTCTCCGCGACACCCGCCAGCGACACGAAAGCATGGGGTGAATCTCCATCGAACTTGAGTGCCTCGAGTGCGGCTTCCAACGCACCCTCGGGGTCACCCTCGACGTCTCGCGCGACGGCAATCATGGCCCAGGCACGAGCGCGAAGATGCCTGGGAGCCGCTCGCTTGCCCGCGATGGGGTCGAGAAGAACGACGCATTCTTGTGGGTTGCCGTCGTCGAGCGCCCACCGCGCGCGCTCGAGTAAAACCTCCGGGTGGTTCTCATCCTCCATCAGAATCGTGAGGGCGCCGTCGAGATCGCCTGCGCGCCTCAATTCACGAGCGAGGGCGAGACCGGTCTTGATCCGCCGACGGGGATACAGTCCACGCCTCAGTTCGAGACTCCGGAGACGCACAGCGCGCTGGTTCTCGGGTGTGAGTTCGATTTCAGGTTCGAGCTGGTCAGGGGCCAATGCCAGCGCCACGGCGAGGCTTTCCAGGGCCGCGGTGATCTCGCCGCCAGTCATCAACAACAGTGCGCGCAAACGGTGCAGGTAGGCTGAGGTGGGATCTCGCAGGAGCGCCTCGTCGAGCAGCGTGACAGATGCTGCGAGATCACCTGCAAGCAGATATCCGCGTGCAAGATTCGTCGCTCCTGCGGGGTGTGAGACCATCCACCGGCACTGGTTGCCGCCCGAGCGCATGAGAACGGCAAAGGCGAGATCGATCGGCGCCGACCCCAGTTCTCTCACCGACAACTGTCGCGACCTCTGGACCGCGGACGGAAGGGCCACAAGACGTCCTTCGACCAGTCGGCGGGCGCCCTGTTCGGCGTTGAATCCGAGTTTTTCGGTGGCCGAACTCCACGAGATCCAACCCAACATATCGACCAGCGAGGCGGCAACCGCCAGAAGCGAGAGGGCGACCAGTGTTCGCGACCGGTAGAGCCTCACAGATCAACCTTGACGCCGTGCTCATCGACAAAACAGAGCGCGGGTTCGAGTTGTACTCCGGTCTTGTCCATCACTCGATCTCGAACCCGTTGCGTCAGTTCCAGGACCTCCGCGGCTCTCGCCGACCGCGACGTCCGGATCCGGTTCGGTGAGTTCTCGCAGAGTCGCGCGCTACCCACCGACATTCCGAGACAACCGGTTTCGGCGAGGACGACCTCCGCCCGTACACCCTCGGGCCCGACAAACACGGGGCCTGCGGTTCGCGGTTGACGCTGCCAGCGATTCGGGGTGCCGTCAGCGAACCGGATGCGAAGCGTTTTCAGGCTTTCCGTGGACAACTTCAGTCGAGCTCTCAAAATCACTTTGCGCTCGAGATCGAGGGTGAGACCTCGATGTTGTTCGCCCCACGTCGTCGACTGAACCCTCTCGACAGGGTTACCAGGGCGTGCCACGTCGGTCCATTGGAGAAAGCCTCTCAGCGGGAAATGGCCGCGTTGGGCCGCCTCGATCGCGCCGCCAACGGTTCCCGAGGCCGCCATCAAGGCTTCAAAGCCGCCGAGGCCGGATCGTGCCGCTGCGCGACACACCTGTGCCAGGTTGGCACCACTCCACGCGACCGCGCCGTCGACGTCCAATTCCCACAGACCCAGGTTTCCGGACAGATTGAGGACCGGCACTCGAAGACCGTAATCAGACGGCACCAGGCGGCTGCCCGATCCCAAGAACAGCCAGTCCCGGCCGTAGGTCGCGAGGAGGTCGAGGGCCCGTTGAAGCCCGTCAGCACTACGACATCGGATGAGGATGTCGGCCAGGCCACCGACGCCGAGAGCGGTCCACGCGCGAAGATCCACGCGCTCGTGAATCTCTGGTTCGCCGCCTTCCTGGAGACTCCGAAGGTCCGTCTTGAGGCTCACGCGGCGCTCCTTAGGTGTTCCACAACCCTCCTTGGAATATTGGCACGCCGTTTGCTTATACTAGGGTGCCGGGCACACAACGACCTGGTACACGACATCATACCTCCTCCTTCCTCCTGCGGGCTCCCCAGCCCGCACTTTTTTATGGGCCGTCGGGATCGCAGAGACCTCCGCCGCGAATCACGATCTAGCGCCTCTCGCGACACGGTCTGACCACATCAAGAGGTTGCGACTGATGTGAATTGTAGGATTTTTGGGATCGACCGGTCTTCAGTTCTTGGATCCCTTGTTGATGCCGAGGTTGCGGAGGTGGTAGAGGAGGGCCTGACGTGAGATACCGAGTTCACGCGCTGTGGCGCTCCGGTTTTCCCGGTTGCGGTGGAGGGCTGCCGTCAGGAATCGCCGCCGGAATTCCTGTTGCGCCTCTTCCCAGGTCCCTTCGGGCATTTCGCCGGGAGCAGAGATTGTGAGGTGGCTTCGTTGTACGACCGAACCGGCTGCCCTCACCATCGCCACCTCAACGACCTGCCTGAGTTCGCGCACATTTCCTGGCCAGTGATAGCTCTGCAGAGCAGTATCGGCCTCCGGACTCCAAACCGATTTCACCAGGCCGTGACGGGAAACCGCTTCGCGCTCGAATAGGTCCCTGAGTAAACCGATATCCTCGCGGCGGATTCTCAGGGGTGGCACCTCGACCTCAGGTGCAGCGATGCGGAAGTACAGGTCGCGGCGAAAAAGACCCTCGCGCATCCGGCGCCCGAGGTCAGCGTGAGTGGCGGAGACGATCCGCACATCCACAGTTTGCGACCGATTGGCTCCAACCGCTCGCACCTCTCCCGACTCGAGAAACCGCAGCAGCTTGACCTGGAGGTTCGCGTCCAGGTCGCCGATCTCGTCAAGGAACAGAGTGCCTCCGTCGGCGGTAACCGCCAGACCCCGGCGGGAGCGGTCGGCACCCGTAAACGCACCCTTGACGGACCCAAAGAGCTCGGCCTCCAGGAGAGTGCCGGGAATCGCAGCCACATTGACTGAAACCAGAGCTCCGGAGCGGCCAGAGAGACGGTGCAGCGCTCGCGCGGCCACCTCTTTACCAACGCCTGTCTCCCCTACCAACAAGACTGGAAGGTGGCTCGGACCGAGTTCGAGGAGCTCACGTCGGAGAGATCGTGCGGCCTTCGATACGCCGACAAACCCAGTCTTTTCTACTCCGACCTCGTGATGGATAGGGGCCTGAGGCAGCACCATCTCCAGTACTGCAAGGGCCAGCCGGCTGGCTGGGCCATCCACGAGATCTCCCCCTAGAGGAAGGACTGTCAACCGGCCGTGGCGGACTTCGCTGCCGGGGCGGCCGCCCCCGAATCGCCAGATTGTCGACCCTTCGGAGGCATCGAGGACCTCGATGCCGGTGATCTCGAGGCTCTGGATGAGGAGGTCCAGCGAAGCGGTCTCCACACCATCAACCCCACCGCTTTCAACGACTCTCGACAGGGCGGTCATCAATCCGGCCGCATGTTCGCGAATGCCGCTCATGTGTTCCGCCCAGCCCACCAGCCCCGCCGACCGGAGGTTCCTGATGGCCGCCCCCCGGATCTCCGCGTCAAGGGCGAGTCTCATGCCGGCGACGCGCTCAGCGAGGGCGATCGCCAACCCTGCGCGCGGTTCGGACGTTGTGAGCAGGTTCGGAAGATCGAGTTGCCGGCCCTCACGGATGGCGCACACGAACTCGGCCGCCCGGGTGACTCCC
>RCNG010001814.1_pt1 | contig 10681 bp, 7 predicted proteins | sample 2041371 | NCBI WGS metagenome assembly RCNG01 (sample SAMN09708227, study PRJNA481090) | Marine sediment metagenome, whole genome shotgun sequencing project. | biome: marine sediment; feature: ocean; material: sediment; isolation source: Sewage treatment plant 1 marine sediment (STP1) ... | reverse complement strand
TCCAGGAACCGCTGTTGACCGTTCAGATCAGTGCTGCAGCTTACGGGAATCGAGTTGTCACCGGCATCGATGCCTGGGGATGAACTACCCAGTCGATAGTCCCAGTTGACCGGATTTGGGTCAGTAGCATCGGCGAAGATCGGTACCACACGGATGTTGCCACCGGTGCCAGGAGAAACAAAGTTAACAAAGTTGTCTCCGGTCACTGCTCCTCTCGGGTCGCGTGGGAGAGTTCACCTCGTGCTTGGGCGGCCAGAGTCCTCGTGCTGAGCTGCTCATCCAGCCAAAGGAGCCTCTTCTCATACGCCGGGTTCGTCTGCCGCTCGCGCGCTGCATCAGACACCCACCGGCTGACTGCCACAGTGTGCTTGTCGAGCAACCTGGCGAGCTCTCCGGCCTGCTGGCCCCATCGTTCGATACCGACTGCAGCGACCATCTTTCGAAGTGCCGCGGTTTCCCGGTCGCGACGCCTGCTCGCAAGTCTCTCCGGCTCGACCTCGAGGATTGCGCAGGCTTCCCTGAGATAACGGGTCCCATCAAGGGCGGGTCGCTCGAGCCCGGTGCTCCGACCGAGTTCGTCGACGAAGACCGCCGCCGGCGCATCCAGCTTGCGATCCCGCGTCAGCAGTTCGCTGAGTCGACCAGGGGACGTGTCGAACTCGCCCTCCTCAAGCCCCGCCCGAATACGGTCCGAGTATTGCCGCCGGGCCTTCCTCAACGTGTCGCCGAAACCGATAAGGGCCTGATTCACATCCACCAACGGATCCTTTACCTTGCCCATCAGCTCCCGATGGCCACAGAAGACGTATTCAGTAAGATCATCCGTCAGGCCCGCTCGAACGGGGTTCAGGTGCACGTACACCATCACACGATCGAAGGACTCCTCGTCGTCGATCACACGGGCTTGATACCGGCTCTGCCAGAGCGGCCCCGTTCGTCTCCATCTCCGGTTGAACCGCCGGCTGTAGATTCCCTGAAGGTATTGCATTGTTCGCGACAAGGGAATCGCAGATGTCCGCAGTGCGATGTGGTAGTGGTTGGAGAGCAGCGCCCACGCGAAAACCGTCAACCCGTCGCGTTGATTCACTTCCCGAAGAAGTTCGACAAAATCAATGGCCTCCTCGGAGTCCGCAAACACGCTCTCGCCACGCGCAAAACGGTTGTACACGTGGTACAAACCGCCCTCGACGAACACCCTCAGGCTGCGCGGCAACGAACCTCCCGCATCCGGGAGCTACCACAACTTTGTTAACCTTGTTTCTCCTGGCATTGATGCCTGGTGCCTGGTGCCTGGCGCCGATGTGGAACTCATGTTGGATTAATCAAAGCAACTGTCGCAACTACCGTATAGATTACAGTCATCTTTTAGCTTTTCGTACTCCCCCAAGGCGCGCCCGATCCAATCGTACAGCGCGCTTTCAAGTTCCCAGGGGTCGCTCTCATGTTTACTGTATCCGCACCAGGCATCAATGCAGTCTGATCTGTTAGGCGTAAGCGGGGGAATACCATTTTTTATTCTATTTTCAAAATCGTGAAACCAACATTCTACCAATTCGGCCCGGTCACAGGCGCCGTCCGGGAGATGAAACTCTTTAAAACTTGACCGAAGGGCCCGGTCCAGTGTTTCTTTGGCGAATAGTAAGCAGTCCTCCACAAAACCCATTGGCTCTGAATATGTGAAGTCCCAGTGCGCTGTATATTTTTCCTCTTCATCAGTAGCCGTTTTTGCTTTCTTATCAACTATAACCATACTCCCCGAAATCCTATCTCCATTGACTTTTCCCTCGGCCACACACCCTAACGGCTCGATGAGAGGCGGCTGAACAGAATTGAGAATGAAAACGGAATCGTTACCCTCCCCGGATTGGAGCATTGTTGATTTTGGCTCGTCTCCGATTTTGCCTGTTACAATATGGGACCCAACAATTCTTTTCTTATTGTCACAGACAAACGTGCTCTCGTTCGTACTATTCCATTTACGATCAACCTTGGTAATGTGATAAACAAAGATATTATAATTGCCATCCGGATCGACAGCTAGACGTAAATTTGTCTGATCTTTCATTGAGTCTACCGGAAACCTATAAAGTTCTCTTTCATGATCTGTGATTGTTTCTGTTGAGTCTCCTGGCTCAATTATTTCTTGTTCGAAATGTTTTTCACGGTATAAAAAGTTGTGTTTCATCTGTTCATCGGTGAGCGGGCAGATATCGCGAGTATTCTCTTTATATCTTTTTTCTTTAAACACATCTCTAAATGACCTAACTGCATCAAGGATACAAATATCCCCGCTATCCTTTATACAAGCCAGGATTTCAACCGTGTCATCTAACTTATGATATTTTGACCTGTATGTTCTTTTTGAAATCGTAATCTTTTCGATCTCATATTGTTGCCTTACTGTACGTTCTATGAGGACATTTCCGATCCAGAGTTTTTTATTCTCGTTGCCGCGATTGGGTTCCGGCGCGATGGACGGCGCAGTCTCACTTGCTTGCCCGGGACCAGAGAGAACAAAGGAGAAGAAAATTAGACCTAGGCCAATACATATATCCTTTGTCATTTGAACATCTCCCTTAAGCCGGTTCTTATTAAAGAAACCTGATTGCGGTGAGACATCTCGTGCCTACTTCCCAGAGTGCGCCGCTTTCGTCGATGCGCACGCGGGTGCGCCGGCGCCGTGCAGAAATCATGTGCCACTGTTCTTCTAACCCAGACTATACACGGCCTTCGGTGCGAGGTCAGACGATTCCGGCGATTTTATTTGAAGATCGTCGGAATCGTCTGACCTAGCACGGCTGGCGCTGGCGCTCCTCGGTGGTACACTTCGTGTTACGCGCGCGTTACATCGGCGCGTGCCACGTGGAGGCGCCTTTGTATCCCGTTTCATTGGAGCTCAAAAACCGTCGCTGCTTGGTCGTGGGGGGCGGCGGCGTCGCTCTTCGCAAGGTGCAAGGTCTGGTCGAGGAGGGGGCGCGGGTCACGGTCGTGGCGCCCGAGGTCGTGGAACCACTGGCCGAGATGGCTGATCGCGGGGAGATCAATCTCGAGCAACGTCCCTACGGTTTGGATGTCGACCGGGGTTGGGCACTGGTCTTCGCCGCTACCGACGACCGGGAGACCAATGCGTCGGTGTTTCGTGACGCCGAGGAAGCCGGCGTGTGGTGCAACGTCGCCGACGATCCCGAGCTGTGCTCCTTCCATCTGCCGGCACGGGTCCGGCGTGGCCCCCTTCAGATCGCCATCGGGTCGGCCGGTGAGGCGCCGTTCGTGGTGCGTCGCCTGCGCCAGCTCCTCGAGCGACGCTTCGGCGCGGAGTGGGGGGAGTGGTTGTCGGCCGCCGCGCGCTACCGCGGCGCCGTGCGGGGACTGGGCGCGCCGCGCGATCGCGAGGTGGCCCTCTACGACCGGTTTTTCGAATCCACGGTGGATCCCGATCGGCTCACCGCACGGGTACCGACGGCCGCGGAAGAGGAGGGTTGGCTCGGAGCGCCGGTCGACCATCACGCGGCCGAGGCGTTGAAGGTCGAGGAAGATCCGACCGGAGGCGACGGAGGTCAGGGCGCGCTGGTGTCGTTGGTCGGCGCCGGTCCCGGTTGCCCCGGTCTGCTCACGCTGCGCGGTCGGCAACGCCTGTTCGAGGCGGATGCGGTGGTCTATGACCGGCTCGCGGCGCCCGCGCTGCCCTGTGAGCTACCGCCCGAGGTCGATCTCCATCCGGTCGGTAAGACGGCCGGCAATCACCCGGTTCCCCAGGAGGAGATCAACGCGCTCCTGGTCCGCCTGGCCCGCGCCGGCAAGAGGGTGGTGCGCCTCAAGGGCGGCGATCCGTACATCTTCGGCCGCGGCAGCGAGGAGGCCGAGGTACTCGCGGCGGAGGGAATTCCATTCGAGGTGGTTCCCGGGGTCACCTCCGGCGTGGCTGCGATGGCCTGGGTCGGCGTGCCGGTCACCCATCGGCGGGAGGCCGTGCGATTGACCCTGCTCACCGCCCACGAGGCGACCAAAAGCGACGGACCTCAGGTGCGATGGGATGTGCTCGCGAAGGACCCGAACGCCACCCTGATCGGCTACATGGGGGTCAGTTCGTTGCCGCAGGTTGTGGACAAACTCATTGGCGGGGGTATGGATCCGGAGACGCCGGCGGTCATGGTGGAACAGGGGACGACCTCGGCGCAGCGGCATGTGGTTGCCTCGCTCGCCGACCTGCCCGCTGCTGTCGAGGAGGAAGGATTGGGGCCGCCGGCCCTGTTCGCCATCGGCCCGACGGTCGGCCATGCGGGGACCTTGGATTGGGTCGCGCGGCTGCCGTTGACGGGGCAACGGCTGGTCGTGCCAAGCTCTGAAAAGGACCTGGCGGCAACCCTCGAAGCGGCCGGTGCGGAGATCGTTCTCTTGCCCCTGCCGGTCACTCCGGCGGCGCGCGTCGTGATGGGTGCCCTGCCGCTGACCGGCTGTGTGACCTGCGCTGCGCCGGAGGTCGACTGGCTCGATGAGGAGCGCGGGGGACCTGGCTGGAGCGACGATTTGGTGGCGTGGTGTATCGGTTCAGAGGCCGTCATGCGGGCGCGCGAACGGGGCTGGCCCGTCGTCCGTGAGCTGGAGGAGACCGTCGATGATCGGGCGCTTGTGGCAAAGATCGCCGGTTATGCGAACAGGTAGGGGGCAAGGCCCGACGGACGGAGAGCAGCTCTTCTCATGATCAAGCTCGGTCTGCGTATCCGCTTCTTTCTCTACTCCAACACCCTGATTGTCGTGACGATGACCCTGGTTGCGGTTCTCGGGGCGATCTACCAGCGTGGCACCTACCTCGACGCCATTGTGAGCCGCGGCCGCAGCATCGTAGAGGCCATGGCCATTCCGATCACCTACATCGAGAACGGGGCCGAGATCAGCGAGGCCGGGCTCGTCGAGCGCTACGTGGCCGAGGTCATGGCGCGCAACCTGGACGTGATGCGCTACGTCGTCGTGACCGACCCGGCCGGCACCGTCACCCACTCGAGCCGGCCCGAGATGATGGGCCGTCCCTTCGCACGCTCTCTTGCCGAGGAAAGCACTGGCGATGAACCGCAGATTGACGAGCGGCAGGGCGACGGTGGCGAGGACCTACTCGAAATCCGCGTCGCCCTGGCCGAAGATGGTCGGTTCGTGGGAACTCTTGCGGTCGGCTTCTCCCTCGAACCGATCGAACGGGAGGTGCGCGATGTGGCGTGGCGGGTGGCACTGGTAGCCCTGGTGTTGATGCTCGGCAACTCGATCATGACGGCGCTCTACGTGGAGACCCTGATTCGTCCGATCCTCAACCTCAACGAGACCATGAAGCGGGCCGGCCGGGGCGATCTCTCGGTTCGCGCGCCGAGCCGCCGCGGCGACGAGGTGGCCGAGCTGGGCGACGTCTTCAACCGGATGATGAACGAGCTCGAAAAAGCGCTGGAACGCGAAGAGCTGCAGCGTGCCCAGCTCGCGCACACCGAGAAGATGGCGGCGGTCGGGACCCTCGCCGCCGGGGTCGCGCACGAGGTCAACAACCCTCTCTCAGGGGTCCTGGCAAGCATCGAGAACATGCGTAATAACCCGGACGACGAGAAAATGCGCGACCGTTATCTGCAGCTCATCGCCGACGGTCTCAAACGCATCGAACGGACGGTCGCCAATCTCCTCAACTTCGCCCGACCGCGCGAGATCAAGCTCGAACCGACATCGGTCAACCACAACCTGCAACACGTGGTCGAGCTCGTGGCCTACCAATTGCGCGCCGCCGGGGTCGAAGTCGAGATGGACCTCGACCCCAGCCCGGCTGTTATCGAGGCCGACCACTTCCAGATGGAACAGCTGTTCCTCAACCTGGTGCTCAACGCCCTCGACGCCATGAAAGGGGGTGGAACGCTGTACTTGCGGACCCGGGTGCGTGGCGGCAGGGTCATCGCCGAGGTCCGCGACACCGGCCACGGCATCTCGGCCGACATCCGCGACCGTATTTTCGATCCGTTCTTCACGACCCGTGAGGTCGGGGAAGGCACGGGTCTCGGGTTGGCGGTGAGCGGAAGCATCGTCGCGGCCCACGGCGGCAGGATCGAGCTCGAGACGACGGTTGGCCGGGGGACCACCTTTCGTGTCATCATAGCTGCTATGGCGGGGGACTGGACCGGGGAAGAATCGTGATGAAGATTTGCGGGCACCGATTGTTGATCGTCGAGGATGAGCCGCTGCTGCGAATCACCATGGCCGACGCCCTGCGCAAGGAGGGGTGGGTGGTGGATGTGGCCGAGGACGGCGTCAAGGCCGCCGCCCTCTTCGAACAGCATCAGCACGATCTCGTCGTCACCGATCTCGTGATGCCGCGTCTCGGCGGTCTCGAGCTCCTCAAGCGGATCAAGGCGTTGAGCCCGGACACCACGGTGGTCATCATCACCGCCCACGGAACGGTCGACCGTGCTGTGGAGGCAATGCGCGAGGGCGCCACCGATTTCATCGCCAAACCCTTCTCGATGGCCCAGCTGGAAGTTCGGTTGAGCAACGTGTGCTCGGTGCGCATCCTGCAGGAGCAAAACGTGCGTCTGCAAGCGCAGCTCGAACAACGCCACTCGTTCTCGAACATCATCGGCAAATCCAAGGCGATGCAGGAGGTTTTCGAGCTGATTCGGCTTGTTGGCGACTCCGACGCCTCGGTCATCGTTCACGGAGAGAGCGGTACCGGTAAGGAAATGGTGGCTTCCGCCATCCACTTCAACTCACAGCGCCGCGCCAAGCCGTATCTCCGGGTCAGCTGTGCTTCGCTGCCCGAATCGCTCATCGAATCCGAACTCTTCGGATTCGAGAAGGGGGCGTTCACCGGCGCCAGCGAAAGGAGAATCGGGCGATTCGAAGCGGCGAGCGGAGGCACCCTCTTTCTCGATGAAATCGGTGAGCTCCCACTGTCGTTTCAGGTCAAGCTCCTTCGAGTCCTGCAAGAGCGCCAGATCGAGCGTCTCGGCTCGAATCGTCCCGTCGATGTCGACGTCCGGATCGTCTCGGCGTCGGTGCGGACGCTCGAGGAAGAGATCCGCCAGGGACGATTCCGCGAGGATCTCTTCTTTCGAGTCAATACAGTCGCCATCGACCTCCCACCGCTCCGCGAGCGTCGTGAAGACATTCCCTTGCTGGCGCATGCATTCCTGCAGGAGTTCGCATCCGACCGCCGGCGCGAGATCGAGGGTTTTACCGACGACGCAATCGATCTCCTCGAGATGCACCCTTGGCCGGGGAATGTCCGAGAGCTGCGCAATGTAATCGAGCGGGCGGTCCTCTTCTGCCGGGGGCCGGTGGTGACGGTCGACGAGCTGCCGCCGAATATCCGAGGCGGCTCACCAGAGGCGATCAGTAGCGATCCGGCTCAGGTCATTTCCATGCAGAAATCGGTGGAGAGAGCCGAGATCGAGGCGATCCAGAGGGCTCTCGCTGCCACCCAGGGTCGACGGGCCGATGCGGCCGAGCTTCTGGGAATCAGCCGCAAAACACTCTGGGAAAAAATCAAGCACCTCGAAATAGCGGTGGATTAGTTTTGAGTGTTGAGTTATGAGTTTTGAGTTTTCCCCGGACCGCACGCCATACGACCAATAACGGGGAGGGCGGGTGGCAACTCAAAACTGAAAACTCAAAACTCGGCATGGAAGGTTTTCAAGGCTTCGGTGATTCTGGTCTCGGCGCTTGGCGCGTTGGTGCCCGTTGCGTATGCCGAAGACCCTGCCGAGGACACAGAAAACCCCCTGCGCGTTTTCTACGACCAGGGTTTTCGCCTTGGGTCGGCCGGTGACGCCTTTTCGCTCCGCATCAACGGGCTGCTCCAGGTCCGCTACACCTACGTCGATTACGATCCGGCGATTCGGAACAACCAGGAGGACTACTCCAACTTCTTCGTTCGCCGCGCTCGGCTCTACTTCTCAGGCCACGCCGGCAGCTCACGCTTCACCTACTTCATCCACGCCCAGCTCGAGCCGAACCAGGGGCTCAACGCGAGCGACCTGTGGATCGAGTACTCCTTCTCGGACATGCTGCGGCTGGGGGCGGGACGGAAAAAGATCAGCTACGGGCTCGAGTTCATGAACTCGGGCTCCGCTCTGGGAATGGTGGAACGGTCTCTGATGTACGGCGAGACCGACATCGACGTCGGCCCCGCCACCGAGCCCGGTCCCCGTTACCCGGGCGGCGGCAACCACCGTTTCGGCCTTAGCTGGTACGCGGACACCGGTTTCGCCACCGGCGGCATGACGCTTTACCGGTCGCAGGGAGTGCAGCTCAGGGGGCAGAATGGTTCCGACACGGCCTCCACCCTCGAGTACCAGGTGGGTCTGTGGCAGGGTCGCAGCACTACCAGCCTCTCCAACGGCGGCGACAACCATCTGGTGGCGGCGCGGGTCGGGTATCACCCCCGGGGTTTTGTCGACTGGCGGGTGGTGGGTGATCCCGACCACACGGAGCGCCTGAAACTCGCCCTGCTGGGTTCGATCTACACGAATTCCAGCCAACGTCCCTACGCTTTTGACGAAGGTGGCTACAACCTCGCCCTCATGACCCGCTATCACGGTTGGTCGGTGGCGATCGAGTGGGGAACCGAGTCCTATGACTACGATGCCTTCGACGACGATTTCGACCGTCAGGGTTGGCGCGCGGCGGTGGGATGGTATGTCGTGCCACGAAGGTTCGAGGTGCGCGCCCGCCATGCCGAGATCACCCGTATGAAAGGCCCCACCTATCAAAAGGCCGTCGATTCAGGTCTCGGCATTCCCGAGGTGTGGAATGGGGAGGCGTGGACGCCCGCTCTCGAGGCGAAGATCTCCGAATCCTCCGTGGCCGTGACCTACCGGCTGCCGGGATGGCGAAACAAGGTCGCGCTCGATATCTCGCGTCTCGAGCGCCAGTTCGCCGCCGACCCCGATGCCGTCATCGACGGTGTTGCGAAGCCGATCGCAAAAGCGCCCGATCAGGTGGACTGGAGGGTGAGGGCAATGGTGCAGCTCGTCTTTTGAATTCTCAATTCTCAATTCTCAGTTTTGAATTCCCGCTCTTTCTCCTGGAGTACTGGGATGTTCGGAGGGGAATTGAGAATTAAGAATTAAGAATTGAGAATTCAGGTGTTGAGCCCCAGCCGCCCGCCGTCGTAGCGGTCGCCGGTGACCTCTTCGCACCAGGCTTCGTTTTCGAGGTACCACTGAACCGTGGCCCGCAGACCGGAGTCGAAGTTGAAGCGTGGCGACCAGCCGAGCTCGGTGCTGATGCGGTCGGCGTCGATGGCGTACCGCAGATCGTGACCCGGGCGATCGGTGACGAACTCGATCAGATCCCTCCGGCTGCCACCCCCGGGATGGGGTCTCAGCTCGTCGACCAGGTCGCAGATGGCATGCACGACCTCGAGATTGCTGCGCTCGTTGCGGCCGCCCACATTGTAGGTGCGCCCCGGCTCGCCTGATCGAATCACCAGGTCGAGGGCGCTGCAGTGATCCTCCACGTGCAGCCAGTCGCGGACGTTGGCGCCCTCGCCGTAGACCGGCAGCTCTTTGCCGGCTGTGGCGTTGGCGATTATCAGCGGAATCAGCTTCTCGGGATACTGGTAGGGACCATAGTTGTTGGAGCAGTTGGAGAGGGTGACCGGTAGTCCATAGGTGCGATGCCATGCCCGGGCCAGGTGGTCGGCGGCCGCCTTCGAGGCAGAGTAGGGGCTGGAAGGGTCGTAGGGCGTGGCCTCGGTGAAAAGGCCATCGGCGTCGAGCGAGCCGAAGACCTCGTCAGTGCTGACGTGGTGAAAGCGGACATCGCCTCGGTCCCGCCAGGCCGATCGAGCGGTCTCCAGGAGGATGGCGGTCCCGCCCACATTGGTGTCGATAAAGTCGATTGGGCCGTCGATCGACCGGTCGACGTGGCTCTCGGCCGCGAGGTGGACCACCGTGTCTACCTCGTGTTCGGTGAAGATCCGGCGCATGGTGTCAGCATCACGGATGTTGGCATGGATGAAGGTGTAGCGCGATCCGTAGTCGTCGGCCACCCCTTCGAGATTGGCGAGATGGCCGGCGTAGGTCAGGGCGTCGACGTTGACCAGACGCAGGTCGGGGTCGGCGGCGAGAGCCCAACGGACAAAGTTGCTGCCGATAAAGCCTGCGCCCCCGGTCACCAGCATCGAGCGCGGATGGTGCGTCGCTTCAGTCATTTCGAAAGGCCGGCAGGTCGTCCTCCGGCGTCTCCTCCAGCGTCGTCCACCCGCGGTCGCGGTCAGAGAGGCTGGGTTCGATGCCGTCGATGGGCCACTCGATACCGATCGTGGAGTCGTCCCACGGCAGGCCACGCTCGTTTTTCATGCTGTAGAAGTCCGAGCACTTGTACTGGAACTCGGCAACCTCGCTGAGGACCAGGAATCCATGTGCGAATCCCTCGGGAGCGAAGAGCTGGAGACGGTTTTCCTCGCTCAGCTCGATCCCGAACCAGCGCCCGAACGACGGGCTGCCGCGGCGAATGTCGACCACGACGTCGAAGACACGGCCGCGGGTGGTGCGCACCAGCTTGGCCTGGGCGTGGCCGAGCTGGTAGTGGAGGCCGCGCAGCACGCCGAGCGACGAGCGCGAGTGGTTGTCCTGGACGAAATCATAGTCGATTCCGAGCGCCGCAAATCGCCGTCGGTTATAGGACTCCATGAAGAAACCCCGGGAGTCTT
>RCNG010001813.1_pt1 | contig 10681 bp, 10 predicted proteins | sample 2041371 | NCBI WGS metagenome assembly RCNG01 (sample SAMN09708227, study PRJNA481090) | Marine sediment metagenome, whole genome shotgun sequencing project. | biome: marine sediment; feature: ocean; material: sediment; isolation source: Sewage treatment plant 1 marine sediment (STP1) ... | reverse complement strand
AACGCTTGACAGGCGCCGGAAATTCTTGCTATAAAGGAAACGAATCAGACGTATATCGTATTCTTAATGCCAAAAGAGGCAGGAATGAAGAAGGTCACGAAGGGTCGACAGAGTCGGCCGGATCGACAAAGTCGATCGGATCGAACAGAAAAGACCCGCAAGAGGATCGTTGCCCACGCGGAGAGGGTGTTTCGGGAGCGGGGGTTTCGTAAGGTTACGGTCGAGGAGTTGTGCGCCGACCTCGGCATGAGCAAGCGTACCTTCTACCGCTACTTCCCTGATCGGGACGCCCTGGTGGTGGCCGTGGTGGTTGAGAGGGTCGAGGGGTATGTGCCTGAGATTGTCGAGAACCTGACCTCTGCCGGGCCGGTGGACGCGATTCTCAAGAAGCACTTCGACCTGTTGATCCACAACGTTCTTGCGAATGTCTCGACGCAGATGATGGTGGATATTCAGGTCTTGATGCCCGAGCTATGGGACTGGATCGATCAACTCCGTTCAGGCGCCGTGAGCATCATCACGGAACTCCTGGGCCGGGGGCAGCAGGAAGGCTCGATTCGCCCGGACCTGGACCCAACGGTAGCGGGCAAGCTGATCCAGGGCATCCTGACCAACGTGGCCCATCCGCGATTCATGGCGGATCAGGGCCTTAGCTTCGACCAGTTCATCACGACCTTCAAGGACCTTCTTCTTCAGGGGGTCCTTGTGCCCAGGATGGAGGAGTAGAGAAATGGGAATGAGAGGGAAGAGACTACTTGCGAGCCTGTCCGTGTTGATTCTTGTGGCGTTTCTCGGTTCGGTCGCCGACGTGCAGGCGACGGAGTCGCTGCAGTGGTCGGTCAAGGAGGCCATCGGGTACGCCCTAGAGAACAGCCCGGATGTGGCGGTTGCACACAGCAGGATCGCAGAGAAGGAGGAAGCGAAGGGGGAGGTCTTCTCCAACTTCCTTCCGGACCTCTCGATCGATGCGGGCTACCAGTACCTGGACAATATCCCCCGGATCGAGACCGACATCCGGGTGGACAGTCCGGTCCCCGGCGCTCCCCCCATCGCGCTCCAGGACGTAAGGGAGATCGGTGCGAACGACAACTGGCGAGCCCGTTTGCGCCTCGACCAGCTGCTCTTCGCATCGGGGAGGGTGTACTACGCTCATCGGGCGGCCGGAAAACAGGTGGAGGCATCCCGCCAGGAGGAAGAGACCACAAAACTCGGGGTGGCTCGTCAGACGGCGCAAGCCTACCTGTCGGTGCTGATCGCCGCCGCCGTCTCGGACGTTCAGCGTGAGGCCCTGTCCACGGCCCAGGCGCATCTGGAACAGGTCCAGAACCGCTACGATGCCGGCGTTGTCAACCGGCTCGAACTGTTGCGTGCGCAGATCGAGGTGTCGAACGTGGAGCCGAGGGTCATCGAAGCGGAACAGGGCATCGAGACGGCCTTCATCCTGCTGCGAAGGGCAGCGGGCCTGGGCCGTGAGGTCGAAATCGAACTGACGGATCCACTCGAGGCCGAGGTCGAGCCCATCGACGAAGAAAAGGAACTCGAGCACGCCCGTGACATGCGCCCAGAGTTCAAGGTGCTCGAATACAGCCAGTCCGCTACGGAAGACCTGGCCCTCTCGGAACGGGGGGGTATGCTTCCGATGATGCAGTTGACCAGCACCTTCGGCTACGAAAAGCCTTACTTCGCGATCAATGAGTGGGAGCAGGTCTTCACGGTGGGCGTCGGCATCCAGGTCCCTCTGTTCGACGGGCTGGAGTCGTATCGAGGCATGCGCCGCGCACGTGCCGCTGCCGAGACGATCACCCTGGCCACCGTGCAAACCCACGCCAACGTCCGGACCGAGGTGAGGACCGCAGTGCTGGCCCTCCGTGAGGCGGCCGTCCGGATGAAGGCGACAGCCGACAACAAGGGCAGGGCGGACGAGATGCTCGAGATCGCCGAACACAGCTACGGAGCGGGAGCTGCCACCAACGTGGAGGTCATCGACGCCCAACTGGCGGCGACCACGGCGCGGCTGGAGCATTTGAAGGCCCTGTACGACTACCGGAACGCGCAGATCCACCTTACAGCGGCAACCGGGGATCTGACATCGATCGGGAGGTGAGAAGATGGCGAAACGAATTGTGCCCCTCGTTTTGATACTGACCATGGTTGGGTTCTTCGGGCATCGTTTCTGGACGGAAAGGAAGGCGCTCGAGCAGGACGAATCGTTCTACGGAACAGTGGAGGCTGTGGAGGTCCTGGTGAGTGCACAGGTAATGGGGCGGATTACGGGCCTCTTTGCCGATGAGGGCGAGCGGCTCCAGGAGGGCCAACTCGTGGTGACGATCGATGACCTGCTTTATCGGGCGCAGGTCGAGCAGGCACGCGTGACGGTCGAGTCTGCCAGGAGCCAGTCCGCTGTCGTGAAGGCCAACCTGCACGGGGTTCACATCGCGCTGGCGCGAATCCGGAAGCTCCTTTCCAAAGGATCCGCCACACAGATGCAACTGGACGATGTCGAAACGCAGGAGTCGGTCCTGAAGGCACAACAGAAGGTCGTGCGCGCTCAGGTGGTGCAGGCGGAGGCGGCATTGCAGCTGGCGGAGACGCAGCTTGCCTACACGCGCGTGAGTGCACCGGTGAACGGCACGGTCATCCGCCGGGACGTGGAACTTGGCGAGACCGTACTCCCGGGCTCTGCGCTGTTGACCCTCGCCGACCTGTCGACCATGGAGGTCAAGGTGTACATCCCGGGACCCATGCTCGGAAAGATCCGGATCAGACAAAGGGTGGACCTGGTCACCGACAGCTACCCGGATCGAAGATTGAGCGGCTCGGTCGCGACGATCGCGGACGAGGCGGAGTTTACGCCGAAGAACGTGCAGACCCGTGACGAGCGAGTGCGGCTGGTCTATCGGGTCAAGGTACGTGTTCCGAACCCGGAGGGGATTCTCAAGACAGGCATGCCCGTGGATGCCTGGTTCGTCGAGGAGTAGTCATGGCACTGCTCGAGGCCCGTGGCCTGCACAAGCGATTCGAGGATGTTTCCGCCGTGGCGGGGGTCGACCTGGACGTGGAGCCCGGGGAGATCTTCGGCCTAATTGGCCCGGACGGCGCGGGCAAGACGACCACACTTCGACTGTTAGTGGGGGTGCTCGATGCCGACGAGGGGCATGCCTCCCTGGAGGGCATTCGTGTAGACCAGGATCCGGACCGGGTCCGCGAGGGGTTGGGCTACATGCCGCAGCAGTACAGCCTGTATGCCGACTTGACCGTCGCAGAAAACCTGAGGTTCTTTGCCGACATGCATTTTGTCTCCAGGGCCGACCGGAAGGCGCGGCAGGCCCGGCTCTACCAGTTCTCGAGGTTGGAGCCTTACGCTCGCCGGCGAGCCGGCCAGCTCTCGGGAGGGATGTACAAGAAGCTCGCCCTGTCGTGCAACATGATCCACAGCCCGCGACTCTTGTTGCTCGACGAGCCCACCACCGGCGTGGATCCCCTGTCGCGGCGCGAGCTGTGGGAGATCCTCTACGCCTTTGCTGCTGAAGGGGTGGCGATCGTTGTCAGCACGCCGTACATGGACGAGGCGGAGCGATGCCACCGGGTGGGTCTCATGTCCGCAGGCCGGTTCCTCCAGACCGACAGCCCGAAGAAGATCCTGGCGTCCTTCCCGGAGACGATCTTCGAGGTCTTGATCCCAGAGGCCTCTGCCGCGCGGGCAGTCCTGGAGAAGGAGGACTGTGTGCTGCGCAGCTACCCCTCGGGCCAGGTGCTCAAGGTCGCCTGCAGGTCCGGGACTGGAGCCGAAGATATCGAACGCTCCCTCGGGCAGGCCGGAACCTCTGCCTCCTCGATCGAACAGGTGGACCCAACCTTTGAGGACGTCTTCCTGTCGTGGGAAGGGGGAGAGCCATGATCGCCGTCAAGGCCGACGGCCTCGTGAAGAGGTTCGGCCCTTTCACCGCAGTCGATCGTGTTTCCTTCGAGGTGGGCGAGGGATCCATCTTCGGGTTTCTCGGCCCGAACGGGGCCGGCAAGACCACGACGATTCGAATGCTTTGCGGCCTCATCGCACCTACAGAGGGGGGCGCCACGGTGGCCGGGTTCGACGTGGCCCGCGAGCCGGACAAGATCAAGGAGAGCATCGGGTACATGAGCCAGAAGTTCTCGCTCTATGCAGACCTGACGGTCAAGCAGAACCTCGCGTTCTATGCCGGGGTCTACAGCATTCCCCGGAAGAAGCGGGCGGCGCGGATCGACCTGGCCCTGGGAATCGCAGGCCTCCGTGGACTGGAACATCGTCTGACCGGCACCCTGGCCGGAGGCGTGAAGCAACGGCTGGCCCTGGGGGCGGCGATCCTGCACGAGCCCCGAATCGTCTTTCTCGACGAGCCGACCGCCGGCGTAGACCCGTCCAGCCGAAGAGACTTCTGGGACCTGATTTCCGAGCTTCGCCGACAGGGGGTTACGGTTTTCGTGACCACCCACTACATGGATGAGGCCGAGCACTGCGATTCCCTGATCCTGATCTACTCGGGCCGAAAAATCGCCGAGGCTTCCCCCCGAGAGCTCGTGACCGACGTGATTGAAGGGACGATGCTCGAGGTGTCCGGCCCCCCACCCCGGGAGGTCGTGGAGCGGCTGGCCTCCGACTCGCGGGTACAAGGAGCGCAGATTTTCGGCCTGACCAGCCGCGTGCTTATGGAAGACGGCCCCGGGGCCTCCGAAAACCTCCAGGGGTTGCTGGCAGCGGCAGGTTGGCCCGAGGCCCGGGTCCGCCCGATCCGGGCGAGCCTCGAGGACGCGTTCATACACCTGATCGAGCTGGAGGACGAAAGGATCGCCGCGGAAGGAGGGCGAACTCGGTGAGGACCCGTATCCCGGCCATTGCACGGAAAGAGTTCCTGCACGTCGTGCGGGATTGGCGCACCCTGCTGATCGCCTTCGTCCTGCCGATCATAATGATTCTGCTCTTCGGGTTTGCCATCACCTTCGACATCCGTGACCTGAAGCTGGCGGTCGTGGACCAGGACCGGACCCGGGCGAGCCGTGCGTTGATCGAGAAGTTCACGGGAAGCAGGTATTTCTGTCTGGTGGCCGCACCCTCGAATCCGAGGGATCTCCTGACCCTGCTCGATTCCGGCGAGGCCCAGATCGCCCTGTCGATTCCTGAGGACTACGGAAGGAACATCGAGCGGTGGGAGGGCGACACCGTGCAGGTTCTTCTCGACGGTTCCGAGTCGAACACCGCAACGATCGCGGCGGCCTACGTGGAAGCGATTCTCGCGGGACTGAACATCTCCACGGTCAAGCATGTGTTGTCCCAGGGCGGAGTCTCGCCAAAGGGGATCCCTCCGGTGGACATGCAGATTCGTGTCTGGTTCAACCCGGAGTTGAACAGCACGTATACGATCGTGCCGGGCCTGATCGCTGTGATCATGGTCATCATCTCCGCCCTGCTCACGAGCCTGACGGTGGTGCGCGAGCGGGAGCTGGGCAGCCTGGAGGGATTGATCGCCACGCCGGCGCGAAAGCACGAGATCATCATCGGAAAGATGGTTCCCTACCTGGTCATCACCCTGATCGATTGTATGATGGTGGCAATGATGGGCCTGGTTGTATTCAAGGTCCCTTTTGCCGGAAGCCTCACCCTGTTTGTCGCGACGGCCCTGGTCTTTGCCGTGGCCGGACTGTCGATCGGACTGCTGGCAAGCGTGATTTCGAGCAACCAGGTCCTGGCAAATCAGATCGTCATTCTCAGCACCGTGCTTCCCAGCATCCTGCTCTCCGGTTTCATGTTCCCGGTCAAGTCGATGCCCGGGTGGGTGCAGGCCACCACCTACGCAGTGCCCGCGCGGTACTTCGTCACGATTTGTCGAGGCATCATGCTAAAGGCCCAGCCGGCAGTCAATCTGGCACGCCCGACGGTCTTTCTGGTCATCTTTGGGACGCTCCTCCTGTCTCTGGCGGTGGTCCGTTTCAAGAAGAAACTCTAGAGGGAGAGATGGGTCGGATCATCCATTTAGTGCGCAAGGAATTCATCCAGGCCTTCCGAGATCCGCGGATGTTCGTGATCATCTTCATCGCGCCGATCTTCCAGCTCTTCCTCTTCGGCTATGCGGTGACCACCGATGTGAAGAACATCACCATCGCCGTAATGGACCGCGACCGGAGCCTTGCGAGCCGGGATCTCGTCCGAGCGGTGCTCAATTCCGGCTATTTCACCTTTATCGGGGAGGTCGACACGGATGAAGAGATCGCCGAGGCCCTCGTCAACACCCGGGCGGATGTGGTCCTTGTTTTCCCCGAACGATTCGCAGACAGACTGGACAGAGGTGAGGCTGCACCGCTACAGGTGCTGCTGGACGGGTCGGAGTCCAACTCGTCCGGCGTGGCCATGGGCTATTTGCAGAAGATACTCGTTACTTATGGGCGGGGGGAGATCGACGCGCGGATGGACCGCTTGTCCGGGCTGACGGGTAGCGGCAAGAGACCGGAACCCTGGGTCACCCCGGAGATACGCTACCAGTACAATCCGGAACTCAAGTCGAGCTGGTACATGGTCCCGGGCGTGCTCGGCATGATCCTCATGGTGATCACCATGATCCTGACGAGTCTCGCCATCACCCGGGAGCGAGAAATCGGCACGATGGAACAACTCGTGGTGACGCCGATAAAGCCCTGGGAGCTTGTGGCAGGCAAGATGATTCCCTTTGCCATCATCGGGATGGTGGACGTGACGTTGATTCTGGTCGTTGCCGCAGGCCACTTCGGGCTGCCCATGGTGGGTTCCATAGGGTTGCTCTACTTCGCCACTTTGATCTTCCTGTTCACCACCCTGGGCATGGGTCTCCTGATTTCGACCCTTTCTCAGACCCAGCAGCAGGCGATGTTTCTTGCCTTGATGGTCATGATGACCTCTATCCTCCTGTCCGGCCTGATGTTCCCGATCGCCAACATGCCCGAACCGGCCCAGTGGATCACGTATGCAAATCCGCTACGGTACTTCCTCGTGATCGTGCGCGGCGTGATCCTCAAGGGGAACGGCCTGTTCATCCTGGCTCCCGAGTTCTTCATGCTGTTTTCGCTTGGGGCGATCGTCTTCTCCCTGGCCGTGGCTCGTTTCAACAAGACCATCGATTAAGGAAGAGGTGAAAGGTGAAAGGTAAGAATCTGAGGGGTCAGGGGGCAGGCCCATCCGCGCCCATGCGTGTTCGGTTCGCCGCGCCTTGACACGCAATTGCTGCTGGTCCTATGCTGCCCTGGTCCTGAAGCGGATCCCTGTCCATAGAAAGACGGCTCCCATCATCGGAGGCCGACAGGAGCAAAATACTCGTGGGCGCGTCAGAACCCAACCGAAGATCGAATTCACAGGTCGAAGCTGAGCGTTCCCCGGAGGTCGGGCCGCGCCTCGAGGTTCGTGACCTGAGGATGTCCATCCGTGGCCGGGTGATCCTCGACCAGGTTAGCTTCTCGGTTGCGCCCGGCGAAATCGTGGGCATTCTCGGTCCCAACGGCTCCGGCAAGACTTCACTCATGCGTTGTATCACCGGGCTGTGGCGACCCGACCAGGGAAGCGTTCGGCTCGACGGAACGCTCCTGGACCGTCGCGGGCGAACCAAGCGCGCAGACATGGGGGTGGTCTTCCAGGAACCAAGCCTCGACATCAAGATGACCGCCCGGGAAAACCTCATCCTCGGGGCCAAGCTGTTCGGGGTCAGAGGCAGGGAGGCGGCCCGGCGTGCGGACGAACAGCTCGAGTTCATGGAGCTTGCCGACCGCAAGGCCGACAAGGTGGAGACCTTTTCCGGGGGGATGAAGCGACGACTCGAGCTGGGGCGGGCGCTGATCAACGAGCCGATTGCGTTGCTCCTGGACGAGCCCACGAGTGGACTCGATCCGATCGCCTTCGAGGCTACCTGGCAGCGATTTATCGCCCTACGCGAGGCTCGGGACCTCTCGATGCTCATCAGCACGCACCGGACGGACGAGGCGGTGCGCTGCGATCGACTCCTGGTGTTCGATCGAGGCCACGTGGTCACGAATGACACGCCGGAGAACATCCTCGGCCGGCTCGCGGGTGACGTGATTATCCTCAAAACGAGCCACGGTGAGGATCTCATGACCGAACTGCGCGAGCGTTTCTCGCTCACCCCTCAGCAGGACCGAGATGAGGTCATCCTGCGGACCGAGCGCGGTCACGAGTTGATTCCGCGGCTCGTGGAGTCGTTCCCGCCCGGCGTGTTCAAATCGATCTCCTTGAGGCAACCTTCACTGGCTGACGCGTTCCTGCAGATCACCGGGCGCAGCCTGGATGACGACGAGGGAAAGGCATGACCGCCATCGGTTACGACATCGCCACGGCCCGAGTCCTCTGGCGCCGCGATCTCGCGCGATTCTGGCGGCAGCCTTCTCGCATCATCAGCGCGCTGGGGCAGCCGGTGCTCTTCTGGCTCGTGATCGGCTCCGGCCTGGCCGGGACCTTCCGGATCCCGGATCTGAACGTGGGCTACATGGAATACTTCTTTCCCGGCGTCATCATGCTGGTGCTGTTGTTCGCTTCCATCTTCGCGAGTGTCAGCGTTATCGACGACCGGCACCAGGGATTTCTACAGGGGGTCCTTGCCGGGCCCGGCTCGCGTACCGCCCTCGTGTTGGGCAAGTGCCTCGGCTCCGCGAGCGTTGCGCTCATACAGGGTGGAATCTTCTTCGCCCTGGCTCCACTTGCCGGTTTTTCGCTCGCCGAAATCGACTGGCCCCTGCTCCTGGCCGCTTCTGTCTGTACGAGCCTGGGTCTGACAGCACTGGGGTTTACCGTTGCCTGGGTCCTCGACAGCGTGCAGGCATACCACGCCGTCCAGATGATGCTGCTCATACCCCTCTGGGTCGTCTCCGGCGCTATGTTCCCTCCCGGTGAGGGTTTCTTCGCTACCGTGATGAGGCTGAACCCGGTCGCCTACGGTGTATCGGCCGTGAGGCACGCCCTGTACGGGGGTCTGGCACACCCGCAGATGACGGTGAGCCAGGCGCCCTGGTCCGAGGTCGGCGTGGTGGGCGCCTTCGCGGTGGTCTGCGTGATCCTGGCAAGCCTGGTGTGTACCCACCGCCGCTAGTCATTTTCCCCCAATAAAAAAAGGCTTGACATCGGATAATTATTTCGGTAAATGTGGTTAGTAATTACTTACTAAGTATTTTCGGCGGCCGGGAGCCAACATCCAGAATATCTCTAAAGGAGGATAGAAAATGAGATATTCCGTTATCTTACAGCTTGTCGCAATGGCCCTGTTGTGTTCCTTCGCTTTGGCAGTGGAACAAGACACGGTGCCTCCAACTGAGGTAGCAGAGCAGGATGCGATGCTTCCAACCGAGGCAGCGGAACAGGATGCGATGCTTCCAACCGTTGTTCTGAAAGGCGAGGACGGCGGAACCGCCACGGGTGAAGAATGGAACAGCGCAAACCTGATCGGGAAAACAAATCTGATCCTGTACGTGGATACGGGGAAGAGGCAACAGGCCACGCCTCTGGTAAACAGGATCGACGCGTTGAGTTACTCCCCTGACACACTCGGGGTGAGCTTTGTCATCAACACGAGTGCGACTTCGATTCCCAGTTTCATGATTCGCATGATGGTCAAACAGAGAGAGAAGGCGAACTCGAAGATCCGGTATGTCCTCGACAAGAAAGAGGTGTTTATCAGGGACTGGGATTTCACGGACGAATACGTGAATGTCCTGATCCTGGATCCCTCGGGCAAGGTCCTGCACAGGTACGCCGGGGAGATCACCGAGGAATACATAGATGAAGTGATCAGCATCATTGAAAGTAACTTGAAGAATAAGGGATAGTCCGAGATCACAATGATTCCGGAGCAGAATATGCCTTTCCTTTGGCGCCGGACCTTCCTCCCGCTCCTCGTCGTTCTTCTCCTGGCCTGGCCTCGTTTTTCCGCCGCCAACCCTCTCGAGACGTACGGCTACGGCTCCCGGGCCATCAGCATGGGCGGGGCCTACTGCGCCGTTTCCGATGATTTCACCGCCGTTTTCTACAATCCCGCGGGGCTTCCCCAGATAGGAGACGTTGATCTGGGCTTCGGGATGACCTTCATGAACTCCAGTTTCAATTCGATCCAGAATGTCGTGGTGGGGGAGACCCCGGGCGGAGACCCTCTGATCGGCGATGTGGAGACGAATCTGAGCGACAATGGGGGCTTCATGGGCGGCGTCGCGATCGGCCTGAGCGAGGACATCGCGCTGGGCGTTGGATTCTACCTGCCGTCCACGCACTACCTGGCAAAGCTGGCGACCCAGAACCAGAGGGAACCGAACTATATCTGGTATGAGAAGCGTCCCAAGCGATTTTCCCTCCTGGTGGCAGTCGGCGCAAGGGTTTACAAAGGGCTTCACATCGGCGTAGGAATGGACGTCCTCTTCGGCCCGCAAGGACAGGTGGACATCAATATTCCTGTGGGAGGTGAAGGCACCGTAGATCTGGCCTTGACCTTCAGGCCTCGGATCGCCCCCTATGCCGGGCTTCTCTACAAGATGAAGAACGACATGAGTTTCGGCATCGTGTACAAGGACCAGAAGACTCAGGGTGAGGTGGATATCAACCTGAATGCATTCATCACATCCGGGGAGACCGTGACGGCCATAGCCGGGAAGATGGACAGCATGATCTTCTACAGCCCCCGCCAGGTGA
>RCNG010001812.1_pt1 | contig 10685 bp, 3 predicted proteins | sample 2041371 | NCBI WGS metagenome assembly RCNG01 (sample SAMN09708227, study PRJNA481090) | Marine sediment metagenome, whole genome shotgun sequencing project. | biome: marine sediment; feature: ocean; material: sediment; isolation source: Sewage treatment plant 1 marine sediment (STP1) ... | reverse complement strand
GTTTCCAGGGCTCCCGTCGATCCCGAGCTTCACTCTGAACGTACCAGCCTTCCACCCAGAGATGCCGTCGTTCACCACACCATCGCTGCCAACGATCAGCTTGCCTGGCATCCCAGGTCTGCCGTCACTGCCGGGTCTGCCATCGATCCCGAGCTTCACTCTGAACGTACCAGCCTTCCACCCAGAGATGCCGTCGTTCACCACGCCTTCTCTGCCGACGATCAGTTTGCCCGGTATCCCAGGACTGCCGTCATTCCCTTCACTCTCAATCCCCAGCTTCACGCTGAACGTGCCGTGTCCTGAGGACGAGATCGAAGCGAGGTTATAATGAAGAAGCTGCAGACCGCACTCACCACAGTAAGCACCCCAGACCGGAGGTGGTGGGGGTACAACGCTGAGTTCACCACGCAGCTGGCGCAGATCTACTCAATCTCCATCTGGAACCTGGAGACGAACGAGATCCAGTCGTTCAACCCAGTCAACCCAGAGAGCCGTACTGTGAAGCAGGGCGTGTTCCCGGGCGGTGCCCAGCTGGAGTACACCTTCATCACGCCCCCACAGAGCTACGAGATCTCGGAACCAGCAGCTACCTCCATCATCGCGACCCAGGACGGCGGCAAGTTTGTCGAGTCACACGGTAACATCTTCAAGGACATCCGGCTCAACGGCACCGTGGGCCTGCGCCCCAACCCACCATCCAAGGAGTTGATCCAGGGCTTGGAGGCCAACACTGGCATCTCGCTGAACGTGCCGAGTATCCTCCAGCCAAAGGACAACCGAGGTCTGGACCCGGAGGAACGGACTGGGTTCGACGAGATCATCCATCTGCGGAACATGTTCCGGCACTACTTTGACCTGAAGGCAGACCCCACCATGGCTGCCAAGACGGTGATGGTCTGGACCTACAAGAAGGAGTCGGAGACCTATATCGTCGAGCCGATCAACTTCACGACCAGCAGGGATCGGAGCAGCCCTCTCAGCTGGCGGTACAACATCACGTTCAGGACGCTGGGGAAGATGGATGACGCCTTCTCGTTCGTGCCTGACAAGGTCTCCCTCTTCACGGCTGCGTCCACCATGTGGAACACCGTGGTCTCGGTCACCGAGGACATCACAGACGCTCTCGACGCCATCGCTGACACCATCGATCTGTTCGCCAACCTGCCCGCCAACATCATCTCCACGGTGATAGGCGTTGGGACCAGGGTCCTGGTGGCGGCGGCGCGGCTGCGAAACTCTTGGAACTCCTTCGGGGATACCATGGAGCGCACGACGCTGCTGGCTGCCCAGAGGACGATCGGTGACGTGCGGCGGCTGTTCGATGAGAAGTACGTGCCCGCGCTAAAGAGCTACGACCTCACAGGAGCGGTCAGTGCTTCGGCCATACCCGACACCTCTACTCTGCAGAATGGATCGAAGGGCAAAGCCAGGAATGCTCTGATCAAGCTGCAGGAAGGCTTCTCGAAGCTCAGCTCTCTGGACCCGCTGTGGGAGTCGTCGAAGCAGCTGCTGGTGAGCGACTATGCCAAGGCGTACCTCAACTCCAGAGGGCAGGAGTCTGACTCCGGGTCCCCTCTGGCGCTGAAGAACATCAAGATTCCAACGTCAGGTACAGAGGTGGCTGTCGCTGGCGGTGACACCATTCGAGGGCTGGCCAGGCGATACCTGGGGGACAACGCCAGGTGGAAAGAGTTGGCCATCCTGAACAACCTCAAGTACCCCTACGTTTCCACTGTGGCTGGGGCCAACGTGCTCACCCCCGGGGATAAGTTGATCATCCCACGGAACGGCACAGTGATTGATGAGGCTACCAAGGGGATGGTGCCCAACACGACCAACCCAGACAGCAGCTCGGAGGCTCAGTCTGCAATCGTCCAGAAGTACGGTCGTGACCTTGTGCTCGTAGACACAGGTTCTGGCACAGACCTGGCTGACGTGAAAGTGAGCAGCCGAGGGGACTTGGAAACCATTGAGGGAGTCCCCAACGTCGAGCAGGCGATGATGATCAAGTTCTCCACTGAGCAGGGGGAGCTTGCCACCCATCCGAGCTTCGGAGCCAAGTACCCAGTGGGTACCAAGATCACCATGGTCAAGCTACAAGAGTTTGCCATCAACACCCGAGCGACGTTTCTTCAGGACAACAGGATCGCGCAAGTGATCGATGTTCAGATGATGGCAGAGGGTGACAAGCTGATCACCAGTTCCAGACTCCAGCTGAAAGACAGCAACGAAGAACTGCCCATCACGTTTGCAGTCAGAGGTTAGCCATGGCATTCGTCCCCAAGTCATTTGAAGAGATCCTGATCGGCATGATCGCCCACATCCGGGCCAACACCACCCTGACGGACTTCACGGTGGGGTCGGCAATCCGCACGATTCTAGAAGCGTGTGCCCTGGAAGATGATGAGCAGTACTACCAGATGGTGCAGCTGCTGGATGCGTTCAGGATCGCTACGGCTACGGGCACAGACTTGGACGAGAGAGCGGCTGATCTGAACCTGACCCGCCTTGCGGAGAAAGAAGCCTTCGGCACCGTTCGGTTCAGGAATGGCGGGCTGACCACTGACTCGTTGGAGTTCGATGCCAGTGCGGGTGCCCTTACGATCACTTTGAACGACGCTACCGACTTCCCTACCAGCTACCCTTACGACGTGAGGATCGGAGAGGGGACGCCTCAGGTCGAAGACGTGACGGTCAGCAACAACGCAGCGACCGCTCCGGGCATCCTGACGGTGTCTGCTCTGGTCAATGACCACACCATCGGGGAGCGCGTGTCTGAGGTGACAAGTGCCGACATCACGGTGGCTGCTGGAATCCAAGTCCAGGTGGCCCCCTCGTCAACCAACCTGGCTATCGTGTTCGCTACTCAGGAGGCTGGGACCATCGTCGCGGGCAACTACCAGTCTGGTCTGGTGGACATGCTGGCGGCTACTGGCAGCAGTGACGGCAACGTGCCCGCCGGTCAGGTCTCTCAGTTCACAGGGTCGGTGCCGTTCGCTGGAGCCTTGGTAACGAACCCCACAGCGACCTCAGGCGGTAGGGACCTGGAGACCGACACCAACTTCAGGAACCGGCTACTGCGGCGACTGGACGAGCTGTCCCGGGGGACCCCGCTGGCAGTCGAGGGCACGGTGATTGGGGTGGAGGACACTAACACTGGGAAGCGGGTCGTGACCTCCAAGCTGCAGGAAGCCTTCTCCAATGACGACCACAAGCTCTACGTGGACGACGGTTCTGGTCTGGTCCCGGAGCAGACCATCATGGCGCAGTCCACTCTGTCGGGTGCTGTTACCGTAGGAGACACGGTGATCGCGCTGGTCGATGTCTCCAACTTCCCTGCCAGCGGCAGCGTGCTGGTCAGCCCGGGGGTGTCTGGGTCGGTGGAGTTGTTGAGCTACTCAGCCAAGGGCACAGCTTCCTTGACTCTGGACACAGGCGCAGCCAACTCTCATCTGATCTCAGCAGAGGTGGTGCTGGTAGCCATCGTGGAAGCGTCTGCGGAGTCGGGGCAGAACTTCTTCCAGCTGCCAGACTTCCCAGTAGGCGAGAACAGCTACGAGATCCACGACAACAGCACGGGTGAGTTCGTGCAGCGAACAGACGTGGCGGACTACTTCCTGAACCGGTCCAACGGTCAGATCGAATACACAGGGGCTGGACTCCCGGCGGGGACCCAGGTGCTCGCCAACTTCGCCTACTTCACAGGGCTGCTGGAGAAGGTCCAGAAGGTGCTCAACGGAGACCCCAACGACCCGACCAACTATCCTGGCGTGGTAGCTGGTGGGGTCATCATCAACGTGGACATCCCCACGCTGCGGACCATCACGGTCACCGTGTCGATCACCGCTCAGTCTGGGTTCGACGAGGACGACCTGGCGGACGAGGTGGCGATCAACGTTGCTGCCTATGTGGACGGGTTGGGCATCGGGGAGAACGTCATCATCGCCAGCATCATCGACGTAGCGATGGATGTGGAAGGGGTCTACAACGTCAACGTGCAGAACCCCGTCAACGATGTTGTGATCCTGGAAGATGAGCTTCCGGTGTCCTACAACTCAGCCGGAACCTCTCTGATCCAGGTGCTCTAATGGCCACCGTCAAGTCAGCTATACAGGAAACCAGGGACCAACTGTTCGTAGATCACGCGGACGGGAAGTACCTCTCCAACGTCGGCAGCAACCTCGGCATCGATAGGCCCGCCTTCGGGTTCGCCAACGATGCTATCTGGAGAGCCATCCTCAGACGGCTGGCCCTGGACTCTCGGCAGGTGCTGCCCCTGTTCCACGACCTCATGACCATCATGTTCGGTCCCAACGAGTCGAAGGTGACAGTGCTGTCGCTCGACACTCTGGTCGGTGACGAAGAGCTGTCCCTGATCGACAGGATGAACATCCCCCAGCTGGGGACCATGATCATCGACGAGGGCCTGGCGACAGAAGAGACCATCGCGTATTCTTTTCGCGACCCGGTGGTGAACATCGTCGAGCTGGCTGCAGCCCTGACCCAAGCTCACACAGCGGTCGGGGGCAACATCTCCAGCAACCTGCGAGCAGCTGCTGCTGTGGGGGCCACGGCATTGGAGCTGCTGGATACGACACTGTTCCCCACGGCTGGCTTTCCCTACTCGATGATCGTCTCTCTGGGCGAGGGGGTCGAGGAAGTAGTCCAGCTGCTGGGCAACGACGTAGGCGCAGCCACGCTGGGGATCTCCGCCCTGGCCAACGCTCACCTAGCTGCCACGCCCACGTCGAGAGCTACAGACCTGGTGTCTGTCCTCGGCAGCGGGTCAGTGATCAAGGTGGGCGACAGCTCCATGCTCCCGGCAGAAGGATTGATCAGCGTGGTTCAGGATTACAACTACGCTGGCGAGACCCGGGTGGTTCACGAGGGCGCAGCCATCACAGCGAGTACCACACTCCAGATCACCGATGGCTTAGCGGCCTTCCCGGTAGCGCCCGGCCCAGACCTGGTGCCCTACTTTCTAGAATTGGATACGGCTGGGTTGCTGGCAGAGACCAATCTCAGGATCATTATCGCCAACGCAGCCACCACCGCTGACGTTGCCACTGCCTTCAGGAGCGTCGGCATCGCGACTTCTCCTGGTGCTCCCACTGCCTACGAGGTTAGGACCGGAGAGATCAGGTCTGGAACCCTGTCTGCCGGAGCAGCCCTCACAGCTACGCTAGAATCAACCCTAGACGTGGCACTCGATGAGCTGGCTGGCCTGTACATCGTGACCACAGGCGGAACGGGTCCCGGACAGAGGCGGAGGATTGTCAGCAACACAGACGGCACCTCCTCGGTCCTGACGGTTGACCTGGCCTGGTCCATCAACCCCGACGCCACGACCACCTATGAGCTGAGGATTGCTCCTGAAGTGGTGGAGTTCGACAGCAACGACGTGGACACCGGGACGCTGCAGCTGGCTCATCCCCTGAAGAACACCTACGCCACCACCTTCGGCAGCCAAGCGACGGTGACCCTGATGTACCCGGGGGCTGACGTGCGGCTGTCCCAGGTCAGGGTAGTCCCTGTGGACTGGGACATCTTCGTCACTGAGCACGAGACCATCAAGATCTACATCCCCGACACCGTGGAGCGGAACAGGCTCCAGGATGTGTCGTTCCTGCACAACACGTTGGTCAGCCCTACCCCTACCACGTTGGCGGTGAGGGCTGGGGGGTCGGGGATTGGTGACCAGATACTGTCCGTGGTCCCAAAGTCAGCCACGGACACCTGGCCCACCTCAGGCGTGCTGAACATCAACGGAGGTGGGGAGTACATCGCCTACTACCGTCAGGACGGCAACCACTTCACCAACGCGCGTGCCTCCGACGAGACACACCCAGTGTCTGGGATTCCCATCGGAACGACTGTCCTACTCGTGGACAACATCGAGAAGCTTGCCACCTTCGATGAAGTCAACCTGAGCAAGACGTTGATTCTAGACAAGGATGGCGTACCTGAGGCGGTCACCTACACTGACCTGGACCTGGCCACCAACAAGGTCACCTTGGCAGTGGCCACGACCCAGCTGCACGCTGACAGCATCACGGTCCATCCGTTGGACGGAGATCAGTTCTACTTGGTGCGCCCGCTGCTGCTGGCTCATGCTGCAGCCCAGACGGTTGACCTGTACCAGCCGGTCTATGCTGGCGAGGCTCTGGAGGACGGCAGGATCTACACAGCCACAGACCACCTGTACCAGGGGTCCTTTGTCTACGAGCTGTTTCAACGAGCCATTGAGACCGCTCAGAACACCTTGGCTGAGAACATCGCTGGCCCGACTGAGCTGATGCTGACTCAGACGGTACCGCACACCAGCTTGGAGGTCAGAGACGCCAGCATGTTCCTGACCACAGGTGAGTTCGACGTGAGGGTCTGCCCTGGGGGCACTAGCGACGAGACCATAGACGTGACCACAGTGGTCCGCCGCCGAGTCGTGGACACGGTGGCCATCACTGCTGGCGGCGCTCTCGGCACCAACACGATGACGGTGAGCAACGTTGGTGAGCTGCCCACCCCCACGACCGCTCCCTACGGGTACCGTCTCATCATCGATCCGAACGGGGTCAATGAAGAGATCGTCATCGTCGAGAGCATCGCTGGGGCAATCGTGACCATCGAAGGCACCTTCCAGATCACTCATGGAGCTGAAGGCGTCAGACTGATGGCTGATGTGGTCGTGCTGAGTGAGGCGGTCACCTACCAGCACCTGGGGAAGATTCCCTATGCCCAGAGACTTGTTCGGTGGCCGGTCGGTCCTCTGACTGTGGATTCTAGAATCTGCGCTGTCGAGGAGGTCAGGACTTGGATCGACCTGGTGAGCGCAGCTCTCTTCCCACCCGCTGGGAGCTACGCCTACATCAACTTTGGTCGAGTCGTGAGGCCGGTTGAGAGCAGGATCATCACCAACGTCGCGGGCGGGGCAGTGGCCATCCTTCTGGAGGACAGCGACGAGTTCCCCGTGGTCTATCCCTACTTCGTAGACGTGGGGGTGGGAGCTGGAAGCTTTGGCGTGGGGACGGTCCCTCGGACGGAACAGCTGGCAGTCTCGAACAACAACACAGGTACCGACACGTTGACAGTCAACGCCACCAGGGCTATCCACCGTGGAGACCAGGGAGTGGGCGTCCAGCAGGCTCCGCAGGGCGAGTGGGTTCGCTACCCAGCTGGTGAGCCCTTGGCTATCCAGTTCAACGATACGGAGACCGGTGGAGCCAACGAGAGGTTGCTCTTGGTCACCGGAACCAGGTTCCCTACCAAGCATGTCATTGGCGAGCCCGTCAACCTGAGCGGCGTCACGAGCACCCCAGAAGGCAGAGCAGAAGAGTTCCCGTTCTACCTACCCGGCGCACTTGAAGATCGGCTCAAGTTCCTGTTCGATAGGGGACGGGCAGCCGGTGTTGAAGTCATCATCATCAGAGAGCGATAGCAGGAGACCCCAATGTCCAAGGCACCTCAGTTCCATGGCAGCGAACGTGTTGACATCCCAGATCTGGAGCAGGTCACAGACTACCAGCGGAACCTGTCCAGGCTTGAGCGAGCCAAGCTGTGGCAGGACCGGCTCTCCAGGATCATCCGTGGCTTCCGGGTCGAGATCCCTGACCAGACCAGCTTCCCGGGACGGATTGTGGTCCATGGTGGGATCGGGTCTGACTTCGATGGGGCACTGCTTTTCAATGAGGAACAGCTGGATGTGAGTCGAACGGTCACGCTGGAAGGGGCGAGCATCAACTTCTACATCGAGATCGAGTTTGTCGAGTCAGACTCTGACCTGGATGCCAGAGGGTTCTGGGACCCCACCGTGGACCAAGGCACCGACGTATCTGGTGATGAGCTGCCGGATGGGCAGGAGTTCAACCAGTCGGTTGCGACTCGCAAGTCAGCGGACTGGAGAGTCGTGAGCCCCATCTCCACGACTGGGTTCGACAGGGACACCAACCCTGACTCAGTCAAGGTTCCTCTGGTGCTACTGAGGACAGATGCGAGCAACGAGATCAACTCTGGTCAGAACACCAATCTCACCACGGAGCTTCCGGCCACTACGTTGCTGCAGGACGTGTCGGCGCTGGATACCTCAATCGTGGTGCAGAACCCTCAGCTGATTCCAGCAGCTGGTGGCACTGTCGGGCTGGTGCTGAGTGAAGGCATCGTCGGTGTCGTAGAGACTGTAGCCATTACGGCTGTCAACCGGGAGACGGGAGTGGTCAGTGTCGTGGCCACGACCAACGCTCACACAGCGGGCGCGATCGTCAGGACTCAGAACGTAGCTGCTGCCTCTGTGTACGTGGAGGAAGATGGAGTTGGCCTCTACCGCAGACGCCAGACCGACTTGGCTCCCCCCAACCATGTGGTGGAGCGGAGAGACCGGCTCTACCAAGGCGACGAGGTCCACGGTGACATCCTAAGCGAGAGCCACAACTCTTCGGTCTCTTTCCAGGATCAGAGCAGCGACACGAACCTCCAGAGTCTGAAGGACCATGTTGACTTCTTGGCAGCCCAGATTCAGGAGATGAAGTGGGGGCACCGTGATCCCTACGTAGCTGACGCTGCGGTCGCACGGACACCCCCGGGGCTGACTGACGACATCCCTGCCACCCCCAGGCACTTCAACAAGTCGGGAGGCATCCAGGGAGCGAGGACCGCGACGATCACTGTTGGCAATGGCGGTAGCTCTTGGGGAGACTTCAACGGTGCTGACGAGGTCGGCATCCAGGCCGCGATCGACAACCTGCCCTCCGGCGGCGGTGAGATCGTCCTCAAGGCCGGTGCGTACACCCTGTTCAATGACCTGGTGATCAACAAGCCAGTTCTGATTCGAGCGAGCAGTGCTGTCACCATCTGGACACAAGGTGGCCTGATCGATGTGGTGCTGGGTACGGCTTTGAATGTCACCCTCAAAGACCTGCTGATCGCAAGGAGCACCACTGATAGCGGGATTGAGATCTCGACTACCAGTGCTACTGCCTCCTTCACGATGGAGGATTGTATCCTCCGTGACGTGTCGCTAGACATGGCAGCGAGTCTGCCCAAGCGCACGTTCATCACACGGTGTACTTTCGAGAGCGTGGCCTCTCTTGCTGCGCGGGCGCTCGTCCGTACCACAGCGGCTGGGGCCGACATCAGTGGAGTTTTCGATAGCTGTTCTTTCGATCACGTCACTGGAACTACTCTCGCTGGTGGAGTGACGATTGATGCTAGCCTGAGTACAGTGGGGCTGGTCAACGCGACGTTTGTCGACTGCGAGTTCTCCACAACTGCAGTCACCAACGCCTCCAACGTGGACTGCGGATCGCAGCCGAGTAACGTGAAGTTCTCCCGCTGCGGTTTCGACGCCACGGCGGTCCTCTCGAATGGGCACATCAGATTCGAGGGCACTAACCTGGCCGTGCTTGACTGCACCGTTCGGGACTCGCTGTCCCGGCTGGTGGACTGCTACCTGGCTACCCAGATCCTTGTAGACGGCGTTCTCCAGACCTCCGCTGGAAGTGCAGCAGAGGTTGTGAGGACAGTCGGCTCCGACGACATCACGGTCCAGAACTGCAAGTACAAGCTGATCGGCACCACCGACCTAACCTTGAGTGCGCTCCGATTCGAGAGCACCGTCGGGTTCACCCGTCGGATCGTCGTCAGCAAGAACTCATTTGAAGCCACCACCGACAACTGCACAGGGATCATCCTTGACTGCGCGAACACTGACATCTACGACGTGCAGATCATCAACAACAACTTCAAGAACATGGAAGTTGGCGTGTACCTGAACTCGACAGTCGGGGCACGCCAGTATTACAGCGTCAACATCGAGGGCAACGTGTTCAGTGACCGAGGTGCCTCGGACACAGTGGCTGCCTACCAGAAGGTCGGAGTGCTCGCGGTAGCCAACGCCCAGATGTATCAGCTGTCGGTCGTCAACAACAAGTTCATCAATTTGAATCCGGGGAACACCGACACAGTGGGAGGGCGGACCCGCGCTGCTTTGGACATGGCGAGTGCTACCAACATCGACGTTAAGATCGTTGGTAACCAGGTTTCGAACGTAGGCGACTCTGCCAACCCCCTTGCGAACGTGGCTGCGTTCCGGTTCGCGGCACTCACAGGGGCCGTCGTCTCGAACAACATGATTGACACCATCAGCGGGGACAACGCCTACGGGATGATCCTTGCTGAAGGTGCGAACGCAGTTACGGACCTCACCTGCAAGGGCAACACGATCCAGTCCATCTTCACTGGTGTTGGTGGTACCGAGGTGTGGGGCATCTACGCTACTGAGTTTGTCACAGCTACAATCGCTGGCAACGCATTCAACAACCTCACAGTTGCTGGAGTAGTCTCCACACGGTTTGGCTGTATCGGGACCAACAACACCGCAGGTGACTTCGACAAGGTTTCGGTCGTTGGGAATACTGCATCCCTTGGGGACTCCGATGTGTCTTTCGTGGTTGCTGCCATCGCAGCCAACGTCCGTACAGTGGCCATCACGAACAACGTCGTCGAAGGCGACTGTGACTACCTGGTAAGACTAGTCTGCAACGCTGGCGGCGTCTTGACGGACATCTCCATCGTTGGAAACACTTGCATCAATGTAGTCGATGGAATCTACATCGATGCTACATCTGGTATCCAGGGTGGCAGGTTCGCCATCACTGGTAATTCGATCCTCTACAACGGTTCCTCATTTGCTT
>RCNG010001810.1_pt1 | contig 10699 bp, 8 predicted proteins | sample 2041371 | NCBI WGS metagenome assembly RCNG01 (sample SAMN09708227, study PRJNA481090) | Marine sediment metagenome, whole genome shotgun sequencing project. | biome: marine sediment; feature: ocean; material: sediment; isolation source: Sewage treatment plant 1 marine sediment (STP1) ... | reverse complement strand
TCGGCTCGTCGGCGAGAACCAACTGCGGGCGCGTAATCAGCGCCCGCGCGACCGCCGCACGCTGTCGTTCGCCGCCTGATAATTCGCCGGGCTTGTGCGTTAGACGCTCACCCAGGCCCACGCGTCCCAATAAATCACGTGCCTGCTGCAAGGCGGCAGCTTTCGGCTCACGCCGAATCAGGAGCGGCATTGCCACGTTTTCCTCGGCGGAAAACTCCGGCAGCAGATGATGGAACTGGTAGACAAAACCGATATGGCGATTGCGCAGGTCGCCTTTGGCGGCCTCGTTGACGCCATTCAGCGACTCGCCGTTGATCAGAACCTGGCCCTCGTCGGGCTCATCCAGGCCGCCCATGATTTGCAGCAACGTCGTTTTGCCTGATCCGGACGTTCCGATGATGGCCAATCGTTCAGCGGACTGCACCACGAGATTGACGCCACGCAGTACTTCGAGCGTCGACGCGCCCTCGTTGAAACGCCGCACGACGTTACGGCATTCGAGAACGGGTTGCATGGAATCGGTCGGTACTTCAGTCATACCGCAATGCCTCCGCGGGTGCTGTCCTGGATGCGACCCAGGCAGGATACAGCGTTGATGCGAGCGCCAGTATCAGCGCTATCAATGAGATCTTAACCACGTCGCCGAACCGTAACTCGGATGGCAGGTCGCTGATGAAATAGACATCGGCCGCAAGCAGTTTGATGCCCAGCACGGCCTCGAAAAAGCCAGCAATCGATTCGAGATTGAGCGCCAGCGTGACACCGACGACGACACCGGCGAGAGTTCCTACGACACCCACAATCGTGCCTTGCGTAATGAAGATCCACAAAATGCTGGACGGTCTCGCGCCCACCGTTCGCAAAATAGCGATATCACCCTGCTTGTCCTTTACCACCATAACCAGTGTCGACACGATGTTGAACGCTGCAACGGCGACCACCATCAGAAGAATCACGAACAATATCGACTTCGTAATCTGGATGGAACGAAAAAAGTTCACATGCCTTCGAGTCCAGTCGCTGACAAGCACGAGCTCTCCGTGTGCCAAAGCAACCTCGCGGACGATTTCGGCCGCCGCGTAAATATCGGTCACCGCCAAGCGCACACCCGTCACAGCGTCGCGTTTTCGATAGAGCTTCTGTGCATCACCGATATTGATGAATGCCAAACGGCGGTCGAACTCGAACATGCCAACACGGTACAAACCGCTAACCGTAAATCGTCGCGTTCGCGGCAGCACGCCGGCCGGCGTCACCCGGCCTTCGGCAAGGGTGACCGTCACTTTGTCGCCGACCGACAATTGCAACGCCTCTGCCAACTCGACGCCCAGCACGATATTGAAGCGTCCCGGCTGCAGATCACTCAGCTCGCCCTCTCGCATAACGCCGCCGATGCCCGAAACCACTTGTTCAAGATCGGGCTCGATGCCACGCAGTCCGGCACCGCTGAGCTGTTTCTCGAACACCAGCAGGGCTTGGCCATCAATGTACGGCGCGGCGGCGCGCACACGCGAATTCGCGGTCGCCAACTCCATCAGGGCCGGCGCACTCAACAACTCGCCATTCGGGTTCTCAATACTCGCGTGTGACGTCATCGCCAGCAGCCGGTCCTTGAGCTCGCGCTCGAAACCATTGACGACGGACATCACAACAATCAAAACGGTAACCGCGATAGCGATGCCGAGCATGGAGATCGCCGAAATCAGCGAGACGAAGCTATTACTGCTACGTGCCCGCACGTAACGCCGGCCTATCCACATTTCGTAGCGCTTGCCCATGCGACCTATTCGTACCGCAACGCAGCGGCGGGATCGACCAGCGCCGCACGCCGTGCCGGGTACAGCGTGGCAAGCGAAGTGAGCACGAACGCAGCCGCCGCAATGACAGCAACGTCCTGCAGCTCAAGCTCAGACGGAATTCGCGTAACGTAGTAGACGTCGCCCGGCATGATCTGGAAACCAAACCATTGCTCAAGCAGCGGCGCGATCGTCGGCACATTGACCGCCAGTACGACGCCGAGCAGCACGCCAATGATTACGCCAGCCCAGCCGATTGCGGCGCCCTGCACGAAGAACACACGAACCACCCCGTTGGGACGCATGCCGAGCGTCCGCAAGACGGCGATATCGGTGGTCTTGTCGGTCACCACCATGACCAGGCTCGCGACAATATTGAAGGCAGCAACGCCAATAATCAGCGATAGCATCAGTGACATCATCATCTTCTCGATGCGAATCGCGCGGAAGTAGCTGGCATTTTCGATGGTCCAGTCACTGATGACGAAGTCGACGCCTAAACGCTGCTGCAACACGCGCGCAATCCGCGGCGCCGCCATGACTTCGTCGGCCCGAAAGCGCACAGAATTCACGGCCTCGCCCAGCTGCTGTATCTTCGCCGCATCATCGATGTGTACCAGTGCCAGCGTGCCGTCGTGGTCCTGCAGACCCGCCTCGAATACGCCGCGCAACACGAAACGTTCGAGCACGGGTTCCAGGGTGCCGTCACCGACGGGCCTGGGAATGAGTAAGACAACGCCATCGCCAATTCGAACGCCGAGCTCGTAGGCCAGTATGCGACCGAGCACGATGCTACGGCTGCCAGTCTGCAATACGTCGAGCTCGCCTTCGACCATGTTGATCAGATCGCCGGACAGCGGCTTTTCGAATGCGGGGTCAACGCCATGAATGAGAACGGCGAGAAGCTCGCCGCCCGACTGAATCATGCCCTCCATCTGCACGAGTGGCGCTGCCGACGCAACACCAGGCTCGACACGAATCTCGTCGACGAGCGCCGCCCAGTCGTCGGTCACGCCGGTGGCCGCGGTAACAGTCCCGTGCGCCGACATACTCAAGAGTCGGCTGCGCAGCTCCCCTTCAAAGCCGTTCATCACCGAGAGAATAACGATCAGGGCAGCCACGCCAAGGGCGATGCCGACCAGCGATATCAGCGTGATAAAGGAGACGAAGCGGGTGCGCCTTTTTGCCCGGAGGTAGCGCAGCCCAACGAACAATTCGACAGGGTTGATCATCGGCATGCATTAAACCACATTCATGCAACCCACGAGCTCCGTTTCGGTAGCGGGAGTTTGTGACCCAGTTCGCAGTTGGAATGCCGGCTGGCAATGCTATAGTCTAAAGCTCTGAATGGAGGATGGATCGATGTCAAAGCTGCGCACAATTACGCTGATTGCCCTGTTTCTGGCGGCCTTCGGCACAGCCAATGCCCAGACGCTCAAGATGGACGGTGCAAGCGCCGCCGGCGTCGACGCGCGACCCACGCGCGGCATGTCTCAGACCAGCGTCCAATCCAAATTCGGCAGCCCGACGGCGGTTCGCTCGCCGGTCGGCAACCCGCCGATTACGCGCTGGGAATACCAGGATTTCGTCGTGTTCTTTGAGTTCGACAAAGTGATACACGCGGTTACCAAGCACTAGACAAGCAACCACCCGAACACCACAAGCCCGGGCCCGGAAACGACCCGGGCTTTTTTGCGCCCGTGTGTAATAATCGCGTCCCGCGAAAGACCGCAAATCATCAAGAGACCGGGCACACCGTTGAGCGATTCTCTCCTCCTTCCCGCAGCGCCATCGCTGCCAGCCCCTGGCGACCCGGCGCGCTGGGGTCGGCTGCTAGGCGCGAGCGCAGCGCTGGCAGCAGCGGAACTCGCCCGGAGCATGGATCGACCGCTGCTCATACTGGCCGAGGACCCGCGACACGCTGACCAGCTCGAGGCGGAAATTCGCTTCTTCGCCGGCGAGACTCTGCCGGTATTGCATTTCGTCGAGTGGGAAACACTTCCGTGGGACAGTTTCTCGCCGCATCAGGACATCATCTCGCAGCGCCTCAACGTGCTTGCCGCATTGCCGCAAATGCGCCAGGGCATCATTATCGCGGCGGCGAGCGTCTTGCAGCAGCGTCTCCCGCCCGTGGACTACGTCAGCGCTCGATCGCTGACGCTGAGGCAGGGCCAAACGCTGCAACGCGAGCACTTTATCGAGGCACTCGTCAATTCCAGCTACCTGCGCGTACCGCAGGTGTCTGAGCATGGCGAATTCGCCGTGCGCGGCTCGCTTATCGATGTTTTTCCGATGGGCACCGACGCGCCGATACGCATCGACTTTTTTGGCGACGAGATTGAATCGTTGCGTTACTTCGCCGCCGAATCCCAGTTATCCGGTGAGTTAGTCGATGCAATCAACGTATTGCCCGCCCGCGAAGTGCCGCTGGATGCCGATGCAATCCAGCGTTTTCGCCACCGGTATCGCGAGCGTTTCGAGGGCCAGCCGGCCAAGTCACGTGTTTATCGCGAGGTCTCGGACGGCATCGCGCATGGCGGCATCGAATACTACCTGCCACTGTTCTTTGAGGAGACGGCAACGCTGGATGACTATGTCCCTGACGATTGCGTCATCCTTGCGCCGACAGAACTCGACGCATTGCTGCAGCTCTTCTGGTCGGAGGCGGCAGAACGCTATGAACTCTGCAGTCTCGACGCCGAGCGTCCTATTCTGAGCACGTCGGAAACCTTCGTCGAGCCGCCGGCCGTGGCTGTAAAACTGCAACGTTTCGCGCAGATTCGGTACTCGGCACAGACGCTCGCCGACTCCTCGAAAACTCAGAATTTTGCAACGCGCAAACCGCCGGCCATGAAGATCGAAGCACGTTACGAGGACGCGGCTGCTTCTCTGATGCAGTTCCTGTCCTCATTCGACGGCCGCGTTCTGTTCACCACGGACTCGCCAGGACGCCGCGAACAGCTGTTTGACCTGCTCTCCGGTCGCGGGCTCGATCTCGCGCGGGCCACCGACTGGCGCGGGTTTATCGATCTCAAGCAACGCATCGGCGTCGCTATCGCGCCCGTCGAAAACGGCGTACTACTGCCGGAAGCGGGCATCGCTGTCATCAGTGAGCAACAGCTATTCGGCGAGCGCGGCAAGGCACGCCGGCGTCGCCGCAAGAGCGACCGCGATCCTGAAACGATCATTCGGCAGCTCAACGACCTTGAGCCCGGATCCCCGGTCGTCCACGAGGAATACGGCGTTGGCCGCTATCTCGGGTTGACGACGCTCGAGGCAGGCGGCATTGCCGCCGAATTCCTGCACCTTGAATATGCAGACGGCGACAAGTTGTACGTACCGGTACACGCTCTTGATCTGATCTCGCGGTATACCGGAGCGTCACCGGAAAACGCGCCACTGCACCGGTTAGGCAGCGATCAGTGGGCCAAAGCGAAACGCCGTGCTATCAAGAAAATTCGCGATGTTGCCGCAGAATTGCTCGATGTCTATGCGCGCCGTGCGGCACGCCCGGGACACAGCTTTCGCTGGGCAGAAGCAGACTACCGCAGTTTCGAAACCGGATTTCCGTTCGAACTGACCGAGGACCAGGCACACACGATCGACGAAGTGCTCGAGGACCTGGGCTCCAGTCAGCCCATGGATCGCGTCGTCTGCGGTGACGTTGGTTTCGGCAAAACCGAAGTCGCACTGCGCGCTACTTTCGCCGCTGTGCATGGTGGCAAGCAGGTCGCCATACTGGTGCCGACGACGCTGCTGGCAGCGCAGCACGGACAGGTGTTTCGCGACCGCTTCGCTGACTGGCCGGTTCGAGTCGAAGTGCTGTCGCGCTTTCAGTCGGCCAAACAGGTTAAGGACATCGTCAGCGGTTTACGCTCAGGCAACGTTGACGTCGTCATAGGAACACACCGTCTGCTCCAGCACACCAAAGATTTCCATGATGTAGGGCTCGTCATCGTTGACGAGGAGCACCGATTTGGCGTGCGCCACAAGGAAGCCATCAAGTCATTGCGCAGTGAAATCGATATTTTAACGTTAACGGCGACACCCATTCCGCGCACCCTCAACATGGCTCTCGGCGGACTGCGGGAAATGTCGCTGATCACAACCCCGCCAGCCGAGCGCCTGGCCGTCAAAACGTTCGTCTCGGAATGGAACGACGTAATTATTCGTGAAGCCTGCCTTCGAGAAATCAAGCGCGGCGGGCAGGTCTACTTTATCCACAATCGTGTCCAGGACATCGAGCGCATTGAGCAGGTACTCACGGCGTTGGTGCCGGAAGCCAAGATCCGCATCGGCCACGGACAAATGCGCGAGCGCGACCTCGAGCAGGTCATGCTTGATTTCTACCACCGACGATTCAACGTTTTGCTCTGCACAACGATCGTTGAGAGTGGACTGGACATACCGACTGCCAACACGATCATCATCAATCGCGCAGACCGCTTCGGCCTGGCGCAGCTCCATCAGCTGCGTGGCCGCGTCGGGCGCTCGCACCACCGTGCCTATGCCTATCTTGTCGCCCCACCCAAGGCCGTGATGACCGCCGATGCCGTGAAGCGCCTGGAAGCGATCGACTCGCTGGAGGATCTCGGTGCAGGATTTACACTCGCGACACATGACCTCGAGATTCGCGGCGCTGGCGAACTGCTCGGGGACACGCAGAGCGGCCAAATCCAGGAGATCGGTTTTTCCCTGTATACCGAGTTGCTCGGTCGCGCTGTGGATTCGCTACGCTCCGGCAATGAGCCCGACCTCGAGGCACCACTACATGCCGGCGTCGACATTAATCTGCACATCCCGGCATTGCTGCCGGAAGACTACGTTCCGGACGTACACCTGCGACTAATCCTTTACAAGCGGATCTCAGCCTCTGAATCGGCCGAGGAATTGCGCGAGCTGCAGGTCGAGCTTATTGATCGTTTCGGCCTGCTGCCGGACAGCGCAAAGAACCTGATGCGCATTGCGGCGATCAAGAAATCCGCCGCAGCGCTGGGCGTCGAGAAAATCGATGCGGCAGACGCTGGCGGCTACCTCGTTTTTGCGGCAGAAAGTCACATTGATCCTGTCGCCCTTGTACAATTGGTGCAAAATGACGGCGAGAAATACCGCCTGCGGGGCTCGCATCGGCTGCAGATCAAGGCGGATTTATCGGCACTGGATACAAGATTCGGGACGATTGAGAAGCTCCTCGACCGTCTTGCGATCAAATCTTAGGGAACGGCACGGAATATTCATGAGACGCACCATGAGACGGACAATCGCCACTCTTTTCTTGCTGCTGCCGGTAATGGCGGCCAACGCACAGGCCCTGCAGGAGGATGCCGAGCAGGAGCCTCGACGCTACACCGTCGAGATGATTGTGTTCACGTACGCGGAGGACATTGGGTCAGGCGGCGAAGTTTTTGTCGCGGATCCGTCTCCTGACGACACGCAGCAGATGCCAGCAAAGCCCGTCGCGTTACCCGATACCGGTTTTGCGCGGCTGCGGCGAAGTGACTTCACGATGGGCGACATCAGGGGGCGCCTCGACCGGCTGCGCGCTTACCAACCGGTTATGCATTTCGGCTGGACGCAGGCCACCTACCCTGCCGAACTGACGCGTGACATCGAGCTTGCTTCCCTGGCGGCGACGGCAGACGGAATCGACGGCACCGTGAAGCTCTATCTCAGCCGCTTTCTGCACCTCGTCATTGACTTGCAGATGGATGCCGAAGCTGAACCTGTGGCTGATACTTTCACGCCGGCCGCGCCGCTTCGCTATCGTATTCAGGAAGACCGTATCTTTCGCAGCGGCGAGCTGCGTTATTTCGATCACCCGAAATTCGGCGTGCTCGCAAAGGTGACCCGGTCCGAAGAGAATGACGGCGCAGAGGCGCCGGACACGGAGGAGCTACTCGGCTACCCGACTCAGTAAGTCGTCAAGAAACTCGCGTGCGCTGCGCGTGTCGCTGGCCGTATCCGCAACGTCGACCGTTTGCGATACAGTAACGAACTTGCCCGACTGCGAGCGCGGGTGATGCAAACCGAGCTCACGAACCGACGTCGTGATCAATCCGGCGAATTGCTGCACGCCCTGCTCTTCCGTCGCGTGCGATAACACAATGAAACGTGCGCCGTCCGTCCGTGCGATCACATCGCTGGCACGACGCAGGCTGCGGCGAATTGCGCGGCCAGCGCGCCGCAGGCAGGAATCCGCCGCATGCCGCCCAAATACTTCGATGTACGCGTCAAAATCATTCAACGTAAATGTGACGACAGACAAAGCACTATGCTCGCGCTTGGCAACCGCCCAGTCATGCTCGAAGACATCGCGAAATGCTCTTTGGTTCAGCAGCCCCGTGACGGGGTCATCGCGCGACAAATCCCGAATACGGCGCTTCGCCTTGAGCAAGGCCTGGTGCATTTCGGCACTTTCAGCCGGGCCCGAGCCGACGCCACTACGCCAGTAAGCAGCATAAAATCTTGCTGTTTCCTCGCTCGGCAGAAACAGGGGTTTCACCACGAGCAGATAATCGCGATTTTTCAGTTCGACTGAAAAATTCGTCTCTTGCTGCAAGCGCACGGTTTCACTGACTTCCAGAGCAAGATCTCGCCCGGCCAGTTGCTCAATCACGTCGGCAAACGGCTGCCGCAGGACTCCCTCCGAGCTTATCGTCGCGAACGCAGGATTGGTCAGCACGACGGGCCAGTTTGACTGATCGATACGCACGAGCAACAGAGGTTCAGACGTCGCCGCGATGAGCTGCTCGAGGATCTTCTTGTTAATCCGCTGCATTCAGTTTCTGCCCCTCTTGTGCGAAGAACTGCCGTAACAGGTCCATGGTCAACGTCCTGGCGACAAGCGTACTTGATTCAACATCGTCATGTATCGGTCTGTCGCCACGTGGCTGAGAATGGCTGCGTAAAGTCGATATGTTCAACGACGCCGTCGGCACCGTCGAAAATTGTGTGTTGCCGACCCCAGGTGTGATCGGTCAACTGTTCCGGCACGGCGAGCTCGCCGGGCGCGCGCACGTCGGACACCACACCGACGGTATTCAGCGCTATCACCGACTTCGCACCGGCTTTTTGTAGCGCGACGAGATTCGCCCGATAGTTAATCGCATGCGGGGGGATCGAGTGACTGTCGCCATGACGTGCGATAGTCACGAACTCACACCCCTCGAGCGTCGCTTTGTGAACCGGCGCTGACGGCTTACCGAATCGCGTCGCGAATTCAACACCGTCACCGTCACTCGAAAGGCACGGAAAGCCGCTGCCGATGATCACTGCGTAATGTGTTGCCGATGTCATGGAACTCCCGGTTCACGCATCCAGACGTAGTTCAGGGCGCTCGCTCCAGCTGGCGAACTGCTCGTTGATCGCCTGCCACTCGTCGCTGGCACGCAACGTTTCACGCAGCGGATGACCCGTGCCATGCAAGCGCGCGAGCCGCACCAACGAGAGCGGATTAGAATACTCGTTTAGAGCCTCGACCGCCTGATGTGCAGCGTCACGATTATTACAAACCAGTACCATGTCGCAGCCGGCCCGCAATGCCAAGCGTGAGCGTTCGGCCATGTTGCCGTAGTCGCGTGTCGCTTGCATCGAAAGGTCATCGCAAAACACCGCACCGCCGAACCCGAGTCGGGAACGCAGTTCGCGCTGGATCCAGTATTCCGAAAAACCGGCCGGCAGCGCCTCGATTTTTTCATAAACGATATGTGCGAGCATGACTCCGGCGAGCCCGCCATTTCCGATCAGGCGTTCGTAAGGCCGCATGTCGTCGAGCACGATGCCGTAGTCGCGACGATCAATCGGCAGCTTCAGGTGCGAGTCCGCCAGCACCGCACCGTGCCCAGGGAAGTGCTTGCCGACGGCCGCCATGCCCGCGCTGCGCAAACCACGCGAGAATGCACTGGCGAGCTCGGCGACAACCTCGGCTTTCGCATGAAAAGCACGATTGCCAATAATCTCACTAACGCCCCAGTCGAGATCGAGGCACGGCGCAAAACACAAATCGATACCGGCCGCCCGAAGCTCGGAGCCAATCACCCAGCCGGCCTGGCGCGCCGCCTGAAGACCGGACTCTGCATCACGATCGTACTCCCGACCGATGCGTTGCATCGGCGGTACCGAGGTGAAGCCTTGCCGAAAACGCTGCACGCGACCGCCCTCATGATCGACGGCAATCAGGAGCGTCGGACTGCGCAGGGCACGAATATCACTGACGAGATCGGCAATTTGTTCGGCGGACTCGTAGTTGCGACTGAACAGAATCACGCCGCCGACCGCCGGTTCCTTTAGCAGATCGCGGTCGGCCGGACTTAAGGCAAGTCCGTCGATGTCGAGCATTACGGGTCCCAGTGACATTCCCTGTGCCTCGCTGGTCGCAGTCACGACTTCGTGAATATCGCTATGGATTCTACATGGGCCGTGTGCGGGAACATATCGATGATCCCCGCAGCCTCGAGTTTATAGCCCTGTTCCTGCACGAGGATTCCGGCATCCCGCGCCAGCGTGCCCGGATGACACGATACATAGACGATCCGCTCAGGCCCGAAAAGGTGCATTCGTGTTACAACCTCGGCCGCGCCGCTGCGCGCCGGGTCCAGGAGCACACGGTCCCATCCGGCTTTGATCCAGGCCTCGGTACCATCGACCTTGTTGAGGTCGGCAACACGAAATTCGGCATTAACAATACTGTTGACCCGCGCATTGTGCGCAGCCCGCTCTACGAGCGTAGCCTCTCCCTCGACGCCGAGCACGGTCTTGGCCCTCCGAGCCAATGGCAGCGAGAAATTGCCAATGCCACAAAAGAGATCCAGTACGCGATCGTCAGCGCCAACGCGGAGCTTCTCTACGGCGAAATGCACCATGCGTTCGTTGACCTCGCCATTAATCTGCACAAAGTCGACCGG
>RCNG010001809.1_pt1 | contig 10708 bp, 8 predicted proteins | sample 2041371 | NCBI WGS metagenome assembly RCNG01 (sample SAMN09708227, study PRJNA481090) | Marine sediment metagenome, whole genome shotgun sequencing project. | biome: marine sediment; feature: ocean; material: sediment; isolation source: Sewage treatment plant 1 marine sediment (STP1) ... | reverse complement strand
ATTGTCTGTCATGGATTCAGTCCTTTACTCTCTTTTTTTCAGCGATGTCTGGCTTTCCATGCCGACCACCTGCTCCACCGGCAACACCAGGGCAATACCGGTGCCGGGCTCGCTGAACCGGCCGGCTTCCCGGATGGCCGAAAGGATTGGCTCAACCATGGCGTCGCTCACCAGGAAAAGAACCACCTCTGTGCGGATGTCCAGGCTGAGTCCGAAAAAGGTTTTCGCCTCTCCGGCGCCCGTTCCGGAGGCCGGGATGATGGTCGCCCCGGTTGCACCGGCCTTTTTGGCCGAATCAACGACCTGGTCGGTCAGGTTCGGCTTCACCATTGCAAGGATGCATTTATTGGCCATCTACTTTTTTTCCTCCTTTGTCCGATTCACGGCAACCAACCCATTGGTTTTGTGACAAGCGGGCGCTTGTCATGTTTTTCTGTTCCGGCGCCCGACAATCCATTGAACCAGCTGGGCGTATCCGAGAACACTGATGATCGGGAACAAGCTGGCAAAGGCAATCAGCCCGAATCCATCCAGCACCGGGCTGCGGCCCGGAACGGTGGACGCCAAACCCAGACCGAGCGCCGCAACCAGGGGCACGGTAACCGTGGATGTAGTCACCCCGCCGGAATCATAGGCCAGCGGAATGATCATCCGCGGCGCGAAATAGGTTTGAATGGCTACCACCACATAGCCGGCTAAGATATACATATAAAGCGGGGTTCCTGTCACAATGCGGAAAGTACCGAGGGTGATGCCGACAGCCACGCCAAGGGCAACCGCAATCCGCAGCCCCAGTGACGACACGGCCTTGTTGGACGCCTCTTCGGCCTTGTTGGCGACGGCGATCAGCGACGGCTCCGCGATGGTGGTGGAAAACCCGACCAAAAAGGCAAACAGGTATATCCATCCGTAGGCGGCCCAGATCTCCCTGCCACCGCTCTGGGCGCCCTTGGCCAGTTGCAGGGCCATGGTCCGACCCACCGGGAAAAGCGCCAGGTCCAGGCCGCCTAAAAAACAGGCCATGCCCACCAGCACCAGGCAGAAGCCGAAAATAATTCTGCCCGGTCTGGGAAGCGGTTTTCTCAACACCACCATCTGAAACAATACCAGCAGCCCGAGTACCGGCAACACGTCTTTGGCAGTGGCCAGCAACAACTTCATAGGGTCTAAAAAGAGTTCCATAGCGCTCCTAGTGGACGAACAGGCCTAAAACCATGACGAAGATCATCGGGGTCAGGGATGCCAGGGCGATCAGGCCGAAGCCGTCGGTCAACGGGTTCTTTCCCCGAATCGAGCGGGCCAGACCCACTCCCAAGGCCGTTACCAGGGGCACGGTAACCGTTGAAGTGGTCACCCCACCTAAATCATAGGCCAAACCCACGATCTCCTTGGGTGCGAACAAGGTCATGACCATGACCAGCGCGTAGCCGCCGACAACGATCATTGGCAACGACCATCCCTTAAGGATTCTCAACACGCCCAGGACGATGGCGACACCCACCGATAGTGCCACGGTCAAGCGGATTTGCAGGGCATACCGGTTTACAGCCGCTGGGATATTCTCGATAAGGCCGGCTTCAGCCGCTGCTCTGGCGCCTTCACGGGTCACGGCGATCAGGGCCGGCTCGGCGACGGTGGTACCGAAACCCAGGGCAAAGGCGAACACAAGCAACCAGACGAGGCTGCCCTTGCGGGCGAACTCTTCAGCCAGGGCTTCACCGAGGGGAAACAGGCCAATGTCCAGACCGACCACAAAAAGGGCTAGCCCGACAACCACCAAAGCCAGTCCGGACAGGACCGACACGAGTTCCGGGAAGGGTTGGCGCAGGACCAGAAGCTGAAATAGGGCGATGACGATGACGATGGGCGCCAGATCACGGCACGCGCCCAGCAGGGCGGCGCCCAGGGCTTTCATCAAGTTTTGTATAGGTCCGGTGTGCATCGCCTGCTATCACGGCTGGGTGTGGTTGATTGGTCCATGCAACAGTGATCGCTGTATGAAATCATCGACTCAATCTGCTGAAAGCAGTAAACCACAATTATTTCAAGAAAAAAACATTGAACATTCCCCGGGGCCCGGATGGCGCTTCATGGACATGGGGCGGCGGGTGGAGCTTGCCATAAAGCATACCGGCCTGATCCGTATCGGCCTGACCCAGGTTTGCAGCGAATCCAGAAGCGCCCTGGAGGCGCATCTGGATGTGGCCGACAGTACCGGGTCCGCTACCGGACGGCCTTCCAACTGACCGGTCCCGTACCTGCTTATCGTGGACGAGACCGACCCCAAATCCAAGAACCTTCCAGTTTGCCAGTTGATTGCCCACGTCGAGCACCTGTCCGGACAGAGCAACCGATGCTTCGCCAGCCCGGAAGATCGATTGTCTCTGGAGATGCTCACCGCCGCACGTCTGCTGGATCTCACCGGCCTGCGCTGCAGCAAAGGCAGTGTGCAAACCGATTCGTTTGCCGCCTTTCTGGATCTCATGGATACCTGCCTGAAGGATTTCGCCCACGCGGCCATCAGTTGCCTGCGTTCCCTGCGACTGCCGCTAAGTAAGCCATTTGCCGGTTTCTCTTTTTATTCCGGCGTGATTCCATACCTGGAATCACGCTGGCATTCGACCGCCGTTGCTGTTATGAAGAAGGCATCTATACGGACATCGATCATCCTCGGAGGAACCCATGCGAAACGTATATCTATCTGTTCATCTGATAATCCTGACCTTATTTGCCGCCGGCACCGCCTTCGGCGATGCAGCACCCGTCAGCGAAGCCACCCAGGAGTGTCTGGATTGCCACAGCGTTTTTCATCCCGGCATCGTTGCCGACTGGCAAAAAAGCCGCCACGCGCGGGTAACGCCCCAAGCGGCCATGGTCGTCGAGGAAAACCAACGACGCATGTCCAGCCAAAATGTGCCGGAAGCACTTCAGGGAAACAGCGTGGGGTGCGCCGAGTGCCACACCCTGAGGGGCGAGGCCCACGCAGATACCTTTGAGCACAACGGCTACGAGATCCACGTGGTGGTCAGCCCGGATGATTGCGCCACCTGCCACGCCGTCGAACGTGAGCAGTATTCGAAGAATATCATGGCCATGGCCGAGAAGAACCTGTCTGAAAACAAGGTCTACGCCGACCTGCAGCGCACTATTCTGGGCAGGGCCGAGGTCAAGGCGGACCGGGTCCACTTTGAGCCGGCCGATGATATGACCCGGGCGGATGCCTGTTACTACTGCCATGGCACCCGATTGAAGGTAACCGGCACCGAGACCCGCGACACCGATGCCGGGGAGCTGGAATTCCCCGTGATCGCCGGCTGGCCCAACCAGGGGGTGGGCCGGGTCAATTTAGACGGTAGCCGTGGGGCCTGCTCGTCCTGCCACACCCGCCACCGGTTTTCCATCGAAATGGCCCGCAAACCGTATACCTGCAAGGAGTGCCATGTGGGCCCGGATGTGCCCGCCTATAAAGTCTACTCGGCCAGCAAACACGGCAATATTTTTTCTGCCATGCACAACGAATGGGATTTCAACGCGGTACCGTGGACCATCGGTGAAGACATCCAGGCTCCCACCTGCGCCACCTGCCACATCAGTTTGACGGTCAACACGGACGGCGACGTGATCAACCCGCGGACCCACCAGATGAGCGATCGGCTGGGCTGGCGGATCTTCGGGCTGATCTACGCCCACCCCCAGCCCCGATCGCCTGACACCACCATCATCCGCAACAAGGCCGGCCTGCAGCTGCCCACCGACCTGGACGGCAGTTTTGCCGCCGACTATTTGATCACTGCAGAAGAAGCGGGCAACAGGCGGGCGACCATGCAGCGCACCTGCCTGGCGTGTCACGATACCTCCTGGGTGAAGGGGTATTTTGCACGCCTGGACAACACCATCGCCACTTCCAACGCGTCGGTGAAGACGGCCACCGAGCTGATGCAATCGGTCTGGGACAAAGGCTATGCCCAGGGGTTGTCCGGCGGCGGCAGCATCTTTGATGAATACATCGAACGGCGCTGGAGTGATATATGGCTGCTTTACGGCAACAACATTCGCTTCGTGTCAGCCATGGCCGGCGGCGGGGACTACGGTGTTTTCGAAGACGGCCGCTATCACCTGACCAGAGCCATTATGGATATGGACGATTGGCGGCAAACCCGCGATTTGATCAGGAAAAAGCCTTAAGGTCGCAAAAAATTAAAAATGGCATGAGCCAGGTAGGGATGGCGCATCTGAACAGCCGGTGCAGAAATTGATCGGATGGCGTGCCTTAACCCGGATCCATCAAGTTGGCCAGAATCTGTCCCGGCCCTGAATCCCGCTGTTGGTTTGCCCGCAGATCCTCGATCAAACGCTGGTAGCGCTCCGGTTCTCTGGACGGGTCGGTGGCCTGGATGCACTTAACCCGTTCTCGAATGGCCGTCATCGATTTAATCACCTGCTGGTAGTCTGAATAAAAGTGTCCCAGATCACTCAGCAGCCGTGCATCGAACGCGGTCTCCGGCGGAAACCAATCCTCGGGCTGTTGATCTTGAATACGCCGCCAGCCCAGGTAAGCCATGCCGGTTTCATCGTAGACCGACTGAACGTGACGCTGAACATCCTGGGGCAAGTGTGCCAGGCTGCCCAACTCTTCTTCCATGACCCTGCGGATCCAGCGCGTTGCAGCAGAACTCCTCTCCGCCTGCTTTCCCGCATGGGTTTCCGTCATTGAAGCCGAGAGCCGTCGAGCGATTAACGCGTATAGTCGCAAGAGCCCGTCTTCTCCCGAAATGAAACCATGGCCATCAAGGAATTGATCGGCGTCGACATCGGTAACGCCTAATCGGCTGCAGAGCTGAAAGGCCTGGTGCCACGTCGGCACCCATACCAGTTGTTGCCGCATTTTCTCTTCGTTGCCAAAAATATCCGTGAACCGGCGCATGCTAAGAATGAAGTAAACACGTTTGGGAAAGGGAGAAGGTGCCGAGATGACGGCTTCACGGTCCCAGACAAAACACCCCACCTGGGGCGACCACGGCAGACCCAGCATCTTGAGTCGGTAGGCGGCTGCAAGGACCGTATCGTCAATGGGAAGGGGAAGGAATTGTTCGGCTGCGTCTGAGATCATGGTTAATACTCCACATTTTTCTGATGGCGGATATGCTCAATCTTGAAACTAACCATTCTGTCTTCAGCCGCAATGAGGGGCGTAAACGGGTCTTGTGTCAGGCGGAAACTATCATTTGCCTGGGGCGCCGTGAAGAATCATGGTCCTTTTAAACCGGAGGATGGTCTACGGCGATGAAGCGTGAACCGCGATAGTTAGTGTCGATCCACAAATGGCCATTTTCCCTGATATCTGCGTTATGCTCAAAATTTTATCCTCGGAATATCAACCATATACACCCCAAGGGCATTTCTTTCAGGGCACCTGCGGTAAAATTTTTCGCATGCCTTGATCTCAACCAAATTTGCCTATTTCTGGATGGACACTAGTTAATTGACGCCGGCGTTGCGGCCTAAAGCCGCGACCTTTTCGACGTAGGCACGGATGTCGCATTTGCGTTCGAGACCGGATGCCGCCATGTAACGCACCTTTCCGAAAATCTCCCGTTGGAACCAGGCCCGGTCGTGCAGACCGAACACCCAGCCCACGCCGGCGTAGGAGTTGGGATCCCTGCCGTCCAGGAAATATCGGTTGTTCAGTGCGAGTGCCGTTTCAAACGCCTGCTCCGGCGTCGGCGACCACTCGATAATCTTCTTGCCCCAGTACATGCGCATGTAGCTGTGCATGAAGCCGGTGTCGCGCATCTCTGCCATGGCGGCATTCCAATAGGGATCGTGGGTTCCGGCCGTTTCCAAGGTTTTCCGATCGTAGAGGCTTTCGCGCCGGTCTGCGGCATGCTCCGCCAATGTTTTCTGCGCCCAGGTTGGCAGGCAGCGGAAGCGGTCATAGTCCGGCGTGTAGTGAACGAAATTGGCTGCCAATTCCCGGCGCACGATCAGCTCCTCCAAATAGGCGGCGCGGTCCGCTTCGGCGCCCGTGGATGCATTGGCGATCTGCAGGGCCAGGAACACCGGCGAAATCTGCCCGAAGTGCAGGTAGGGGCTCATGTGTGAGATGTCGTCAGTCTGGGGCTGATTGCGGTTGCCGGCATAATGGTGCAGATGATGGGCGATAAATCGGCGCAGCCGCTTTTTGGCCTCCGCCGGCCCGCCTTTGAAAAAGAATGTGACGGCAGGGACCGTCCGGTCAATGTGGAGCCCTTCCAGGATCGCGTCGATGGCGCCAAGGTCCAAGCTCTCCGGCCCGATATCGATGGATGAACGTTTAGGCCGGTAGCGGGGGCAGGGTATCAGGAATTGCTCCAGGTGCTTGTGGATTTTGGGACGAATGGTGCGGGCCGCATACTCGGCCTTGGGAGATACGGTGGCCACCGGCACCACCACATCGCCCTCCACGGCGACGACCCGGCAAGGGGCGGATGAAGACAGCGATTGGCGCCAGGCGCGCTGATGGCGGGTGTAGCCCACATCGCAAACCAGCAGGGCCGACCGATCCATCAGCGGGCCGATCACCGTGGCGGGGTCGCCTTTTTGCACCACCATGCCAATGCGGCGCCCGGCCAGTTGGCGCCGGGTTTCAGCCAGACCTTCCAGCATGAAGCGGTAATGACGCAGGTTGGCCTCCGGATAGCTGTCGGTCAGCGCGAAGCACACCAGCACCGGCAGATCCAGACGATTGGCCTGGGCGATGGCGTATTCCAGGGCCGGGTTGTCATGGGCCCGCTGGGATTGCTGCATCCAGTAGAGCACCCACGCGCCTTTTTGCACGGCCTTCCGATTGAGATTGCTGATGCGCTCCTGCTCAATGCCCATTGATTCTGGTTCCTTTCCCTGACCTGAGTTCATCGATAAAATGCGCAGAGGATCAGGTTGTTATTGATTTTCTCACCGGTGGATTATTTTCATGGCCATCAAAATTTAAATATGTGCATCGGTATCCATACTTGTCAGTGCCTCTTTTTCACGATGGGTTTTCCTTCCAGGCCGTCCAGGATTTCCATAAGGCGGCGTTTACGAAAGTGCTGTTGCCTCAACGCGCTCAGGTACTGCTCCCAGGCCTCTTTTTTTTTCTTCCGGGTCACAATTGACGCCGCTTTACGAAGGTATCTGGCCGCCTCCTGGTAGGCACTGGGCTTGACTTGCGCAATCAGCCCTTCCGCCTTGTTTTTCCAGATATCCACCGCCCGATCCGGCGCGTGGATTTGAACGGCGGTGGCGATTTCGTCTTGATCAACCCCGTACCCCCCGAAACGGTCTTTAGGACGCTGATCGTACCATCTCAAAACCTGGTCGGGTTTTTTCTCAAGGATGGCGATGGCAATCAGCTGGTCGACCAGGGGGAATCGTTTGCGTTGATCCGCCTTAGGACGGTCCAGACCGGACGGAGGGATGGGCCAGCCTTTCTGCTTCCAAGGCAGCTCACCGTTTTCAAGATAGCACAACAGGTATTTGCGCACCGCGGGCCAGGCTTTGGCCTTGCCCGCGGCTTGCCTGCATTCCGTGAAGGCCTGTCGCGAAGGATGGCGCATGAATGCCTCGACCCGAATAGCCGTTACTGCAGGCCAATCTTTTTGTCGCTTGCGAATATCCAGCAGCTTGTCGCGCAATCCGGATGCGATACCGGGCCATTTTGCTTTCGTGGCGGCAACTCCCTTTTGAATCCAGTGCTCGGCGTCTTTATAGCGGCGTGCTTCCATCAGCCGTTTAACCAGACGATCATAGCTGCCCGTCTTGCGAGCTTCACTTTCACAAAGTGCGAGAACCTCTTTCTCCCTGCCGGCCTGCTCTAAAGCATGGATCACCCAGTTGCTGAGTTGGTTACGCTCGTAATTGCGGCTGAAACTATCCACACCGCTTTTACCTTTAAGTCCATCCAGACGGGTCAGCAAACGGTCAACCAAGGTGTGCCAGGCGGGTTTGGGGTGTTGCCGGTGCAGATACTCCGAAAAAGCTTCGCACACATCGAACTGATCCTCGAGCACGGCATCCAGCGCCCAGTTCAGCTTGTCGGCTGCATCGAGGGACGATTGGTCCAGTGCCTCGACGATCACCGGCATGCAAGCGACCACTTCCATAGCGGTTTCGCCCTCGTCGTGGCTCTCCTCCACCTGACGGGTACCGGACGTCAACAGTTCCAGGCCCAGGCGCAACACCTCGTCGGCATGCCCCGCCTTGAGCAGCGTCTCAAGCTTTGTGCAAATCCCGGAATAGTCGGGCGTAAAGCCCTCGTTTCGCCAGTAGTTCTGCCAGCCGTGCTGATTGACAGTTTCACGGATCTCCCGGCGCAGGCGAGTCACCAGCGATTTGGTGTTACCTGAGATCAACTGCCCACGGTCGGCAAGATAACTTGCCATTTCCGGGTACTGCTCGGCAAGCTCATGAATTAAATCGATGAGCTGTGCCTTGGTTTTGCCCTTTAGAAAGCCGGCGATCTCCTTTTGCCGATCCCGGGTTGTGGTATTTACTAGATTAACCGGCTCATCATCCGGTTCGTCTTCCCACGCTTCATCTTCCAAAAGTTTCAGGCGATCGTCGTCCTGCTTTACCTTAGGAACGCGCCGGTTGTCTTCAACCCGTTTCAGGTATTCAATCACCACGGCAACGCCATGTTTGCAGTCAATTGCATAAGGACAGGTGCAGATCGAATCAGGCAAGCCATCTTGATCTATGAACACGCGGGTGGCATAGCGCCACGTCCCGTTAACCCAGGCGATTAGGTTGCCATCGTCCGTTACAGCCAGATCGGATACAAGTCCCTGGCGTTGATAGTTTTTGCCCCGGGAGACGATTTTCCTACCAGCCCATTCCTCGATATCGATCCAGGTCAGATCGGCAAACCGATCCAGCTGTGTTTTCTTTTTCGGCATGGAGTACCATTCCTATTTGTTCTCGTTTCGAAATTACCGCATAAATCGGGATTAGCAGCACTTCGACCCGAAGAAGAAAGTTGTCAAAAATAAAGATTCGAGTCAACAATGGCTCAGCGAGAAAAATAGAAGTTCTTTTCGATGTCCAAAAGCTATCAAATCAACATCGGATGTCAAGGATGACCTATCCGTTTCGAAATGAATGCCGTGGCAGGCTATCCAGATTTGCGCTGTATTGAGAAATTTCATGGCCGGCCTCCTTCTGTAAATGCGTTTGACATGTGGGCGTGGCCCAAGGTAAGCCTATGATATTCTAATGATAGATGAGAGGATTCACTCATGCCGAAGGAATTTGAAGGTGCAGAGCCGAACCTGTCTGAGATCGACACATTGCGCCGAGAGGTCGCCCGTTTGAAAGACATTGAACAGCGCTGCCAGAAGGCCAATACGGCTCTCAAAGCCATTGAAGAAAGAAACCGGCTCTTAGGCGATAGCACGCCGCTGGGAATTTTCACCATCGATGTCCAGGGCGGCATCACCGGTATCAACCTGAAAATGCTGGAAATATTTGCCTGGCCTTCCGTCGACGATCCGACTTCGATGAATCTGTTCGATAGTCAGACCCTGGCTGGATCGGGGATTGTTGCCGATATTCAGCGCTGCATCGCCCGAAAGAAACCGGTGGTCGCCGAATACCCTTACTTCGACCCCCAAGGGTCCTGTATCCATTTGCGCTACCATCTCAGTCCTATACCTGGAAGCAATGGCGCCGTTAGCGGTGTAATGGCCATTGTTGAGGACAATACCGACCTGAAAAAAACGGAGGAGGCGCTCAGGGAAAGTGAAAAACGCTATCGCCAATTGTTTCAATCTGCACCCATCGCCCTGATCGAATGGGATGTCTCCCATCTGAAAGCTTATCTGGAAAAACTGCGTGCATCCGACGTCACCAATTTCAGGGAATACCTGGAGGGGCATCCCCAGGAGGTTCACCATTGCTGGTCGTTGATCAAGACCGTTAACTATAATCAGGCCTTTTTAAAACTGATGGGTGTGGCCGACAGCGCTGGGCCCGGCGGTGATTTTATTCCAACGGATGCAGAGGGTTTTTTAAAGATGGCCCGGGAGATCATCCTGGTGGCGGCCGCGGGAAATACCGCGGAAGAACGGGAAGAGACCATTGTAACGTCAACGGGCGAGCCCAAAATCATCTTGGGGAAGTCCCTGGTCGTCTCCGGTCACGAGGATACCCTGGAACGGGTGGCGATTGCCATGGTGGACATCTCCCAACGCAAAAAGGCCGAAGAGGCGTTGCGGGAGAGCGAGCGACGATTTCGTGATCAGGCCTTGCGGGATGGGTTGACCGGTCTCTACAACCAACGCTATCTGTACCAGTCGCTCGCCGTATGGATTGACAGTGCAAAAAACACGGACACCCCGATTTCTGTGATATTCATGGACCTGGACCATTTCAAGACGATCGTTGACACCCATGGGCATCTCAATGGCAGTCGCGCCATCCAGAAAGTGGCCGGTACCATCGACAATTGCCTGCAGGAGCCGGCTTTTGCCGTGGCCTACGCCGGGGACGAGTTTGTGGTGGTCTTGCCGGGGATGGATCAACCCCAGGCGCTGCAAAAAGCTTCCGAGATCCGTGCCAGTATGAAAAATTCGGTCTATGTTCTGGATCAGGGCATCGAGGTCAGACTGCGGGCCAGCTTTGGGATAGCAACATTTCCGCACCATGCCGAAGACTTAAACGGCCTGATTGCCGCTGCCGATCATGCCCTGTT
>RCNG010001808.1_pt1 | contig 10709 bp, 7 predicted proteins | sample 2041371 | NCBI WGS metagenome assembly RCNG01 (sample SAMN09708227, study PRJNA481090) | Marine sediment metagenome, whole genome shotgun sequencing project. | biome: marine sediment; feature: ocean; material: sediment; isolation source: Sewage treatment plant 1 marine sediment (STP1) ... | reverse complement strand
GGGAAGAATAGCCTCCGGTTGCTGCGCTCTCACCTGGATCAGATGGAGCAAACGAAGAACGGTCTGGTGGAGCGTGTGCGACGAAGGATCGAACTTGCCGAGAAGCGACAGCGATCCCTGGACGTCGCGCTCAAGCTGCAGGGCGACCTGGAGGATACCGTCGGGCCGATCATCTACGGCACGACTTCGCTGACCCGATTGCTGGGGCGCCGAACGGCCCGCCAAGTGACAACCAAACTGGACGAGCGATTGAAGAGGGGCTGGGGGAAAGTCGATGAGCTCCACCACCTTCAAGCCGAAGGACAGGCTCTTCAAGTCCTCGCACTGTTGCTCGATCGGGGCGGCGACAACAATGTCGGAAAGATTTTCGTCGAGCGGTATTGCGTCTTCGCGCGCCAACTGAACCTGTATGCCCGCAACTGGAAGGCGGAAAACGGTTCTTTGCAGGGTTTCCTGACGCGCCTGGGCACGGCCAGCGCCGCCGCAGTGGAGAAGGGCGATTGCGCGGGCCCCGGCAGCGAGGCGTTGCCGGACATGCCCAACTGGGAGTGGAGCTTTACGCTCACCGAAGCTCTCCTCGCGCTGAAGCAGGCGGCGGATGAACTTGCCGAGGTTGCGGAGCAGCGCTTCTTCGACGACGTCGAACAGGCCTTGCGGAGGACGAGAGAGGACCTCAATACCTTCACCTCCGATTCCATCTGGGACCTGCAGACGGCGCTCGACATCAAGGCCGAGAGCAGCCTCCTTATCAGCCTTATGACCATGGTCGTGCACGTAAGTTCGAATGCCGCGATCACGCCTCTGCAGAACCGGTTCAAGCGATCCCTCCACGCCTTCCAGCAGGCAGCGCAGAGATTCGACATCAGCATCCTGGCCAAGCGCAACCCCATCCTCCGTTCCAACGTCGCCCTTATTCACGGGCAGTTCATCAAGCTCGCGGACAGGGAAACGGACCTTTTCCGTATTCGCCGGCAGGAATTGAAACTAGCCGGGGAGATCAACGCGGCCGTGGAAAAGGCCCGCTTGCTGGCCGCCTCGCTGTCCGCCGACGTCGAAACACTCGTTGGTGTCGCACGGGCCAACCTCACCGAACAGAGCAGCCTCGTTGACCGTAGCCGATCGACCGGATGGACGTTCCTTATCCTGATCTGCCTGGGCGGCCTGATCACCTCAGCGGTCATCGCGGCTCTGACGACCCGGGTATTGGAGAACCGTGAGGCCGAGCTCAAACTGGCCAAGGACCAAGCGGAAAAGGCGAACCAGGCGAAGTCCGACTTCCTGTCGATGATGAGCCACGAAATCCGGACGCCGATGAACGGCGTCATCGGTTTGACCGGACTGCTCCAGGATACCAAGCTCTCCAACAACCAGCGCGAGTTGGTCGGAACGATCCGGGAATCGGGCGAGTCCCTTCTGAACATCATCAACGACATCCTCGATTTTTCGAAGTTGGAAGCGGAGCGCCTCGAACTCGAGGACAGCGAGTACGACCTATTGGCCGTCGTACGGGGCGTCGTCGAGATCCTGACACCGCGTGCCGCCGCCGCCGGGCTGGAGATCGGCTACTACGTACCCCGGGATCTCCGCTGTGTTTTCCTGGGCGATCCGGGGCGCTTGCGCCAGATCCTGTTGAACCTCATGGGTAACGCGGTGAAATTCACCCGTCACGGTTCCGTATTCACGGAAGTGCTGTGTACGGGGAACGAGGAATCGCCGCGGCTGCGCTTCATCGTCCGCGACACGGGCATTGGCGTCGCCGAAAGCTTGCGAGACAAGCTGTTCGATAGTTTCTCGCAGATGGATGCGTCGACCTCGCGCCAGTTCGGTGGGACGGGGCTCGGGCTGGCGATCTGCAAGCGTCTCGTCGACAGGATGGGGGGCGAGATCGGTTTTGACAGCGAAGTCGATGCCGGCAGCACGTTCTGGTTCGACATTCCATTCCACAAGGTATCGGGCGAACAGATAGCGGAGGCTGACGATTTCGCCGAGGCTTTCCGGCGGCTCGAGATCCTGGTCGTGGACGACAAGGCGCTCAACCTCAAGATCATGGAACGCGTCCTCAACAGTTGGGGAATAACCGTCAAGACGGCCGATAGCGCAAAGAACGGGATCCGAGTGTTGGGAGAGGTCCGGGCGGCAAGCCGCCTTCCCGACGCGATCATCCTCGACTACGCAATGCCGGGCGAAAACGGTATCGCCTTGCTTGGCCACCTCCGTGACAATACCGACTACAACGACATTCCGGTAATCGTCGCATCATCGGCACTTTCCGAGGAAAGCCAGCGGGAACTGGCGGACCATGGCGTTACCGCCACCCTGATGAAACCGGTCCGCCAATCCCCGCTTTACAATACCCTCATAACCGTCCTGCACTTGAAACTGCCAATGGTCGAGCATTCAGACGACGCTCTTGGTGTCAGCCCCGCCCCTGCCCCGTTGGCAATGACCCGACGCCTGAGAATCCTGGTCGCCGAAGACAACTCGGTGAATCAGCGGGTCGCCGTGGGCCTGATCGAGCGCCTTGGCCACGTTGCCGATGTGGCGGCGAACGGCAAGGAGGTGATCGAGGCGGTGCGCAACCTTCCGTATGACCTGATCTTCATGGACGTTCAGATGCCCGAGATGGATGGTTTCGAGGCAACGAGCGCGATTCGAGCGATGGCGCCGCCGATTTCCCGCATTCCCATCGTGGCGATGACGGCAAACGCGCTCCAGGGAGACATGGAAAGGTGCATTGCCAGGGGCATGAATGGCTACGTGGCCAAGCCCGTCGATCCCCTCAGGGTTGGCGACGCGATCAATCAATTCTATCCGTCCCTCACGGAACAGCTCGCCGTCCCCCCGGCAAACGACGAGAGACGTCGGACGTCCGGTCGTGACGTGCTCGACACCGCCCGGACCGATGCGCCCGCGATCGACGAAGAAGGCCTTGCGGAATTGACCAAGTTCCTGGGCGCCGAGGAAGTGGCGAGCTTGCAGGAAGAGTTTCTCTCCTATGCTCGAAGCCTGCTCCCCACGCTCGAGGACTTGTACGCGAGGAAGGACTGGGCGGCCCTGACTTTCGAGGCCCACACGTTCAAAGGAACTTCGGGGAACATGCGTCTGCTCCAACTCAGCATGCTTTCCTTGGCACTGGAGAACGCGTGCAAGGAGGGTCGGTTCAACGACGCACCCGCCATCATTTCGGCGATAAAGGAAGGGTTCGAGATCATCGACTCCCGGCTGACGCAAAACCGGCGCATTGCCGGAAACGGTTGACCCCGAGGACCGGCACGCCGGGACCACAGCCGGTGGCTCCCGAGGGTCATGCCAGATCCAAGCTGGTGGCCGCCGCCGGACTCGAAACGGTATGGCCGTGAGTCCAACGAAATTGCCGCCGTTCCCAAGCTTCTCGACCTGCTCATGCTGGAGGGCACGAACGTCACCGTTGATGCGATGAACGGCCTGCGCGACATCGCACAACGCATCATCGACAAGAAAAGTCCGAAGGCTCTATCCGTGGCAAATTCAACCGCGTCAGATGGAACAATGACTTTCTTGCCCAACTGATACCAACGGTGATTGATAGGAACCCGTTTGAACGTGCGGCAGAAAATTGCCAGAATGACGAACAGACCCTAGTCCGCTCCGCGACAAACGCTGGGAGAAAAACCGTCATGACCAGGACGCGCCTTGCTCTGGTCGGTGCCTTGTTGATCCTGGTGGGGCTCGCCTGGGCGGTGCTGGCCGTGGCGCAGGACGCCGACGGAAATCTCAGGAGCCAGATCGAGGCGTTGGCCTCGCGTACCGGATTTACGGTGAACGGGCTGAAACGGGTCGGCGAAGCGCCGGCAAGGCCGACAACCGAAAGCTCGCCATCCCGGCGGATCGAAGAGCTGCTGAAAGGCTACAACTATATCATCGTTCACGACGCGAACGGCGGTATTGGCGAGCTTCGGATCCTCAACCGGCGATCCTCAACCGGTCCCGTGCCGCGGCGCGGCACCGTCACATCGCAGCGACGCGGCAGCCAGCACACGATCGAGGCCGAACTGGTCGGTCCCACGGGGAAAAAGCGCACGGTTCGCCTGGTCGTCGATACCGGAGCCTCGACCGTGGTCCTGCCGAGCTCGATGATCGATCCGCTGGGATTCAACGCCGAAGAACTCGAGGAATCCGAAGCCGAAACCGCCAACGGTATCGTCGAGGTGAAGATGGGGACTTTGCGGTCGGTCAGGGTCGATCGGGCAAAGGCCAGCGATGTTTCGGTGGGTTTCATTGCCGACGAGCGGATCGGAAATCAGTACCTTCTCGGTATGAGCTTTCTCGGTCGTTTTCGTCTGACCATCGACGACAAGACCAACCGGATCGTCTTGCTACCGAGATAACCTTTCGGTGAACCGCGGCCCGCCGAGCCGTATCAACGCAGGTTGCGATCAGGGCGCGTCGGTATTGAGCTTGGCAATGAGCGGCACGATGGTTTGCTCGATTGCGGTTTCGTCGAGGGCGCCCAGGTGCACGTAAGCGATGCGGCCCTGCCGGTCGATGACGAAGGTTTCGGGTATCCCCCGAACCATCCACTCACCGCCGACACGGCCATCGAGATCGGCGCCGGTACGTTCATAGGGGTCACCGAGGCGATCCAGCCAACGCTCGGCGTTGGCGGGTCTGTCCTTGAAGTTGAGGCCATGGATGGGCGCGATGTTACGCCGCGCCAGCGCCATCAACAGAGAATGCTCCTCGCGGCAGGGGCCGCACCAGGAGGCGAACAGATTGACCAGCGATACCTTGCCGGTCAGATGCCGGTCGGACAAACCCAGTCGTCTCCCCTTCACCGGTGGCAGTTGGAACGTCGGAACCGGCTGACCGATGGGAAGCAAGCCGAGCGTGAGGAAATCCTGGGCGATAGCGACGGGTGGAATCGCCGCGACGATCGAGACCGCAACCAGCGGAAACAAAAGGACGCGAGAAACGTGCCTTCTGCAGAGGTTCACATCAGTACCGGCTGCATGCGCATCCCTTGGACTGCTGGCAGATCTTCCATTCGGGGATGCAGGAATCGCCGCACGCCTTCTGGTCCTGACCTTTACGGCAGATGACACAGCACTGGGCCGAAGGCGCTCCCGGCGATGCGCCGACGCCGCTGCGTTTCTTTTCCTCCAAGGCACCGAGAGGTGACTTGAAATACTGACCGGAGAGGTCCCCCTTGTGGCAGTGATACCCCCCAGCCGTCCTGTCGTAGTGGCATCCCTGGCTGTTGAGAGGGCCTCCGTGCGACAGTGCCGGCTGAGCGCCGAACAGGCCAAAGAGCAGAACGCCAAGCACGACAAGCAATCTCATTTTGGGGGCTCCTTCTCGCCTCGTTCGCAAATGATGATACTGGGTGACCGGGTGGCGTGACCAGTAGCTCGTTCAATCACATTACCGCACCGGTCGGCCAGGGCGTGAACTCGAGATCACCAAGGCCCAGCTGTTCGCTTCTGGTCGGTTTCCCCGAGGCGCTTTCGAGGATCATCCGGAAAACCCGCTCACCCATTTCGCCGACGAAATCGGTCGGCCGGGCCTCGGAACCGAAGGCATCATCTCTGGAAAAGTTCCGGACCTCAAGGCTATGGGTGCGGACGAATGGTGAGTGCTTCGGGTCCGTTCTCGACAACGCTTCCCCTATTCCGCCGGTCAGCGCGTTGCGTACTGGCGGATCATGTGGCCGCCGTCGATGTCGAGGACCAGACCGGTCGCGTAGGAATTGGTCATCAGGAACAGGACCGCATCGGCGACTTCGTGATCGAAGCCGACCCGCCCGACCGGCAGCGACTCTCCGGTTGCCTGGTACATGGCTTCCCGTTTCTCCTCGGGCATCTCCCCATAGGCATCGGTGCGGACCATGCCGGGCGAGCAGCAGTTGACTCTCAGCCTTGGTCCCAGTTCGAGGGCAAGGCTGCGGGTCAGCCCTTCCACCGCCGCGTTGACCGCACCCAGCATCGAGCAATTGATTCCCGGGCGACGGCTTAACACGCCTGAAAAGAAGGTGATCGACCCGCCGTCGGTGAGCTTGGGCAAGCAGGCGCGAGCAACCTTGACGGGGCCCCAGAACTTGGCCTCGAACATGCCGCGCAGATGGCCCGTCGGCGCTCCAGTGAAGGGGCCGTGCACCACCGATGACGCGGTGATCACCAGATGATCGATCGACGCGTCCGCGATCGACCCGAAATAGCGGGTCACTCCCGCATCCTCCATGACGTCCAGGACGTTCCAGGCGAGGCGCTCGCCGTGGCCGAGATCCGAGGCGGCCTGCCGCAGCTTGTCCTCGTTGCGGCTAAGGATGGTGACGCGACCGCCGAGGACGAGTACCGCCGCCGCCGTCGATTTGCCGATTCCGCTGCTGCCGCCGACGATGACGACATGCCGCCCGTCGAGGGTGAGCGACATCGGCGTTGGCGCAATCGGCTTTGTCATTGCAGGTCTCGATCCTACCGGACTGGTCTCTGGCCAAACCAACTATATCGGATCGAGCGAGACGATCGACACGAATCGGCTCATCGTCCGCGGACCAACGAACGATGTCGTGGAGCACCCTTGGGAGAGAAACATTGGGAATTCCGTGGCTCCGCGGCACGTCATCCCATATATCTGGTCTTTCTCACCAGACCCTAGACAATCACATCAAGCTCGAATGATGACCAAGAAAACCGAGGTAAAACAACTGGCCAGAAGGATCGCCAAAGAGATCCACTCGGCCAAGGGCGGCCCCCATATCATGGAGGGGCGCCTCTATCTCGAAGCCAACCCAGACACCGTCATCCCCATCCTTACGCTTCTGCACCTCGAAGAGAATAGAAAAAAACCCAACCAATCTCTGGTGCAGGGCTACCTCTACCTCCTGGCCACCGCCCTCGAACTTCTTCGCTATCAAGTCGAGCGCGGGTACGAATGGGCGGAGGACCTGATCGCCGAGGTCAAGGACCTTATCCTCGCGCTGACGAAAGACGGGAAGATATCGGGTTCGTTGCTGACGCGCATCCTCAACACATTCAGGGAGGTCAGACTGGATGTCGGAGAGGAACTCACCTCGACCCTCGGCGAGTTGACGACGGAGGAAGGGATCGAAGCCACGGACCTAGATCCCGCCGCGTTCGATGAATTGTTCGCGGATATGGTGCAGGCGTTCGGCGAGAACGAGTTCGACCTCTATGACGGAATGGCTGAATTCAGTCTGCCGATGCCGACGGACTTCCGGGAGGTGATGACCGCGGTGCTGGTTTCGTCGCCGCTCGAATCCCTGCGCAATACGGCAACGCTGTCGCTTCTCGATCCGTCGCCCGACGTTCGCCGTTTGACCTGTCAGGCGCTCGAGGGAACGGCTTCTCCGTCAACGATGTCGCCAGTCTCCTTGCGACGGATGATCGCGGTGCGCAATTGGCTGCCGGCGGCTGAGCGGCATCATCTGGATTCCGCGATACGGCGAGCCCGGCGCAGCGGCGTCGAATGCGCTTCCTGGCCTTCGAGCGCAAAAGCCGACATCTACGCCAGCGCCGTCGACGGGGCCGGCGCGCAAAGCGTCGTTGCCGTCATCAAAAATGGGCGCAAGCATCGGATCCTCAATTTGCTGGTCAAGCAGGGTATCGGCGTTGCCGACACCTGGTGCCTGAGAGACCAGTCCAAATCCGATGTCGCATCGTTCATGACGAACCTAAGAAGCGCGATCTTCGTACTTTCCGTGGCCCCCGAACTGGTCGAGACCATCGTCCGCCACAACCTTGCCGTCAACGCAGCCAACGGAAGCACGCCGCCCGTCGAGTTGATCGATTTTGTCGAGTCTCTGGGCCTGGCGAATACCCAGCCTCGCCCGATGACCGTCGAGGACCTGTTGACGCTGATGGAGCCGGACGTGGAACCGGCGCTTCTCGAGCCGGAAGCCGTCGAAAAGGCCCTGTCCGTCAGCGGCAACTGGCCTTACATTTTGCCGTTCGGCGAGTCGTGGTTTGAAGATGATCCCGATGTAAGAGCCCTGATGCACAAGAACACGAGACGAAGGCGGGCCACCAAGATCAATCTCATTATCGACGAAATTCTTGAATCGCGCCGGACAAAGTGGGCGGAAAGGTTTTCGTGGATGGCGCTCTGGGCCAAGCACGAGACGCAACGGCAGGGCCCCTGGCATGAGTTCCTGCTCCTGGCGCGGGAAATACAACAAGGGCGCCCGCTACGGAAAATTCCGATCATGCGGGCGATCAGCGAGCAGACGCTGGACGCGGCAACATGAAACCTCGAGATCTGAGAGTCCGGCTCGTAATGTGTTGCGTATTTTCAACGAGCTGGACTCTGAGGGCCATGGCACGGCTTCGGTCCCTGGGTTAAAAGTGACGAGAAGATATCAATCGAGGGAAGCAGATGATGACAAGTGCGCAAGATAACGTCGAGATCAAGGACCGGCCTCGCCCGGAAAGTAAAGAGCACACGTCAATATTCATCAATCGGGAGCTCTCGTGGCTGGCGTTCAACAATCGCGTGCTCGAGGAAGCCACCAATCCCAATCATCCCCTGCTCGAGCGCCTGCGTTTCCTTGCGATCTCCGGAACCAACTGGGACGAGTTCTACATGGTGCGGGTCGCCGCTCTGAAGGCTCAGATCGAGGAAGGGATCACCACCCCGAGCCAGGACGGCCTCACTCCGGCACAGCAGCTCGCGGCGATCCTCGATGTCGGTGCCGATCTGATGAGCAAGCAGCGGGAGATCTGGGTGACCCTGCAAAAGGCGCTCTCCGAACAGGGGATCCGCCTGCTGACTCCGCAAGGGTTGTCGGTCGGTGATCGGAAGTGGCTCGAAAACTGGTTCGTTGAGAACGTGTTCCCGATGCTGACCCCCCTCGCCGTGGACCCGGCGAATCCGTTTCCGTTCATCCCGAACCTCGGCGTTTGCGTCTTCCTGCATTTGCTGGGGCCCGACGGCAAGGACAAGTACGCGCTAATCCCCGTTCCGACGCAGATCCAACGCTTCGTCCGGCTTTCCGGCAAAGAGATCCGGTTCATTCCCTTGGAAGAAGTGATCGCGCTGTTCGTCAACAGCCTGTTCCCCAGTTTCAAACTGGAAAATCACGGTTGTTTCCGGGTTGTCCGCGACAGCGAAATCGAAATCGACGAACGGGCCGAGGACCTGATGCTGACGTTCGAGACCGCGTTGAAGCGCCGGCATCACGGTTCCGTCGTCCGGCTCTCGGTCAATGCCGACATCGACCTGAAGCTCTACGACATCATCGTCGATAAGCTCGGCGTCAGCGAACAGGACGTCTTCATGCGGGAGGGAATCGTCGGCCTGGGGGACCTGCGCCATCTCATCGTCGACGAACGCCCCGAGTTGTTGTTCCCGCCTTTCGAACCGCGTTTCCCCGAGAGGGTGCGTGATTTTAGCGGCGACATGTTCGCCGCCATCCAGGCCAAGGATTTCATCGTCCACCACCCGTACGAGAGCTTCGACGTGGTCGTCCAGTTCCTGCGTCAGGCGGCACGCGACGATTCGGTCGTCGCTATCAAGCAGACTCTTTACCGCACCAGTCGTGGTTCCCCCATCGTCGCCGCCTTGAAAGAGGCGGCCGAAGCCGGGAAGTCGGTCACGGCAATGGTCGAGTTGAAGGCACGGTTCGACGAGCAAGCCAACATGGGCTGGGCCCGCGACTTGGAGCGGGCAGGAGCACAAGTCGCCTACGGTTTTCTCGACAAGAAGGTGCATGCCAAGATCAGTCTGGTGGTTCGCCGGGAGGGGCGCGCGCTGCGCTCCTACGTCCACTTCGGCACCGGCAACTACCACCCGGTGACCGCGAAGATCTATACCGATCTGTCGTTCTTCACCTGCGATCCGGCCCTTTGCCGCGACGCCGCACGGGTGTTCAACGTGATGACCGGCCATGACCGTCCGCAGACCCTGGAAAAACTGGTCATCGCCCCGTATTCGATCCGCGACACGGTCATCGATCTGATCGACCAGGAGATCGAACATGCGCGGAACGGGCGGCCGGCGGGTGTCTGGGCCAAGTGCAACGCCATCGTCGATGGCAAGATCATCGACGCGTTGTGCCGGGCTTCACAGGCCGGTGTACAAATCGACCTGGTTTTGCGGGGCATCTGCTGCCTGCGCCCGGGGGTGCCGGGCCTTTCGGACAACATCCGGGTCAAAAGCATCGTCGGACGGTTTCTAGAGCACTCGCGGATCTTCGCGTTCGGCGGTGGCCACGCGCTCCCGTCGCGCCACGCCAAGGTGTTCCTGTCGTCCGCCGACTGGATGCCGCGCAATCTCAACCGGCGCATCGAAACCCTGGTCCCGATCGAAAACCCCACCGTCCACCAGCAGGTGCTCGACGAGATCATGGTCGCCAATCTCCAGGACAAGGCGCAGAGTTGGACCCTCGAGTCCGACGGAACCTATACCCGCGTCCCGGCCAAAGATGGCGCCCTCTCCGCCCAGGTCTACTTCATGAAGAACCCCAGCCTTTCCGGCCGTGGAAGCGCGCTGAAAAAGCGCCGCGGGAAGAAAGCCAAGGCGCAACCCTCGGACACCTGATACCTGTGAGCCGATGAAGTAATCTTCATCGGCTCACAGACAAGCGCAAGTGCGTCCCCGCAGCGCAGCGAGGAAAGCCACGCGGACGGACGTTCACGCCCGGCGCCCGAGGGAATTCAGACGAGCCACGCCATAGGAAAGCATCGATCTCGCGGCCCGAACGGAATCGCCGGCAG
>RCNG010001806.1_pt1 | contig 10717 bp, 11 predicted proteins | sample 2041371 | NCBI WGS metagenome assembly RCNG01 (sample SAMN09708227, study PRJNA481090) | Marine sediment metagenome, whole genome shotgun sequencing project. | biome: marine sediment; feature: ocean; material: sediment; isolation source: Sewage treatment plant 1 marine sediment (STP1) ... | reverse complement strand
CAACTGCCCGGCAAGTGCGGCCTATTACGTGGTCCGGCTCGACACCCGGCACAACCGCCTGGTGGTTGGGTTCAAGGACGAACTGGCCGCCGACAGCTGCCGGGTAGGGGACATCAACTGGATCGCCGGTGTTCCCGATGGCCCCATGCAAGCCGATACACGCATACGCTATCGCCACAAGGCCGTGCCCGCGACTGTCTCGCCGGTGGGTCACGACAGCGCCGAGGTTCGGTTCGATCAGTCCCAGACCGCCGTCACGCCGGGGCAGGGGGCGGTTTTTTATCGGGGGGATGAGGTCATAGGCGGCGGCTGGATTGTTGCTGAATAACGGTTTGTTTGTTGAATTTGTTGGTTAGTTGAATTGGTTAATTTGGTTTAATTGGTTTGATTTGTCTTATTAGTTAAATTAGTTATTTAAATCGGTTGCATAGAAGGGGTTTGAGTGCTTTTCTGTGAACCCTGAACCCTGAACCCTGAACCCTGAACCCTGAACCCTGAACCCTGAACCCTGAACCCTGAACCCCTTCTTCGAAGGAAGTTTTCCCATGAATGATATCCGCCACCGAACCGTCGCCGGGCTGAATGCCGGCGACACATTCACCCTCACCCGGACGTTCACCGAAAAGGATGTCGACGCCTTTACCGAAGTGACCCGGGATCATAACCCCATTCACTCGAGCAAGCGGTTCGTTGAACTCAAAGGGTTCAGCGATCGGATCTGCCATGGTCTTCTGGTGGGCGGCATGATCACCGAGATGGGCGGCCAGATGGGATGGCTGGCCTCGGGCATGAATTTCCGTTTCATCAAACCGGTTTACTTCAACGATACCATCACCTGCCGCTGTACCCTCACTGCCGTGGATGAGAAGAACCGGGCGGAGGCCGAAGCCGTCTTTACCAACCAGCATCATGAGATCGTTCTGGAGGCCTGCCTGTTCGGCGTCCTGCCCAATGCCCGGGAGCGGAGGGTGCTTCAGGATTTGTGAGAATCGGAAGTGACCCATGCCCCCATAAGACTGCCGTTGGGTGTTGGGCGACAAGACTGACATATGGACCCGATGTAGAAAAAATATCGAATCGTTTCGACATGTTTCCAGAATCCCTTAGGTTGGCTCCCCGTTACCCATCGACGTCAGTTGGTCCGCCCATTCCACGGCCTCCCTGAATGCCGCGATTACCTTTTCCCGGTTCAGGTTGAGCCGCTTCATCATGACGTCGGCATCCTCCCAGCGATTCTCTTCGACGCACTGGGCCAACTGGACCAAGGGTAGATACTCGTTGTTGGCGTCCCGACGCAGAGCGTCCTTGAGTTTGTTCTCGATTGGCAGAAAGGTGACGATTTCGTCCATGGGGGTGCCCAGCATGGTGTCCAGCAGGGAAAATAGGCCCAGCAGGTGCAGGCTTTCCGGATCGAACCCCCAGAAATCGTGACGCTGTGACACCAGTTCCAGGAATTTGCCGCGCTGGGCGGAGAGTTGGAGCAGGTCCGGCGCCGCCGCTGCCTCGCTCATGTCGTTGAGCAGGACCACCCGCAACCAGTTCTTTAGCTTCAACCACCCCAGAAGACGGATGGCGTGGTGGATGGATTTGATTTTTTGAGAAAAACCGAAAGCCGCCGAATTCAGGTAGGTGAGCAGGCGGAAGCTGATGGCGGCATCCGACTGAATGGTTTCCGCAAGTGCATCGATGTCCGGGTCCGGCTGCTCGATACGATGCAGCAGCTTGAGGCGCGACACCACGCTGGAGGTCATTTTGTGGACCGTAATGGTGTCCGGTTGCTTGAAAAAGGCTCCTTCGAAAAGGGTGACGCCCGCTTCCCGGCCCATGGCGAACCCGGCGGCGTCATCCACCCGACGGGCCAGCAGCCGGGCATCCACATCGTGGATGGTTGCCAGGAGGGTCGCCACCTCCGCTTTCTGTTTGCCGATTACCGGTACGGCAATGATGTCTGCCAGCCCATAAAGTGGATCGAACTGCCGATCCCCGCTGAATCCAGAAACGGCGATAAGATAGCCGTCCGATTTGAGGCGCGCCAGCATCTCGGGGATGTCGGGGCGCAGAAAGACCCGTTCATCCACCTGAACGGCGGCATTCACCGGGGGCAGGGCATAGGGCATGTCGTCGAGGATGCCGATCTCATCGACATTGAGCATGATTTTATGACCCTGCTTCAGGATCTGCTGCAGCCCCATATAGGCGCTGGCCGCAACGATCATTGCCGTGGATTCCCGCTCGCCGTCCGGCCCTGCAGTCGGTCCCTCACCCACACAAAACAACTCATATCCCCACAATCGACGGTTTTCGTCAAATATGGGCTGTCGGGCAATGGATACCGAAGTGGAAGGGGATGACGGTTTTGATTCTTCGGGCATGTGGGTGGCCTCCTGATTGGGTAAACGATAGTTTGAGAAGCGAACCGCAGAATATCCAATGTTGAATATCGAATGTCGAAGGAATGGATCGCTACGCGATATCGATGGTGAAAAAGGGGATTAATTCTGCTTATTCATGCTTGCTGTTTTAATGCTTTTTACAAAGATTGAGATTAGTTGATCGGTTTCATCAATTAAGGTGTCTAACCGAGAGGCTGGGAAGATAAGTTTTGCCTGGATGATCATTTTCAACCATACTTTGGATTCTCGCAGCTCTTTGAGACCAATTTTCATCTTGTGAATGAAATCTGATCGTGATTCCGCCCCCTGGGCTTCACCGTAATTGGGTGCTGGAGCGGTACCACATCGAATCAATTGCCCGCTGATATGGTTTCCGACCCTGGATTTGGGCAGGGCGTCTGCCAACTGAATGATTCTGACGGCAAACCCGATGAGCCTCTCCTCCAGATCGAAGTCATCCTTTACCTTCGACATTCGTTTTTAATAGCGAACCACCGAATGGCCGCCGGTCTTTAAGCAAAAGACGGGTGGTAGTCTACTTTTTTCAACCAATCTAACCAACGAACCAACCAAACCGGTTGATCACTCTGTGGTTCCTGGTTCGATATTGGACATTCGCTTTTGTTTAGCTCTCCATCGCTGTCAGCGGTTTCAACCCCCAGATGTTGTCGGCATATTCCATGACCGACCGGTCGCTGGAGAATTTTCCCATTCGGGCGGTGTTGAGGATCGATTTCCTGGCCCATTCATCCTTGTCCAAAAAGAGTTTGCTCACGGCTTCCTGGGCGGTCACATAAGCCCGGAAGTCGGCCAGCAGCATGTAATAATCCCCCCTGTGCAGCAGTGATTCCATAATGGGTGAAAAGAGATACGGGTCTTCCGGCGAAAAGTCACCCCGGCTGATGCTGTCAAGGGTCTGGCGCAGTTCGGCATCGCTGTCGGAGTAGCTTTGCGGGTTGTATCCCCCGCGGCGAAGGGCGGAGACCTGGTCCGTCGTCAGGCCGAAGATGAAGATGTTTTCTTCGCCCACTTCCTCCATGATTTCGATATTGGCACCATCCAGGGTGCCGATCGTCAATGCCCCGTTCAGCGACATCTTCATATTGCCCGTTCCCGAGGCCTCCATGCCGGCGGTGGAAATCTGTTCGGACAGGTCTGCCGCGGGGATGATCTTCTCTGCCTGGGAGACACAATAATTGGGTAGAAACACCACCCGCAGTTTTCCCTGGACCTCCGGGTCGCTGTTGGTTTTGGTGGCCACCGCATTGATCAGCTTGATGATGCGCTTGGCCTGGTGGTAGGCCGGGGCGGCCTTGCCGGCAAAGATGACGGTCCGCGGTACCATTGGTGCGCCGGGGTTCGCCCGGATACGATGGTACAGGGTGATCACGTGGAGGATGTTGAGCAACTGGCGCTTGTACTCATGGATGCGCTTGACCTGCACGGAAAACAGCGTGTCGGGATCGACGCCCACACCGATTTTTCTCAGTATATAACGTGCCAGCCGTTTTTTGTTGTCCCGCTTGGTTTTCATCCAGCGCTGGCGAAAGGCGGCATCTTCGGCCAGGGGTTCCAGTTCCCGCAGCCGGTCCAAGTCGGTGATCCACTCGGGGCCGATGGTGTCGTTGATCAGCTTCGCCAACGGCGGGTTGGCCTGGGCCAGCCATCGGCGGGGGGTGATGCCGTTGGTGACATTGGCGAGACGGCCGGGAAAAAGGGTGTCGAAGTCTCTGAACAGCTCCTCCTTGATGATCTTGCTATGGAGCTCGGCCACGCCATTGACGGTGTGGCTGCCCACGATAGCCAGGTGGGCCATGCGGACCCGCTGCTGTCCGCCTTCGACAATCAGGGAAACGCGCTGCGCAATGCCGCTGTCACCCTTTTTATCGGCTTCGACCATGGCCAGGAAGCGGCGGTTGATCTCAAAGATGATCTCCATGTGCCGAGGCAGGATCCGTTGGATGAGGTCAACGGGCCAGGTTTCCAGGGCCTCGGGCAGTACCGTGTGGTTGGTGTAAGCGAAGGTTTTCTCGCAGATGGGCCAGGCGTCGGCCCATACCAGGCCCTCCTCGTCCATGAGCAGGCGCATGAGTTCGGGAATGGCGATAGCCGGGTGGGTGTCGTTGAGTTGGATGGCCACGAAGTCGGGCAGTTCGGAAAATGCCCGATTCATTTTCTTGTGTCGCCGAAGAATATCGGCCAGGGTGGCGGCAACGAAGAAGTACTGCTGTTTCAGACGCAGTTCACGGCCCTGCTCCATCTCGTCGCTGGGATAGAGGACGCCGGAGATATTTTCGCTGAGGACCTTGGCTTCGACGGCGCCGATGTAGTCGCCCTGGTTGAATTCATCCAGGTTGAACTCCCGGCTGGACTGAGCCCGCCATAGCCGCATGTTGGTGACAAAATCATCTCCGTAGCCGGGGACGAGGATGTCGCAGGCCATGGCCATGACCGTTTCGCCGTCGACCCATCGGTGGCATTTGCGGCCGTCATCATCGGCGTAAGTCTCGGTGCGGCCGTAAAAGCGCACGGATCTTAAATATTCTCCCCGGCGGATTTCCCAGGGGGACCCTTTACGGGACCAGTTGTCGCACCGTTCACGCTGCCAGCCGTTTTCGATCGTCTGATGGAAAATACCGTAGTTGTAACGGATGCCATAGCCGTAGCCGGGAAGATCCAGGCAGGCCAGGGAATCCATATAGCAGGAGGCCAGGCGCCCCAGACCCCCGTTTCCCAGACCCGCATCCCACTCCTCCTCTTCCAGCTCGTCCAGATCAAAGCCCATCTCTTCTACCGTTTGACGGACTTCGTCCACCAGCTTCAGGCTGATCAGATAGTTCATGAGAAAGCGACCCGGCAGGAATTCCAGGGAGAGAAAATAGACCCGTTTGGCCAGGGTGTCATATTGTGACCGCTGCGTACGGATCCATCGGTCGATGAGTCGATCACGAATGCTGTAGGCCAATCCCATAAAACAGGCATGGCGGTTGGGCTTTTCCGGGTCTCTGGCCATGGTAAATTTGATGTGACGCTTAATTTCATCTTTCAGCGTGATGCTTGAATTCAAGGCACTATGGCTGGCGCTGCTCGGTTCTGGATTCTTTGGCATGGGGTGATCCTCCTGGGAATTAAAGAAAACGAATGCCTGCATCGTTTATCGAAAAACGAAAGATGGTCAGTGTCTACCCTGGGAGGGCTTAAAGGAGAGCCATGCAGACTGGAAAAACAGCATTCATGTGCGCGGTGCCTGTTTTTCTCCTGGGTGGTCATATGAATGGGCGAACAGGGAAGACATTTTTAAACGTTAACCCAATGTGGTCGCCAAATCAACGCTAATTCCACTCTCAGGCCAGCGTAATTGCCACCAAACCGTCTGTTTTCTCATTTTTCGTTGTAGCCGAACGCGATTGACTGCAGCACTTCTTTCCAATGCTCCGTTCTGGAAAGGATATAGTCCCTGCTTGCCTTCAGGTCGCAGATTTCGAGAATCGAAAACTGGAAATTGAACTGATAGTCACCCACCTCGCGGCTCAGCAGCCGTTGCAGGGTTTTGACCTCCCCATGGCCACTGATGGCAAAAGAGACCCATTGATGCCATATTGTGTCTCCGCCATGTGCGTTGCCGACAAAATGTTTGCCGCTATGGTTGTCCGTGACCAGGTAAACCCCGCTCACATTGCTCAATGCGGCCTTCCACTGCGGCATGTTCTTCCTCACGACGGTGCGTAGCATCCGGTAGGACAGATTAACCGCATTGTACCCCGGAAAGTCCGACACCCGCATCCGTTTTTCACGAATTTCAGACACCAGCAGCTTGTCGATATGCTTGGTACCGATCAGATGGGATGCGATAAATCGCTTGCGGAACTGAATCACCAGGCGACCCGTGAGATGCTCGACACCGGCCATCTCCTTGGTGCCATATTCGAACCAGCTATTTTCCCCCTGTTTGCGGTGCTTGACACCGAGCACCTGATACAGACCGGCAAACAGCCATTTGTCCTCATGCAGATGAATTAGAGAGATGATTTCATCGCATCTAAAATTCTGCTGGTTTTGATGTTCCTGCCACGCCTTGAACCGGCCTTCGAAGAAGGCCTCCAATGGGGAATCATCCCTGCCTGCCGCACAGTGGATTTTATAGCTGTTTAAATACACGCCGGCAATCTTGAGCAGATCGATGAATTTGATCATTTTGAGGCTCCAACTATACCCGGTTAATCGTAATCACCCTGTGACATCACTTGCACAGCCGAACAATTGTCCTCGATGACAATCGCCGATGTCGATCAAGACCGCGACATCTGAACCGTCAACGAAATGTCGCATGTTTGACCTAAAACGACAAGTCAATGCCATTAGGTTTGAGATTGGCTGCCCATCCCCGGCAAGGGAGACGCGCATTCCAAGGCCGTTGCGGTTCGACAATAGTCTGACAACGCAATCGTTGGTATCCAAATGCACTAAGCATGCCGTGCCTTGTGCCTGTCAATTAAAGTCGTCGGTATGTGCCGGTTGACACCTCCGGTCCGGTTGGCGTAGGTTGGCGCAGACAATACCGCAGGGACGAAATCATGCCATGAACATTCATCGCACCAACACGATTCTTTACTGCAACCGATGGGACGCCACGGTCAAGTTCTATCGCGACATGATCAGACTTCCGGTGCTTTTTCAAAAAGCGTGGTTCGTTGAATTCCAGCTGACCGACAACAGCTGCCTGAGCGTGGCCGATGCGGCACGCACGTCTATCGCCAGCGCCGGCGGGAACGGCATGACGCTGTCCTGGTTAGTGGAAGACATCGACGCCGTGCACGATCGAATGCTTGCAGACGGCATCGACGTCGGCCCCTTCATGGTCACGTGGGGTGCTCGGACTTTCTACCTGTTCGACCCAGAGGGCCACCGCATCGAGGTTTGGGCACGACCTTAACACCCTGCTAACGCTCAAACTGCACATCCATCTGATTCAGATTCTCCGGGTCAAAATCCTCTATCCCCTGGGTCCGCTCCAGAAAGTCCGCCATGGCTTTAGCCGCACCGGCATAAGTATCCATCGCCGATGCCATCCTGGCTGCGACCGGATCATCCTCTCCCAACTGGGAGATCATTTTTTCCAACAGTTGCAGGCCCTTATTCAAATGCTGCTGAATGCCGGAAAATGCAGCTTTCCGCATTTCGTATTTTTTTTGTTCGTTGTCGATCACCGGCAACAGCCGCCTTACCGAAAACTCCACCAGCGCATCGCGTGGCGCGTTGAATGCTCTTGAAATCTCATCGAGCAGGGAGAGGGACCTTCTGCTGATCACATAGGTTTTCTGGACCCGGTTTTCCGCCCCGACCCTCGCATTCTGAACCTCCTTTGCGATGGCGTTGAGGGAGTCGCTGTCCTGGGCCAGATGGTCGAACAGGGATTTTTGTTTGATGCCCAACTGTGCGGCAACGATGCTGATGGCCTCGATGCAGCCGGAGGATAGCTTGAAGGTCGCCCTTACCGATTGCCTGCCCCGAAGACCCGAACTGGTAATGAAGGTAAATGAACCGCTGTTATCTATCGTATTTTTCCGTGTCATTTCAGATCTCCGCAGGTGTCATTGGTATTAATGAATTACCTAATTCTAATTTATATTAAAAATAATGCAATAAAATAATTGTACCATAATATTGACAACGTTGATTCCATAAATATTGTTTGGTCAAAACAGACGGGCGGTTAAGACCCATAACAAAAGGAGGTATGGCAATGATCTACAGAACACTTTTCGGTGCCCCCAGTCGGCGTTTCGGTTCTTCCTTTGCAGACCTGGAGGGAATGCGGCATCAGATGGAACGCCTTTTCGAGACATACAGCGACCGGTCCCCCAGTCGCGCTGGAGCTGGGGTGTTTCCGGCGGTCAACATCACGGAAGATGCAGATGCATATTACCTCAGCGCCGAGCTGCCCGGCGTTAATTCAGCGGATCTGGACCTCAACATAACCGCCAATCAGGTGACCCTGGCTGGAGAACGCAAAATATCCGAAGAGGCGGAAGATGCCCGGTATCACCGCCGGGAGCGGGAAGCCGGACGTTTTTCACGGGCCGTTGCCCTGCCCGGTGACATTGATCCTGACAATGTCAAGGCCAGGATGGTGGACGGCGTACTGGCGGTGACCATCGCCAAGGCGGAAAAGACCAAACCCAGGCAGATTGCGGTTCAATAAACTGGAGGATGAAAGGAGGAACCGATCATGTCAGAATCCAAAGAGATGAAAGTCATCGAAAAACAGGCCTTGGCCTCACCTGCCGAGCAGACCAAGCCGGGCCCGGTGTTCACGCCCAACGTGGATATCTTCGAAACGGAAAAGGCCATTACCCTGCTAGTGGATATGCCCGGTGTGAAGGTGGAAGAACTGAATGTGGATCTTCGTGACGATACCCTTACCCTGACGGGAGATGTGCTCCCGAACGTTGGAACACCCGGTGAAAAGGTATACATGGAATATGAAACCGGACGCTACTACCGTCAGTTCTCTCTCTCCGAGGTTATCGCTCAGGAAAAGATCGATGCCAAACTCAGCGACGGGGTGTTGCGCCTGACCCTGCCCAAGGTGGAAAAGGCTACACCGAGACGGATTGCGGTTCAAGCCGGTTAAATGGATATGAACCTTGCCGGACCTCCTGGAGGATTCCGGCAAGGTTGCTTGAAAAAGATGAACATCGGTTAAGCTCAGGGCTCAAAGCTCAAGGCTCAAGGCTCAAGGCCGAACCCAGAAACCAAGGTCACGGAGACGGCAACAGAAAGAGATTTTGTCTTTACTATTTTATCAAACGATGGAGCGAAGCGATCTCATCATTCGACGTTCATCTTTTTTAAACCCAGAACCCCGAACTCAGAACCCCGAACCCCCTCGATACTACGCCACCCTGAAGAAACGTTCCTCAAATTCCGGCCGATTCTGGTAGCGCGCCATGAAAAAACCGGGCAGTTGGTCAATATCGTCGAACAGGCCCGGATCGGCATCGATGCCGGCCTGATGCAGGGCCTTGACGATATCCGCCGGCCTTTACATGTTCTCCAGGCCGCGGCACAGGTCCACCGTCTGCTTTACCGATTCCAGAGGTTCGTGATAGCGAACAACGGCAACGATAGATGACATTATATATGCTCCTTGGGGGGCTTAGGGCGCTTGAATGAATGAACCGGCGCCATTCTATTTCCAGATTGCGGGATGTACAAGGAGAAATGAATATTTGTTAATTATCCTTGACGATTACGATTGAGATAGGATAGGTTTCGGCAAGATCAAAATAGGCATGCCGGGCGCTGTCAGGCTTTCGACCCGGCTACTATACGCTCTCCAGTGAAACGGGCTGTTTCTCGCTGCCTTCCCACACATTTGACGGCTCTCCGGTCGATGTCATCTGAGGTAAACCGGCGACCATGGCAATTTCAAGAAGGTGTTCAGATGATTGAATTATACTTTGTTCGGCACGGCCAGGCGTCGTTCGGCCATCCGGCGTACGATCGTCTGTCCCCCATCGGCGAGCGTCAGGCGGCGCTTTTGGGCAGGCATTTCTATAAAAATGGGATCCGGTTCGATGCCGTGTATTCCGGCGCGCTGAGGCGGCATATTCAGACGGCCACCATCGCCATGAGCCAGACCAATGGAGACGCGCCACCGGATATCATTATAGACGCGGACTTCAATGAGTTCGACAGCTCTGACCAGATGATGAATCGCCTATTCACCGTGATCCAGGAAGACCCGCTCCTGTCCGAGCAGATGAAACAGATTCACACCGACCATGGCGCTATCGGACGGATCTTCGATATCGCTGAAAAATCAGACATGATGCCAGTCGAAGTCGCGGCGCGCATGCGCCTGGTGCAGCAGTTCAGGGACCGGATCAGCGGCGCCATTGACAACCTGGTGCGCAAGGTTGGGGATAATAAAAAGGTGGTGGTGTTCACCTCCGGCGGGCCCACAGCCGTGGCATTGCGGCAAACCCTGGACACCTCCAGAGAGCAGACGATCCGCCTGGGGTGGGAATTGCGCAACACGTCCATTACCGTTCTGCGCCATCATCAAGAGCAGTTGTGGCTGGTTCTCTTCAACTGTGTGGCCCACCTGGAGGCCCAAGACGATCCGGATCTGATTACCTACATTTGACGATCCGCACGCTTTTTCTTGACAAGGCCCCGTTGAGCTTCTAAGAGGGGCACGATTTCGAGGCGGCCGTTCTAATTGGCCGCGCACGAGCGTTGATAACACGTTAGGGGACGATTCATGGCAAAAGCAAAATTGAAGGAACACCGGATCAACCGGGACTGGTGCAAGGGCT
>RCNG010001804.1_pt1 | contig 10718 bp, 12 predicted proteins | sample 2041371 | NCBI WGS metagenome assembly RCNG01 (sample SAMN09708227, study PRJNA481090) | Marine sediment metagenome, whole genome shotgun sequencing project. | biome: marine sediment; feature: ocean; material: sediment; isolation source: Sewage treatment plant 1 marine sediment (STP1) ... | reverse complement strand
CTCGAGCCCGGCCATGCGAAAGATCATGGAGCTGATTCCGAGGATTGCCGCCACCCCATCTACCGTGCTCGTTACCGGAGAAAGCGGAACCGGCAAGGAACTCGTCGCACGTGCAATACACCAGTGCTCGGCCGCGGCAGCCGGCCCTTTTCTGAGCGTCAACTGCGGTGGCCTGCCAGAAGGGCTGCTCGAGTCCGAACTCTTCGGACACGCCAAAGGCTCGTTCACGGGCGCGGTTCGCGATCACGTCGGCCTCTTCGCCCAGGCCGAAGACGGCGTCATCTTCCTCGACGAGGTTGGCGAACTCACTCTGCCGATGCAGGTGAGGCTCCTTCGGGTGCTTCAGGACCACCGCGTTCGGCCGGTCGGGGGGCAGGGGGAGCTGGAAGTCAACGCGCGCGTGCTCGCAGCGACCAACCGTGACCTTCGCGAGGAGACTCGCAGCGGACGTTTCCGGGAAGACCTCTACTACCGCCTCAATGTCGTCGGGATTCAGATCCCACCGCTTCGCGAGCGCCTCGAAGACCTGGCCGACCTTGCCCATTTCTTCGTCGACCGGTGTTGCCGACGGTTCGGGCTTTCTCAGAAACGGCTCTCCTCCGACGCTGTTCGAGTGCTACGAGCCCACACCTGGCCTGGAAACGTTCGCGAGGTCGAAAACATTATCGAACGGACCATCGCCCTCGAACCCGGCGAGCTCATCTCTTCGGGCGCGTTGTCCGAACACCTGCGCGGCGAAACCAACGCCGCGTCGCCCGTCCAGCATCTCGTCCCGGAGGAAGGGCTCGACATCGAGGAGTACCTGTCCGGACTCCGCGCCACCCTCATGCAGCAGGCCCTCGCACTTTCCGGTGGCAATCAGAAGTCCGCAGCAGACCTTTTGCGCATGTCATATCGTGCATTCCGCTACCATGCCGACAAGCTCGGCGTCGGCCGAGCGCCGGAAAAGAAACAGAAATGAACCCCCAAGGAGGGGCAATGAGCATCGTACCCCGCTGGACCTTGATATGGCTGATCATTGCCGCGTGCGCCTGCCTCAGCTGTGGTGCCAACACACCCGCACCACTACCAGGGACGCCAACCCCCGTCATCAAGGAGCCGGTTGTGCATGAGACCAAAGCCCTGCCTCGGGCGATATTGCCCGACGGTGTTGTTATCAAGCTCGAGCTCGCCATCTCACAGGAGGAAATCTCCCAAGGCCTGATGTTCAGGCCCACCCTCGCAGCCGACCGCGGGATGCTCTTTCTTTTCGAAGAGGAACGTCTGCCAAGCTTCTGGATGAAAAACACCCTCGTCCCGCTCGACATCGTATTCCTGGACGCGCGTGGACTGGTCGTCGACATCACTCGTGATGCCCAACCGTGCAAGGCCGAACCCTGCCCGCAGTACCTTCCGAAGGCGCCAGCCTCGGCGGTCCTCGAACTCGCCGCGGGAAGCGCTCACGCTCACGGCCTCGTCGAGGGAACTCAGATCAAATTCAGGCGCGTACCGGGTTTTCCGAAGCAGAAACAGGGGTAGTCTTCAAGACGAGTTCTTGGATTCTTTGGCGGCCTTTGATGTCGAACCCGATTCCGACTTGGGTGGAGTGGACCCAGTGGTGCTCTCCGACTTCGACGCCTCGGATGAATCGCTCTTGGCATGTCCCGCCGCAGCGGACGACCCCTTCCCGTAGTCGGTCACATACCAGCCAGAACCCTTGAACTGTAGAGCCGGCACCCCCAGCAGGCGTCGTACCGCGCCGCCACAATCGGGGCAGACTTTCACTGGTTCCGCAGTCGTCTTCTGGATCCGCTCGAAGCGGTTTTTGCACACAAAACACTCGTACTCGTAAAGCGGCATGATGGCACTCCGAAACGACGCCGCATCCAGCGCCGTCAGCCGTCCGAATCCCGTACCTGGATCTTGATCCCGCTGGGCGGCGATTCCACTCGGTTGACCAGGTGGAGGTTCATGAACGCGTACATCAGACGCGCATTGACCCCCGGACTCATTGGCCCTTTTTCACAAAGGTCGAACAGCGTAGTCCGTCCGTCGACCAAATCCAACATCGTATGTTCCGACGTCTCCAGGTGAAGGTTTCCCAGGTGATCGGGCAGTTCCTCTCGGCGAAAAACAGTATTTCGCCCACCGAGCCTTGCCATCACGACTTTGGCATCTGCTATGTGCTTGCACCCTGACAGAATCGCCCGCGGTGTCGGAATCTTGATCTTGTAGACCTCGTCATCCCGAAACCGTCCGACCCGAAAGACGACCTCGCCCTTGGGCCAGTTGAACAGGCTCCACAGGATGCTCTGCACCTGCTCTCGAACAGCGATGCCGAGTTCCTCTGTGCGCAAGAAACCCATCTGAACCAGGATGCTGCCGTGCCGTTTTCCGGGGTTGCGATCGAGCTCCTCGGACGAGACCTTGAGCTGCGCCTGGGTGATCCGTCCCTTGCTCACGAGGAAATCTCCCAGAGACTTCCCGCGGTTCGAAGATGTCGCAAAGATCACATCACCGTCGATGAAGAAGAGGCGGGATGTGCCGTCTTCACTGGTGAACTCCATCACTCCGGGCACGCCATGGCGGTGGATCGTCGCAAGCATCTCCGGCAGCGGGGTCCGCGCCAGATCGCCCCTGAATACAAACTCTTCTGCCGTCATTGAAGTCCTATCGCTCGTATCTCGCACACCTGGACACAGTCGAATGGCGGAAGCGCAAGGGAATCGAACCCTCCGATCGACCCTCACCGGGCCGACCCAACGGATTTGAAGTCCGCGGAGACCACCAGGCCCCATGCGCTTCCCCGACGCGACATTCTATCAGAATCGTTGACAAGCGCCCGACCCTTTGTTAAAACTGCGTTCCCTTGTGGGGCCGTAGCTCAGTTGGGAGAGCGCTTGAATGGCATTCAAGAGGTCGACGGTTCGATCCCGTTCGGCTCCACCAAACAGTAAGAATTCGAACTCGCTGCCGGTTTGGCAGCGTTTTCTTTGTCTTGCGTGCGTCCGGATGTGCCCTTGGCCGCCCTGCCCCATGTCGGTTGTTGAATATCCTAAGGCGAGCGATTCTCACTGGTGCCCTGCATTTCGATCGTGGCACATCTCATCCAGAAGAATCGCTCACCCTAGGAATATGGCACGGATGCCGGCGGTCTCGTCCGTAGCCCGATCAGCCTCGACCGACGTCCGCTTCAGCTCGCCTCAGGAGACCTTGCATGTGCTGAAGCACCTGTTCGGGTGGATGGGGATGGTCGCCTTGAAGGGCGGCCAGGTAGTAACCACCCAGAAGACACAGCTCGTGAAGGTGGACATCGGTCTTCGTCAGCGTTGTTCCTCCCTCCTCATGGTAGGCGGCAAGCACCCTATCGAGACCGTCTGCCAATTGAAAAGGCCTCCGCACCCCCCTGGTGACGATGGTCAGATCGTACGGCACGCCTCCCGACGTGAAGCCGGCAGCCCACACAAGCTCCCCTCCCCACTCGACCCAGTCATCTCCCTCGGGTCTCGGCTCGTCGTATCGGGTGGTGCGGAATCGTTTTCTTCCCATTTTCGGTTTCTTGGGGACATCTGGCATTCGGTTTATGGGTAGCTCTGGACCTGAACTGCCTGAGCAAACGCCTCTGTGTCGATCGCCCGACGAAGGCCGATAAGATAACTGTGTTTGATGATCCTGTCGTTCTGGAGACGGCCGACGACGATGCCAGGATCAATACCCACGTCACGCGCGAAACGAGCAACATCTGGTTCAGAAAAGGCGCTCTCAGCGATGAATCCTCGCAGTGGTTGTCGAGGGATCAACAGATCCGCTGCAAATCGATTGGCCTGCTCCTCCTCTACTTCACCAGTGAACTTCCCTGAGTCAACAAACACTTGGCGCTTTCCGTGCAGCAAAACGTGCCCGGCTTCGTGGAAAAACGTAAACCAGAGCACATCTTCCCGTTTGTAACGAAAACTAAGCTGGATCAGAGCCTTGTCTTTCGAGAGCCATTGGGTAGCGCCGTTCGCCCTCGTCTTTGGCAGCTCTGGTACAACGACAACAGCTACACCAGCCTTCGCACAACTCCTCTGCAAATCCGGGAACACTGTGTTGAGAGGGCGCTCCGTCAGCGATCTTACCTCCGATAGAACTTGGCGGAATCCATCCTTGTCAAATGGTCGACAGTGAACGTGCTGAGCTTCAATCTCTCCCTTGCGGAGCCAAGCTGTGAGCGCCCCCTTATCGATCTCGAACGCCGGCGATACACGAAACGCAGCAACTGGCACTCCGATCACCTCCTCCCACCGACTCGGCGAAGCGACCCCAAAGAAGTTGAGGACTTCTCTGAGCTGTTCGACCTTGTCAGAGCACTTCTTGATCCAGCCTTTCTTGATCATCGGCCCACACGGCACCCGATCGAGCCAGTCAACGTGTGAGAGCAAACGGTCTCGTTCTTCGATTCGCGCGAGGTTTTCCCGGTAATTTCGCTCGAGGTTGTTCCAAAACCCTGCCGGGATTCCGAGCACTCGTTCCAGCTGCAATGCCGTTTCGGGAGTGATTGCCGCCTTACCCTGCACGATTTCATTGATGGTCTTCTTCGGCCTACCCGTCCGTTCGGCCAAGTTTGCCTGCGAGATTTTCCTCTCGTCCAGCACTTCCTGGAGGGTCTCGCCGGGCAGAGAAACAAAGTCCGGTTCGAATTCATTTGTGGCTGTCCTACTCATGGTAGTTCTCCACTTCCAGGATGCGGATGACGGTTACAGCATCCCAATCAAGGCCGCCATCTTCGAGCGTTGGAGGAGGATCCTCCGCAGGTTCGAAGATCAATCCGTAGGGGCCGTCGAGAGCGATCGCGAGGGTCCCCTTCCGGTCACTGGACAGCTCATGACAGTTCCCCGGCAGCGTTTTCATGGTCGCCAAATTCGGGGCTGCCTGAAGCTGAAAAAGGCGACGCTTCAGGATCTTGCTCCGTTCGGGGCCATAGGTCTTCATGATTGCCTTGGTTTGGGTGCAGTTCTTCCGGAGCTTTGAGGATCTGAACGTAATTTCCATGCAATCCCGTATTCAAGAGAATATTAACCCCAAGCGTTAACATTGTCAAGAATTTTATGGCCGACATCCTCTGCCATTTCCTTCCTCCTCCCAGGGCTCATGTATTCCAGCTCGACTCGATCAAGTGAGCGAACCGCAGGCCGACATCCTGCAGTTCTTGAGTTTTGTAAGCCACGGTTTCTCGGAGCCGTATTTCAGTCGAAAGCAACCGTCACGACCTCAGTGCAGGAAACATCGACGAATGGAAGCGACCTGAACGGCGGCGGTGCCCACCCTAGGCCAGTCTGGTCTGGAGCATCGTGGTATGGGGGACCTGGCTGATGAGCTGGAGAACGCCGAAAAACGGGATAACCCGAGGCAACCAAGTTCTTTGTTGGACCACTGGGTCACTCTCGTTTTTGAAGAATGAAGAACCCGCAATCGAACTGATCCGGATCCGCCTTGATCATGGCGGCCTCGTTGGCGTAGCGGGTCAGATCCGGTGATCCCGCGGCATCGCCGTGGGACTCTCGAAACGCCCGAACCCGTCTCTCGAGCGGCGCCCCATACTCGGTCCACCAGAAGTGCCTCGGCAGCAGATGCCGATCCAAAAACTGCAATCCCGATTCGGGCAGCCTCTGCCTCGCTGCCTGGAACCAGTCGAGCGTCTCATGCATCACCAGAAAACCCCGAGGTCTCAGGAGGCGATGACACGCGGCGAAGCTGCTCGCCGGTTCGAGCAGATGCAGCACGCCCTCTTCCCAGAGGACATCGAAGCTCTCGGCAGCCAGCCCCGAATCGAAGAGCGAGCACCTGTGAACTGTCACTCGACTGGAGACATCCGACCGCTCGAGACGCTTATGGAATTGGGTCAGCACTGTCTCGTCGATGTCGATGCCAACCACCTCACCCCCGCCCAACCTGGCAAGCTCCATGGCCTGCACCCCCTGGCCGCAGCCGATGTCCAGGATCCGTGGTCGGTCGAGTGCGGGCAGTAGCGCAAATGCCTTTCGGGTGTGTTCCAGAGCCCGCATTCGAAGCTCCTGAACGCCCAAGGCTCGTTCGATATCCATCGTTGCTCCAAATCGCACCGGCCGCGCCGGCATCAACGATGATCAGATCGAGCGGCGGAACTCCCAGCGCTCTCAGTCAGTCGCATGTCATGGCCTCGGTTCCCAGGATCTCGTCCAGAGCCGTCATGAAGTCGTCGATGTCTCTGCCGGGCACGGTCAGGGCGGGATCGAGTCGCAGCACGGCCGCAGTCGGCCTGCGGGCGACGAAGAATCCCCGTCTTGCGAGCTCTCGATGCGTAGTCGTGGTCAGCGAGTGCGCCGCATCGTCCTTCAGCTCTATGGCAAGCATCAGCCCCCGGGCACGGATTTCTTTGATGACCTCACTTCGTGATTTGATGGCCTGGAGCCCTGCGTGCAGGTTCTCCGCGACGTGTTTGCTTCTCTCGATCAGGTTCTCGTCCTCGATGGTGCGCACGACCTCCCGCGCCACAGCAGCGCCGAGCGGATCATTCTGATGAGATTGGGCCCAAGGCACCGGTCGGTCGCCGAGACGCTGGAGCGTGCGCTCGGCGAGAGCGCACACGCTGACCGGGTAGCCGTTGCCGATGCCTTTGCCCAGCGCCACGATATCCGCCTGAATCTCGTAGTGCTGATAGCCGAACCAGCGCCCGGTCCTGCCGATCCCGGTGGTGACCTCGTTGACCACGATCAGGCCGTCGGTCTCTCGAAGCGCATGGGCGATGCTCTCGATCAGCTTCCTCGGAGGGAAGCGCACGTTCCCCGACGAGCTCCCGGGCTCGAAGACAAACGCAGCGATACGGTCGAGAGGCATCGAAGCCCAGCGCTCGCACTGCGCATCGCAGCACATGGAGTCGGGGCACGCGGCACAACTCGACCAGTCAAAGCAGAACCACTCGTGGTCGTGACGCTGGCTTGCCGCACCGTAGGCTCCGAAGTAGGAGTCGGCCATTGTCAGAAACAGCGATCGTGTGCTCACCATGCGAGCGGCCCGTACTGCGAACTCGACCGCCTCACTGCCCGAGCACAGGAAGGCGCACCTGCCGTCCTCCATGCCCAGAACGGACAGCACCTCTGCCGCTGCCTCTTCGACGATCCGGCTCGAGTAGTTGAAGCCGGTGTGGGCGATTCGTGCGACCTGTCCACAAAGAACCTTGATTATCCTCGGATGGGAGTGCCCGAGCGGCGTACACCACACTCCGGACTCGAGGTCCACGTATCGCGTGCCATCAGCATCGAAGAGATCGCAGTTGTCAGCACGCACGATGTTCGGCAAGAGGAGTTCATGGCCCGGGTATGTCAGGAGGCGGGTCATGATGACTTCCCTGGACGACGGGCGACCACGACGGGCAGGTCCGCCTCCTCAGCGCACGCCCTCCCGTTCAGCGACGGGAATCTCTGCACTTCGGCAAATCCCGCCGCACGTAGGACGTCGTCGAGCTCGTCTTCGGTGTAGGCTTCGTTGCTCAAGGCGTAACTGCTCACCGCACCGGTTGAGGCGTCGATGACCATGAAGCGGGTGGTCGACGTTGCAGCCTCCTCGTCCCAGAAATTCTCCTGGAGCACGAGGTGCGGTTTGTCGGAGAACAGTCCCGATGCCGCGGAGTACCAGCTCGGGGAGGCCTCGCCGCCTTTCTGGATCTGCTCGGCGGCCTGAAGCTCCAGCAGCAGGCGTCCTCCGGGCTCGAGCGCGGCGTACGCCTTCTTCAGGATCTCCATGGCCCGGTCCCTCGGAAAGACGTTGAACTGCCCGTAGATCATCATGACCAGGTCGAATCCCTCGCCGAATGCCTCGTTCCTCAGATCGGCATGGATGAGGCGGCACGTCAGCTTGTTGGCAGCGGCGGTCTCCTTGGCGTGGCGAATCGAGGCCGGCGAAAAATCCATTCCGGTGCACTTACAGCCTCTGGCCGACAGGCGATGGACGTACAACCCCGGGCCGCAGCCGAGGTCCAGAAGCCTGCCCGGCCGACCTTCGAGAACCGTGGAGAAGATCCAGTCGACATGCTCGTCGATAGTCGCGCTCTTGCGACTGGCGAGGTCATGCTCCTGGCTGAGGTGCTCGGCGAGCATTCGTTCACTGAAGTCCGGGGCATTCCACGGAATGTTGTCTCCCTCGGACCAGGGAGCGGGCTGCGGTGCGCGGTTCACGATGTCCACGAACGTCTTCATTCCTTAGGTCCTCCACTTCGTCTTCGTGCACCGGACCGCAGCTCTGACCACGCCAGTTTTTGCCGTATTGAGTTGGTCGCCTCTCGTTCGAGATGTTCGACGATCGTGCTTTGCATCGACTTCTCCAATATCCGACCCGCCCATAGTAGGGTCTTGCAGCCTGCTCAGGCCTTTGAATTGTGGTTCCAGGCGTCGGCAACCACTGGGTTGCACTCGAAGAACTTGACGCGGACCGGATCCGGGACGCCGTTCAGCGGACACGCGAAGTTCATGCACTGAGTGCAGAGGAACATCTTCAGGGTCATGAAAAAGCCTGCTGTGAGCAGAAGGTAGAGTCCAAGGAGCAGCCACAGCCCGCCGAGGATGAAGAAGGCCAATGGATATCCCCACACGGCGACGATGCCTCCGAAGAACACGACCGTCTCAGCGGTCGACATCGGGCCGGGCCGGTATTTCCACGGCTTGGGAGAGCCGTGGTTGGCCCAGCACTTCAGGGTCGATCCCTCCTCGGCGTAATGAGGGCAGTGCGAGCACATGACCCTGATCTCTACCAAGCCGAAGAAGCCGAAGATCGCCGCCAGCCAGATGAGGAATGGTGCCCATCCGGCGCTCAGCACGGCAAAGCCGCCTATCAAGAAAGTCGGTATGCAGATCAGGAGGAAATGGGCCAATTCTGCCGGGCGAAAATGGCAGTGGATGTGGTCGGCCGCCGCGCATCCGGAGCAGTCCCTTGCGTTGCAGGTGGCGATGGGGAGGGATGAGTCGAGGAATGACATGTTGAACCCTGCCTTTCTTGTTCAGGCGTTGACCTCGTTGTTGTTGACCAGGCCATGGACCGCACCGTTGTTTGCTGTCCTGACGACCTCGACCGCGGCCGTGATCGACGACTCGTTGGTCACGTCGAGATGAAGCGGCTTGAGCCTGGGCGAGGCCTCTCGGCTCAAAGCGACGCCGTCGCCCTGCTTCCGTACACCAGCGAACACCTGAAAACCCTCGGCGTCGAGTGCGAGCGTGATCGCCTTGCCGATCCCCGTCGATGATCCTGTGACAACCACAGTTTCGTGGCAATTCGGGTGCGTCATTTTCGTAGTCTCCTTTCCGGTCACTAGCGCGGAACGCAGGCGAGCAGCGCATCCAGGTTTGGGGTCTCCATCCCGGCCTCGGCCTTGAGTTCGGCAAACTCCTCGGCCATCTCCAATAGCTCAGGGCCGACTTCCCGGGCGTGCAGGCCGAATCTGACCTCTCCAGCACGAGAGCCGAACAGTTTGCTGAAGACCAGCGGCTCGCGGCGCCAGAGGGTGAGCCCTGTCCAACGGCCGACGTCCGGCCGGTCGTCGTCGCCAGTGCCGACATAGGTGAACACGATTCGACTGCCGGCGGCAGCAACCGCGCCGCACTGCACAAAGAGATCCCGCACGGCGGCTGGCGTCAGGTACTGAGTCAGACCTTCCGCAATGACGACGCTCCGTGCTGTGCCGTCCCAGGATTCGATGCCGGCGAGCACATCCGCCAGCCTTCTATCACCGAGATCTTCCTGGATCAGGGACAGGGCCACCTTGCGCGCGGTGGTGCTCGGCTTGTCGCGTCTCATGTCAGCTCCCCCCACACTGTGTGTTCGACGAGGCCGTAGGCGCTCAGGGCAGACGCAAGGTGCAAGCCGAGAGCGCTTGGGCTTGCTGTTTCGCCCCTCCCGGGACCGTTGATGTGGACCGCCACGTCCGTGTCGAGCCCGCTCCTGCGGTAGACCGTGACGCCTCCGGTGCCGTCGACTTCCGACCCGATCGCCCCGCGGATCTACCTCGCCAGGGAGGCGAACGACTTCCCGGCGGTCCTGAGGTGGATGATCTCGAGCCGGTTCATGAATGGTCTCCGAGCTGGCGGAAGTGCGCCTCCAGGGTGTAGGACCCGGATGCAGGGGCCACGACATCCGTGGTCGCCATGGTTGTGAAGAATGCCAGCAGCTCGCCCTGGTGCCGGTTGACAACACGAACCAGGCGAACCACCGACCACATCAGCCACTCGGGAATCCGCGTCAGCTTCACCGGCTTGCCCAGCACCTCGAATGCGAGAGTAGCCACCTCGTTCCAGTTCATGGTCTGCGGCCCTCCGACCTCGATTTCTTTGTCATCGCCTTCAACGGCATCGACACACCTGGCCGCCAAGTCCGCCCCGTGGATGGGGTTGACGTTGCATTTCCCGGAACCGATAAGCCACACTCTTCCTTTACGGGCCATGTCGAGGATCTCACCCATATCCGAGAAGTAGCCGGTCGGTCGCAGCACGGAATAATCGATCCCCGAGGCGCGCAGTTCGTCTACGAAGTCCTCGTGCGCTTTGACGATGTCCAGATGCCTGAGGCTGTGACCATTGAAGACCGACACGTAGACAAACTTCTTCACACCGGCTCGGAGAGCGGCTTCGAGGAGGTTTTTGTTTCCCTGGTAGTCGACGTCGCGGAAGGTCAAGCCATCCCTTTGCCGTGTGATTCCGATCGAGGAGAAAACAACGTCGATCCCGTCGCAGACC
>RCNG010001803.1_pt1 | contig 10720 bp, 11 predicted proteins | sample 2041371 | NCBI WGS metagenome assembly RCNG01 (sample SAMN09708227, study PRJNA481090) | Marine sediment metagenome, whole genome shotgun sequencing project. | biome: marine sediment; feature: ocean; material: sediment; isolation source: Sewage treatment plant 1 marine sediment (STP1) ... | reverse complement strand
GTATTGGGTGCGGCTCTGCTGATTTCAAAAGCCCATTTTGATGTTATTGGGGGGCTCGACCCAGCATACTTTTCTTCTGGAGAGGACCAGGACCTCGGTGCTCGTCTGCAGGGCAAGGGTCTGAGGACCATCGTCTCTCCAGGGTGGGTCGTTCGCCACGTGCCCCGGGATCCGAAAGGGTTCCGGGGGGAGATCCGTGCCAACAACCGACGTTTCGTCGCCAGGTACGGGACGCTGCTCGACCGGGCCATATGGTCCCTGGCCGACGTGCCTGCGGCGGTGGTGGCTGGGGCCCGAGGTGAGAGAGCATCATGAACCGAAGTTCTCGGCCGCGAAGAAAGTTGAGATGGGTTGCGCTGGGCGTTGGCTTGGTGCTTGTCCTGTTGGCCGGCGAATGTCTGAGCCGGGCGACTGGGCAGGGTGGATCTGGAGTCCAGGCGCCCCCCACCGCGACGGCCGAGATGCTCCGTTTCTCCGAGGACATTCATCAAGGATGGGAACTGCGGCCGTCAAGCCTCGACCACAACGCCTCGGGCTTCAGAGGACGGCTCGTGACCGAAAACAAACCGACGGGTGCTTGACGCATCGCGATGGTCGGGGACTCGGTCACCTACGGAATCGGGGTCACGGCTGACAAAAACTCTCCGTAGTCCCTGATGTAGTCCTCGGGGTCGTACTGCTCCGAGGCGAGCACCAGGAGGGTGGCGTCGGGCGAAAAATTGGACTGGCTTGCCCACACCATCGGTCCGATGTGCAGACCGAGGGACGGAGTGTCGAGGCGGTACTCTTCGCGGCTTTTTCCGTCTTCGACGACGATCGAGCACGCGCCCCGTAAACAGACGAGAAATTGGTGCAGAGTGCGATGGGCGTGCTCACCGCGCACCTCACGGCTGGGTACGTCGTAAACGACGAAATACCTTTTGGGTTGGAACGGCAGACCACGTCCGATCTCACCGACCGCGAGCTTGCCGTGAAGATCAGAGATGACCGGCAGTTCGACGACCTCGACACCACTGACCGGACTGGAGGCAGGTTGATCCTCGCTGTGACGGCTCGTTTCAGTTTCTCCGCGCGCAACAGGACTGACGCCGGCATAGCCCTGGATTCGCGCCGGGTGACCACCAACGACGGCGCCTGGAGGCACGTTGTGGGTGACGACTGTGCCGGCCTCGACGACGGCGCCTCGTGCGATGGTGAGGCCTGCGAGTATGGTGACGCCGGCGCCGATCCGTGCTGCCTGTTGGATCACGGTGGTCGGCGCGGCAGGGTCGCCGGCAGCAAAGGTCGTATTGGGGCCGATCACAACATCGTCGCCGACTTCGATGTTGCCTCGCATTCGAACGCCGTCACCGACGACGACCTCGTCTCCGATCGTGACGCCGTTGCCGATCGTGACGTGGTCCGAGATCGAGCAGCCGCAGCCGATGCGAGCCTTGGGGAAGACGTGGGTGAAGGCGCCGATCGTCGTCTCTGACCCGATGGATCGAGTCTCGACGAGGCGCGTGACATCAGGTAGGGGTGTCATGAGGTCGGTCTCCCGGGAAATCAGTCGCGATCGCGACCACGTGGTTGGGGCGTGCCTTGGTATTTTCGAAGGTTCGCCAGAGGTACTCGCCGAGCAGCCCGAGACCGAAGGAGTTGAGCCCACCGAAGAACATTACGACGGTGACCGTGGCGGCGTAGCCGGGAACCTGGATGGCGCCACTCAACCGGGCGGCGAGTACCGCAAACCCGAGCATGACGGAGCACAGGACGCCGACGGCGCCGATGACGCTGAGCAGTCGGATCGGCAGATCGGAGAAGGCGAAGGCGCTGTCGAGCAGATATCGCAGCTTGCGGCGGAAAGACCACGCCCCTTTGCCGTGACGTCGCCGCCGTCTTTCGTACTCGATTTCGGTTCTCCGGAAGCCCAGCCACAAGACCAATCCCACAAGGGTGGAGTTGCCCTCTTTCATGGCCAGGATGTGGTCTCGGACCTGACTGGTGAAAGCAAAGACGTCGATGCCCATTTTGGGCAGGCTCGATTGCACGAATCTCCGGTAGAGCGTCCAGAAGGCCCCGGCGGCCAGGCGACTGAGCAGGGGGTCGGACCGCCCCGTTCGGCAGCCGACGACCACGTCGACATCGCCGGACAGCAGCTGTTCCCTGAACTGGAGGACCAGCTCCGGTGGCTCTTGACCGTCGGCGGCCATGACGGCGAAGAGTTCTCCTCGTCCGGCCTCGAGGCCCGCCCGAACGGCGGCGAAGGCACCGAAGTTGCGGCTCAGGAGCACGAGCTGCGACCGAAATGGCGCTTTGGGCAGCCGATCGCGCAGGATTTCAAAACAGCGGTCGGGGCTGCCGTCGATGACCAGAACTGCCTCGAGATCTCCGGCCATCGCCTTGTCGAGCTCGGTGAGCGTGGCCAGCAGGTCGGGCAAGCACGCCTCGTTGCGGTAGATCGGAATGACGAGTGAGAAGGTCATGAGCGCCACCGATTGCAGGCCGCGACAATACGTTCGACCTCGATGTCCGTGAGATATGGGTGGATCGGCAGAGAGACCTCCTCGCGGACAAAGGACCGCGCCACGTCGAGGGAGCCGAGCACGGTGACGTCGCTACGCCCGGCCAAGGCCAGTTGCTCGGGAATGAGACGGGGGTAGTGCACGGTGGTCCCGATTCCGTGGTTTTCCATGTGAGCACGGAAAGCTGGCCGTCGTCCCTCGCCGACCAGAATTGGGAACAGATGCCAGACCGGATCGTTGGTCTGGGCGACGGGGGGAATCGTAACGAGAGGGTGGCTGATGCCCTCGAGATAGCGGCGGGCGATCTCGCGGCGCCGCGCCGTCCACGGTTGAAGGCGCGGCATCATGACGGTCTCGAGGATGGCGGCGTGCAGCTCGTCGAGTCTGCTGTTGAGGCCGATCTCATCGTGCTCGAAGCGCCCGCTTTGTCCGTAATCGCGCAGGCAGCGAGCGAGGTCATGCACAGACCGAGACGAGGTCAGAACTGCGCCTCCGTCACCGAGGGCGCCGAGGTTCTTCGTTGGATAAAAGCTCAGTGCGGCGGCGTGTCCGACGGTGCCGGTCTGGCGGCCACCCCAGCGGGCGCCGATGGACTGTGCACAGTCCTCGACCACCGTCACCCCGAAGACGTTTTTGAGGCGCTCGATGTGATCAAGATCAGCGGCGTGGCCCCAGAGGTGAACCGGAAGCAGGAATCGCCGTGCCGGATCCTCGCCGATCGCCCGTTCGCACAACGAAAGGTCGAGCAGGCCGGATGGATCGACGTCGACAAAGACCGGCGAACCGCCCGCACGGAGGATGGCCTGGGTGGTCGCAAATGCGCTCAGGGGCGTCGTCAGGACGGGCTGCCCGGGCTCCAGGCCGAGGGTTCGCAGGGCGATTTCGAGCGCGTCGTGACCGCTGCCGACGCCGACACATCCGGAAACGCCGATGAGGTCTGCCAATGCCTGCTCGAAGTCGTGTACGGCCCGGCCGAGGATGTAGAACCCGCCGGCGCCGACGCGCTCGACGGCCGCGTGCACGTCATCGGCGATATCCAGCCACTGGCGGCGGAAGTCGTTGAGGACAACCCCGTCGGCCACCGGTGCGTCGCGCACCCAACTCAGCGCGACCACCAGTGCAGACTCGCTTCGAAAACGGCGAAGAGATTGCGTTCTGAAGACTTTCCGATCATTTTCACTCTCGGTTCGAGGCTATCACAGCCCTGGGTCGGGACCTCCTCGGGTGACCCGTGGGTTTGTTTCGAGCCATCATGTGGTGAAAGCCTGTTAGGATTTCTTCGATGTCGATATCGTCAAAGCAACGGCGGGGATTCGCGACCCGGTTGCGGCATCCGCTCGTACTCCTCGGCTGGCTCGTGGCCCTGGGCTGCGTTTTCTTTTTTGTCGGCCAGCGCTTGTTTCAGAATAACCCGTGGCTCGCACCGCCGTTCGAGACGCCGCCGTTTGACCGCCACATCGACGAGTACGCCTGGTATCACTACACGTATCACTATGATCTTTTCTTCCACGACCGGACCTTCGACTTCGAAGCCTGGGGCGCGGACGTGCCGAGCATCGGTCAACCGAATATGGTGAAGTTCTTCCTCGGCGCTGAACTCGAGGCGCACGGCGTCGCCATCAATACGAGTCGCGAGAAGATGAGGAGTTGGTGGCAGCCCTTCACCGACGACGAGACGTTCAAGATCTACCTCGCAGACAACCTGCCGTTTCCCGACGAAGCCTTGCTTGTCGGGAGGTTCTACAGTGCCGTCTTCACCTACTTGGCGGTTGTTTTGAGCGTCGTCTACGTGGCCCGGATCGCGAATCTGCCGACCGGGGTCCTTTTCGGCTTCTTCATCGGCCACCTGCCTTTTCTCCACACCACCAGAATGATGGCGGACTCGTACTCGCTGTGCGCCTTCGTATTGGTGATCCTGCTCTTCGACATCATCGCCACCTGGCGGGGCAGCAAGCGTATCCAGGTCGTGATGGTGACCGTGTACTCGTTGGTGGTCGGCGTCACGATGGGCATCAAGCTGACGGGCTTTCTCGCCCTCGGCTTCCTGCCGCTGTACCTCCTCTGCCGGTGTTTGAAGCCCTCTACTGAAGGAGATTGCTTCGAGGGACTGCTGCTCGCCCTCTATCACGTGCTACTGGCGACAGCTACTTTTGTTGTTTTTCATCCCCAGACCCACGGCAACCCGGTGTTGGGGATCGCCAGGTTCTTCGCACATCAGCTGCCCGCGACAGCGCCTGCCGAGGTCGGCTTGCTCGGAACGGTCGGCAGCGAGATCGGCTACCAGGTAGGGGTCCTGGTTGATACGTTCCAGGCGATGATGCGTTTTGACTGGTTTTCGGTGGTTCTTGTCGGGTTGTTCGCCTTTCTGATCGCTCTCGGTCTGGCCAGTCTGGTGGCGCCGAGACCCACGCCGTCGACGCCGTTGAGGTTCCTGCCGCTGGTATTGGTCATCATTTCTTTTTCAACCGTTTTGTCCCACGAGTTGGACGAACGCTACACCTGGCTGCTGACCTTCGTCCTGAGCATGATCGTATTCTTCGGCGGAGACTTTTTTGTGCGGTGTGTTGCAATGATGCTTGGCAGACCGGCAACCACCCAGGGCGCCGAGGTCGCAGGCAGTTCAGGCGATGGAGAAGGGCGGTAGAGCTCGTGGCAACGATTCACATCGGAGGTGCCGGCGGCGCGCCGTCGAACAACGTCATCCGGTCTCTCAGAGAGTCTGGCAGGGCAGACCACCTGATCGGCACGTCGTGCGTCGCGTCGGATCTTCTGCTCGCCGATACCGACGAGGGGGTCCTGCTGCCGCGGGCGGACGCGCCGGGGTACGCCGAGGCCCTGCTGCACCACCTCCAACGGTGCAAGCCGGACTTCATGCACGTTCAGAACGACCTCGAGGTGCGGTCTGTGTCACGCCTTCGGAACCGCATCGAAAGCCTTGGTGTGCGACTGTACCTCCCAGCGCCCGAAACGGTTGAACGCTGTGTCGACAAATGGGCGACGTACCAGGATCTCTCGGCGGCAGGGGTCGAGGTTCCCGAGACGATGCTGGTGAGTGCCCCCGCGGACCTCGAGGAGGCATTCCGCCGCTTTGACGGCAAGGTCTGGCTGCGGGCAGCGGTGGGGGGTGGCGGGCGCGGCGCCTTGCCTGCGCACAACCTCGAGTTCGCCCGTGGGTGGATCGATCGATTCGACGGCTGGGGCCAGTTCACAGCAGCCGAATGCCTCACCCCAGACAGCGTCACGTGGCTTTCTTTGTGGCACGACGGCGAGCTCGTCGTCGCGCAGACGCGACGGCGTCTGGGGTGGAAGTTCGGCAACCGGGCGTTGTCTGGAGTCACCGGTATCACCTCGGTGGCACGAACCGTCTCGGATCCCGTGGTCGATCGAGTGGCGCGACAGTCCGTCCATGCCGTCGACCCGCGACCGCACGGCCTTTTTGGCGTCGACATGACCTACGACCACACCGGTCTTCCGAAACCGACCGAGATCAACATCGGCCGTTTCTTCACGACCATCTACTTCTTTACCCGAGCCGGTTTAAACATGCCGGAGATCTACTGTGACATCGCCCTTGATGGGCGTTTTCCAGACCTCGAGAGGCGGCTCAATCCGCTTCCGGACGGGCTTGTCTGGATCCGCGGCATGGACCAGGAACCGGTGTTCACGAATCAGGAGGCGCTTGCCGAGGTCGAGCGTGAGGGGCGGTGGCAGCGATGAGCTCAGGTGAAGAAACGCGAGTGGAGAACAGATCCGGGTGGTACCTCGAAGAGCAGCTGGACATCGACAAGCGGCTCTTGAGGTATCGGTTCGAGAGTATTCGACCCCACCTGGTCGGGCCGAGCGGACTCGAACTCGGGCCGGCCGAAGGTCTCATGAGCCCGCTGCTCGCAGGCGAGCTCGAGCATTTGACGGTGGTTGAGGGCTCCGAACGCCTGCTCGATCAGATCCCTGAGTCCCGACGGATTACCAAAATCCACTCTCTGTTCGAGGACTACCACCCCGACCAGCTGTTCGATACCGCGGTGCTGTACTACGTTCTCGAGCACATCGCAGACCCTGTGGGCCTCCTGCGCCGTGTCCGGGAGTGGGTTCGTCCAGAGGGGCGGATCATCGTTGGTGTGCCGAACGCTCTCTCGATCCACCGCCTCGCGGCCGTCAAGATGGGTCTGCTCGCCCAGCCGTGGCAGATGAACGCACGAGACCACGCGCTCGGCCACCGCCGCGTCTACACCTGGGATCGGCTCGCCGCGGACCTTGCGGAGGTCGGCCTGGGAGTCGAAGAGCGTCTCGGCGTCTTCTTGAAACCGCTGGCAAATAGCCAGATCCAGGATCATTGGACACCCGAGATGATCCAGGGCTTTTTCGAGCTCGGCAAGGACTTCCCGGATCATGCCGCGGATCTGGTCGCCATCTGTACCGTTTAACCCAGTCGCTGTGTAAATAGGTAAAAGTTAATGGTCAAAAGGTTTGCTACCCTCAATGTGTGACGACAAAAAAGGTCGCTGCGGTTCAGTCGGCATACATTCCGTGGAAGGGTTTTTTCGACCTGGCCGCTTCGGTCGACGAGTTCATCCTGCTCGACGACGTCCAGTACACTCCTCGCGACTGGCGCAACCGAAACCGGATCAAGACCGATCTCGGAGCACGGTGGTTGACCATTCCGATCAAGACCAAGGGCAGGAGAGCGCAGAAGATCTGCGAGGCCGAGGTCGCCGACTCCCGATGGGCCGCTCGCCACTGGCAGACAATCCAGCTCTTTTATCGCAACGCGCCCTGTTTCAGAAGGTATGTGGATTTGTTTGCCGACCTCTACCTCGGTTGCCGAGAGACCTCCCTGAGTCGTATCAATCGGCGGTTCATCGAAAGCATCAGTGACCTCCTGTCGATTCGCACTGTGCTCAGTTGTTCGACCGACTACGCCGTCGGAAGTGGGAAGACGAGGCGTCTGGTCGAGCTCTGCCGGAAGGCCGGCGCGACGGAGTACGTGACCGGACCGGCTGCCCGGTGCTACCTGGACGAGGCTGCGTTCCGTTCCGCAGGGCTCGCTGTGACTTACTTCGACTATTCCTGCTATCCCGAGTACCACCAGCTCTTCCCGCCATTCGTGCACGAGGTCAGCGTGCTCGACCTGATCTTTAATGAGGGTTCCAAGGCGACGCAGTTTATGAAGGTGGCGGGTCGAGGGTGTCGCCGCGACGGGCATAGATGGTGACGAAGCCGTGCACGGAGGTGTAGACGGGACGCCACTCATTTTCGATGTGTGTGACGATCGTTGGGGCGAAGTCTTCCAGTGTGTGGTGGCTGGCCGGGCAGTGTTGCGGGCGGTTGTGACTGAACTCGCATGAGTTGACCAGGAACAGGCGCACCGCGTCCAGGCTGTCGAGAAAACGCTGCTGTTGATCGGGGTGGCCAACCGTATGTGGGAAGAGGATGTCGAGGCCGGTCGGGTTCTCGCGCTCGCCTAAGAAGTTGAACATAGGCAGGCAAAAACAGGTCGCGATCCCGTCGTCGGGCCGTGAGTGGGTGGTGACGAAGTTGAGGATCCCCCGATACTCATCGGCGGTCCACGGGTCGAGTCTGAGCGTGGCGTGGGGGAGACCGGGAGGCTCATGAGGCCCAAACCGCATCCTGATCGAACCGGTGTAGTAGCTGTTGATTCCTGCGCCGAAGAGATTCTCGGCGATGAAAATGCCAGCGAACAGGGTGGCGAGCAATGCCGAGGACCATGGCCGGGTCTGGTTCGGTTCGCCGGCCTGGAATTGTCGCCGAAGCTGCCCCTCCGCCAGGTAGAGGGAGGTGACACCCGCGATCACGAGCAGCGGTCCATTTTGGAGCAGATGCGATCGGTCGGGTTGGAAGAAAACGCCGACAAAGGCGCATGCCCATACCAGACATAAGAGGAGCACGGGCAATGGTGCGGAGCGGTCGGACCGCCACCGGATGGCGGCGACGGTGACGAGGAGGACTGCCGAACCCATGGACAACCAGATCATGAGCTCGAAGAGGTCGCGCGGGGCATCGGCCAGGCTGGTCATGAGCGACGGGAAACCGGAGATCTTGGGGTGGATGCGCTCGAGACCGCCCGAGGCGTTGAGGTACTCGGAGATGAAGAAGGTGAGTGCTCGGTAGAGTCCCCCTTGGAAGGCGAGAACGGCGCAGGCGGTGGCGATGGGGCCGAGCACGCCGGCGATGAACCGGGGGAGCATGCTCGTGAACGTTCGCTGGCTGGCGCCGCGAGAGGTTGCTGCGGCGACCAGTGAAGACGCCACGAGCACTCCGGAAAATAGGCCGATATCGAGACGGAAGACCGTGCCGATGCCGACGACCAGGCCACCGGCGAAGGGCAGCCATCGGCCCGGTTTGCGCACGGTGCGCTGAGCGACGAGGTACGCGGTCAACATGAGCAGCGAGAACCAGCTCTTGTGCCACGGGCCTGGTATGAGCAACGTGGGCAGGGTAGCCAGGAGGGCGAGGGAGATGGGCAGAAACAGACGCGCGGCGCGGTAGGCGAGCAGACAGATAATGACGCGGAGAATGAGCAGAACGGCTCGTTCAACGACGACATCGGTGCCGAAGAGATGGAAGAAAGGAGCGAGCACCCAGTAGCGCCCCGGCTCATAGGCATGGAAGTCGGCGCCTGGAACCTGCCCCTCGAGCACGCGGTGGGTTCCGTAACACAGGTATCCCTCGTCCGAGGGGTTGATCCCGAAGTTGAAGTAGGAGAGGTAGTAGGCGAGACCGAGAGCCGCGATCGCGATGGCGATCCAAGTGTCGCGACGGTAGCCCGTATTCATGAGGCCGCCACCCGTTTCGGGAGTCTGCGCAGCGCCCTCAGCAGGAGGCGCGGCCACAGGTCCAGTCCTACCCGCAGGAGGAGGCCGGGGTTGTAGCGGGATGGGCGCCCATCCCAGGCGAGGGGCGTGCCGATGACCTCCTCGGTCCGCCGGCTGAGCACGACCAGACCTTCGTGGATCGACCGGTGCCACGGTTTCAAAGCGGCGGCCGGGAAGGCTCGAATTCGAAAAAGTTTGATCGGGCTCGTTGGATCTTGAATATCGGGAATGCCCGCCCACCCGAAGATGAGCCGTACGAGAGGTTGCAAGAACGGCCGCGTACCGACGGTGTCGGCTTCCGAGCAGGGTCTTGCCACGGAGACCAGGTCGACCTCGTGGCCGAGGCGGGAGACCGCGGCGTCTATCGCCATCGGCCAGTCAACAAGATCGTCTTCGAGAAGGAGGGCCCAATCTGTCTTGACGAGGCCGAGACCGCGCCAACTGGCTCTCGACTGTCCCAGGTTCGACGGGTTGACCTGGAAAGAGATCTCAACGCCACCGATGCAGGCACTGCCCGCTCGGAAAGCGCATAACGGAGACCCGTCGTCGACGATCACGATATTGAGGAGCTGAACCCTCGGGTGTCGCCACCGCACGGTCTCGCCGATCCCGAGCCACAGGCTCCGCCCCGCACGGTAGGTCGGGACAACGACGGTCAAGGATTGGGAAGTCTGCACTACAGGCAAGGATACCCTCACCTAGGAGGGTGTATTGCATAGAATTGGCGGCGCCTTTCGGGTGTCGTTTGGCCCATTCCTCGGCGTATTCTTGACCCATACCACCAGTATGACCCTGCGAATCCGCCAAGAAATGGTCTCAAACGACCCACCGAAATCCATCCATCCTCTATGCAATACACCCTCCCAGGTGGGAGGTGCTGGATCGGCCGCAGGGTACAATCACATCACAGTGGCAGACCACTGGAGGATGAGATACCGGCCATGAATTGTGTGCTCTTTGTCGCGGATGCCCGCGCGCTCGACCCGGTCGAAGTGGCCAAGGCTGTGGCGACCGCAGGCGTCGAGTCCGGGCCCAGGTTCTTCGATCGTCATTACGAGTGCTCCGGGAGAGCATCTGCCGTTGCGGCTACGCTGATGACCGGTGGTTTGACAGGGGGATGATCATCTTTGTAGTCGGCAACCGCAGGTAGTCCATAGGTCTGCGGCCGATCCGACAGGTTCAGGTACATAATGAGCGCAACAATGATGCATGCCACGCCCGGCGCCCAGAAGCCCCAGCGCCACCCAAATGCGTTTACGACCAGGGCTGTACCGACAAATGTGAGGCCTTCACCGATATTGTGAGCGCCCGCCCAAATTCCGTAACGCGATCCTCGTTCTTTCGTGCTAAACCACTGACACAATGAAACGACACTCGGCGCGG
>RCNG010002495.1_pt1 | contig 10723 bp, 12 predicted proteins | sample 2041371 | NCBI WGS metagenome assembly RCNG01 (sample SAMN09708227, study PRJNA481090) | Marine sediment metagenome, whole genome shotgun sequencing project. | biome: marine sediment; feature: ocean; material: sediment; isolation source: Sewage treatment plant 1 marine sediment (STP1) ... | reverse complement strand
CGAACCCTTCCCCCCTGGTCTCTTCGCGATAGGTGGGGGTGATGCCCGTGGGCATCACCAGGGAGCCGGAAGTTTTTCCACCTTGCCCATTCAGTGTGGTCCTTCAGGCTCCGACCTACAATCCCCCGCACGGGGGGATTTTTCATTTAAATAGGAACTGTTCCTGATTATGCTTCTCGTGTCAGTCGCCGAGGCACCGCGGTTCGAGCCACGAGTGGGGTCAATCCGCCCCGCAGCCGAAGGCGATTCGTCGACCGCCGATCGACCACGGCTTGGTGAGCAGCTTTTTCAGCGCTTCTGGGTAGGCGCGATGTTCTTCGACGAGAATCCTCCCCGCCAGTTCTTCGGCGTCAGCGCATCCCTCTACCGCCACCGTGCGCTGGACCACGATTGGGCCGTGATCGAGCTCGAGATCCACGAGATGCACCGTGCAGCCGGAAACGGCCACGCCGTACTCGAAAGCGTCTCTCTGGCCATGCAGGCCGGGGAACGAAGGCAGCAACGATGGGTGGATGTTGAGGATCCGATTCGGATAGGCGTCGATGAGCACCGAAGACAGCAGGCGCATATAGCCGGCGAGGCAGACCCAGTCGGCCCCGGCCTCGGCAAGCCGCCCCACGATGGCGCCATCGTGCGCCTTGCGGTTTTCAAAGTCCTTGTGGGGGAAAACGGCGGTGTCGATCCCGTGCCCTCGCGCCCATTCCAGACCCGCGGCGTCGGCGCGGTTGGAGATCACCACCGAGACTTCGGCTGGGATCTCGGCGGTCGCGCAGGCGCGAGCAATGCTCTGCATGTTGGAGCCTCTTCCGGAGATGAGGATGCCGATTTTGGTCAGTGCCATGGCGAGATCATAGCGGAGACGGAGGGGCTTGAGGGCCTGGGGTCTTAAGGCTTTGGGGTCTCGGGATCGTGTATTGAAATCCGAGACGAATCCATGCGGGCGGGACGCCCGCACCACACCGGCGCTCAGTTCTCCATGAATTTGCGGACACCAGGTGGTTCGCCCATCTCGCCCCGGCGGGCCGCGATGGATAGGTGGAACCCCGAGGGTGTCGTCAACTCGGCGGAGTGGGGTTTGGGCTCAGAACTCTCGCCTTCACGATCACATGCCCTCACGGAACGGTCGATGACCACGCCGTGGTGTTTCCCGACTCGAAACCATCGCGGAAGAGCAGGCAGGCGTCGCCGTCACCGTTGATGGCCACCACACCGTTCGCGCTGAGCTGTGCACCGCCTCGGGCCAACAACCCATCGGCGAAACAGCCGGCCACCGACGCGGCGCTCGCGTCTATGGTCAGATCATGGACAACAACCAGGATGGCCGCCCCCTCGACCACCATCCGACCCTCGATGATCGTGGTTGCGCTCGAGGCGCCACCCACGTCGAGATCGCGGCCGATGACCACCTCCTCGACAAAGGTTCCGGCGGCGACCACGACTTCGGTGCAGGCGAGGTCGCCCACCGCCTCCTGGATGGTCGGGTGAGACACTGACGGCACCGAGCACACGGCAGCGAAGCAGGGCAGCGCGAAGGCGGCCAGAAACGTCACCCCGGCACAGTGGATCGCGGTTCGGATCGAGGACATGGCCGCCACCTCCTCAGAGCCCGATGGGCAGGTGGACGACCTTGAGGTCCGCGGTTATAGCATCGAGGTAGCTGATGAGTCCGAGTCCGTCGACTCCGATCGCGATTGAGTTATAGCCACCCACGTTCCCTTTCTCCACGGTGCTCAGAGTTGCGGAGGTGCATCTGGTGTTGTTGCAGTGGGCTAGCTTGAGGCCCTCAATTCCATGGGAATAGCTGATAAGTCCGAGTCCGTCGGGGCCGATTGTCACCGAGCGTCCAACGTCAGCCGTCCCGGACCTGTCCAAGCTGCTGAGAATCGCGGTGCTACAGAGTAGGTCCTCGCAGTGCGCAACCTTGAGCGTCCAGGGGGACGTGCGGTCCATGTAGTTTATCAGGCCGAGTCCATCGGCACCGATGGCCACCGACGAACCCCGACCAAGGAGTCCGACGGTGTCCAAGGTGCTGACAGTAGCGGACGTGCACGCCACATCATCGCAGTGCGCGACCTTGAGATCATCGCCGATTCCATCGCGGTAACTGATCAGACCGAGTCCGTCGGAACCGATCGCCACCGAGCTTTCACTACCAACACTCCCCGTGCTGTCCACAGTGGATACCGTGGCGGACGTGCACGCCACATCATCGCAGTGCGCGACCTTGAGATCACTTGAATCCCCGTCGTAGTAACTAATCAGGCCCACTCCGTCAGAACCGATCGCCAGTGATGTGTACTGTCCGACATTGCCGGCGGAGTCGAGGGTGGCGGGTGTTGCCGAGCTACAGAGAACATCGTCACAGTGGGCGATCTTGAGGTCGCCATTCGATTCATCGTAGTAGCTGATTAACCCGAGTCCATCGGTACCGATCGCCACCGAGTTGGACCTTCCGACATTTCCGACGGAGTCGAGAGTCGCGAGTGTTGCCGATGTGCACAAAACATCTTCACAGTGGGCGATCTTGAGGTCGTCATTCGATGCATCGCCGTAGCTGATCAGCCCGAGTCCATCGGAGCCGATCGCCATCGAGGTGTAGTAGCCGACCAAACCGGTGCTATCCAGTCTGGAGATGCGCGTGGAAAATGCTGTAGGGTCGAGCAGAATCCGATCGCCGTCAATCAGTATTCCGGGGCCAGGAGTGAAGCTGCCGACCTGATCCTCGGCACAGCTCCAATTGGATCCATCCCACTTGGCGATGCGGTCGGGTGAACCGCAGCTCAGCGCCGCCAGGGTGTCCCGGTCTTCTTCGCAGATCCAGACGTTCCCATCCCACCTCGCAATTTCGCCGGAGTTACAGTTCATACCGAGATCGACCATGGTGTCGGTGTTGGTGTCCACATCGGGTTCGCAGGCCCAGCTGTTGCCACTCCACTTGGCTACCTCGGCAACGGAACAACCGAGGCCGTCCAGGGTGTCACGATCCGTCATGGTGGTCACGACGTCGACGCCGTCGACCTCGAGACTGATTCCACCGCCCAACGAGTTGTTAAAGGTAAAGGTCTGTGGGGTCGCTGACGGGCGATCGACTCCGGACTCGCTGAACTCGGCGTCGGCGAGACCGTCAGCCGAACCGTCGAGTACCAGGTCGGGGCCACCGCCGGTGTTGGCGGCACCGAGACCGGCGCCATCGGGCGAGGCGCTGGTGCCGATGACACCATAGGTCTCGCCTGAGAGATCCGGTTGTTCACCGCGGACGGCAGCTGTCCCGGTCAGGACAGAACGTGTAGCAATCTTGGTCGGGGCAGTGGATGCTCGACCGGATCCGTTCTGGCCTCGCGACGACTGCGACAGGGGCTGGGCCTGGAACTCCGGTTCTCCGCCACCATGCTCTCGATAGCGCTCGAGCACGCCCAGCGCGTGCTCGACCTCCTGCATCGACGGCGCTGCGGCGATGGAGAACAGCAGCGGCTCGGACCAGTCGCTCGCCGCGTCGGTGTCAGGATCGAAGATCGCACGGACAAACCAGACATGGTGACCGCCCGGGACAAGGCATTGATCGAGGGACGGAGTCCAGCTCGAGGCGCCACCGGGGATCACCGTATACACAAGCTCTGATGCACGATCGAGATCGAAGATCACGGCCCCCTGATCATCGGGTCGGTCCCAGAGCCCATAGACCACGAGTTCATAGCTCACAGCAGCTTCGACCTCCACCCAGCTGAAGGCCGGGCATCGCCCTTCGACCACCGAAAGCCGATCTGCGGCCCCGGGCGACACACCCTCGGGTCGATCCTGGGCCAATACCGACGAACCAAGCATGAGGGCTCCCGCGAGCGCCATCACGGCGATGATCGAAATCCTTCGCGTCATGAGGTTGCCTCCCCGGAGCCGGAACCAGCTCCGATCTGTCGATCGATCGAGACTCTTCATCAAAGATGGGTCCCGGCGAAGACAATGGCCATGTACGAAGGCGACGAATCCCTGGACAAACGCGACACCGGCGTCGGAGCGCGAATGCGGGTCGGATTCGAGGCAGGAGCACCGGCAAATGGCGGCTGTGTCATCGCCGGAGAGAAGGGAATCGTTTTCGGTACGGGCTCGGTTCTTTGGGCACGTTCTGGTGATGACGCAGCAAATCGTTGGAATCACTACAGATTCGCAGGCGAGACGACCGGTTCGCCGCAACAACGAGGGGACCCGAGTCTCGATCATCGACCCACTCGCAATGACCTGTGGATTCCTCCCACGCCCCAGCGGTTGAGCTGCCGCACCGACACGCGGATTTTCCTCTCCGCTACGTGGCATCGGATGCGATGCCCCCTCGTGCTCCCCATGTAGAGCAGCGGACTGAAAACCGCGCACGCGATTCACATCACTCAGGGGAACCAATTAATACGGGGTGGCTCTTGTCAGAGCCACCCCGTATTAATTGGTGCCCAGGGGCGGAGTTGAACCACCGACACGCGGATTTTCAGTCCGCTGCTCTACCAACTGAGCTACCTGGGCACAGCAGGTCGGCGTTTTATATCCCACGCTTCGATGGGTGTCAACAATCGATTGGGCGCGGATCACGAGCGGTGGGCATGGGGATTGCGTACAATGCCCGTCAATGGAGCTATTGAGATTCTTCCTCGCAACCGGCTGGGTGGCGAAAGTCGTCCTCATCATTCTCGTTCTCTTTTCCCTTGCTTCGTGGTCGGTGATCTTCGGCAAGTGGAGGGAGCTGACATCCGCGGCCAAGGCGACGGAGCGGTTTCTCAAGGTCTTCCGCAAGGCCTCGCGCCTCAACGAGGTCTCGAGCGAGGTTCAGAAGTACCGCGCGTCCCCGTTGGCACCGATGTTCCAAGCCGGCCATTCGGAACTCGAGGCACAGCTCCGGACGCGCCAGGGACCGGGCGGGACCGATACCGGCCTCAAGATCAAGAGCCTCGACGTGATCTCCCGTGCACTGGAACGGGTTCGTGGTTCCGAACTCGAGCGCCTTCAACGATCCCTGCCAATGCTTGCCACAACGGCCAGCGCGACACCCTTCATCGGCCTTTTCGGCACGGTCTGGGGCATCATGAACACCTTCAGAGCCATCGGCGCCACGGGCTCGACATCGATCCTCACCGTCGCGCCCGGCATCGCCGAGGCGCTTATCAACACCGCCGCAGGCCTGCTCGCCGCCATCCCCGCGGTGATCGCCTACAACCACCTGTTGGCGAGAGTCAAATCCCTCAACCGCCGGATGGAGGACTTCGAACTCGAGTTCCTCAATCTCGTTGAACGAAACTTCAACTGAGGCCGAGATGGCAGGCAAAATCAGCGACAACCTCGACGAACTCGCCGAGATCAACGTCACGCCCCTCGTAGATGTGATGCTGGTGCTGCTGATCATTTTCATCATCACCGCCCCGATGCTCGTCCAGGGCCTCAACGTGAACCTGCCGAAGCAGGACGCCCCGTCCATCGCCGCCGAGAGCGACAAACCGCTGGTGCTGACTCTCAGCACGGACCGCATCATCTATCTCGATGACGAGCCGATCCATCTCGAGCTGCTCGGAGACCGCCTCGGGGCCGCCCTTGCCGGACAGCCCCGACCGGTCTATGTCAAAGCCGATGAAGACCTGCCCTACGGCTTCGTGATCAAGGTCCTCGCAATCCTCGACAAAGTGGGAGTCGAACAGGTGGGCATGGTGACCCTGCCCGAGGATCGCTGAGTGGATCCTGTCTCCCGCATCCTTTCGGAGCGCGAGCGGTCACGGCCGCGGCTCTTTCCTTATACGATGATCGCCCTGGTACTCCACGGTGGTCTCGCCGGGACGATCTTTCTCATGAGCCGCAACGCGTCCGCCCGTCACGCCCAGCTCCCGGCTGTTTCGGTGCGACTCATCCAACCCGAGCCTCCCAAACCTCGGCGCCGCCGCGCCGAGCCGGCCGCACAACCCACGCGTGCACCAAAGAAAGAAACTCCGGTGCCGGTGCCGACCGAGCCGGAACCGGTGGCGACAGCGGCGCCCGAGATCGAAGCGCCGACCCAGCGGGCGAGCGAGGATGCCTTGGCGGCGCCCGAACAGAAAGCGACGCCGCTTCCGACTCAGCCCCCCGCGCCCGCGTCCGGTGGTAGCGGTCTGTCGATCGGCGGCGACAATGATCGGCAGATGCCCGGCATCCCATCGGATTTCCGTTTCGCCTACTACGTTCAGCGCATGTTGGCGCTCATCGAGTCACGCTGGTACAAACCCGCGGCTCCATCAGAAACCCGCGCCCTCGTCCGCTTCACGATCAACCGCGACGGCAGGGTCTCTCGGATCGAGCTCGAGTCGAGTTCCGGAAACTCCTCCTTCGATCGCGCAGCGCTCCGCGCCCTCTATGCCGCCAATCCGCTGCCGCCCCTGCCACCCGCCTACAGAAAACCCAGCCTGACGGTCCATCTGACCTTTTCGGAGTGAGTCATGCGAACCACGTTATTGAGCCTTGTCGCGATCTTCCTGGCGTCCATAGCTGCCGCTCAGGACGACATCTATCTCGAGATCACCCAACCGGGGCTTCGCAAGGTGACCGTCGCTGCGCCGCCGCTGATGGTCATGCCCGGCACCCCAGTCGATGTTGCCAAGGGATTTCAGGAAACTCTCGATGTCGATCTCCGAGCGGCGGCGCCCATCGCGATCGTCGAACGACGGCTCTACGCCCTGGTCGAGGATGACCCGCGCCCCGAGGTGCTCAATGAACGGTGGCGGTCCATCGGCGCTCAGTTCCTGCTCAGCGGGACGGTGGTCCGCGCCGGCGGTCAGATCGTGGTCGAAACCCGACTCATCGATCTCGTCTCGGGGGAGTTCGCCTTCGCCAAACGCTACCGCGCCGGCATCTCGGCATCCGAGGTGGTGGCCCACACCCTGGCCAACGATCTCGTCCAGGTCTTCACCGGTCGCCAAGGCCCGTTCCTGTCGCGGATCGCGTACATCTCCGATCGTACCGGCGAGTCTGAGATCTGGGTGATGGACTGGAATGGGAAGAACAAAAAGCAGCTCACCAAACACAACTCCTTGGCGCTGGCGCCATCGTGGTCTCCCGATGGCAAGCACCTCGTCTTCACCTCGTATCTCCGGGGCACTCCGGCGATCTATCAGCTGACACCGCAGGAGGGCTATCTCAAGCTGCTGTGGGACAAGGGCGGAGTCAACTCGTCGGCCTCGGTCTCTCCCAACGGCAAAACCGTCGCTTTCGCCTCGAGCCTGGACGGCAATGTCGATATCTACACGATTCCCATCGGAGGCGGGGAGGCGCGACGATTGACGACCGCACGCGGTATCGATACCCAGCCTTCGTGGGCGCCCAATGGCCGCCAGATCGCGTTCACCTCGACCCGTTCGGGCGCGCCGCAGATCTATATGATGGACGCCGACGGCAGCAATGTCCGTCGGTTGAGCTTCAATGGTTTCTTCCACGATGAATCGACTTGGGCGTATGACGGCACCCGGATCGCATGCACGACGCGTGACGACGGCAACTTCCAGATCGCGACCATCGACGCCGTTACCAACGATCGAAAGGTGATCCAGGCGCCGGGCAACAACGAGTCGCCCTGCTTCTCGCCCGAAGGATCCATGATAGCCTTTGAGTCGGACCGATCCGGCAAGCCCCAGATTTACATTACCGATGCCAACGGGGTCCCCCGCCAACTCACAACGGAAGGCTCGAACCACTCGCCGACGTGGATCGGGGCAGCCCGCTAAACGGTTTCTTTCTCACATTTTCGACACCGGTTTGTTCGATGAACCAGGGTCGAGTGTCGAATCGAAGGGACCGAACTCGAACGAGGAACAATGAAATGAGTGACCGAAAGTACAGCCATCGCGGCTATCAGGACAATGACCGTGATCGCGAACCCAAACCCCCCAGGCCCAAGCCGAGTGGGCCCCGGAACTACGATGACGGGCCGCGCGGGCGGGGCCTCGGAGCGCCGACCTCGGTCGCCTTCAGGTGTGCGCGTTGCGGCCGCGATCTGATCAACATCTCGGTCGAGATGGACACCACCTGCCCCGGTTGTGATTCACCGCTGCACGCCTGCTCCAACTGCACCTTCTTCGACACCGGGGCTCCGTTCGAGTGCCGCAAGGAGCTAAAGGGACGGGTCGAGAGCAAGACCAAGGCCAACGAATGCGAGCACTTTCAGCCCAAAGCGGTCCGGAATCTCGGACTCAAGCCGGCGGAGAGCGAACCGACGGACGGTCCGAGCGGGACCAACCCGAATGACCCGCGCGCTGCCTTCGACGCGTTGTTCAAGAAGTAGCCGCGTCCGTCGCAACCACAAAGGCTCGAAGACACAAAGGACAGCACAAAGACCACAGGGTGGCCCGGCCGCTGGCCGGGCCACCCTGTGTATTCTTGGTGTCATCTTCGTGTCTTGGTGTCTTGGTGGTTGTGACGAAATCCGAGACCCTCCCCGGTCGCGTGACTAGTCCTTTGAACTCGCGGTGATGGTTTCGAGGCCGTGGGCGTTGGGGCCGGTCTCTTCCCGGCGAAGCATGACGGCAAAGAAGAGTGCAAGGAATCCGAGGATACTGAAAGCCCACATACCCGGATTGTGGCCAGCGGCGTTCTCGGCGCTTGCCTGATAGTGATCATTCAGAAAGCCGATGACCATCGGCATCCCCATCACCCCGATCTGCTGAACCAGGGTCATGACCGCATAGGCAGTCCCGAGCCGTTTCTCGTCAACGATGTAGGCAACCGACGGCCACATCACCGCGGGGATCAACGAGAATGCAATTCCCATCATCGCAACCGGAACCACAAGCGGTGCAACCTGGTAGGCCATCATCAAAAAGACCGGCATCATCAGGAATGAACCGAAGACCATGAAAAGCGCCCGCTTGCCCACTTTATCCACCAAGAGCCCGAAGAGCGGGGTGGCGATCATGGCGGCCAGAGGCAGCACGCTGTTGTACTGACCTGCAACCTCGCGGGTGAGCTCCCACGCCTCCATGAAGAACTTGATGGAGAAACCCCGGAACGGGAAGATGGCGGAGTAGAAGGTCACACAGAAACCAGTAGGACTTGGTGAATCGGAAGAGGTCTGAGAGCACCAGTTTGTCGGTCTCGCCCGCCTCGCTGAGGCCGTAACGGCGATTCGCACGCGCCTCGAGGACTCCATAAGCAATGGCGGATAGTACACAGAGAGTTCCGATCACAGCCGCGATGATCAGCGGACCTCGCCATCCAGAAAACGCGGACGGTACCCATGTGGGCATCCAGTCGGCGGAAAAGGACCCCAGGCGAGCGATGGTGAGATTGATGCCGAAGGCAAAACCGAGTTCCCGGCCTTTGAACCATTTTGCGAGGGCGCAGGTGATGGCAACGATCAGGGGTTCGGAACCGAGGCCAAGGAGAAACCGAGCCGCCACCATCACCCAGAAGTTCGAGCTCAAGACCATCAGGATCGCGGCAAAGCTGCAGATCGATCCGAAGATGATCGTTGATTTGACCGTTCCGTATCTATCGATGATCACGCCGCCGAGTAGCAGGACGATGACCGCCGCCAAGCTGTAGACCGAGAAGAGCATGCCGTAGTTGGCATCTGTGAAACCCAACTCCGACTTGAGGATGTCGGCGATCGGCGCGATGGAATCGTAAACATAGTAGTTGCCGAACATCGCCACGCTGATGACGACGAGAACCAGCCAGCGGTAGGCCGGGGACGGCTGGGGGGTCAAGGCACCCGTTGCGGAGGGGTCGGTCATGCGGAGCTCCTTTGTGGACGGTGCATTGTAACCCCGCTCACGGAATTTCCTCCTGCTCAGCCTGTTATAATCGAAGTCCGCTTGATGCCAAAGCGCATGGATCGAGCGGATATCCCCAGATGATCACTCGAAGAAGATTCATCCGTAATGTGTCGCTCGGAGCGGCAGGATCCACTGGATTCGCGGGCTACGGCTTGGCCGGCGCTCTCGATCTTCCCGGTCTCCAGCACACCACTCTGGCCCTGCCTCAGCTGCCGGCCGAGTGGGATGGCCTGACCATTGCTCAGATCTCGGATGTTCACGCCGGGCCCTACATGCCGGCCAGGCGGATGGCCCGGGTCGCCGAGATGGTCGACAACCTCGACCCCGATCTGGTTGTCTTCACCGGTGATCAGATGGATCGGCGCCCATCCGATGCGGATCGCTTTATCCGCGGTTTCGCAGGAATTTCAGCACCCCTCGGTGTCTATGGAATTCTCGGCAACCACGACCACTATTTCGATCCGAGACTGTCGGAACAGGCGTTGATCGAGGCCGGAATCACGCCGCTGGTCAACGCCAGCCGGGTGCTCCGCCGCGGCGCCGCCGAGTTGGCGTTGATCGGACTCGAAGATCTCAGCGCAGGCTCGGGCCGGGCGCCGGACTTTTCGCTGCTCGGCCGCTTCCCGGATGCGTTTCGACTCGTCCTCAGCCATCAGCCCCGCACCTGGCACGACGCGGTCGCGGGCGGCGCTCATCTCATGCTCGCCGGACACACCCACGGTGGCCAGATCGCCCTCACCAGCCGCAACCTCAACGTCGCCCGTTTCCAGGGTCGTTATATTGCCGGACCTTACCGCCGAGACGACGCGACGCTCTATGTCTCACGCGGAATCGGCGTCGGCGCGGTCCCCCTACGGTTCGGATCTCCCCCCGAGGTCGACATTCTGGTTCTGAGGCGCAAAGCTGCCGAAAGCACCCTCGCCGCCTGAGCTGACCGCCCTGACACGCGATGG
>RCNG010001800.1_pt1 | contig 10724 bp, 11 predicted proteins | sample 2041371 | NCBI WGS metagenome assembly RCNG01 (sample SAMN09708227, study PRJNA481090) | Marine sediment metagenome, whole genome shotgun sequencing project. | biome: marine sediment; feature: ocean; material: sediment; isolation source: Sewage treatment plant 1 marine sediment (STP1) ... | reverse complement strand
AGGGCAATCACCGCAGCGATCCCCACCGCCACGCCGGCCACCGACAAGGCGGTGCGGAGGCGGTGACCGCGCAAGGCCCCGATCGCGAACGCGATCAACTCACCGATCGCCACCACACCCCCGCAACCACCCCATCAATTAGGAATGAGGAATTAGGAATGAGGAATTCCGGACCGTCCTCCCCGCGGATTGGTCGTGGGCGTGAGGATGGCATTCCTAATTCCTAATTCCTAATTCAAGAATCATCTTCGCTCCACAATCGCGCCGTCGTCCATGCGCACGGCGGAACGAGCGCGTGCGCCGACCTCGGGGTCGTGGGTGACCAGGACCACAGTCTGGCCATCGGCGTTCATGGCGCCGAGCAGCTCCATCACCTCAGCCGCCGCCGCCCGGTCGAGGTTGCCGGTTGGCTCGTCGGCGAGCAGGAGTCCAGGCTTCATCACCACTGCTCGCGCGATGGCGACCCGCTGGCGCTGACCTCCGGAAAGTTGGTCCGGACGATGGTGGATCCGGTCGGTGAGCCCGACCGCCTCGAGAGCGTCCAGCGCTCGCCGGTGGCGCTCCGCACGAGGCACCCCGGCGAAGAGCATCGGCAGCTCGACATTGCCCTGGGCGGTGAGCCGGGGCAGAAGGTGGAAGAACTGGAAGATGAATCCGATCTCAGTCTGCCGCAATTTGGTCCGATCGGCATCCGAGATCTCCCCAACGTCACGACCGTTGAAGGTGTAGCTGCCGGAGGTGGGCCGATCGAGACAGCCGAGAATGTTGAGGAGGGTCGACTTGCCGGAACCCGAAGGACCCATCACCGCGAGGTAGTCGCCCTTGGAGATCTCGAGGGTGACATCGCGTAGCGCATGCACATCCGAATCGCCGACGTGGTAGGTGCGCCACAGGTCGGCCAGGACGATCATCTCCACCCACCCCGGTTCTTAATGAGGAATGAGGAATGAGGAATGAGGAATTCCGGACCGGCCTCCCGGCAGATTGGTCGTGGGTGCCTGCGATGCATTCCTAATTCCTAATTCCTAATTCCTAATTCGTGCGTCACGGTGCCTTCTCCTCGGCCCTCGCTCCCGCCTTGATGTCCGGCGAGTTGCGGGCTACCACCACCTTCTCGCCCGGTTCGAGCCCACCCAGAACCTCGGCAAAGCGCCAGTTGCGGAGACCCACGTCGATCGTCCGTTTCTCGAGTAGCCCATCCTTCAGAATCAGGACCTCGCCCCCTTCGGCAACCGCAGATGCCGGGATGCGCAGGGTGTCGTCCCGACGATCGAGGATCAACTCGACGTCGGCCGAGGTACCCGGCAGCACCCCCACCATCGACTGCGGATCATCGAGCTCTACCTCGACCTCGACGGTGCGGTTCTGCTCGAGAACGTCAAGCACGTACGGTGCCACGCGGGTCACCACTCCCGGAAAGCTCTGATCGGGACGGGAGTCCACGGTCACGCGCACCGCCTGACCTACGAGAATTCTCTCCGCGTCGACCTCGTCGATGGGGGCGCTGACGTAGATCGAGGCCGGATCGAGAAGGTCGATCACCGGCGGAATCGGCAGCCCGGGAGGCGACGGCGTGATGAACTCCCCGACCTCGGTGCTCACCTCCGCCACCGTGCCGGCAAACGGCGCTCGCAGCTCGGTGAACGCAAGCTGAACCTCGGCCGCGATGACCCTCGACTCCGCCTGGCCGATTGCTGCGCGGGCCGCCGCGCAACCGGCCCGTGTCCGATCACGGTCGGTTTGCAGGAGGTCGAGGTTTTGGTCGCTGGCAATACCGCGAGCGTGCAGCGCCTCGACCCGCGAGAGCTCCTTCTCCGCGAGTTCGGCCGCCAGACAGGCTTCATCCGCCTGTGCCCTCGCCGCCTCGACCGTGGTCCTCGCCGACGCGAGCTCGGCGCTCTGAGCGCGGTCGTCGAGCTCGACAACCACGTCGCCGGCTTCCACGCTTTCTCCCTCACGGTGGGGAATGGCCACCACCAAACCACCAACCTGAGGCGACAGCTCGGCCCGGAGACGCACCTTGACAGTGCCTGCGCGGGTGTTGGTGACGGTTTGCTCGACCACTCCCCGTTCGACCGCGGCGGTCCGCACCTCGACGACGTCGGGAGCAAAGATCGTGTACCGGAGGAGCACAACCAGGGCGATGACGGCGACCACGGCGAAAATCCACTTGGCTCTTCTCATGATGTTGAATTCTACTCCTACAAACTGATCCTGGTTGCATGTCGTGGAAAGGATTTTGATACGGCGGTGAAACAAGCTACAGTTTCCCGTCCCGGTTCGATCTGGAGGAAATGCCGATGAGCGAGGAAAAAAACGAAATCCAGGCTGGCGGCGTGGCAATGGAAAAACCAACCTGGCGTTTTCCGCGCACGTTCTGGACCGGCAACGCCGCCGAGCTGTGCGAGCGCGCAGCCTACTACGGCACATTCATCGCCCTCCGCACCTACCTCATCCGGGTGGTCGGCCTCGACGATGTCCAGGCAGGCGTGGTTGCCGGTCTCTTCGGCGGTTGGATCTACCTGGTGCCATTCTTCAGCGGCGCCGCCGCCGATCGCATCGGCTTCCGCAAGGCGCTGATTCTCGCTTTCGCCCTGCTCACGGTGGGTTACGGAACGCTTGGCGTATTCTCCACTCTGACCCCGGTGCTCGCCGGCCTGGGGTTGATCGTCCTCGGTGGCGCCTTCGTCAAACCGGTGATCACCGGCACGGTGGCCAAGTCCTCCGATGCTACCAACCGCGCTCGCGCCTTCTCGGTCTTTTACATGGTGGTCAACATCGGCTCCTTCACCGGCAAGACCATCGTCGCCCCGATGCGCATCCAGATGGGTGTCGAAACCGTTCCCTTCTTCTCCGCCGGCGCCAGTCTCTTCGCCCTGATCCTCGTCATACTGATCTTCCGGCCGCCAGACGACGGCGAGGCTCAACCCAAGAACCTCAAGGAAACGCTGCAGGGCATGTGGTTGGCCATGTCGAATGTCCGCTTCCTCGCCCTGATCATGATCACCGCCGGCTTCTGGGCGATCCAGGGCCAGCTCTACGCATCGATGCCCGACTACGTGCTGCGAATGGCCGGCGAAACCTACAAGCCCGAGTGGTACGCCAACGTCAACCCACTCGTGGTCGTGCTCTTCGTCGTCGCCATCACTCAACTCGTGCGGACCTGGAAGCCGCAGAATTCAATCCTCGTCGCGATGGCCTTGATCCCGCTGTCGTCGCTTGCGATGGCGTCATCATCGTGGTTTCACGGCTATGTCCACATCTTCGGTTTCGAGGTCCATCCCATCACCCTGATGATGGTGATCGGCATCTCCATCCAGGGATTGGCCGAGTGCTTCCTGTCGCCCAAGTACCTCGAGTTCGCCTCCAAGCAGGCGCCGCGCGGCAAGGAGGGGGTCTTCCTCGGCTTTGCCCACATCAACACCTTCTTCGCGTGGATCTTCGGCTTCATCTTCTCGGGCTTCCTGCTCCGGGCATACTGCCCCGAACCAACGACGCTTCCCCTGGCAATCCAGGAGCAGCACACGCTGGCGCTGGCGGGACAGGGGCCGATGCCCGCAGTCTACGCTCACGCTAACTATCTCTGGTACGCCTACACCGGTATCGGCGTGGCCTCCTTGCTCGCCCTCCTCGTCTATATCTGGGTCACCAACCGGATCGACGCAAAAACCGAAGTGACGGAGTAAACAATGGACAGCCCATCCCCCCCCGAGACCCTCCTCTCAGAGTATGAGCTGAGCTCCGCCCTGACCCTGTCGAACCGCATCGCCATGGCCCCGATGACCCGCAGCATGGCGGGTGAGGGTCTGGTCCCCACCCCGGCCATGGCCGAGTACTATGCGAGACGCGCCGCTGCCGGTCTGCTCATCACCGAGGGCGCGATCGTCCGCGCCGACGGTCAGGGCTACCCCGACGTACCCGGCATTTTCACTGACGCCCAGGTGGACGGGTGGGGGTTGGTCACGCGCAGGGTCCACGAGGAGGGAGGCCGGATCTTCCTCCAGCTGTGGCACGTGGGACGAGTCTCCCACCCGTTCTATCTCGACGGTGAGCTTCCCATCGCTCCGTCCGCGATTCCTCTCGAGGGCCGGGTCCCGCGCAGTGGAGGGCTCGAGTACGGCACCCCACGCGCGATATCGGTCGATGAAATTCGCGAGCTCGTGGGCGCCTTCGCACGCGGTGTGGCCAACGCCGTTGCCGCGGGTTTCGACGGCGTCGAGATCCACGGCGCCAATGGCTACCTCATCGACCAGTTCCTCCACCATCACACCAACCACCGCGACGATGCGTACGGGGGCTCACCCGCCGCCATGTCGCGCTTTGCCCTCGAGGTTGTCGACGCCGTGGTGGCGAGGACCGACGCCGGCCGGGTCGGCATCCGCCTCTCCCCCGGCGCCTACGTCAACATGGAGTCGCATCCGGACGACGCGGAGGTCTTCCGCCATCTGCTCGGCGAGCTCGAAGAACGCGGCCTCGCCTACGTTCACGTGGGCATTTTCGAACGCACGACGGTCTTCGAAGATCTCCAGGGAACGGCGGAGGCATTCCTCCGGGAGAACTACTCCGGCGCCCTGATCGGCTGCGGCGGCTTCACACCCGAAAGCGCCGCGGCCGCCATCGCGGACGGTGCGATCGACCTGGCGGCCTTTGGCCGCGGATTCATCGCTAACCCGGACCTCGTCGCCCGAATCCGCGCCGGGCAGGCGCTCGAACCTTACGATCAGGAGATGCTCGACAAGCTCGACTGATCGCGTGACTCGCGCCATGCCCGCCAGGCCACCCACGAGGAGAGCAGCTGGTGCGCTCGCACCGCGGCCGCAGGTTTGTACCTCTCTCAACCCAGCTCATGTCCGACCTCCTCAGAACGCGAACGTGGTAAGAGTGTGCTCGCCCCCTGAAACCGTGCCCGTGTTTCCCGTCAACGAACCGACCCGCTACTATTCTCGTAGTCACTATAGGAAGGGGAATCTCCCGATGAAACCAAAACGTGTCCTGGTCCTTTTCACCACATGCTGCCTGCTCATGGCCGGTTGCGGGGTCAACAAATCGATCCATATCGCCGACGGTGAAACCGTCGACGGCGGCCAGGCCACTGTCAACGGTAGTGTCCACATCGGCGCCGGCTGCGAGGTCAGCGGCAACTGCCAGACGGTCAACGGGAAGGTCACGGTCGGGGCCGGCTCGAAGGTCGGAGGATTGCGGACGGTCAACGGTTCGGTGACGATCGCCGATGACGTCACCGTGGACGACGACGTCGGCACCGTCAACGGCTCCATCCGTCTGGCCGAAAACGTCTCGGTCGAAGGCGACGTCGAAACGGTCAACGGGTCTATTGCCTGTGGCGCCGGCAGCACGATCGCCGACGACGTGTCGACGGTCAACGGATCCATCCACCTCGCGCGCACCGAGGTCGGCGGCAGCCTGACCACCGTCAACGGCTCGGTCGAATTGACCGACCACTCGCGGGTGGCCGGAGACGTCATCATCAAAGGCAAGAACCGGCGCGGCGCCACGAAGAAGACCATCGAGATCAGGATCGCCGACGGCTCGGTGGTCGAGGGCGACGTCGTCGTCCGTGACTCCAAACGACAGGTGACGGTGATCCTCTCCGGCGGAGCCCAGGTCAAGGGCGAGATCCACAACGCGAAGGTGGTTGAAGAATAACTCGCTTCCAACTATTGACATATTTATGTCAAGGATATATGTCTTGATGTATGAGAACCACCGTACGCCTGCGTGACGACCTGCTAAAACGCGCCAAGAGGCGCGCTGCCGAGGAGGGCCGGACCCTCACCTCAGTTATCGAGGAAGGCGTAGCCCTGGTGCTGGGGGCGCCGAGGCCGAGGCGGCGTGCACCGATTCCGTTGCCGGTCTCTCAGGCCGACGGCGGCATCATGCCAGGGGTCGACCTCAACCGCTCGAGCGATCTCGAAACGGTGATGGACGACTCGTGATTCTGCCCGACGTCAACATCCTGGTCCACGCCTTTCGCGCAGATTCGCCGGACCACGGCGCGTGCCACTCCTGGTTGGAGGATGTCGTCAACGGCGACTCCCGCTACGGAATGTCCCCACAGGTGCTGAGCGGCGTCATTCGAGTCGTCACCCACCCAAAGGTGTTTCGCGAGCCGAGCGGCCTCGGTGAAACGCTTCTTTTCTGCGAGGCCGTGCTGGCCGAACCACACTGCATGGTCATCCAACCCGGCGAATCGCACTGGGAGATCTTCACCCGTCTGTGCACCGAGGCTGACGCACGCGGCAACCTCGTCCCCGACGCCTGGTTTGCCGCGCTGGCCATCGAGGCCGGCTGCGAGTGGATCACACTTGATCGCGACTATGCCAGGTTTGCTGGGCTCAAGACCGGTCTCCCCGATTAGACCGCCCGTCGATTTTTGGCAGCTCGAGCCCCAGGCGGCGGATCTTACGATGCAGGGTGGTCTTGTGGATCCCGAGCTCGCGTGCGGCGGCGGTGCGATTCCACGAGTTCCGCGCCAGCACGTCGCGAATGAATCGCCCCTCGATCTCCTCGAGGGTCGACGGCTCTCCCGACTCGCCCGCGCCATCCTCGGCCTGCAACCAGTCGGGGAGATCTTCGACCTCGATATCACGCCCGGATGAGAGCACGTAGGCGTGCTCGAGGATGTTCTCGAGCTCGCGGACATTGCCCGGGAAGTCGTGGCGTATCAACCGCCGCATGGCGTCGCGGGAGATCGAGTCCACTATCGTGCCGCGGGTGATCGACAACCGGCGGAGGATGGTCTCGGCGAGGAGCGGAATGTCCGTCGGCCGCTCGCGCAGGGGCGGCATCACCAGGCGGATGACGTTGACCCGGTAATAAAGATCGCGGCGAAAGCTCCGCTCCTCGACCAGGGCCGCCAGGTCACGGTTGGTGGCGGTCACGATGCGCACATCGGCCTGGACTGTGCGGACGTCGCCGAGGGGCTCGTAGACCCGCTCTTGGAGCAAGCGGAGGATCTTGACCTGGAGGGACAGCGGCAGATCACCGATCTCGTCCAGAAACAGGGTTCCCCCTTCGGCGGCGGCCACCCGCCCCTGCTTGTCCCGGTCGGCGCCCGTGAAGGCGCCGGCACGATAACCGAAGAGCTCCGACTCGAGCAGCTGCTCGGGAATGGCGGCGCAGTTGATGGTCAGCAGCGGCCCCTGACTCCGCGTGCTGAGCCGGTGGATCTCCTTTGCCAGCAGACCCTTGCCGGTTCCGCTCTCACCCTCGATCAGGATTGTGCTGTCGCTGGCCGCAATGGTGGGAACAATGTCCAGGATCTGCCGCAGGTGCGGGTCGGACGTGACGATCTCTTCACCACCCACCGTCGCCTCCACGTCGCGCAGCAGATCCTTGACCATGTTGAGGTCGCGGAAGGTCTCGACGCCGCCGATGACGCGGCCGTCGTCGTCTCGCAGGAGCGCCGTCGAAATGGTCACGGGCACCCGGTTGCCCGCCTCGTCGCGAATGTGAATGGGTAGGTTGACGATTGGCCGCCCGGTCTCCATGGTGTAGCGCAGGGCGCACGCCTCCTCGCAGATGTTGGAGCGGAAGACCTCGCTGCAGCGCCGCCCGATGGCATCTTCCCGCGCCACACCGGTGCTGCGCTCTGCCGCATCGTTGAAACAGGTGAGTCGCCACTCGTGATCGACCGCAAAGACCCCGTCGGAGATGCTGTTGATCACCGTTTCGAATCGCGCCGGTGTAATTCGGTCCCCGTCAGGTTCACCTTCGATTGTTCTCTGCTCTTTGTCCCGCATGACTCGACCTCCGATGACAGCGAACACGCTACTCTATCCCTTCAGATCATAGCATTCCTGCTTCACTATGACCGACGACTCTACTCAGGAATCCTCCTATACGAGACGCTAACTCGTTCAAAATAGGCCGGTTCTCTCAAGATCCAGAGTTCCATCGATACTTGGCACCGGGTGTGCAATAGAGCCTGGTGAGACCGGGGCATTACTAACACTCCCGGAGAAAGGAAGAACGATGGAAGCAAAACATGGAGACACGGTGTACGTAGGGCCCGAGCCGCATATGGCGGCCCGCCCCATGAAGGTGGTGGTGGCCGACAACGGCTGCACATGGTTGTGCGACGCCAATGTCGACGAGAGCAAGAACCTCGACGAGCAGGGTTGCTGGCGCTGTGCCGAGGTTCCCTTCACCCGCAACGACTGATAATGCCGGCAGGCGAAGAGCCCGGGGTTCGCCCCGGGCCTTCGAGGGAGGTTAGTATGCAAACCGCACAACTCGAGAGTCACGAGATCTTCCAACTCCTGCGACCCGAGCAGGTCAACGCTCTCAGCGCCGCCGCCGAGGAAATCTCCCTCCGTGCCGGAGACGCCGTCTTCCGGCGCGGTGAGCCGTCCGAGGATTTCTTCGTCTTACTCGAGGGCCAGGTGGCCCTGCGCCTGCCCCAGCCCGACGGGGTGAGCGTACTCATCGGCGAGGTGACCGGAGGCGCCATCTTTGGCTCCTGCGTCTGTTTCCAGATCGACTCCTATACTCTCAGCGCAACCTGCACCGAGAATTCACGAATCCTCAAGATCAAGGCCGCGACCCTCAAGAAGCTCATGGACGACGATCCGATCATGGGATACGCGATCCAGACCCTTGTCTCGCGGGCCTACTTCAAACGCTATGTCGAGACCATGCGCAAGCTCCAGTCGATCGTCCAGAGCCTCCCTCTGGAAGCGGTATGAACACGAGGGTATTCGAACGACTCCGCGTCGGACCGGTCGAGCTGCCCAACCGTCTCGCCCTGGCGCCGGTCAAGACCGCCTTTGCCGACACCGACGGCATGGCGACGGACCGCCACATCGCGTACTACCGGCGCCGCGCTCAAGGCGGCGCCGGCCTCATCATCATCGAGCCCCTCTTCGTCGATCCGATGGGCCGAGAGCACCCGCGCCAGCTCGGCGCCAACACGGACGGAAATATCCCCGGCCTGAAGCGGATCGTGGAGGCGGTCCACGCCGAGGGTTCACTCATCTTCGCCCACCTCAACCACGCCGGGCGCGCCGCCAACCCGAAGGTCATTGGCGGCCCGCCGGAGGCGCCCTCGGCGGTGCCATGCCCAACCTCCGGCGCCACCCCCGAGCCGATGTCGGCCGAACGGATCCAGGAGGTGCTCGACGCCTACGCCGAAGCCGCGCGCCGCGCGCGCGAGGCGGGCTTTGACGGCGTCGAGCTCCAGCTTGGCCTCGGCTACCTGCCCGCCCAGTTCCTGTCACCGCGCACCAACCACCGCAACGATGAGTGGGGTGGCGAGGAGGACCGATGGCGATTCGCCGACGAGGTGGTGGCGCTGGTCCGCCAGGCCATCGGACCCGAGCTTGCGCTTTCGGCGCGCATCTCCGCCGATGAGAAAGTGGAGGGCGGCCTCGACGTTGACGATGCCATTGCGCTGGGCCTGCGCTTCGAAGGTTCGCGGGTCGACGTCCTGCACGTGGTCACCGGCTCGGCGTGCGACAGCCCGCCCTGGTACTACCAGCACATGGCCCTGCCCGACGGGGTCAACGAAGAGCTGGCCTCCCGGATTCGCGAAGCCGTGGAACTGCCGGTGATGGTGGCAGGCCGGCTCGGCGATCCCGACCGCATCCGTTCGGTCATCGGCGACGGTATGGCCGACGTCGTCGCACTCGGACGCCCCCTCCTCGCCGACCCCTATCTGCCACTGAAAATGCGCGAGGGCCGGGAGGACGAGATCATGGGCTGCGGCTCCTGCCTCCAGGGCTGTCTGGCCAAGGTCAAGGCCGGCGGACCGGTGAGCTGTCTCATCAACCCCGAGCTCGGTCATGAAGGCGCCCCGATCTCCCACACGCCGGCCTTCGCCGAGCCGCTGGTGGTGGTTGGCGGCGGCCCGGCCGGTCTGGAGGCGGCGCTCGTCGCCCACCGGGCGGGTTTCCAGGTGACTCTCTTCGAGCAGCAACCCATGCTCGGGGGACAGTTCGCACTCGCCGGTCTCACCACCGGCAAGGAGGCCATGGAACGGCCGTTCCGCTCACTCGTGCGCGCCGTTGAACGCTCCGGTATCGATCTCAGGACCGGCGCCGAGGCTACCATCGAGGAAATCGCAGATCTCGAGCCCGCGAAGGTCATCATCGCAACCGGATCGCGACCGATCATTCCCGCCATTCCCTGTCTCGAGAACCCCCTGACGGCCGAGGAGGTTCTCACTGGGAAGAGCGAGACGGGTCAACGAGTCCTCATCCTCGGCGGTGGTCTGGTTGGAATCGAGCTTGCCGAGCAACTCGCCGGCGCCGACCGTGAGGTCGTGGTCGTGGAGCTTCTCGAGGACATCGCGCGAGACATGGAGGCCATCACCCGCAAAATGACCCTCAAACGTCTGCAATCACTGCCAGTGGAGATTCACACCCAGACCCGCCTCCTCAGGTTCGAAGAAGGTGAAGCTCAGGTCCGCAATGAGACGACCGGCGAGGAGCGGATTCTGGGACGCTTCGACTCGGTCCTGGTCGCGGTCGGCCACCGGTCCCACGACCCGCTCTCTGTCGCCCTTCGCGAGGCCGGGCTCGAGGTCGAGGTGGTGGGTGATGCGCTGGCGCCGGGTCAGATCTGGGACGCCACCCAGGGTGGGCGCGAGGCGATCACGGCACTGATCAACGCTCGCCAGACTGGGGTTGACCTCAGCCGGGCATGAAAGGCAGGTATGTCATGAGATATATCGTCGCAACCGATGGCTCCGAAAGCAGCCTCAAGGC
>RCNG010001799.1_pt1 | contig 10725 bp, 12 predicted proteins | sample 2041371 | NCBI WGS metagenome assembly RCNG01 (sample SAMN09708227, study PRJNA481090) | Marine sediment metagenome, whole genome shotgun sequencing project. | biome: marine sediment; feature: ocean; material: sediment; isolation source: Sewage treatment plant 1 marine sediment (STP1) ... | reverse complement strand
ATCTCCCCTAGATTGGAATGTGGCTTACCCTGTTTCATCCCAGGGAAAGAAGAGAAGCGGTATATTACCACACCCCAATTATTCAAACAACTCTTAGTTCAAATCTGACGACAATTCATGGAAATCCGCTGAAATACAAGAACGGCAGGGAGGAAGCGAACCTCTTTCCAATGTCTACTCAAGCCTCCATCATGGCCTTGAGGGTGGCCATGCGCTCTTCGTAGGCCGCTTCGTCGATCTTCAGCAGCCCCTCCACGTTGAACCCCTCGGGACAGAAACTGGCCGTCACGGTACCGTCGAGCATCGCCTGGCGGAAGGGAGTGTCGTCGCTGGTGCGGTCGGCGCCCACCTCAGCCAGGCTGCCCATGAACCCGCCGGCGAAACAATCGCCGGCCCCGGTGGGATCAATCACGTCATCAAGGATGATGGCCGGCACCGCCAGCACCGAGTCGGTGCCGAAAAACAGGGCGCCGTGTTCCCCCTTCTTGACGATGACGCGCTGCGGTCCCATTTCGCGAATTGCCTGGGCCGCGTGGGCCAAGCTACGCTTGCCGGTCAGCTGGCGGGCTTCGCTGTCGTTGACCAGCAGGACGTCCACGCGAGCCAGGATGGCCCGCAGATCCTCGGGCGTCGTCTCGATCCAGAGGTTCATGGTATCCAGGGCCACCAGCCGGGGTTCGTGCATTTCGTCGAGCACGTGGGACTGCAAGGCGGGATGGATGTTGGCTAGAAACAGGTACTCCGACGTCTTCCACAGTGAAGGAATCTCAGGCTGAAAATCGGCGAACACGCCCAGCTCCGTGGCCAGGGTGTCCCTTTCGATCATGTCGTCATGGTAACGCCCCGACCAGTGGAAGCTTTTCCCGGCGACCCGCTTGATGCCGCTGACGTCCGCGCCCCTCTCGGCCAGCAGATCCAGATCGCTCTGCAGGAAGTCCTCTCCTACCACGCCGACGCAGCGCACGTCACCCCGCCCGAGGGTGGCGATGGAAAAGAAACTCGCGCTGCCGCCGAGCTGGCGTTCACGTTTTTCACGGGGGGTTTCCACGGTATCATAAGCAACGGACCCGACGACGACGATCGACATATCAGACCTTCTCTCCCATGGTCTCCGGGGCATCCACCCCGATGAGTTCCAGAACAACCTGCAGGACATGCTTGGTCACCTGGCTCAGGTGCATCCGGGCGCGTGAAACATCCTTGTCTTCGACGAGGATGTGGCACTGGTGGTAGAACTGGTGGTACAGGCCGGCCACCTCGTAGATGTACCCGGTCAGCCGGTGGGGTTCCCGCGAGTTGGCGGCCGACACGATCACCTGGGGCACCCGGATCAGTTCGCGGACCAGGCTCCATTCCGCCTCCTCGGTCAGTTGGCCGAGGGAGGCGGCGGTGATGGGGCCGGCATCGAAGCCCAGCTCCTCCGCCTTGCGCAGGACCGAACAGATCCGCGCATAGGCGTATTTGACGTAGAACACCGGATTCTCGTTGGACTGTTCCTTGGCCAGGTCCAGATCGAAATCGAGGTGGCTGTTCGGCTTCCGCGTCAGGAAAATATACTTCGCGACGTCGGCCCCCACTTCGGCGATCAGTTCATCCATGGTCACGAACTTGCCCGCCCGCTTGCTCATCTTCAGGGAGTGCCCGCCCTCGATGAAGGTGACCTGTTGCAGGATCTGCACCTCCAGCCAGTCCCGCGGGATGCCCAGAGCCACCATGGCACACTGCATGCGCTGGATGTGGCCGTGATGATCGGGGCCCCAGAAGTCGATGGCATGTTCGAAACCACGCTGGAACTTGTGGAAGTGATAGGCGATGTCGGCCAGGAAATAGGTCGGTGTGCGGTCGGCCTTGATGACGACCCTGTCCTGCTCGTCCCCGTAGGCGGTGGACCGGAACCAGGTGGCCCCGTCTTCATCGTAGAGGGCGTCCAGCTTTTCCAGCCGATCCAGGACACGTTCGACCCGTTTGGTCTCGTGCAGCTCCGATTCGAAATACCAGGTCTCGAAGCGCAGGCCGAATTTGCGGCACGTGTCCCGCTGCCAGCTGAGGATCTTCATCAGGGCGAACTTGGCGAAGCTGCGTACCGATTCCTCCTCGGGCAGTTTCCGCCAGTCCTCGGCGTTGCCCGCCGGGGCCTGGACCCGCTGGAAACTCTCGTCGTCGAAGGCCGAGGCGGCCTTGGCGATCGCATCGGTGTCCTGTCCCAGAAGTTCTTCGGCCATGATCTCGAGATAGCGGCCCTTGTAACCGTCCTCGGGAAACTCAACCTCTTCACCCACAAGCTGCAGGTAATGCGCCCGCAGGCTCAAGCCCAGCTTGGTCACCTGCTGGCCTGCGTCGTTGACATAGTACTCGGCGTGGGCATCGTATCCGATGGCGTCCAGGAGCCGCACCAGGGTCATCCCGAAAGCCCCCGCCCTGGCCGAAACCACGTTCAAGGGACCGGTCGGATTGGCACTGATGAATTCGACATTGATCCGCTTGTTGCCCCCGGTCCGGATGTCCGCCAGCGCCCCGTCGGGATCCATGATGTCCAGCAGGAGCTCCACCTGGTAGGCGCGAGCCAGCCGGAAGTTGATGAACCCGGGTCCGGCGATTTCCACCGACTCGACGATGGTCTTGGGAAACTCCACCCCGGCGGCGATTTCGCCGGCCAGTTCACGGGGTTTCCGGCCCAGACGCTTGCCCAGCACCATGGCCAGGTTTGAACTCAGGTCGCCGTGGCTGCGGTCCCGGGGTTTTTCCAGGAGGATGTCGACGTCCTCTTCGAAGACGCCGAATTTCTCCAGGGCTTCCAGGAGGCCCTTTTTCAGAAGATCTTCGAGCATGCCTGTCCGTTCCTCAATCGGCGCCGGTGTCGGCGGCGGTCGTGAAGTTCAAATCGGGATGGCGGTCGATGGTTTCGGTCCGGGCATACCAGCCGGGATCGAGGTCCAGCCGGGGCGCGTCGCCCCACAGCTTTTCCAGCTGGAAATATTCCCGCGCCGCTGGGTCGAAAACATGGACCACCACGTCGAAGAAATCCATGAGGGCCCAGCGGCCGTCGTTCATGCCTTCGAGCCCCTTGGGCTTGTGGCCCGCACCCAACAGGGCGTTGTGAACATGTTTGGCCAGGGCCTTTACCTGGACGTGTGACTGGCCCGAAGCCAGGACGAAGAAATCACACACGTCGGACCGCCCCCGCAGATCGATCACGACCAGGCCGTCGCCTTTCTTTTCCAGCAGATGCCAACCCGCTCTTTCGGCCAGATGAAAACCCGCGGATTCGTCGGGCAGCTTGAATGGCGAAACGGCGTTTTCCTCGGAGTTCACGGATTTGTCCTGATTCATTCCACGTCCCTTGGCCTTCTGTCGAGGCCGGGTTCAGTTCAAACGATTGATTACATATTCCACCGCGACGGCCAGCAGGTCCTTCTGGGGACCCGACGCCACGGGGCCCAAGGCGACCTTGGCCTCTGCCCCGAACTCGCGCGCCTTGGCGAAGGCGTAGTCCACCCCGCCGAAGTCGGTGACGAAGGCCTTGACCTCCGGCCAGCAGGCGGCACGGACGGCGCTGTCGGTCTCCAGGGCAAGTTCCCCGATGCGCTTGCGGGCCGCGGGCGACCCGTTGCGCCAGGCGGCGATCAAGGGCAGGGTGATCCGCCCCTCTTCCCAATCCTGGCCGGTCGGCTTGCCGAGCCGGCGTTCGTCGCCCAGGTAGTCGAAGATGTCGTCGGTGATCTGGAATACCAGCCCGGTCTGGCTGCCGAAAATCCCGAAGGCCTCTTCGGCGTCGGCCAGGCGCGGATTGAATGAGACCCCGATCCGGCAGCTGTTCTCGATCAGCGATGCGGTTTTCTGATAGATGATCTGCATGTAGCGTTCTTCACTGATCTCCATGTCGTAACGGTATTCCAGCTGTAGCATTTCCGCTTCACTCATCAGGACGGTGGTGCGCGCCAGCAGCTCCACCGCGTGGTGCAGCTCTGCCAGGCAGAGATTGTGCAGCGCCTTGCTGTAGAGGTAGTCCCCCATGATCAGGGCGGCACTGGGACCGTACTTCGCGTTGACGGCGGGCAGCCCCCGACGGGTAACAGCCTCGTCGATAAAATCGTCGTGGACCAGGGTCGCCGTGTGCACGAGTTCCACACTGGCGGCGGCCGTGACGGCATCGGGCGAAAAACCGTCCCCGTCCTGGGCGGACAGCAGCAGCAAGGTCGGCCGAAACCGCTTGCTCTTGCCCTGCCGGATGTGATCGCAAATCTCACGCGTCAAAGGACTGTCACCGTCAGTGATGCGGCGAAACTCCTGGTCGACCTTTTCCAGGGCCGGACCGATCTTCTGCTGCAGGGTGATCAGCTTGATGCGCTCCTTATCAACCAGTCCCATGGACACCTACTCTCCAAGGATGACCGCCCGCACGGCGGGGCGAACAGCAAATATTCCCAATGGAAGGGCCGGGGTCAATCAAGATCCTCATTCTCTTTTTTATTTCGGCGCCCGGTCACGGCGATCGACACCAGCACCGACCCTATATACAGGACCAGAACCGGTCCGGCCATCATCACCTGGCTGATCACGTCAGGCGGGGTCAGCATGGCCGACAGCGACACGATGATGATAATAGCAAACCGCCAGGTCCGCAGGAGCATACGGGGGTTGACGATCCCCAGGATGCTCAGGAAAAAGATTAGCAAAGGCAATTCGAAAACCAGTCCGAAGGCCAGGCACAGGCGCGAAACGAAGTTGAAATAGGGCCCCACCCCGATGAGGGGCTCCATGACTTCGGTGCCGAAGCTCATCAGGAAGCTGATGACCTGGGGAATCACCACCAGGAAGGCGAACGCCACTCCCAGGTAGAAAAGGGCCGTGGTCGCCAACAGCAGGGGCGTCACCACCTTTCGCTCGCGCTGGTAGAGGCCCGGCAGGACAAATCCGTAGATCTTGAAGAAGATGAACGGAGCCACCACGAACAGGCCAACCACGGCGCTCAGCTTCAGCCGGGTCAGGAACGCCTCGTTGGGCGCGGTGAAATAGACACCCTGGTCCTGGATGGGAAGAATGAGCAGATCCAGCAGATCCGCCGACCAGAACCAGCACAGGATGGTCGCGGCGAAAGCGGCGATCGAGGAATGGATCAGAACGCCCCGCAGTTCTCCCAGATGGTCGAGCAGGCCCATGCGGGCGTCCTCGTCATCATCCTTGTCCGGCCCCGGGTCCTCTTGCGGGGGATCCGGTGGGGGATCCGGTGGGAGATCCGGCGATGGGTCAGGCAATGGCGGCTGGTCCTTGGGTCCGGATCCCCGGATCGTTTCCGGGTCGGTTTCCGGGCCCGCCACCGGCCCCGACGGTTCGGATTCCGGCGGGTCAAAGGGCAATTCTGGTTCGTGGCGATCGGTCACGTCGGATGGTCCTCGGAACGCAGATCGTTCAACAGGGCGAAAAATTCATCAATGTTCTGGAAGCTCCGGTAGACCGAGGCGAAACGCACGTAGGCCACCTCGTCCACATCCCGCAACTGTTCCAGGACATACCGTCCAATGGCTTCGCTGGGTACCTCGCGGCGCCCGGCACGGGCCAGGTCCCGTTCGACGCGATCCACGATGATCTCGATCTGCTCCAGGGACACCGGCCGTTTCTCGCAGGCCTTGGTCACGCCCAGGACCACTTTATCACGGTGGTAGGCCATGCGTTCACCGCTGCGTTTGACCACGAGCACCGGCTGGGTCTCCACCCCCTCGTAGGTGGTGAACCTCTCTTCGCAGGCCAGGCATTCCCGTCTGCGGCGGACGGCGCGACCGTCACGCACGGCGCGGCTGTCGACCACCTTGTCCTCTTCGCTGCCGCAGGCGGGGCACTTCACCGGTCAAACTCCGTTTCGGTTAACATCACATGCCGGGATAAAGGGGGAACTGCCGGCAGAGCTCTTCGCTCTCGGCCCGCAGGACAGCCAGGGCGTCCTGGTCGTCGCGGCTGGTCACCGCCCGGTCTATGATGGTGGCGATCCGTGTCATCTCCTCGGTACCCATGCCCCGTGTCGTCAGGGCGGGGGATCCCAGCCGGATGCCGCTGGTCACGAACGGACTCTCCTGATCGAAGGGCACCGTGTTCTTGTTGGCGGTGATCCCGACATGCTCCAGCAGTTCCTCCATGTCCTTGCCCGTCAGGCCCTTGTTGCTGACGTTGACCAGCAGCAGATGGTTGTCGGTGCCCCCGCTGACCAGATGGAATCCCCGCTCCTTCAAGGCTTCCCCGAGCACCGCGGCGTTGGCGACCATGCGACGGGCGTAGTCCTTGAAATCATCGGTCATGCATTCCTTGAAGCACACGGCCTTGGCCGCGATCACATGCATGAGGGGCCCGCCCTGGATTCCGGGAAAGTTCATCTTGTTGATGGCCTTGAAGCGGTCCTTGCGGCTCAGCACAAATCCGCCGCGCGGCCCCCGCAGGGTCTTGTGGGTGGTCGAGGTCACCACGTCGCAGTAGGGCACCGGACTGGGATGGGCCCCACCGGCCACCAGGCCGGCGATATGCGCCATGTCGAACACCAGTATGGCGTCGATTTCGTCGGCGACCTCGCGCAGGATCTCGTAGTTCCAGTGGCGGGGATAGGCACTTGCCCCGCCGACGATCATCTTAGGCCGTTCGGCCAGGGCCTGCTCACGAAGCCGGTCATAGTTGATGGTCTCGGTGTCCTGATCCACCTCGTAATGGATGGCGTCGAACAGCAGACCCGAAAAGTTGACCGGGTGTCCGTGGGTCAGGTGCCCGCCGTGGGACAGGGACAGGCCCATGATCTTGTCACCTGGCTTCAGGAACGCCAGGTAGGCCGTCATGTTGGCGGTCGACCCGCTGTGGGGCTGCACGTTGGCGCGCTCGGCGCCGAAAAGTTCCATCGCCCGCTTCTTGGCCAGGGTCTCGGCGGTGTCCACGTTCACGCAGCCGCCGTAGTAGCGCTTGTTGGGATACCCCTCGGCGTACTTGTTGGTCAGAGTGGAGCCCATGGTTTCCATGACCGCGCGGCTGGTAAAGTTCTCACTCGCGATCATCTCGAGCTGGTTCCGCTGCCGGGCCAGTTCCAGGTCCAGGACCTCGGCGATCTCCGGATCGGTCTTCCGCACTTCGTCGTACATGACGGTCACTCCGTATTCTGATGGTTGTTTTCGTAGGCCGTGATCTTGTCCACGCGGCGGCCGTGCCGGCCGCCCTCGAAATCCGCCTCCATCCAGGCGTCCAGGATGACCAAGGCGTTGGCGGGATCCATCGCATCACCACTGAGACACAAAACGTTGCTGTCGTTGTGCTGGCGGGTGGTCCGCGCCTGGTCGGGCGTGAAACACAGTGAGGCCCGTACCCCGGGAACCTTGTTGGCCGCGATGCTCATGCCGATGCCCGAGCCGCAGATCAGCACCCCGGCGTCGGCCAGCCCTCGGGCCACCTGCTCCGCCACCAGGAACGCCGCGTCGGGATAGTCGGCGGAGTCGTCGCTCCGGCAGCCGCAATCCTCGGCCTTGACCCCACGTCCGCGCAGGGTCTCCAGAAGCAATTCCTTGTGGGCGAAACCCCGATGGTCCGAACCCAGGGCGATCTTCATGTCGGCGTATCCTTCCGATCGGCAATCTCTCGAAATACAGGTTCCCAGTCCTCCAATAAACGACGGATCTGTTCGCAGGCCAACTGGTAGACGGCGGCCGATCCCCCGAAGGGATCGCTCACCTCTTCGCACGAGGGCGAATGGACCCGGCGGGCCAGGTCCACCCCGGGAGCGCCGAGAATTCCGATGCCGACGTCATGGACCATTCCGAAACGGCTCCGGAAAAGGGCCGCGTGGCTCCGGGTCATGCCGATCACCCAAGCGGTGTTTTCCAGAATCTCGGGCGTGATCCGGCGCGACCGGTGATCCACCAGGGACGTCCCCGACTCCAGCGCATAGGCAGCCGAAAAGGTCGACGCCGGCAGGCCGGAGGCGGCATCCAGACCCGCCGAATGAAAACCCAGGCCGAGGTCACCGAATACCTGACGTGCCGCCACCTCGGCCACGGGGCTGCGGCAAATATTGCCCGTACAGATGAACAGGACGCTCGGGACCACGGGTATCCTCGGCTGCCGAAGTGAGGCCAAGACCAGCAGGACACGCCTGTTGGGCCGGTATCAGGCCAAATTAGACCTCCCGGGAACCCCCGTCAAGACTCCCTCACCCGGCCGGCGGGGGATCGCAGGGGCCGGCGCGCAAAGGGCGGGGCGGCCAGAGGGTCACATCGATCAGGGCGCTGGGGACCCCCTCACCTGAAGAGTTCATATCTTTTTTATTTTCTTCCGGTTGCCAAACACCGTCAACCTTGTCCATGAAGTGGTCCTGGGCGGTCTCCAGGCTGGTGAAGGGCGGCTGGCCGGCCAGGTTGGCACTGGTAGAAACCAGGGGATACTCCACGGCGAGGACCAGCCTGCGGAGCGAAGGCACCGCCGGCACACGGACGGCGACCGTTCCCTTGGAGGCCTTGATCGAAGGAGACAAGCAGTCCCCCGCCGGAAGGATCAGCGAGAACGGACCCGGCCAGCACCGGCGGCAGTAGTCCGACTGGAGATGGTCGAGGGCTCCGGTGACCAATTCAGCCTGCGCGGCCGAACCCGCCAGGACCAGCAGCGATTTGCCTTTCTCACGACCCTTCAGTTCCAGGATGCGATCCACGGCCTCGGCCCGGTCGGCCCGACAGTGGAATCCCGGCAGGGTGTCGGTACCCATAAGCAGGACGCCGCCGGACTGCAGGATCCCGACGGCGTCCTCACTGGTCAGCAGATTTCCAGCCACGGTCAGCTGCCGCCCTTCGCCAGCTCCCGTCGGAATTCCTCGACCGCGGCGGCGACCTTCGGGTCCTTCAGGGCGATCATTCTCGCCGCCAGACAGGCGGCGTTGCGGGCACCGGCGCTGCCCACCGCGACGGTGGCCACGGGCACGCCGGGCGGCATCTGAACGATTGACAAAAGGGCGTCGACTCCGGCCAGCGGCCCCGAAGCCACGGGCACCCCGATGACCGGCAGCCCCGTCATGCTCGCCACCACCCCCGGCAGGTGGGCCGCCATCCCCGCGGCGGCCACGAACACCTCGACGCCGTCCTTCTCCGCTTTTTTCACCACCCGTTTCAGCTTTTCGGGTTGGCGGTGGGCCGAGGCGATCACCACCAGATGGGGCAGACCGAAACGATCCAGCAGGGGCAGCATCTTTTCGATGACGGGCAGGTCGCTGGCGCTGCCCAGCAGCACCACGACCCGGGGGTTCGAAGTCTTCTTTGTCTTGTCAGCCACGACTTTCCCCTTTTACCGCGGCGATGTCCCGCCGGAATATCAATCCCTCGAAATGAGTGTCGTTCAACAGGTCGTAGGCCGCCTGACGGGCCTCCTTGAGATTGTCCCCCGTGCCGACGGCGCCTAGGACCCGGCCGCCCGATGTCTCCAGACCCGCAGCGGTGGCCTGGGTACCCGCGTGGATCACCCAGCGGTCTCCCCGGTCCACTCCGGGAAGTTCGATCACCTTGCCCTTGACGTAGTTTCCGGGATATCCATCCGAGGCACCGACGACGACCACGCAGTGTTTCTTCCAGTTGGTCATGCCGGATCCCGGCCAGTCCTCGTAACCCGGGGCGTCCCCCCCGGGCAATCCCTGGAGATATCCACCCAGCTTGCCGGCGGCGGTGCCGGTGCAGAGTTCGAGGAAATCCCCTTCCAGCAACGGCAGCACGACCTGGGTTTCCGGGTCGCCGAAACGGCAGTTGAATTCCAGGACCTGCGGACCGTTATCGGTGAGCATCAGTCCCGCGTACAGGACGCCCCGGTAGGGAATGTCCCGCCGGCGCAGTTCGGCCAAAACGGGCAGGATGATGCGGGTGTCGATGTCCGAGGCGAGTTGAGGAGGCAGATCCACCGGAGCAAAGGCCCCCATACCTCCGGTATTGGGACCGGTGTCGCCCTCGCCGATCCGTTTGTGGTCCCGGCTGGGCGCCAGCAGGCAGTAGGACTGGCCATCGGTCACGATCAACACCGAAAGCTCCGGCCCGAAGAGGCATTCCTCGATCAGGATGCGCAGGCCCGCGCCACCGAAACGCTGGTCGTCCAGGCACTCGCGGATGAAACTCTCCGCATGATCCCGGGTCGAACAGACGGCCACCCCTTTGCCCTGGGCCGCACCGCAGGCTTTGATGACCACCGGCAGGTCCGTGTTGTCCAGATGCTTCAAGGCGGCCCGGGAACTGCTGAAGGCGTGGTAATGGGGCGTGGGCACGCCGGCGGCAGCCAGGATCTCCTTGGCGAATTCCTTGTCCCCTTCGAGCCGGGCCCCCTGGGCCCCCGGTCCGAACACGGCGACACCAGCCTTGTGCAGGCTGTCCGCCAACCCGGCAATGAGCGGATCTTCGGGGCCAATGATGACCAGATCGATTTCCTCGGTTCCGCAGAAGGCCACCACCTTGGCGGGAGCCATGGGATCCAGATCCACGTTCCGGGCGAGTTCAGCGGTCCCAGGATTGCCGGGGGCGGCAAAGATGACCGGATTGCGGGGAGACAGGGCCAGCTGCCGGACAATGGCGTGTTCGCGGCCTCCGGAACCGATGACGAGAACTTTGCGGGCCATGGGGACGGATCCTCCTCGAAAAAAGGGCAGCAGGCAGTACCGGATGTTTCCAACTTATGAAAGTAGGTATTCGCCTTGACGGCCTGATTTTGATAGCGTTCATATTGAGTGCGTATTGCATC
>RCNG010001798.1_pt1 | contig 10727 bp, 8 predicted proteins | sample 2041371 | NCBI WGS metagenome assembly RCNG01 (sample SAMN09708227, study PRJNA481090) | Marine sediment metagenome, whole genome shotgun sequencing project. | biome: marine sediment; feature: ocean; material: sediment; isolation source: Sewage treatment plant 1 marine sediment (STP1) ... | reverse complement strand
GCCAGCACTGTCGTGTGATGCCATTCATTTTTCACAGCCGCCTCCGATCACTTTTCCACTCTCTGCACTACGAAGGATACTCCTCGTGCATTCCGGGTCACGCCTTTTCCAGCTTGGCAATGGTCGGAACCAACGTCTTGCGGCCGGCGCGGTCGAAATAGACCACAAGCTTGAGCTGGGCGCCGGTGCCCTGGCACGCCAACACGACGCCGCTTCCGAACCGCCGGTGTCGAACCCGGTCTCCTGGACGCCACCCGCTGCCATCGCTGTCGAGCGCAGTCGCGGCGATCTTCGGCCCGCCACCGACCGTTGCCCCACCCGCTCTGGCCTGCCGCCCCCGGGGTGGGGCCGTATGGCGAGCCGACTGGGGCCGGGCGAGAGGCGACGTCCGCACCGGGCTCGGCCCGGAAACATCTTCGACCGTCCCATCGGGGAGATCCTCGAGAAAGCGTGACGGGCGTGTCGCCTGGCGCTGGCCGAAGAGAAAACGGGTCCGCGCTCCGGTCATCGCCAGCCGACGGCGGGCCCTGGTCATACCGACGTAGGTCAGGCGACGCTCCTCTTCGAGGCTCTCGAGATCGTCCCTCGAGTTGGCGTGCGGCAGCAGCCCGTCTTCGAGCCCCGCGAGGAAGACCACGTCGAATTCGAGACCCTTCGCCGAATGGAGGGTCATCAGAGACACCGCTTCCGTGGTGGTCTCCTCGTCGTTCTCTTCGAGGAGGGCCACCGAATCGAGAAAGTCTTCGAGTCCCTGGCCCCGGGCTGCGGCCTCGGCCACCGCCGAAGCCAGCTGTTGCAGGTTCTCGCGCCGTGCCACGCGGTCTTCGGCATCGCCGTCGTACATCGCGAACAAGCCTGAAGCTTCCAACAGCCAACCGATGAAGTCGCCGGCGGTGAGTTCGTCGCGCCGTTCGCCCGCCTCCTCGAAGAGTCCGAAAAACTTCTCCAGGGCCAGCCGCGCGCGTGGGCTCAAACCCTCCGGCAACCGGCGGGCGGCCTCGGGAAGCGGCAGACCGAGATCTTCGGAAGATTTGCGGAGGATGTCGCGGGTGGCGGCGCCGATGCCTCTTGTCGGCACGTTGACCACGCGCTCGAACGACAGCAGATCGTCGCGACGGAAGGTGAGACGCAGATAGGCGAGCGCATCCTTGATCTCCGCCCTCTGCCAGAACCGGAGACCACCGACCACGCGGTAGGGCACCCGGCGACGGGTCAGTTCTTCTTCGAAGGGCCGAGTCTGGGCGTTGGTTCGCATCAACACCGCGATTTGGCCCAGCGTGTGCGAGCCGGTGGCCGCCTCGATGTGATCCGCGACCCACCGGGCTTCCGCGCGCTCGTCGTCGGCGATGAAGAGGCGCACCGGATCGCCGCCCTGACGGCTGGTAAAGAGCGTTTTCCCACGCCGGCCAACATTGGCCGCAATCAGGCCGCCGGCGGCCGCGAGGATCGGCGCAGTGGAGCGGTAGTTCTCTTCCAGTGCGACCACCCTCGCACCGGGAAAAAATCGCTCGAATGAGAGGATGTTCTCGAGCTCCGCGCCGCGCCATCGATAGATCGACTGATCCTCGTCGCCGACCGCGGTCAGGTTGCCCGTGCCATCGAGAACCTCGCTCACCAGATCCATCTGCAGCGAGTTGGTGTCCTGGAACTCGTCGACCAACAGGAAGCGGGCGCGCCGGCGCATCTCGTTTCGAACGTTTTCGCTCGCCCTGACCGCCCCGAGCGCGCGGACCAACATGTCGTCGAAATCGACCACCGCCGCGACCTTCTTGTGGTGCTCGTAGCGGCGCCAGACATCGACCAGCTTTTCATCACCGTGCCCACTGGCTTTGGCTTCGAAGTCTTCGAGCCCGGTGCCCTTGTTGACGAGACCGGAGATCCTCGCCATCAGAGCGCGCGGCGGGTACTCACGTGGGTCGAGGCCGAGCTCTTTGAGGGCCCGCCCGACCAGGACGCGCTGGTCGTCGCTGTCGGCAATGCCGAAACGTAGCGGCAGTCCGGCGGCGTTGGGGTGCCGGCGCAGCAGATCGAGGGCCCAACGGTGAAAGGTGCCGACAAATCCGCCGCCGAGAGGGCGCCCGAGCAGGATCTCCACTCTCTCCCGCATCTCGCGGGCGGCTTTGTTGGTGAACGTCACGGCCGTGATGCCGCTCGGTTCAACCGCATTCTCGGCGAGCAGGTGGGCGATGCGGCAAGTGAGAACCCGGGTCTTTCCCGAGCCCGCCCCCGCGAGCACCAGCAACGGCCCCTCACCGTGAGTGACCGCCTCGCGCTGCTGGGGGTTCAGATCATCAAGGATGGAGCTCAAGGAAACACTACCTCCGGAGGAAGGGAGAACCTACCAAGGTCGGGCGGGAGACACAACTTCTCGAATTAGGAATGAGGAATGAGGAATGAGGAATTTCGCAAACATCTCAACCCACCTTGAGTCCTCTGGGCTGGGTGGATGGATGGCATTCCTAATTCCTAATTCCTAATTCCTAATTCGTCGAGTGAGGCGCTCGCCTCACTCGACGGTAACGCTTTTCGCCAGGTTGCGCGGTTGGTCGACGTCAAGCCCGAGATCCACTGCCACGTTGTAGGCGAGCAGTTGCAACGGTACAACCGAAACCACTGGTTGCAGCAATGGATGAACGCGGGGGATCGGCAGCACGAGGTCCGCAACATGCGACAGATCGTCTTCGACATCGGCCGAGACGGCGAGAACGCTGGCGCCACGGGCCCGCACCTCCATGAGATTGCTTATGATCTTGTCCCTTGACTGCCCTTCCGGGATCACCGCCACGACCGGGAATCCATCCTGGAGGAGCGCGATGGGACCGTGCTTCATTTCACCCGCCGGGTAGCCCTCGGCGTGAAGGTAGGAGATCTCCTTGAGCTTGAGGGCGCCCTCCAGGGCGATGGGATAGAGGATCCCCCGCCCCAGGTAGAGCGAGTCGGTGGCGTCGCTCAAGACCTCGGCCCCGAGGCGAAACAGCTCGTCATCGATGGCCAGCGCCTTTTCGACCGCCATCGGCAAGCGTTGCAACTCGGCCACAAGCTCCCGGTCGGTCTCATCGGCCAGTCCCCGCTTGGCGCGCAGACCGAGGGCCATCAGGACCAGAGCCACGAGCTGGGTCGAAAAGGCCTTGGTCGACGCGACACCGATCTCAGGCCCCGCCTGGGTGAGCATCCGCGAGTTCGCGAGCCGCCACGCCGACGATCCCCGGCTGTTGCAGACCGTTGCCAGCAGCGCACCGCCGTCGCGGGCGAGCTCCATCGCAGCCAGGGTGTCGGCGGTCTCTCCGGACTGCGTAATTCCCACCACCAGAAGGTCGTCGCCGAGCAGTGGCGATCGATAGCGGTATTCCGAGGCGTAATCGACCTCGGTCGGCAGACCGGTGAGCTCCTCGATCAGGAACTTGCCCACCAGGGCCGCGTGCCACGAGGTCCCACAGGCGACGATGTGGACCCGCCGCAGCCGCTCCAATTCCTCGTCGGAAAAACCGAGGCCCTCGAGGTTGACGCCCTGACGGTCCTGGTCCAGATAGGCCCGCACCGTGTTCCGGATGGCGTCCGGTTGCTCAAAGATCTCCTTCAACATGAAGTGCCGGAAACCGCCCTTTTCCGCGCGCGCAGCGTCCCAATCAAGCTTCTCTATCGTGCGCTCAACCGGGTTCCCGGAGGCATCGACGATGGACACGCTGTCGCGTCGAACCACCGCCACGTCGCCGTTTTCGAGAAAGATCACGCGACGGGTCCGGTGGAGCAGCGCGGTGACATCGGAGGCGACGATGTTTTCCCCCTCGCCGAGCCCCACCACCAGCGGCGGTCCGTTGCGGAAGGCCACCACCACATCGGGTTCGGTGCGGTGGACCGCCACCACCGCATACTGGCCCACCAGCTGCGGCAGCACGGCAAACACGCGCTGTGACAGAGTGCCAGAGGCGCGACCGAGAAGTTGCGCAATGAGCTCAGTATCGGTGTCGGACTGGAGCTCGACGCCTTCCTCTATCAATGAAGCTCGCAACGTGCCGTAGTTTTCCAGGATCCCGTTGTGAACCACCGCCACCGAACCGTCGGCGTCAGTCTGTGGGTGGGCGTTGGCTTCGGTCGGCGCACCGTGGGTCGCCCACCGCGTGTGACCGAGTCCGACAGTACCGTGGAGAGGTTGGTTGTAGGCCCGCTGCTCGAGGTTGCCGAGCTTGCCCGCGGCACGCAGGATCCCGATCTTTCCGTCTCCCAGCACGGCCATGCCGGCCGAGTCATAACCCCGGTACTCGAGACGCCGCAGCCCATCGAGAACGACCGGGACGACTTCATCCGCACCCACGTATCCGATAATGCCGCACATCTTAGACCTCCGCTCAGCGCTCGATCCACAGGTTCCACAACCACCCACTGGAGGCGTTCGCGCCGCAGTGAGATCTCTAGATTAACCTCGTTTTGTGGCAAGCCGATGTCCGGGCGGTGGTCGCCCTATGGTTCAGGCTGGCCAACGACCCTCAGTCTCGAGCTGACCGCGCCCCGTCCAACGCCGCCAACAACTGGTCAAACGAGGCGGCAAATGCCGCCACGCCCTCAATCTGAAGCTCTTTGGTCACGGCGTCCATATCGATCCCGAGACCGGCGAGTTCGGCCATCGTCGCCGCCGCTTCGTCAACGCCCTCGGTGATCGAGGTGCGGGGCTCGCCGTGATCGCGGAACGCCTCCAGGGTCGCCACCGGGAGGGTGTTGACCGTGTCCGGCCCGATCAGCTCCTCAACATAGAACACATCGCGGTAGGCCGGGTTCTTGCTGCTCGTGCTCGCCCACAGGGGTCGTTGGACGCGAGCGCCACGCGCCGCGTGGTCGGTAAACGGACCATCGCCGAAAACCTCTTCAAAGCGGCGATAGGCAAGCTTGGCGTTGGCCACCGCCGCCTTGCCGCGTAAGGCAAGCGCCTGATCGGTTCCGATAGCCTCGAGGGCCGCATCGACCTTGGTGTCGACCCGGCTGACGAAGAAGGAGGCCACCGACGCGACCCGACCGGGGTCGGCACATGCCGCCACACCGCGAACGTAGGCCTGTGCCACCGCTTCGTAGTCGGCGAGGGAGAACATGAGGGTGGCGTTGACGTTGATGCCACCGGCGATCAGGCTCTCGATGGCGGGGTTCCCCGCCGCGGTCGCAGGCACCTTGATCATCAAGTTTGGCCGGTCGACCGCCGCCCACAGGCGCCGCGCCTCGGCAACCGTGCCTTCAGTGTCGTGGGCAAGGTGGGGCGATACCTCGAGGCTGACGTAGCCGTCCTCGCCGCCGCTTTCTGACCACACAGAGCTCAGGACGCCGGCAGCACCGCGGATATCCTCGATCGCCAGGGCCTCGTAAAGGTCCTTTGTGGCCATCGCCGGGTCGGCGTCCAACAGGGCCGACACCGCCGCGTCGTATGCGCCGCCGCCCTCGATGGCCTTTTGAAATATGGATGGGTTCGAGGTGACGCCGCGCACGCCGTCATCGTTCACAAACCTCTCGAGCCCACCGTCGGTGAGCAACCGCCGCTCGATGAAGTCAAGCCACACCGCCTGGCGGTGATCGGTCCAGAGCTTTTTCAATGGGTTCATCGGGCCTCCGTAGCCAATCGAGCTGCTCGCCGCGCGCGACCGCCGCGGCTGATCGCAGCCTACCACGACGAAACGGTCGCGGCGCCGGGATCGGTCTTCGGGCTGGTGAGGGTGGGCTGCGATCCGGCGAACAGATCAGCGGCTGCGCAACTCGTACAGGACCTGTTTCGCCACCGCCTTGAGAGTCTCGAAGACACCCATGCCCTTGACGGCCACGGCCTCGAAGGTGGGCTCGCCCTTGAAGTTGAGGAGCCTGTACATGTCGTCCACCAGCACGGCGCTCGGGAGGTCGCGTTTGTTGAACTGCAAGACGTAGGGGATGGTCTTGAGCTCGAAGCCGTTCTCGCGGAGGTTGTCCTCGAGATTGCGGAGCGATTCCGCGTTGGCATCCATCCTCGCCTCCTGCGAGTCGGCAACAAACACCACCCCATCCACGCCCTTGAGGATGAGCTTGCGGCTGGCGTCGTAAAAGACCTGACCTGGAACCGTATAGAGGTGGAAGCGGGTTTTGAATCCTCGAACCGCCCCGAGGTCGAGCGGCAAAAAGTCGAAGAAGAGGGTGCGGTCCGTCTCGGTCGCCAGGGAAATCAGCTTGCCCTTTTGTTCTGGCGAGGATTTTTCGAAGATGTACTGCAGGTTGGTGGTCTTTCCGCACAGACCGGGTCCGTAGTACACGATCTTGACGTTGATCTCACGAGCGGCGTAATTGATGAAGCTCATTCTGAAAACAATGCGTCGATGTCGTCGTCGGTAATTTCAGCAAACGGCGAAAGTGTTTCCACGGTGCCAACCATCTGGGATTTCGTCTCCATTTCGTTCAGCACACGCTCGACCTCCGCCGACGCCTTGCGGACCCGCAGGCGAACCAGACCGAGGGACGAGCGCTCATCAAAAATCACAACCAGGATCAGCCGGTGACCGACGATGGAGATGTGAATGTTGTCCTTGCGGCCCTCGTGAAAAAGAATCGAGAATTCTTTCTCCCCGATGAGCTTGGCGAGACCGTCGGTGGCTGCGACATTGCCAGCGGTCAAGGAGGCGAGTGATGTCGCATCGACAAGATTCACCTCTCCGGCCCCCGCGATCTGCTGCCCGTTCTTATCGACCAGGAAGACAATCTTGGCGCTGGCGTCCATGCGCAAGGTATCGAGGAGCAGCTTGATGCGGTCGAACTCCTCCTCATACATGACCAAGTTGGTTACCAAGTCTTCACACTCCCAATAGTCTCAATTTTTAGCATAGACGCCCCCGTCAGGCAAGCAAAACGGGCCGATCGAGCCTTGCCCGGACAGGCCAAAAGTCGCTGTGATCAGGAAGATGGAGCTCAGATCCGGCGGCGTAACTGGAGGGCCTGCGCGAGGGTCACCCGATCCACCGATGCCACCTCTCCACCGACTGGAATGCCCGAAGCCGGTCGGCTCACCTTGACTCCAAGAGGCTGGAGCCGGCGGCTGATGTAGAGCGCCGTTGTCTCTCCCTCGACCGTTGGGTCGGTAGCGAGGATCACCTCCTCGACGCCTGCGGCGCGGCACCGCGTCTCGAGGCGGTCGATGGTGAGATCCTCGGGTCCCACCCCGTGGAGAGGCGACAAATGACCGAGGAGGGCGTGGTAGAGGCCCCGAAACTCTCCCGTCGCCTCGACCGCCCATGCGGTGGTGGGCTCCTCCACGACGAGAATCACGGTGTGGTCGCGACCAGGGTCGGTACACACAACACAGGGGTCTGATTCGGTGAGCAGACAGCACGACGAGCACAGCTCCACCGATTGGCGCAGATTACCCAAAACCTCCGCGAAGGCCTGAAGATCTTCGGGGTCGACCGTAAGGAGGTGTTCCGCCAAGCGCTGGGCAGTCCGCGGGCCGACACCCGGGAGGTGCTCGAGGTGTTGCAGGAGAATCCGGACGGTGGGCGGTCGCAGGTCCACCTATGAGCCCTTACCGTCCGGACGCACCGCCACCACGTCACCGCCGAGAATCCTCGTGGCAAGGACCACCCCCGGGTCGGCCTTGGCGACGGTCAGGAGGTCATCCGTACCGACCGGCGCCGGTTCGTTCTGCCGTTGACTCTCCTGCTCGAGTTCGTTCTCGTTCTCGAGCGCGTTCTCGGGCTCGTCGGGCTCCTCCGTCTCGGCCGGCGCGGGCTTCGAGGTTCGAGGGGCGGCTGCCGTCGCCTTCCGCGAAGTTTGCGTCTTGGCCGCCGATGGTCCTGCACCCCCTCCGGAAATCGGCGTCGAACCTGTTTCCGGTCCGGGCCCGCCATCGGGCGGCACCTGACCGGAACCGGCGAGCCACGCCTCCAGTTGCTGCACGGAGGGCCACCGGGCAAGCCGCATGGCCGCCACCTCGAGAGCCAGTTCGCGGTTGCTTGCGTCCTTGACCAGAAGGTCGTGTTCCAGCCACAGACCGAGCATCCGGGTCAAGGCGTCGGCGCCACACGCTTCAGAGATCGGTTGCAGCCGCTCGCGTTGCGCTTCGGAGAGCGTCGGGACGAGCGCCGGATCAAGAGCCAGATACACAAGGGTCCGCAGAGTCCGTCCCATCTCCTGGTACAGAATCGACGGGTCCTGGCCGGAAGCGAGCTGCTCCCGCAACCCGGCGAGACCGGCCGCCGTTTCGCCCGCGGCCAGAATCTCGATGAGCCGCGCCGTAACCTCCAACGGCGGCACACCGAGCACCTTCGCCACGGCCTCGTCGTCCACCTCGTCGGCCGTGAACGCGCGCAGCTGGTCGAGCAATGACAGTGCGTCGCGAACCGAGCCCTCTGCAGCCCCGGCGATCGCCGCAGCCGCGGATGGCGTCAGCGAGAAGCTCTCGGCCGATGCGATCTCTTCGAGACGATCCCGAATGAGGTCGGTTCCGACCGGACGGAAATCGAGCTGTTGACAGCGCGAGAGAATGGTGTCGGGGACCTTGATGCGTTCGGTGGTTGCAAAGATCCACACGATATAGGGCGGGGGCTCTTCCAGGCTTTTGAGCAGGGCATTGAACGCCTCGCGCGTGAGCATGTGGACCTCGTCGATGATGATGACCCGGTATCGATCGCGCGTCGGATGAAATTTCAACAGCTCCCGAAGTTCCCGGACATCGTCGATGCCGCGATTGGAAGCTCCATCGATCTCGATGACATCAATACTCGACCCGTCCGCGATCTCGCGGCACGACTCACAGACACCGCAGGGCTCCGCGGTTGGTCCGTCGGTGCAGTTCACCGCCTTGGCGAGCAGCCGCGCGACGGTGGTCTTGCCGACGCCGCGCAGCCCGGAAAACATGTAGGCCTGGCCAAACGTGCCTGACGTGAGCGCATTGGAGAGCGTCTGCACTGCGGCTTCCTGGCCGAGGAGGTCGGCAAAGCGCTGCGGGCGCCACGAGCGCGCGAGAACCTGATAGGTCATCAGGGCATCTTAGCCGATCCCGGGAACAAATCTCCCGCCGCACCCGGGTCCGAGCCTGCGCGGGAGATCGCCGGGCACCGGGCGGGTCGGTTGGCTCGACATAGAAAACCAAACCCAGCCATCGCCCCGCCGTATGTCCGATAGGTGTGATCGGCGACACAAGAGGATCAGAGGGCAGGAATCTGCTATCGTAACCAACTGTTAAGCTCATTGACTGGTACCTGGGAGGTTTCTCATGAACGCACGCAAAACCATCATCTTCTGCCTCGGGCTCTTGATCGCAGCCTCGACGGCGCTGGCCATCGCTCCGAGCGACGATCTTTTGATCGCCGGCGCGGCGCGGACCAATAAGTGGCACGCCGATCTCTACATCAACAACGCCGGTTTGACCACGGTGTCGGTGGATGTACTGTGGCTCGAACGCGATCAGGCCAACCCCAACCCGACATCGCAGAGCTTCAGCATCGGCCCCGACGACACGCTGATCCTCGAGGATGTTCTGAAGAACAACTTCGGGTTCAACAGCGCCGCGGGCGCCTTCAGGATCACCACCACCGGTGGCGAGGTCACGGCCAACCTCATCGTCTTCACCGGCTTCAACGACCCGGTGGGCGGCACGTACGGCTCCGGTTTTGAGGCCATTCCAGCCTCGGCTGCCACCGGCGCCGGCGAGTCCACCACCGTCATGGGTCTGGCCTCGGACAGCTCCTTCTACACCAACATCTTTGCGACGGCAGGGGCGAACGGCGTGACCATGGATCTGGATCTTCTCGATCCGAACGGCAATGTGCTCGATACCGCGCAGGTCATCCTGGAAGCCTATGAACCGTGGCTGTCCTTCCGGACCGACCTCTGGAATGTCTCGAACTACGAAAACGGAACCCTGCTGGCGCGGGTATCCGCCGGCTCGGCGGCGATCCTCGGTTCGAAGACCGACGAGGCGAGCGGCGACCCGACAACGCTCGAGTCGTCCTTTGGCGCCGGCGCCGGCTCGGCGGACGGGACCTACCAATTCGCGGTCTACGACAGCCTCGCCTTTGCCTCGGGCGGCAACCTCACGATTGCGGACGATGTTGTTGAAGCCATCAACGGCACCTACTTCAACTTTGACAAGGTGGACGGCGGCGGTGACTCCGAGTGCACTTTGATCTTCCTCTGGGGCGTCGACCTCAACCCGACCGATGTCGACGATTTTGCCTCCGGCGTCACCTTCACCGACACCTATCCGGACGGTGGCGAAATGACCTGGACCCTGACCTTCAGCATCGACGACAACCTCGGCTTTGCGGGCTCGCTGGCCGCCGTGGGCGCCAACTTCACCGACGCCGATACCGGCTGCAACGGGAACTTCCCGACGCTCACCATCGAGGGTGGCAAGCAGTAGTTCAACGGATTTGATGCAGATGATCGAGGGCCGTCCGCAGGGGCGGCCCTCGCTATTTGCGCACCTGCCCCTGTTCTCCGGCAGCGAGAATGGCGCGCTCCCACAAGATCGGACCGACGAGCTGGTTGACCACGACCGCAGCGACGACCAGGGTCGCAACAGTCGACCCGATACCGGGAATTTCCCTCTGAATTCGGGCGGCCAAGCCCAGCGACAGGCCGGCCTGGGCCACGAAGCCCATCCACCCGAATCGCACCATGTGCCGACCGGAACCCGCGGCGGATGCCGGAAACCCGGTCATCAGCCACACACCGACCCCCCGCACCAACACGTAGATCAGCGCGGGCAACCACAATGCGGCAAAGATCCG
>RCNG010001796.1_pt1 | contig 10732 bp, 10 predicted proteins | sample 2041371 | NCBI WGS metagenome assembly RCNG01 (sample SAMN09708227, study PRJNA481090) | Marine sediment metagenome, whole genome shotgun sequencing project. | biome: marine sediment; feature: ocean; material: sediment; isolation source: Sewage treatment plant 1 marine sediment (STP1) ... | reverse complement strand
TTTCTTAAATTGTATAAAAACTAAGCCGATGCCCATTTACATGGACCGACATGATATCCCGGAAGAAATTACTGCAGAACATGTTGCATTAATGCACCAGGAAGATCTGAAAGTAGAGCATCTATATGGGTGCAAGGGTATGACTTATTGGTGTGATACCAAACGGCATACTGCTTTCTGTTTGATTGAAGCACCCAACAGGGAGGCCATTCAAAATATGCACAATCACGCCCATGGGGAATTTCCTCATGATATCATTGAAGTAGATCCACATTTGGTAGAATCCTTTCTTGGACGCATTGAAGATCCGGAAAAGGGGAAAAATGAAAACTTAAATATCATTGATGATCCTGCTTTTAGAGTGATCATGGTCCTGGAAACCTCTGACTATCTACACAGGTTAGATACTCATCAGCTAAGTATGTTCACTCAGAAATTTCATCGTAGTGTTGCGAAATCTGTTAATCATTTTGAAGGAAGTATGGTTCGGGAAAATGACAAATCATACTTAATCTCTTTTAAATCGGTCACCAATTCAGTATTGTGTGCTTTAAAGATCCAGGAAAGTTTTAAGTACAGCTACCCTAAACTTGAAAGGGATAATCAGCGCCTTAAAATAGGCCTATGCACAGGTTCACCTGTAACGGCAAAAGATGGTATTTTTTCGGAATCTATTTTAATAGCAACGCAGATGTGCGAACTGGTCGAGGGCCAAATCGTTATTTCTCCTTCTGTAAAGTCGTTGTATGAAAATGAAAATAGAAATGCTGTCATTGATGATAAATTAATCAGAACTTTGACTCCTAAAGAGGTGTTATTTGTGACTAAGTTAGTTGAGTTTTGTGAACTTACCTGGAATAAATCAAATTTTAATATACTCACACTTAGCAAAGAACTTGGGCATAGTAAATCCCAATTATATAGAAAAATTAAGAAACTTACCGGTAAATCACCAATTACCTTCATCAGAGAATACAGGTTGCATAAAGCATTGGAATTAATCCATAACCAACAAGGCAATATTTCTGAGATTGCCTTCGAAAGCGGATTTAATAGTCCCGCTTATTTTTCAAAATCTTTTTTTGAGAAGTTTAGAATCCTCCCTTCTAAATATGCCCAAATGTATCAGAGTTAAAAACTTCTACTTTTATGATCATGATGAATCAAAAGTGTAATTCTTTGGATTAAAAGTAGCTATCTGCCTGTTTTGGTCTATCTAACTTTACGATATAACCAAAAACAATTAAGATGACAACAACACTTTTTGAACGATTAGGAGGAACAAAAGGTATTTCAATGATAGTTGATGATGCTGTTGAAGCCCATATGAACAATCCGGCAGTGAATGCAAGGTTTTTACCCCTTAAAGAGCAACCGGAACGCCTTGCACTTATTAAGCAACATACAATTGAATATTTTAGTGCTGGTAGCGGGGGTCCTCCGGTATATAACGGACAGGATATGGTAACTGCACATAAGGGCATGAACATTAGTCTTGGCGAATATATGCATGTAATTGATGATATTTTTGTGTCCTTGGATAAGAATGCCATTAATGAGGACTCAAAAAAGGAGGTACTCTACATTCTCTGGTCCTTAAAGGGAATGATACTTTCCAAATAATATATAACAACCAATAAACAACTAAAACAATGTCAAGTACAACAGAAATAAAACAAACTATTAAAGATTTATCTACTTCAGCAATCGAAGACTTCAAGTTGAAACTTAGGGGAGAAATTGTACAAGCTTCGGATCCCGGGTATAACGATGCCAGAAAAGTGTACAATGGAATGATTGATAAACACCCGGGAATGATCGTTTACTGTACGGATGTTGCAGACGTGATAGCCTGTGTCAATTTTGGCAGGGAAAATAATCTATTGGTTGCCATCAGGGGAGGTGGTCATAATGGGGGAGGGCTTGGGATTTGCGAAGAAGGTTTGGTTATTGATTTATCTGGACTTAAAAGTGTACGTGTCAACCTGGCGGATCAAACAGTACGTGTAGGAGGTGGAAATCTTTGGGGCGAAGTAGACCATGCAACGCAACCATTCGGATTAGCGGTTCCGGCTGGTATTATTTCATCAACGGGAGTAGCAGGATTAACTCTTGGGGGAGGAGTAGGCCATCTTTCAAGAAAATACGGTCTTACCATTGATAATCTTTTAGAAGCTGATATGGTTTTGGCAGATGGTTCCTTTGTAACCGTAAACAAGAATCAAAATGAAGATCTTTACTGGGCAATACGTGGTGGTGGCGGAAATTTTGGGGTGATAACATCCTTTAAATTCCAGGCACATCCTGTGAGTACCGTTATTGGTGGACCCACCTTATGGCCCATAGAAAAAACAGAAGAAATAATGGCATGGTATCATGATTTTATTTTAAATGCGCCTGATGACTTGAATGGTTTTATTGCAACCATGGTTATCCCGGGACCACCTTTCCCTGAAGAACTACATAATAAAATGTTTTGTGGTATTGTATGGTGTTATACCGGAGATCCTTCAGACTTTGATAAACTATTTCAAGAAGTCAGAGACAAAAATCCCATATTTGAGCATGTAGGGGAGATGCCATACCCAGCCATTCAAACTCTATTTGACGGATTATTCCCTCATGGCTTACAGTGGTATTGGAGAGCAGATTTCTTTAATGATTTTGGCGAAGAAATAAGGGCAGCTCATTTAAAATATGGATCTAGTATTCCAACTCCATTGTCGCAAATGCATTTATATCCTATCAGCGGAGCAGCCAGCAGAGTGGGCAATGAGGACACACCTTGGGCCTATAGAGATGCCAAATACGCCGGAGTCATTGTTGGGGTTTCACCGGCACCGGAAGACGCTCCAAAGATCACCAAATGGTGTAAGGACTACTGGGAAGCATTGCATCCGTATTCTTCCGGAGGGGCGTATTCCAACTTTATGATGGATGAGGGCCAGGAAAGAGTACAAGCTAGTTATAAGCATAACTACAATCGTTTGACTGAAATAAAGAAAACATATGATCCAAACAATTTCTTTCGGGTAAACCAGAATATAAAACCCAAAGCATAAAACACGTATTTAAAAAGCTTTAGTTTCGGAACCACCTCAGTGGATAATGGATTGAAGACAAATAGGGGAAGATGAAGTGCCCGCCACTTCATCTTCCCCTATTTGCACTTATAAACTCAGCATTCTGGCTGACAATAAATTGTAAACTGAAACGTTTTTATTCCACGAGTCAATTCAACCCAAATCCTAAATCTTATGAAACTCCTTATCTCCTTATTTAGCAGTTTTCTATTTTTGATATGTATGAACCTTCAAGCTCAGGGTCTCTATCAAAAGGGAACTGTTACCTTTAAAAATGGTAAGTCTTCCGAAGCCTACGTACAAATGGATTATAAATATCCCCAACGTTTCCAAAACTCAATAACCTATATTACGCCTTCTACATATGCCAAATACCTGAAGAAAGGTAAAATTAAAGGCAGTAAAAAAGTCAAGCTAAAGCCTAAAGAGATAGAAGGTTTTCATTTAGATAACGGACAGATATATAAAACAGTGTCTTATGCAGACATTACCGGTAAAGCCATAAAAATGATGCCTAAAAAATTATGCCTGGAACAGCTTGCCAGCGGAGAAATTGACCTCTATAAATTGTACACTAGAACCACGGGTACTATTTCATACGAACTAGCAGATTACGTTAGGGAAGGTGGTCAGGAACTTATAGATTATATACAGGATAACTTCCAGCTGCTGATTCAAAAGGACTCAAAAAACCCAAGAAATATTATGCATATTAACCTTTTAAATTTTATTGGTGACAAACATGAAATAAAGGATAATTATGATAACAATTACTACGGTCTAAGAAACCAATTTACAGAAAGCCAGAAAGAAGGAAAATTGGTTAACAAGAAGTTCGCAGCTTCATTTGTAAAAATGATTGATGACTATAACCAGAATTCCTTAACTGGTTTATAGAATTTACTGCTTATTGATTTCATTAACAGATAATCTGGATTAACTTGTTCAATAACACAACTTCCAGACCCAAAACCCAAATACCTGCTAAAATGTTTAAAAAAATTATAGGATACTCATTCGTTTTAATTAGCTTTTCCCTGTTTGCTCAATCTGAAGAAACATGGACCTCAACTTTTGATAATGAAGTTAATTGGCAGGCTGTTAGTGCACTCGGAAACTATGTTGTTCAAACAAATTCTGGTTTGTTTGGAATTGATAATAATAACGGGGAGGTGATATGGAGCGACATAACTTTTGGTCGTTTAGATGAAAGTTCATTCTCGGAACTGGAAAATTCGCCTTTTGCCAAAATCGAGACAGATAAAGGATTTTTTATAATCAATCTGTTTGATGGCACTAAAGTATTTAACTCTTTTGAGCATGGAATTAAAAATGTGAAACAACACTTTGTGCTGTACCAATCTAATGCCATAGTTGTGGCGGGGAAATCTGTATCCGGTGAAGATATGGCTCTTTCAATTGATATTACTTCCGGCAAAGTACTCTGGAGTAAAGAAGGAAGTTTTGGTAAATTGGTAAATCTGGTTGAGCTAAATGAAGATGAATTGTTAGGTATAACCTTGTTGAAAAATGTTAAAATTAAATCTAAAACAGGAGATGTTATATGGAGTATAGATAATTCCAGTGAGGCCAAACAGCTAAGTAAGATGGGTGCTTTTGGCAATCTCCTTAAGGATGTAGCCGAGGCGGCCTCTGAAGGTATGGAAATTATGCTTGATTTTAATATGCACCCATCCGGTGACTATTTTATTATAGGTACAGAACAAAGAAATGAAAATCAATCTATGTCCTCCAATGGAGATAATACCATTGTAACCTTCAGTTCTACCTATAGAGCATATGATGTTGCGAATGGAGAATTGCTTTGGAAAGATCCGGTTCAGGTTAAAGGTCAATTAGGATTAACGGCATGGATAAACAACAATCTACTGGTTCTCCCGCACGGAAAGCAAAATTCCAGGGTAAATCTATACGCTATGGATGATGGTTCAGGACTATGGGGCAAAAAAGGAAAAGGCATAAGTATAAAAGGGGGAATTTATGATTACACCCCAACAGAAAATGGAATACTTGTAATCACCAGTAGAAATGAGAAACATTTTTTAAATTATCTCGATACTAAAAATGGACTATTCACATTTGATAAAACCATTAAGGTTAAAGGCCATGTAGGTTATACACTTACCACAGACCATGGAATACTATATGCCACAGCCGAAGAAATGAATATAGTGAATACCACAACCGGAGATCTTTTATGGGATAAAGACCTAAAAACTCATTATAAATTGGTAATCCAAAATGGGAACCATTTATACACCTATGATTATAAATCCGGGGGTGTAATAAGTGTTAATCTTGAAAGTGGAGCAATTGATATGGCAGCTTCAGAACCAGTTAAATTTAATGAAAATGAATCCCCTAATACTTTAGAGTTAAGAGAAAAAGGAATCCTCCTAAGTTCTGATCAAAATTTTGCGATGTATGATTATAACGGGGCATTATTATTTCAAAAATATTATGCCTCGCCAAGAGAAGAAGGATGGAAAAGAGCATTACTATTTGCCGGAACCGTTTATGCCGGTTATGTTTCCGCAGTAAGTACAATGGCTTCCGGAGTATTACAGGAAGCAGGGTCTCAACAAGGCCTTGATACAGTTGAGGGGCAAACTTTTGCGCAATTGGGAACTGCCTATAGTGAAATGGGTAAATCGGCTGGTAGTGCAGCTGGATTAGCTTTTAAAGCTGCTAATAAAAGATTTAAAGCCACAAAAGAAGCAAGAAACTATTGCATGGTCCTTACTAAAAGTGAAAATGGAATTGAACTTTTAAAAATTAATAAAGATACCGGTGAAAGTGAAAGCAGTATTCCTCTTGGAAAAAACAGGAAGCCAAATTATGCCATCGATCTGGTTGAGGGAGAGGTGTTTTTAAAGCATGATTCTAATGGGGTAAAAAGGTTTATTTTATAAATTAATTATAAAACTTATTACACTCCTAATATTTTTTGAAGCAACTTCTTATTTACTGAAGCCGCTATATCAAATATGTCACAACTCTTATTTGCATAATTTAAACTTTAAGCTTTTTATACTATATTTATTGGGATTTGAACAATCAACTCAGTTAAAATATAGATGAACCATACCGCGCTTGAAAAGATAATAAATTCCATATTTGAGACTATAGAAGAAGAAATAGTCAATTACCAAAACAGCCCTGAAGACTGGAGTATATCGGATGGTAATGTAGCCATCTGTATACTAAGCGAAGATGGCCGGGTTTATGGGAAACTATATGGAACCGATAAGATAAAAAGACGGCAATTTTTTAGTATCGCCTATAAGAAGGCAAGTCAGGTTTGGATTACCGGACAACGAACAGGGGACTACGAAAAAATAGTTTTTGGAGGGGAAATGGCCCCCGAAGATTCTCCCATAGCACTCCCGGACCTTATTGGATGGGTAGGAGGACAGCCCATCAAAATTGAGGATACACAATTATCTGTTGGTTTTAGTGGTTTTAGGGGATTTAATGATATCAAAATTGTTCAGAAGGCGGTGCAAAAAGTATTAACTAATCTTTAAAGGACCAATGCAAAAAGTTCAGGCCATCGCACAACATCTCATATAAAAATTGGCTTTATTCCCTGCTTTTCATCTACCATAGCATACAATGAAAACATGAATTATTTCAGTTACTGAGTACATAAAAACTAAATGAAAATGAAATTTACAGCGAAAAACGATAGGTATGATAAAATGAAATATAATCGTTGTGGAAACAGCGGTTTACTGCTCCCGGCAATATCTCTGGGGTTATGGCATAACTTTGGCGGAGTAGACATTTATGAAAACGGCAGGAAAATGGTGCTAAGGGCATTTGATCTTGGGATAACTCATTTTGATCTGGCCAACAATTACGGGCCTCCGTATGGCTCTGCCGAAGAGACTTTTGGAAGAATTCTAAAATCTGATTTACAATCCTATAGAGACGAATTGATTATCACTTCTAAAGCGGGCTATGATATGTGGCCCGGACCATATGGTGAATGGGGTTCCAGAAAATATCTTATTGCCAGTTGTAATCAAAGTTTGAAACGAATGGGGCTGGACTATGTGGATATTTTTTATAGTCATAGGCCCGACCCAAATACCCCTTTAGAAGAGACGATGATGGCCCTGGATCAGATTGTACGATCCGGAAAAGCACTGTATGCAGGTATTTCTTCCTACGACCCGGAACAATCGCAGAAAGCTATAGATATTTTGAAAGAACTAGGTACACCATGTCTGGTTCATCAACCTTCTTATAGTATGTTCAACAGATGGGTAGAAGATGGTTTATTGGATGTGCTCGAAAAAAATGGCGTTGGTTCTGTCGTTTTCAGTCCATTATTCCAGGGGATGTTAACAAATAAATATCTCAAAGGTATTCCTGAAGGCTCCAGGGCATCCAAAGCGGATAGCTACTTACAATCGTCAGACATCACCCCTGAAAAGATAGCTAAAGTAAAAAGACTGAATGATATTGCTGAGTCGAGAGGGCAAAAAATGGCACAATTGGCTCTTTCCTGGGTTTTAAGGGATAAAAGAGTAAACTCCGTAATTATAGGTGCCAGTAAAGTATCGCAAATTGAGGATGCAGTTGAGATTCTGGATAATATGGAATTTTCTTCTGAGGAATTAAAAATAATAGAAGAAATATTACGGGATTAGTCTTTATTAAAATTCGAAAGTATGCAAGAATCCCAGGGAAACCGTATTCCAGGTTCTGTTTTCTAATTGTATTCCGGTATAGGAAAGATTAATTTCTGTTAAAGGCCCCAATAAGTAGCCTATTATGGGTCTGTAATAAATTCCGCCATCATTGCCTGCATTCAATCCAAGGCCATACCCGGCATCAATACCAAAGGAGAACGAATTGGAAGGCCATATTCTTAATGAAGCAGCAAGTGGGACAAATTGGACATCAGTTAGTCCTGAAACAATTACATCCGATTGAAAAGATTCTTTAAATCCGTAAATAAGTCCCGTACTTATCCCCAGGTCCACTACTTCTCCCAGAGCCCACATATACCCCAGGTCCAAACCTGCCATCAGGCTTATTTCATCATTAAAATCGTTAATAGGCAAACCTGCATGTATTCCTACTTTTAACCCTTCTTGCGCATACAAACCCATTCCTAAAAATGTGAAAGCTAATGCCAATATTATATTTTTCATTTGTGCTGACTTTTCATTATACAACGCCAAAACTAACAGCTTCTTTAAAGTAGATATCATTTTTGTTGCAAAACAGACCTATAGGGTTGTGAAAATCAAATAATATTCTCTAAAGACCGGCCCAATTGCTCAAATAGTTATCTCTAAAATATATCCGTGACACTTTTTATATGATATGTGCAGAATTAAAAAAAATAGCATATTTTCAATGATTAATCAGAGCTGAATTTTTTATATCCGGCATTTACTGATAATTTCGAAAATGCTAAACTGTTTTTGGTAATACACAAATCCGGAAATAGATAGTTTAGTTTTTAATAATCCCTTAAATTTACACGCCAAGACAAAAAATTACAGTTCGCGAATAAATCAAAAGCTAATATGAAAATAGGCATATTGAAGGAAACTCAAAAAGGTGAAAAACGTGTTTCGATCTCTCCTGGGATTGCAAAAAAATTAACTGACAAGGGTTTCCAATTAATTGTGGAAGAAGATGCAGGTGCCTATTCTTCTTATAAGAATTCAGATTACATAGAAGCCGGAGCCAGGATAGAAGAGAGAGGTGTTGTTTTTAAAGACTCCCAAATGATTATAAAAATTAATCCCTTTAATCAAGAAGATTTAAAATTAGTTAGCAAAGGCCAGGTTTTAATTAGTCACTTGTATCATAAATCCAAACCGGAATTGATTCAAAAAATCGCAAAAAAAGGAGTATCCGCTTTTTCTATGGATGCCATACCCCGGATTTCCAGGGCTCAGGACATGGATGTGTTGAGTTCACAGAGTAATTTGGCCGGATATAAATCGGTTATTCTTGGGGCCTATGAAATGAAAAAGATATTTCCATTGATGATGACTGCAGCAGGGACAATTAAACCGGCACGCGTATTGATTTATGGCGTAGGCGTTGCAGGTCTGCAGGCTATAGCAACGGCTAAACGTTTAGGCGCTATGGTTAAGGCTACTGATATTAGATTAGAAACCAAAGAGCAGGTAGAATCTTTGGGTGCAAAATTTATTATGGTTGAAGGTGCCAATGGAGAATCTGAAAGTGGTTACGCCAAAGAAGCTTCAGAAGATTATATCCGAAGACAAAAAGAAGCGGTCAATAAGTCTCTTTATAAAGCAGATTTAATAATTACAACTGCCGGTATCCCGGGTAAAAAATCACCAATTTTAATCACTGAAGAGCAAGTTCTAAATATGAAAAACGGCGCGGTAATTATAGATTTAGCGGCCGCTCAGGGAGGAAATTGTGAAATAAGCCAGCTTAATAAAACGGTAACGAGAAATGGAGTAAAGGTAATTGGCACCAGTATCGCCCCGGAAAGTGTTTCAACAAATGCAAGTGAATTATACGCAAAAAACATTTACAATTTTATTAAGCATCTCACAGAAGACACTAAATTAAAATGGGATCTGGAAGAACAAATTACAGATGAAACTTTGATTGTTCATAACGGAGTTATTCGAAAATAAAAGCAAGAAAAATGAATGAATGGATAGAATTTATCAGTAGTAACCTGGAAATCACTTATATCATCATCCTTTCGATATTTGTAGGCGTAGAAGTGATCAAAAACATTCCGGCTGTTTTACATACCCCATTAATGTCAGGTGCAAATGCCTTAAGTGGTGTGGTAGTTGTAGGGGCAATATTAGTGATGTTAAACGCGGACCCAAAAAATTATTTTGCCCTTACCCTTGGATTTATTGCAGTGGTATTAGGAATCTTAAATGTTGTTGGTGGTTTTGCCGTTACCGACAGGATGCTTAAAATGTTTAAAAAGAAAAGTTAATGAGTATTTCATTGAGTCTTATCTACCTGGTATCTACAATAGCTTTTATTATTGGATTAAAAAAGCTGGGACACCCTGCAACAGCCAAAAATGGAAATTTAATTGCTGCCTCGGGAATGGGCCTTGCTATTGCAGGAACTATTTTTATCCATGATTTGCAGGTTCCAACATCTATATATATTCTTATTGGACTGGCAATTCTTATAGGGTCAGTAATTGGCGGCTGGATGGCCATCAAAGTGAAGATGACCAAAATGCCCGAATTGGTTTCCATGTTTAATGGTTTTGGGGGAGCAAGTGCAGCTTTAATTGGGCTTGTAGAATTCAGCAAAGATGGAGGGGATAAGATGATAACCACCACTATTGTCTCCGGAATTATTATAGGTGCAATTACTTTTTCCGGAAGTATGATAGCCTGGGGGAAATTAAACGGGTCCATAAAAAGTGTAGTAAAGATTCCTTACCACAATGCAGTAAACAATTTATTTTTAGTTGGGATTGTGGCTTTTGCTTTCTTTATGGTAACTGCCGGTGCTAACAGCGAGGTTTTGGCATTTGCTTTATTAGCTGCAGGGTTAATTTACGGAATCTTATTTGTACTTCCCATTGGTGGTGCAGCTACTGTTACCGCGCCAAAAAATATTTTCAGCAGAATAATATTCAT
>RCNG010001795.1_pt1 | contig 10733 bp, 9 predicted proteins | sample 2041371 | NCBI WGS metagenome assembly RCNG01 (sample SAMN09708227, study PRJNA481090) | Marine sediment metagenome, whole genome shotgun sequencing project. | biome: marine sediment; feature: ocean; material: sediment; isolation source: Sewage treatment plant 1 marine sediment (STP1) ... | reverse complement strand
GCCTACCAGGATCTGCTCTCGCAGGAGCCCGAGAAGATGGTTCGTGAGATGCAGATCTGGATTCCGCCTGGGCCGCGCCTCGGCGACGTCGTCATCGAAGCCACGGGCCTCACCAAGGCGTATGACGACAAGCTGTTGTTCGACGACCTGGAGTTTTCGATTCCCCCCGCCGCGGTGGTCGGCATCGTCGGTGGCAATGGCGTTGGCAAGACCACCTTGTTTGAAATCATCACCGGCAAGGTCGAACCGGACGGCGGTACCTTGAGATTGGGGGAGACGGTCAAGCTCGGCTATGTCGACCAGAGCCGGTCGACCCTCGATCCAGACAAGACGGTGTGGGAAGTCATCTCCGGTGGTTCGGACTCGATCTGGCTCGGCCGGGCCGAGGTCAATTCAAGGGCCTACGTCGGACGCTTCAACCTCACGGGCGCCGACCAGCAGAAACCGGTTCATCTGCTCTCAGGCGGTGAGCGCAATCGGGTGCACCTGGCTCAGATGCTCAAAGAACAGTCGAATGTGCTGATGCTCGACGAGCCGACCAACGACCTCGACGTCAATACCCTGCGCGCCCTCGAAGAAGCGATCCTCCAATTCGCAGGCTGCGTATTGGTGATCTCCCACGATCGCTGGTTCCTCGACCGCATCGCCACCCACATCCTGGCCTTTGAAGGCGACTCCCACGTCGAGTGGTTCCCGGGCCCCTACAGCGACTACGTCGCCGACCGCCGAAAACGCCTTGGTGATGTCGCTGACCGGCCCCATCGTGTGACCTATCGGAAGCTGACGCGTTAGGATCGCGTAGGGCATAGGCCTGGACGGCGGAGTTGCTTTAGCGGCGTTGGTGCCTCTGCCCCACGCGCTCCTCTGGATGTGCTGCGCGCATCTCGGAACGTGTTGCTCGGCTGCCTAACCGTTCTGCGCCGGGGTCTGCCCGGCCCTGGTACACACAGGGCTTCAGCCCACAATCGATCTTCCTGCCAAGCCGTCAGGCCAACGAAGCAGCGCCAGCGGCAACGGGATCGTGGGCAACCCGAAGATCGTGCCGAAGCTTCGGGAACGAGTGAGCACCACCCCGTTACCGTATTTTCGAATCTGCTTGAGCTCGCTCGGGCGCGTCTGCTCGGACCACTTCACCTCAACGGGCCAGAAGCAGCCTTCGGCCACATAGGCCACGTCGACTTCGCCGGCGGCCTTGATGTAGTAGGTGGGAAAGTACCTCGCACAGTGGGTGGCCACGCAGGCCTCCGCGAGTCGGGCCGAGACCTCGGGATCCCGCACTGCCGTCGAGATCTGTTCCGAGAACGGTTCGCCAACTGGATTCAACCAAGACCGCACAGCATGGTAGATGAATGGATCGGAGAACATCACCTTCCGGGCCTTTTTGGGGGCGCCCGTGAGCCGGTCCTCGATCAACGCCGGCTGCACGAAGACGGCGTCCATCAACGACAGGAGCTCCATATAGTCGGCAACTGTCTTGGGGTGATCGATGGAGAGATCCCGGGCGAGCGAGTTCCAGCTGATCTGGCCTCCCGTACGACGAATGACGGCGCCAAGAATCTCGCGGAGGTACCCTTCCCTCCTCCCACGTTTGGCGAAGTCGCCGCGGATCCAGTCGGCGTAGGTCGCGAGTGTCGCGGCTCGGATCCCTCCCTGGCCGGCCATGTCGTTGATGGCCGTCAGGTAGCCACCGTGCACGAGGTAGCGCTCGAAAGCCTCGAACACCGGCTCGAGCTCATCCGGGCCCGGCCGGCGATCCGCCACCACAAGATCGTCCGCAGCTCCCGCCCCCAACTCAAGGTTGAATGTCTCGCGGAACGAAAGCGGGCGCAGGTGGAAATCGACAACATCCTCTGCTCCCCGTCGGCCGGGGAACGTGGCCTTTGCTTCCGACATGAGGGCGAGGTCCGACCTCGTGATCATCAGGCTGGTACGCTCCAGCAGGCCGGCGTCGGCCGCATACTTTACGCCACGATCCCAATCCCTGATGTAGGTGACCTCGTCCAGAATCACCCGCCGCGGTTCGTTTGTTATGATCCCTTGATCAGATACACATTAACCGTTGTTTCCTGTTTGTCGTTGGCCCTGCTCGTTTCGGCCTCGTGTAACCATAGAAAGACCGGCGACGCAGGCGCCAGCGCGAAGAGCACCGATCTCCGTGTGAGCGAAGGCGACTTTGGCCCCATGCTCGGCGAAAAAATTGTGATCAAGGTCCCCGGCCCCGGCAAATACGTGGCTTCGTATCAATTCTCCATGCACAGGTACCCGACAAGGGAGATATACATTTCCAGCTCTATCAGGGGTCACTCGAGGCTGGAGCTCATGACCGACGGCTCCGCAACTGCGTGCTTTGCCGTGAAGAAGAATGTGCATTCTTCAGAGAGCAGGTACTCGTCATACGATGGGAAAGACCATTACAACGACAGGGAATCTCGCGCGCTGATCGGCGCCGGGGGAAAGTGGTTAACAAACGACAACCGGGTGCGGGTCGTTCTTGACAGAACTTGGAGACATTCCTGTGAGTTGGTCGATGAAGACCGGGTTTCGGACGAAGCCATGGAGCTTGACTGCATACTCATCGAGAAGAACGATCGCCTCCCTGTGACGACATTGGCCTGCAAACTGGAAGAACCTGACTATTACGTCGACGAGATTTCAATGAATACGGCCGATTCACCGCGATCGGGACCATTCGCCTACCGGAACGAGTCCATGGACGGTATGAGTATTGAGCGGGGGAACCCATGGATCCTCATGGGCGCGGAGCCCGGGCTTCACGTGAAGTCGGAGGATGGCAGGCGGGCGATATTCCCCGGGGTCACCTTCACCGTCGGGGCCGCTGCATTCCTGGAGGAGCACTTCATCCCGGAACCGTTTGCAGCGGATTGACACCGAGCTTGTACACACCAGGTGCGTCCCATGGGAGCGAGTCGATGAGAGGGGGGCGGTAGCTCTTGGGAACGCCTGGAGTGGTATGAACGGGATGCTGACGCCGCAAGCTCGGCAAGATCAACGACACAATTTGATAACGATTATGATTTCGAGCACGAGACCTGCCTGTTGTGTGTGCTCACCGAAAGCAGCGAAGCGTGGGCACTGGAAAAAGTCCAGTACGAAGTGGGCAAGGTCGATCATATTTCAGTGCTCCTGATGCAGGCGCGGGTCGTCGCCTCGCGAAGTGCCCTTGTGGGCATCCGCAACGACCAGCTCATCAACCGGGTCAATCTGCACCTCGCACTCGCGGGGAGCTTCGAAGAAAGCGAAGGGAAACGAGTCGTCGAGGGGGCGGTCAAGGAGTGAGAGGTCCCCGGGGAAACATTCAAAAGACACAAGTTAGTGCAGTTTGAGGGGTCCTTCGCAAGCCTCCAATGACACACCGAACCTCTCAGTGATCAGTTAGGTGCAACTTCTGGCTCAAGTGCAGGGATCCTTCGCGCGGCGCTCCTAATGACCTCGAAGTGAATGCCCTCAATCGCGGGCGAGGACGCCCGCGCTACAACAAAGGAGCAATTGTGGCGCGGGCGTCTCGCCCGCGGTTTCCGATCCATGTCAAACCGTGAGTCACCGCCGGAGCCGGGGGGGCGGCGCTCAGGATGACACCCATTTCTTCGTGGTTGAGATCTCCGTTTTGTCGACCCTGCCACAGATCCCTTTCTGAAAGCTCAAGCGGTACAATGTTGCCGTGGGCAGTCGAGAGTCGGCAAATGCGGCGATGAGCCGGTATACATGGGATCAATGCGAGACCATCGAGGTGGACTGATGGATCGAAAGCCCGAAGTCCGGGTTTTCTCATCCTTCGAGGAGGAGAACGCAGCAAATCACCGGCGATACGCCGAAATGAGCCCAGAGGAGAGGTTGCGTGAGTTCGCGGTTCTCCAGGCAAGGGTGTGGGGCGATCGTTGGACTTCGATTCCGATGGTGAAGACGGCTTCTTGGGAACGCCTGGACTGGTGATTGAAGGATGCAGTTTACCGCTGATATGCAGGACCTCCTGAGGCTGCTCGAAAAACACGGGGTCCAGTACGTGCTCGTCGGCGGTTTCGCTGTCAATTACTACGGGTACGTCAGAACGACTCAAGATATCGATATCCTGGTGAACCCTTCACCTGAGAATGCAAAGCGGGTCATGACCACGCTGTCTGATTTTGGGTTTGGTGGTGCGGGTATCCCTCGGACTCTGTTTGAGCGTGAAGGAAGCGCGGTTCACCTCGGAAACGAGCCGAATCGCATCGACATCCTGACTGGGCTCAAGGGGTTGAGCAATCGTACGATCTTTGCCGGTGCTCAAATAGTTGATGTCGACGGAATTGCCGTCAGAATCATCTCGTTCGAACATTTGGTGGAGGTCAAGCGCCGTTCCGATCGGCCTCGCGACCTCGCTGACGCCGACGAACTCGTCAAGATCCACAGCGCACGGTGAGATCGTCTCCCGACGGCTGTCAGGCCTTCGAGGGGATGACGAAGATGATTCGATGACGATGACGATGACGAGCACGATGACGAGCACGATGAGGGTTTGGAAGGCCATCTCCTTACGATCACGAACATCATCTCCTCGTTGTCATCGCCGCAATGAGCGGTCCGCGAGCACCGTCCGCGCTCAAGACTGTTGACCGATGGACCTTAAAACCATGTAAAATAGGAATCGGAGTTTCTAAAATGCATGGTTATATCCCACGAAAAGCGGAGAGCGCGCTTTTGAAAGCGCTTGGCAGATCCCCGGCGGTGGCGATTCTCGGACCGCGGCAGTGTGGCAAGTCGACCCTGGCGCGGGAGTTCTTGAGCGATAGGGACTCCGTCATCCTCGACCTTCAGGATCGTGCCGACCTCAACAAGCTGACTGAGCCGGAACTTTATTTTGATCAACACCGGTCCCGGCTCATTTGCCTTGACGAAATCCAACGGCTGCCGGAATTCTTCCCGATATTGCGTTCCGAGATCGATCGTGACTGTCGCCCGGGTCGTTTCCTCATCCTGGGCTCCGCCTCGCGTGACCTGATCAGGCAGACGAACGAGACGCTTGCCGGGCGCATTGCCTACCTCGATCTCACTCCTTTCCTGATCAGCGAGGTTGAAGCCGTAGGTGATTGGCAAACACATTGGCTACGAGGAGGGTTCCCGGACAGTTTCCTCGCGACGGATGATGAGATGAGCTTCGATTGGCGACTCGATTTTGTTCGCACGTTTTTGGAGCGCGAAATACCGTCTCTTGGGTTCGCGATCCCCGCGCCGATAATTGAGAGGCTCTGGCGTCTTTTGGCTCACTGCCATGGGCAGACACTGAACTACAGCAAGCTTGCCGGCGCCGCGGACCTGGCGGTGCCCACGCTGAAGAAGTACCTGGGGATTCTCGAGCAGACATACATGGTGCGGCTGCTCAGACCGCTCGAAACGAACCTCAAGAAGCGGCTCGTGAAATCCCCCAAGGTCTACCTGAGAGACCCGGGAGTCCTGCACACACTCCTGGATATCGAAACCTTCGACGAGTTGCTTTCACATCCTGTAAACGGTCCGTCGTGGGAGGGGTACGCGATAGAGAACATTGTTGCCGCGATGCCGCGATACAGACCATCGTTCGTTCGTACTTCGAACGGTAGCGAGATCGACCTGGTGATGGAACGCGGAAACAAGCGCGAGGTCTTCGAGTTCAAACTCTCGAAATCGCCGCGACTTTCGCGAGGGTTCCACGAACTCGTCAGAGACCTCGAGCCGGTGAAAGCATGGCTCATCGCGCCGGTCGACGAGGCCTACGACATCAGTAGCATGGTGACCGTGGCCGGCCCTGGATATTCTTTCGGGGGTTGAGTTCGAGCAGTCGGTGCCTCAGTCGTAACCTATGGGCGTGTTACCCTGCGCGGGTATGAAGATCTTCGTCGCTGCCCTTGCCTGAGGAGTGATGCTCCGGCCGGCCCTTTTTCTGAGGCTGGCAGACATCACAGATTCCTGTCCCCATAAACCAGGATACAGACCCGGGCGCGTTGCGGCGTGCCCAACAAACCTCAGGAGATACAGAGAACAATGAACTCGTTTGGCTGGAACAAAGATTTCGACGATTTTTTTCAAACTTACGCAAACAATAGCCTTGAACCTGCCCGTGTGATTCACGCCGACCGCAACGCCCTCACAATCGCCACCGCTCGCGATGAATGTCGCGCAGTGGTGGCTGGACGTCTTGACTGCGAAGGACCGGCCGGACATCCCGTCGCGGGCGACTGGGTCGCGGTGGACCGAAAAGCAGATACCGCGGTGGTGCGCGCAATCCTCCCTCGCCGCGGCGAGCTGACCCGCCGTCGGCCGGGTGGCGCCGAACGTGCCCAGTGCGTGGCTGCGAACGTCGATCTTGTTCTGATCGTCGAGGCGGTCGACCGCGGACCGAATGTGCGACGCATCGAACGCGGTGTGTCACTCGCCTTCGCGGGCGGCGCGACTCCGTTCATCGTGCTCACCAAGGCTGACCTCAGCGAAGACGTGGTCAAGGACATCGCACGGGCCACCGCGGCGGCGCCGTTCTCCGAGATCGTGGCAGTCAGCGCTGCGACCGGCGACGGGATGCCAGATCTCGAACGAAGCCTGGGCGCCGGCCTCACGGCCGTATTGCTCGGACCATCTGGCGCTGGAAAATCAACCCTGGCAAACAGACTGCTCGGCGAGGAGCGCCTCGCTGTCGGCGAGGTCCGCGACGGTGATCACAAGGGCCGCCACACCACAACCCGCTCGGCGCTCGTTCGGCTTCCGTCGGGCGCCTGCCTCATCGACACCCCCGGCATCCGGGAGCTCGGCCTGTGGCTCGCGGTGGAAGACATCGACGCAGCTTTTGCAGATGTTGATGCTTTTGCCGAGAGCTGCCGATTCCGCGACTGCCGGCACCTCGACGAGCCCGGCTGTGCAGTCGCGCGGGCGGTGGTGGCCGGCGATCTCGAGGCGGCCCGCCTCGAGGGTTATCACAAGTTGCGCTGCGAGGCCGAGCAGCACGAGGTCAGGCGCGACGCCTCCAAGGCCCACGAGCAGAGGGCGAAGGACAGGAGCTTCGCCAAAATGTGCCGCGCCGAGCTCAGACGTAAGGGAGTGAAATAGCACGGGCGTCAGCGGCTAACTCTTCGGGCTCGACGAGAGAAATGTAGGCACGTCCTTCAGGGCGTGCACAATGCTTCTCCGGTGCTCGTCCAGAGCTTCGCTTCCACTCTTGGTCAGTGCGTAAACCGTACGTGGGATCTTCCCGACGAAGGCTTTCTCGACCATGACGTACCCGTGCTCTTCGAGCTTCGCCATATGCGAAGAGAGATTTCCTTTGCTCAGGCCCGTTTCGTCGAGCAGGTAGACGAAGTCGGCTCGTTCGACCAGCGCGAGCAGTACGAGGACCGCCAGACGAGCCGGTTCGTGAACTACCCGGTCGAGGGTTACCAGGCGCCGGATCGGGTGTTCAGAATCAGACATCGCCATTCTCCTCTGGATCGCGAACAGGGTGGGTGCGCAAGAAATAGAGGTAGAGCACAGATCCCGTGATGAGAGATACGAGGCCCATCGATACGAAGAAGATTTGCAGGTTGAGGTATCGACCTTCGATAGGGGCGATGACGAGGGCGGTAGCAAGCGTGATGCCGATGACAAAGAGCACGGTGTAACGCCGGAGTCCGGTTTTGCCGGCTGCGTAAGACAGGCCTCCACCGAAGAGCACGGCTGCAATCAGAGGGGACACCCTGCGGATGGCATCGGGAGGGAGGCCTCCTCGGAATATGTAGATCGCCAAGCCGGTGGCGGTCATCGTGAACAGGGTGTAAATGGCCATCCCACGGAAGAGGGCCTTCGGATTCTCACCTTTGACTTCGACGTAGTCGATCCGGGGATAGACGTGGCGGGCGCGGATTGTCCTCAGGCCCGGCCCGAGGATCAGAATTGTCAAGTCATCATCTGAAAACGCCCATTGGTGAATGATGTGGGTCAGAGGTATGCCCACAAATCAGGTTGGTGGTCGCCGCTGCGGAGTGAACACCTTTGCGCCTTTGCGTTTCAATTGCCCTATATCGCCTCCCGGCTGCCACTCACGATCAACCTGACACAACGGGACAGGCCTGGTCCGGGTTTGACTGCCGCAGGTGATTGCGATCCGGAACAGGTATCATCTGCCGGTTGGATCGGAGTTCAGTCATGTCCGGTGAAACAAGCAGATCGCGTATGGGCCAAGGCCTCGTGGCGGGCGGTACGCAGACCGCCGCGGGCCACGGCTTCGGCACTGCGCCGGTCTTTCTCGCCGGCATCAGCACCATTCTCGGCGCCGTGCTCTTCCTGCGTTTCGGCTACGCGGTCGGCAACGTGGGCGTGCTCGGCGCCATGGCCATCATCCTTCTCGGCCACCTCGTGACCGTGCCGACCGCCATGGCCATCGCAGAGATCGCCACCAACCGGAAGGTCGAGGGTGGCGGCGAGTACTTCATCATCTCGCGGTCCTTTGGCACGACGATCGGCGCCGCCATCGGCATTGCTCTGTATTTTTCGCAGGCGATCTCGGTGGCCTTTTACTCCATCGCCTTCGCCGAAGCATTTCAGCCCCTGGGGCCGTGGCTGGAGTCGATGGCGGGCGTGCCCTTCGATCCGCGCATGGTGTCGCTGCCGATGGTTCTGATTCTGGTCTCACTGATGGTATTCCGTGGCGCCGACCTCGGCGTGAATGCACTGTGGGTGGTCGCGGCGGTCCTCGGCGCCTCCTTGCTGTTGTTCTTTGCCGGTCGTCCGCTCGAAGGCGCCGAGGCCGGGTCCCTCCATCTTCTCAACAAGGTCCAGGATGCCGACGGGTTCTTCCTGGTCTTCGCTATCGTATTCCCGGCTTTCACCGGCATGACCGCCGGTGTCGGTCTGTCGGGAGACCTCAAGAACCCGCGCCGGTCGATTCCCCTCGGGACCCTGGCAGCCACGAGCATCGGCATGTTGATGTACGTGGCGGTGGTATTGAAGCTGGCGGCGTCGGCCTCGCCCGAAGCGCTCGCCGGCGACCAGCTGATCATGTCGCGTATCGCCTTGTGGGGGCCGATCATCCCCATCGGTCTGGCCTGTGCCACGATCTCGTCGGCGATCGGCTCCATTCTGGTTGCGCCTCGGACTCTGCAGGCGCTCGGTGGTGACGGTGTATTTCCCTCCCGCATCATCAACCAGGCCCTCAGTCGCGGTCGCGGCGTCAGCAACGAGCCGCGAAACGCCACCCTGGTGACCGGTTGTATCGCGGTCATCTTCGTGGCTGCAGGCAACGTCGACTTCGTAGCCCGGATCATCTCCATGTTCTTCATGGTCACCTACGGCTCCTTGTGCGCCATCAGCTTCCTCGAGCACTTCGCCGCGCGTCCCAGTTACCGGCCCACCTTCCGTTCGCGTTGGTACATCAGTCTTCTCGGCGCCGTGGTGTGTCTGTTGCTCATGTTCCAGATGGACCCGGTATATGCCGCCCTCGCCCTGGTGATGATGGCCATCATCTACCGCCTCGTTCGTGCCTCCCGGGAGGACGCCGGCGATGATCTGGCGGTCATCTTCAAGGCGGCCATGATTCAGGCCACCCGCCACATGCAGGTGCGATTGCAGAGCAGCGCCCAAAACGTAGCCGCCGAGCAGTGGAGGCCGAGCATCATCATGGTCGACGGTCGGACCTTTGACCGATCCGCCCCGTTACAGCTGCTGTCGTGGCTTTGCCACAGGCATGCGGTTGGCACCTATCTCCATTTTATCCAGGGTTTTCTCAACCGAGAGAACGTCGAAGAGAGCCGCGGGGCCATGGACGACCTGTTGCGTCTGGCACAGACCCGAAAATCCAGCGTCTTCGTGGATACGATCGTCAGTCCCTCGATGCGCTCGGCCCTCGCCCAGAGCCTGCAGGTCCCCGGCATTTCCGGCATGGAAAACAACATGGTCATGTTCGAGTACTCGACCCACGATGCAATCGAGGTCCGGGAAGAGGTGCTCGATGGCTGCCAGATGGCCGCGGCGACAGAGATGGATACTCTGGTCCTGCGCCACGGCGACCAATTCTTCGGCTCCCGTCAACGCATCGACATCTGGCTGACCATGCACGATTGGCGCAACGCCTCCTTGATGATCATGCTCAGCTACATGCTGGTGGGGCATCCCGAGTGGCGGGAAGCCGAGATTCGAATTCTGGCAGCAGTTCCAGAGGAGCAGGCAGCCGAAGAGACCGCTCGCCTCGAAGAGATGGTCGCCACCGGACGCATTCCCGTGAGTCCTCGCAACCTCAGCATCTTCCCCACTGACAAACAGATCGAATTTTCGGCACTGGTGGCCGAGTATTCGGAAGGCAGTGATCTCGCGATCCTCGGATTCACACCGGGACGGCTCGCAAAGAGGGGCATTGAGCTCTTCGACAAGCATCCGAGCCTTGGCGACGTGCTCTTCGTTTCGAGCCAGCGCGAGCTCAGCATGGAGTAGGATCGGTGTCGCCGCACACCGGAACCGTGAACGAGAGCGCCCCGAGGCGCTTTTTCGCCCAGGTGGCCGGGTTGGCCGGTACCGGAATGCGGGCGATGGAGTTGGTCTGGAGCTCGAGCCGGCCTCTCACCGGTGCGCTGGCAGCGCTGACACTTGCAGCCGGAATCCTGCCGGCAGTCACGGCCTGGCTGGGCAAGAAGGTCATCGATGCGGTAGTGGCGGCGGCGACCTCCGGCGCGCCGGTCTCCGAAGCCCTGATGTGGGTTGCGGTAGAGGCTGGAGTGGTCGTGGCTCTGGCCGGCACCCAACGA
>RCNG010001794.1_pt1 | contig 10735 bp, 14 predicted proteins | sample 2041371 | NCBI WGS metagenome assembly RCNG01 (sample SAMN09708227, study PRJNA481090) | Marine sediment metagenome, whole genome shotgun sequencing project. | biome: marine sediment; feature: ocean; material: sediment; isolation source: Sewage treatment plant 1 marine sediment (STP1) ... | reverse complement strand
CTTCCAGTAATTACTGTGCGTTAATGTCGTCTAAAGTAATTTCTTAAAATTCTTCTCACATCTCACGGATTAAAATTTAGTACTTTTAAAACTACTAAGAAGTAATTTATTTGAAAATGAGTGCCCTAACAAAATATTGGTTTTTAGAAGGTTTTGATTTGTTCCAAAAGCTGGGAAAACCTACCATGATGCGTATGTGCTCTATCCTCGAAATGGAAAACCTGGATAAAGGTCAGGTAATAAAAATGAATAATAGAGATAACAGGAGTATTTTCTTTCTAAAGCAAGGAAGCGTAAAGATTATTGACTCCTCAAACGAGTTTGTAAAGTACATTGTCCGAAAGGGAAATATTTTTGGAGAATTGTCCTTATATGATAAAAAAGGGGACGCTGAAGAATGCGCGATAGCTTTGGAAGACTGCATAATATGCTATATTGAATCTGATATGATGGAGAATCTTATGGCAGAACATGAGACTTTGAAAAATGCGGTATTAAAAATTTATGGTATCCGAATAAAACGATTGGAAAGAAGACTCCGCGACCTCCTTTACAAAGATAGCACTACAAGAATTACTGAATTTATTACTTCTTATATTAACGAATTTGGCAAGGAGCAGGAAAGTCAATTGGTAGCTAAAAATTTGTTATCACATAAAGATATTGCCAATCTTACCAATACGTCCAGACAAACAGTTAGCAATACAGTAAGTAATCTTAGAAAAATTGGACATATAGAGTATAGCACTCAATACATTTCCATTCCTAAAACAGTAAACTAATGAGAAATTTTTTTAGCAATCTTTTTAAATCGAAAAAAACAGATGAATTTGATGAGGTTCCCCACGGGGTTTGCCCTAATTGTTGGGGAGATCAGGAATACGGCAATGTTATCCGCGAAAAATATAAGGATGCCCAGATTGGAGTAAATAATAAAGAAAGTAAGTATGCTTTTATACAGGACTTTATGGTTACTCATTTAGACGGAATAAAACTAAAAAGTGCCGTTCATGGCACAGAATGTCCTACTTGTAAAATATCATATAAAAAATAATCTAAATTGTAAACAATCAATAATGTCAAAACAACTCTCAAAAATAACGGAACAACACTGTTCCAACCCGCCTGCCAAATACAATGATCTAAAAGTTTTATTCCTTAACTGCACGCTAAACAGAACGCCGGTTCTTTCACATACCGAAGCACTAATAGGTGTTGCTCAGCGAATTTTTGAAGCAAATGGGGTAGCTACAAAAGTAATCAGACCAGTAGATTATGTGCTTCCAGCCGGACTGGGCCTGGATATGTCCAAAACCCCGGAATGGGACAAAGATGACTGGCCCATGCTTCAAAAAGAAGTAGATGCCTGTGATATTCTTATCCTGTGTACTTCGGTCTGGTTGGGAGAAAAATCCTCGGTTTGTAACCGCGTATTAGAACGAATGTATGGATATACCCATTTGTTTAATGAAAAAGGGCAATACAGAGATTATGGCAAAGTTGGTGCAACCCTGATTACAGGTAACGAGGATGGTGTAAAACACTGCGCCATGAATATACTTTTTTCACTTTCTCATATTGGCTATACCGTACCACCACAGGCTGATGCCGGTTGGATGGGTGAAGCAGGACCAGGACCTTCCTACAGGGACGAAGGATCAGGAGGTCCCGAGAACGACTTTACCAATAGAAATACAACTTTCCTGGTCTGGAACTGTTTGCATCTTGCCCGAATGTTGAAAGATAATGGAGGTATTCCGGCACATGGTAACCAACCAGATGAGTGGGCTGCCGGATGTAAGGCAGGATTTGATAGCCCTGAACATAAAAGATAATCCGGAAATGGAAAAGATGATGTATCTGCTGGCGCAATACCTTGCTGCCGCAGGAATAAGTTTTTTAGAGAAAAAGGATGATGACAGCCATAGTAATCTTGGCTTTTCAATCGAAAATAGTAGCATGTATTCAAGGCCGTTAAATGATAACGGAGATACATTATCTGTAAGCTATAAAAAATTCACTTTGGAATGGAATTCAAATGATGTGTCCACTTCACTGCGATTGGATGGTACAACCCATTCCGAAATTCTAAAATGGATTGAAAAGATGGCCACTAAAGCCGCTATTAAACTACCTTACACTTATTCCTTTCATTATGATTTTCCCTATCAAATAAAAGATAATTTTGTCTTTAAACTTTTGGATTTTAAAAGTCTTCGCGAATTGTTAAAACTGCGGGTTTTGGCTCAAATGACTCTGGAAACTTTTTTACAGGACCAGAACTTAAACTCCGAAATTCGGATATGGCCCCACCACTTTGACACGGGGGCATATGCGGTTTTCAATGATATGAAAGGTGATGCAATTGGATTAGGACTTGCAGTACCTGATACTGTGTGCAGAGATCATTATTTATACATTAGTGGATACAAAGGACATGAGGCAATAGATACTTCAGGTTTTAAACCTTTATCGCTTGGATCCTGGGGTGTAAATGGATTTAATGGAGCAATCCTGCCGGCCACAGAAATTGACAAGAACAAGGGTACTGCCTTTTTGTCTGAGGCATTCTTCCAATATAAAAATTAAACCGATTAATTATGGCTTCTTCGAAAGACCTTATTTGGCACAAAGTCCTGGATAATAAAACTGATTTACCGGAGGGCAGAGTAAAAACAGTGACTGCCAAACACAAAGGTATCTGTCTTACTCATTTCGAGGGAAAATTTTCTGCCTTAGACAACCAATGTCCGCATCAGGGTGGCCCTTTGGGTGAAGGCTCTATTGAAAATGGTCTGTTAAGATGTCCCTGGCATGGCTGGGATTATCACCCTTGTACCGGTTTACCTCCGGGCGGATTTGATGATGGTGTGGAAGTCTATCCCACCAAGGAACAAAATGAAGCCATATATGTGGGTTTGATACAAGAGGAATCGCACGAGCCTACAGTTTCGGATGTCATGGTAGAAACTATGATAAATTGGGGAGTAACAAAAGTTTTTGGAATGGTTGGGCATTCAAACCTCGGATTTGCCGACGCCATGAAACGACAGGAGCAAAAAGGAAATCTCAATTTTTATGGGATTCGCCATGAAGGTGCTGCAGCCTTTGCAGTATCTGCCTATGGTAAACTTACAGGAAAACCTGCAGCTTGTTTCACTATTGCAGGCCCCGGAGCTACCAACTTATTTACAGGCATGTGGGATGCCAAGGTTGACAGGGCTCCATTTCTGGCACTTACAGGACAGGTAGCTACGCAAGTTGTGGGTACTGGTAATTTTCAGGAAGTAGACCTGGTTCAGGCGTTTAATTCCGTAGCCGAATTTAACCAGCGTGTTCAGGGAGATAGTAAGCATTCCGAATTAATGTCCCTTGCTATTAAACATGCCATCCTTAGGAGAGATGTTTCTCACCTGACCTTCCCGGATGAAATCCAGGACCAAAAAGCTAAATCTGGCGCAAAAGCACAATTCCCTACCAACAGGATTACTCCTATGGAGATTGCACCACCCAAAGAAATGGCTAATAAGGCCATTGCATTAATAGAAAAAGCAAAACGTCCGCTTATTATTTTAGGACATGGTGCCCGGGCACACAAAAAAGCTATTGTTGAATTCGCTGAAAGTTTAAATGCTGCAGTAGTGACCACATTTAAAGGAAAAGGGTTGATTGCCGATAGTCATCCACTGGGATGTGGTGTTTTAGGTCGAAGCGGGACTCCGATCGCCTCATGGTTTATGAACGAAGCTGATCTGCTGCTGGTCTTTGGTGCTTCCTTCTCAAACCATACAGGAATTACCCCTAAAAAACCTACGATTCAAGTGGATTTTGATCCACTCGCTCTTAGCAAATTTCATGAAGTAGATGTAGCCGTTTGGGGTGAAATTTCGAGGACTTTAGAAATCTTTACTACTGCTCTGGAAGGAAAAACAAATACAATAAACCAAAAAACAGAAATTGCAGAACGTTGGTCCATCTGGCAAACCGAAAAGAAAAAACGGTTATCAGAAACTTCCGAAAATGGACTAAGTTCCATCGCGGTATTTGAAACGATGAACAAATTGACTCCCAAGAATGCGGTTATGTGTGTTGATGTTGGGAACAATGCATACTCTTTTGGACGCTATTTTGAACCCGAACAGCAAGATTTTTTAATGTCCGGTTATTTAGGCTCCATTGGATTTGCACTACCGGCATCCATTGGTGCCTGGGCTGCTGTTGGTAGTTCGAGGCCAGTGGTAGCGGTAGCAGGTGATGGCGGGCTCTGTCAGTATTTAGCTGAAATCACAACTTTGGTAAAATACAAAATGCCAGTGAAATTAATTGTTCTGAACAATCACGAACTTGGTAAAATTTCTAAAGAACAACGAGCCGGAGAATACGATGTATGGCAGACTTCTTTATCTAACCCGAATTTTTCAGAATATGCCATTTCCTGTGGTGCCTGGGGAAAACGTGTATCCAAAGAAGAAGATTTGGAAAAGGCTATGGAGGAGTTATTTCAGCAACCAAATCCAGGCCTTCTTGAAGTCATTACAGATGTAACGCTCATATAATTCTGATAAATTTAATCCTTACTAATAATTTAAGTAGATGCTTCAATCATTTAGTATAATTTTCGCTATAGCTACATTTTTTAGTTTGATAAATTACAAATGGTTGAAAATGCCGGCTACAATTGGGCTAATGCTGATGAGCCTGGTTACTATGATTTTAATTACGTTGAGTAAAGAGATTTTTCCGGAATTCTATCTCTTCTTTTGTGATATTGTAACTCAATCGGATTTCCGAACCTTATTATTAGATGGCATTTTAAGCTTTCTTCTTTTCGCGGGCGCAATGCATGTGAATATTGATGATTTGTCTAAGGAGAAATGGTCTGTTCTTTTATTTGCTACCCTGGGGGTACTAATTTCCACTTTAATAGTAGGCGGACTAATTTTTAGTGCTGCACATTTAATAGGTCTTCAATTACCATTAATTTACGCCTTTCTTTTTGGCGCATTAATCTCCCCCACAGATCCTATTGCTGTATTGGCCATTCTTAAAAAAACAAAGATTGCTAAAAATCTTCAAATCAAAATTGAAGGTGAATCCCTCTTCAATGATGGTATTGGTGTTGTCGTTTTTGCAGGTATACTAATTTTTGCTGATATGGAAGGGCATCTTACAGAAAGTTCATTAGGGGTTGAAATAGGAAAATTATTTCTGGAAGAAGCTGTTGGAGGAATACTCTTTGGTGTTTTGTTAGGTTTTATTGGGTATAAGTGTATTAAATCCGTAAAAGAAAATCCGCAATTGGCGGTAATGATAAGTCTGGCCATAGTCATGGGGGGATATGCCATGGCATCCCTGATCCATGTTTCAGGGCCCTTGGCGATGGTCGTCTCCGGAATGTATATAGGGAACAAATTAAATGTAGTTGCTAATAAGGGTCCGGCAAGAAAACTTATTAATGATATATGGGAAGTATTGGACGATGTATTCAATGGTATCTTATTTGTTCTTATGGGCTTGGCCATACACCTGGTAAAGTTTAGCGCCGGTTATTTAACTTTAGGGATTCTGGCAATTTTTATTGTACTGTTGGCCAGGTTTATTTCTGTGCTTCTGCCATACTCATTGTTAAACCACAAAGAAAGTAAACCTATAAAAACCGTTGCTATCTTAACATGGGGAGGGCTACGCGGAGGAATTTCCATAGCATTGGCCCTAAGTCTGGGCGACAATACTTCTTCAGAATTAGTGCTGTATATAACCTATGCTGTCGTATTGTTTTCAATTATTGTACAGGGACTCAGTATTGGAGCCCTTGTAAAAAAGCTATATAATTAATACCATATACACGGGAATCTTTTATGCTTTCTTCAGATATTTTTTCACTAAGTTTACACAATAGGCCAATTTGCATGTGTCGTTTTTGTTTTGTAAATATCGAAGATACTTCAGAAAGCCAATCTAACTTTAAAAGGACTAACTGACAAATATCATGTTTTAAGTTCGCTTCTTGTTGGAAATTTGTAATGGCAAATTACGTTTAATTTAGATTCGCGTTTGTCATAAATTAAATTGTACCATGACAAATGTGCATTCATTCCATATTCCCGTTATGGGAATAGGTTTTACCATAGACACTCCTTTAAAAGTTTCCCAATTTGGCATAAACTCCGTTATTTCTTTAGTGGATGATATTCTCATTGAAAAATTGAGAAAAATGTATTGCGATAAATTCGGGCGTCCCTATTCTGAGATTACTGAAAAAATGGATGATTTTAGGGCAAAAAGAATCACTTCCTATCTTAACCTTATCTATGATGAGAGCGTAAAGCAATTCGAGGAATTAAAAAATGCATCGATTGAATCGGCAACTGAAATCAAGAAATATTTTTCAATGTTGCCCGATACGTCCGGTTTGAAAAAAGAATTCAAGAATTTAACCAAAGATTCTTTTGATTTACAGGAAATCAAAACTTGGGTAATGGATAGCCTCTCCATGGGCAGTATTGATGTTAATATTATGACCAAGGTTGATAAGGAAAATTATATTAAAAAGGAAAAATTGCCTTCGGAATATAATGATGCGCATGCTGCTCTGAGGGGATATGCAAACAGTGTTCTAAGCTCTTCCCTGATCCTTTCTGCCGGAATGAACCCAAGATTATATAGTTATTTGGAGCAGTTTGAGGATTTTTATCCCGATAAAAATGGAACCATCAAAAAGAAAATCGTTTTAAAAGTAAGTGATTTCCGGTCGGCTTTGATCCAAGGTAAATTCTTGGCAAAAAAAGGATTATGGGTATCGGAATATCGAATTGAATCAGGACTTAATTGCGGCGGACATGCCTTTGCTACAGATGGTTATCTTATGGGCCCTATCCTAAACCAGTTTAAGGAAGAAAAAGAAGAATTGAAGAAATCGGTTCACGAAATTTTAGTAGGTGCTTTAACTCTAAAAAAACGGGTTGTTCCAAAAACGATCTTGCCGTTAAAAATAACAGCACAAGGCGGTGTTGGCACCACAGAAGAACACAACTTTATTTTGAATCATTACAAGGTCGACTCTGTTGGCTGGGGAACACCATTTCTTTTGGTGCCGGAAGCAACAACCGTTGACAAGTCGACCATCTCTAAATTAGTCGAGGCTAAGGAGGATGATTTGTATCTCAGTAATACTTCACCCTTGGGCATTCCTTTTCATAGTTTAAAAGGAAATACCAAAGATTTGGAAAAATCCTCACTGATTGAAAAGGGAAGACCAGGAAGCCCTTGTCCGAAAAAATTTGTAGCCATGAACAAAGACTTTTTGGATACCGGGATCTGCACGGCATCCAGACAATACCAACATCTAAAAATCAAGGAGTTGGACAAGCAAGAACTTTCTACTGAAGACTATACATACTACTACAATAAGATAACTGAAAAATCCTGTACCTGTGTAGGGCTTGGCACTTCTGCTCTGCTCGCATATGGACTTGATACAAAAACCGAAGGCCAGGGGGTTTCGGTATGTCCGGGTCCTAATATGGCTTATTTTTCCAAAACCATGGAACTGAGTGAAATGGTAGACCATATTTATGGAAATACCAATGTGATAACAAGAAAAGATCGTCCGCATATGTTCATAAAAGAACTCCATATTTATTTGGATTACCTTGCAGCACGAATTGCCGAAAACCGGGGATCGGCAACTGATAAGCAAAGGAAGTATTTGTTGACCTTCGCCAGTAATTTAAATGATGGTATACAGTATTATCAGGAATTGTTCAACAACCTAAAGGAAGATTTCGCAGGGTCCAAACAACAAATATTGGGATTATTGGACGAGGGAAGAAGTAGCTTGAATAGCTTAGTTCAAGAAATTGAAAGTTTGGAAAACAATCTCGCAACACCCTAGCTGATTATTTATTTTTTTTCAGCAATAGCCTTGTAAACACAAATTTCAAAACAGTATCAGTTTTGTTTAGGACATCCCGTTGTACACGAAGTTCAAGTGTTATATAACTATCCGAAATATTGTCTATCATGCCATCCTTTATTTGAACTTTATGATTTATAATTCAGATGAAACAATTCTGGTTTTCTAAGATATGCTGCAAAAATTGTAGCTAACACAATAAGACTGACAATTTCAAATGGCTTCCCTTTGAACATATGTATAAAAACTATACATGTCATGTATAAAGCTAAAACAGTTGTTCCCCAAATTATAGTTTTATTAATCAAGAATAAAATAGTGGCTACTAGAAGAATAATACCAACGATGATTATTACTGTATTACTGGTAATAATTTTATCCTGTTGATCGGACTGAAATATTTTTCTCAAGGCGTTTTGGATAAAAACCATGGATACCATTACAGAGGGTAGCCAAATTAAGATTGTCCAAATTAATTTTTTAATTTTCATTTTCAATCGTTTTTTTGAACTTTCAAGAACTAGACTTGGGCTTTTCATAGTAGCCGTCGCTCTGCATCGTTTTTAATGTCTTTTTATGTTCTATTAAGTACTTTATGATGTCACGCTGATGAAATTGTCTTGCGAAACTTAATGTGGTTTTGCCTTTGTAGGTCGCACTGACATCAGCACCCTTTTGCACCAGATATCGGACCATTTCCAATAGCCCGTATTTTGCCGCATACATCAAGGGTGTTTTATCCGCGCAAACGCCCTCGATATCGGCGCCGTTTTCAACAAAATAGCGTAATGATTTCATCGATTTTAACTTGATGCTTATTGCCAAATAATTATATTTTTTGCTGTCTGCTACTCCCACACATTCATTGATGTGGTCTACAGTAATTAAATGTTTCAAATTTTCAGTTCGGCCATACTTTATTCTCCACGCGATTTCATTCGTTAATTCTTGCCCATAGGATGCGATTCCTATTAGTGAAATTAACGTTACTAAAATCAGTTGTTTTATACGTGAATTCATGATTGGGATTAAACTATGCACAACAATTGAGTAAAGCGATTTATTCGCTTAATATCTCAAATATAGAGGATAAAGAGCATTATTCCCATTACCTATTATATACACTTATGTTAATAGTATAAGAGGGAATCCTTTATTTGAACTTTCGAGAACTGGACTAGGGCTTTTAATAGGAGGTTTGGTTCATTCTATGATTTCGTAGTCAATACTTAGTTTTCGCAAAGCTCTTAAACCAGAACCAGAGATTCTATCTTCCATCTCAATATCTACAGCGTCTCCTTCTAAGAGTATCTCTGTAAGTTCATTCGACAAGGATTCATCAATGTTAGATGAAATCTCTGCAATACATTTGGCTATCGCTCTTCTATCTGGTCTCTGAGCATCACAAGACAATAAGTTTAATTTCATAATAATAATTTATTAATGCAATATACTAGAGTTGAGATAAGTCTGGATTATACTTACACCATTATTCATTTTAATGACGCACAACAATTAAATATAAACCATTAATGGTTTATATTTCTTATGTAAGTGAAATTGAATTATCCGTTATTTGAACTTTCCTCAAGTTAATCAATTCGGATATACAAAATTTAATCATGCTCACTATTTTCCCGATGGGCAATACTCTTACTAATCATAAATTTTAAAATATCTCCTCTTACTTTGAGTTGTACTATGGAATCAAAACCCGAATCCGCCTCACAGAAATAATAAAAGTTATAAATCCTATCCTTTGGGATTTGCAACACATTGATCAAAAATGATTCATCCAAATCATCATATAAATTACTGTACTCAGTATTCTTTAGGTCTCTTGCAACTCTTTTTTTGAGCATTTTGGTTCTGCCTGAGATGGCGTTGATAAGCGGATCCAACTTAAAAGCAACTACCGCGAAATCCCATGTTCGAGCGGTATACAAAAGTCTTTCGCTTTGGGTTCTTTTTTTTACATCCGCATTGGGAAGTTCCAAAGAGGAAGCTGTTACAACTGCATCAATCTCAATGGCATCCATATCTTTTAATAGATCTCCTGAAAGCATATAGGGCCATACCACTACTTCATTGAGTTCTGTCAGCGATATTGAAAGCTTTACAACCACAAAACCTTCCAACATTTCCGGGCTTACCACCAATTCTTTTTTAGCTAAATGAATTGCGCTAAACCTTATAGTATCATTCACTTTAGCTGATAAAGCGAAATAGCCATCAGTATCCGTGATTGTTGCTTTGTCTACTGTCAGGTTAAGCACATGAACATCAGAGACATCCTCCTCCGCATTCAAAACTCTTCCTTCAATGGTTTGTGAATGTATTGATAAGCCAGCGAGCAGGAAAATTAGAAAAACTAGATCCCTTAAGTATTTTACATTCAATAGATAAGTTTTAGAATTCTTGAAATGGCCTTTTAAGAGTTGAATTTAAGGAAACTATATTTGAATTTTCTTAATGTATTGTTAGGATTATAAACTGTAAATACTCCAAATGATTAATGGATAAGGTCAATCGTTTATTTGAACTTTACTTTTATAAATCGACAAATTTGACTTGAGTTAACATTTGTGTCAAATGGATTCCACTATTTCAACATCCTGATTTATATTTGAAGATTAAAAGAATTAAGATGGCCTCAGGATTTTTCGCAGTTTTAGATGATATAGCAACTCTATTGGACGATGTTGCTGCAATTAGTAAAATCGCCACCAAAAAGACCGCAGGAATTCTTGGAGATGATTTAGCGGTTAACGCGGAAAAAGCATCTGGATTTGTTTCCAATCGAGAACTACCAGTGATTTG
>RCNG010001793.1_pt1 | contig 10736 bp, 8 predicted proteins | sample 2041371 | NCBI WGS metagenome assembly RCNG01 (sample SAMN09708227, study PRJNA481090) | Marine sediment metagenome, whole genome shotgun sequencing project. | biome: marine sediment; feature: ocean; material: sediment; isolation source: Sewage treatment plant 1 marine sediment (STP1) ... | reverse complement strand
CCGATCGATCGAGACCGTAGTCATTCACATCGGCGTGACTGACTCCATCAAGCGGAATTGCGCTGTCGACAAAGGCAGTGGCATAGCGAATGACGGCGGCGCCGCGTGTCGGATTGTAACCGCCGTCACGCTGCTGATCGTTCTCCTCATCGATAACGTCCGTGCCATAGAGCGCATCGTACAGACTGCCCCAGCGGGCGTTGGCGGCGTTGATTGCAAAACGCGCGTTGCTGACAGGCACGACCAGCTGTGGGCCAGCGATCTCGGCAATCTCGGCATCGACATTGGCTGTTTCAATTTTGAACGAGCTGCCGGCGTCGGCGAGATAGCCAAGCTCTTTCAGGAACGCGACATAGTCGGCGTGCTCCCACTCCTGTCCCTGCCGCTCGATGTGCCACGCATCGATCTTCTGCTGCAGCTCGTCACGAACTGCAAGCAGAGACCGATTGACGGGAGCGAGCTCCTCGATCAGTGATTCGAGCCCGCCCCAGAACACGTCCGGTTCGAGATCAATTGCTGGCAGCAGCTCCCGCTCGACAAAATCGAAAAAGACGGGCGCTACACTCAGCGCGCCAACCGTGCGCCGATCCTGATTTTCCATGAGTTCAACCGTTGCTGATTCCATACGCATTAGCTCTCGCGGAGCCTGCAACTGTCAACCCGTTTACGCGACGAATTGCTCTTCTTCGGTGCTTCCTGCCAAAGCCGTGGTGGATGACAGGCCATGCATGATCGTATTCTGCACTGCATCGAAGTAGCCGGCGCCAACGAAAGACTGGTGTTTCGCCGCGCGGAAGCCGAACTTCTCGTCTGCGAACTCTTTTTCCTGCAATTTTGAGTACGCGTACATGCCCTCTTGCTTGTAGGCGCGACTCAGGTTGAACATGCTGGAATTCAGCGCATGCCAGCCCGCCAGGGTAATGAACTGGAACTTGTAGCCCATCTTGCCGAGCTCTTCGCGAAATACTTTCATCGTCGCGTCATCGAGATTCGCTTTCCAGTTGAACGACGGCGAACAGTTGTAGGACAGCAGCTGGTCCGGGAATTTGGCGTGAATAGCATCGGCGAAGACCTTTGCCTGCTCGAGATCCGGCTTCGAGGTTTCGCACCAGATCATGTCCGCATAGGGCGCATAAGCCAGCCCGCGCGCGATTGCCTGATCCATACCGGCGTTTGTGCGGTAAAAGCCTTCCGGCGTGCGCTCACCCGTAATGAACGGATGGTCGCGATCATCTGAGTCGGACGTAATCAGGTTTGCCGCATCCGCGTCGGTACGTGCCAACAATACTGTTGGTACACCGCAAACATCGGCGGCAAGCCGGGCGGCGTTGAGCTTCGCCACGGCCTCGTGCGTTGGCACCAGGACCTTGCCACCCATGTGACCGCACTTCTTGGCGGAAGAAAGCTGGTCCTCAAAGTGTACGCCCGCTGCGCCCGCTTTGATCATGCTCTTCATGAGTTCAAAAGCGTTGAGGTTGCCTCCAAAGCCGGCCTCTGCGTCCGCGATGACGGGTGGCAGCCAGTCGATGCTGTCGTCGCCGTTCAGCGCATGAATCTCGTCTGTTCGCAGCAGCGCGTTGTTGATGCGCTCAACCATTTTCGGCACGGAGTCGACCGGGTACAGGCTCTGATCGGGGTACATTTCGCCCGCACTATTGCCGTCGCCGGCAACCTGCCAACCTGAGCAATAGATCGCTTTCAGCCCAGCCTGGACTTCCTGGATGGCCTGGTTACCTGTCAGGGCACCCAGCCCGCAAAGCGGTTCTTCCTGGTTAACGAGACGCCACATCTTCTCGGCGCCGAGGCGAGCGAGTGTGTGTTCAACCTGCACGGTGCCACGCAGTTTCACCACGTCTTCAGCGCTGTAGCTGCGCTCGGTGCCTTTCCAGCGTGGGCTGTCTGCCCATTCCGACTCCAGCTTCTTGATCTGTTCCTGTCGCGTCATGGCTTTGTTCCTTCCTGTCAGAATCGCTGCTATCGCTGCGAATAAATGTCTTGAACGACATTTTAATCCCCATTAGAATGAAATTTAACAGTAAGAATTTCACAATGTTAATTTCACAAATATGAGAGTTGGATTGTACTCAGCAGAGGAATCAACATGAGCAGCCACCAGGGCCTTCGCCGAAAAGCGCATTTTCTTGGCACTAAAATCAAGAGCTTACGCAAGCGCAACAACCTGACGCTTGAGGACCTGTCCGTCCGTTGCGTGCAGATTGACGCGGAGGCCGGGCCTTCGGTGTCGTATCTATCGATGATCGAGAATGGCAAGCGTGTGCCCTCCGAACGACTGCTGGAGATCATCGCCGAGATCTTCCAGAAGGAAACGAGCTGGTTCTTCGATGATTCCCTTGACGACAATGTGATCGACACGGCGCCAACGGCAGCGGTCAGCGGCATGCCGCTGGAGCCGGGATTCCTGTTCTCCGAATCGTTGCTGCAGCTCGCCATCCCCGAATTACTGGCGCAGACGGGAACAACCGGCCGGCAGTTTGCGCACCTGCTGATCCGCGCTCACCAGGAATCCAGCAAGAACCGCTTTCCCGATCTCGAACGAGCCGCTGAGACCGTCGGCAAGAAACAATTTCCGATGCACCTGGACGACGTGTTTGCAATCGCGAAACAGCTGGGCATGGATATTCACTGGTTCGACAAATCTACATTCAAAGACCAGGGAGACGCCGACAAGCCACTTAACACCATGGTTCGTTCCTTCTTCGATGCGCCGAACAAGGTTTACCTGAACCGCGAGCTCGAAAAAGATCCCGCGCGACTAAAATTCGACCTCGCCAATCATGTCGGGCACATGGTGCTGCACGGCGGAGACGGCGCGCGTGCACCGCAGGTATCCGGCGGGCGGGTATCCGGCCGCCGTCATGACGAGGATTCCCTGAACGTTGATGCCAAGGACATTCTCTATGCATGGCGGGATTTCGAGTGCAGTTATTTTGCGGCCGCCCTGCTCGCGCCGAAAACGCCATTTCGCCAGTTTCTTGCGCGCCAGGCCTACGCCATCAATTCCGGCGACAAGATCGGCCTGACGAAGACGCTGGTGATGCGACGCATGCCAAGCGTATCGCCGTATCCCCACTGGCATTATTTCGATGCCTACCCGCCCGGCAACCTCAGGGCCGTGTATCGCGGCAACGGCATCCCGTTGCCGTGGGGCAATATGACCCTGGTATCCGACCCCTGCCAGCACTGGGCAGTATTTCGTATGCTGAATACGCGTTCCACCAGGCCGTCGTCACAAATATCGGTATTGCGCAGTGGCGACGACAAACGCCTCTACTGCTGCCAGTCGATACGCAGCAAGGACGCCGCCGGCAACCCGCACGTACTGTGCGCCGGCGTCGACCTCTCGCCTGCGCTGATTGCCCAGAATATCGATCCGAAACGGACCATCGACATGATCGAGTCGAGTTGCAACAGCGGCGGCGGTACGGCGCCGATTCCGACCGAGGCGCGCAAGCAACTCGAGAGCATTAGCAAGATCCTCAACATCGGCTGGATCGAACACGGCGCTGCGACGGATGCGACCATCATCTGCCAGCGCAGCTCGAACTGCCCCCGCGACAAACATTGCCTTGGCAAAGCACCGCCAAAACTGAGGCCGCAGATCGACAAGATCCGCGAAGCGGTGCTGCAAGGCTAGCCAGGCATAGCCCGTCACGCCACCAGGTACTCCGCCGATCCCGTAACTCGTCCTGCCATGGTGCGACGCTTTCGGATGGGCTTTATAATGACCGAACGTTTTCATCATTGAGGCAAAAATGTCCACACCAGAAGTAAGCGCTTTTTTCGATGAAGCAACGTTTACCGTTACCTACATCGTCAGCGACCCGGCAACATCACAAGCCGTGATAATCGATCCTGTGCTCGACTACGACCCGGCTTCGGGCCGCACCTCGACGTCATCCGCGGACCAGGTTATCAACCATGCAAAGGTCAACAACCTGACGATCGACTGGATCCTCGAGACCCATGTACACGCGGATCACCTGAGCGGCGCGCCTTATCTGCAAGGCAAGCTTGGCGGCAAGACAGCAATCGGCCGCGGTGTCACCGCGGTTCAGTCCGTCTTTAAGGAGACATTCAACCTGGGCGACCTGGTACCCGACGGCGGCCAGTTCGATCACCTTTTCGATGATGGCGAGACTTTTGGCTTCGGTGGTATCCGCGGACGTGTGATGGCAACACCGGGCCACACACCGGCGTGTGTCACCTACGTTATTGGTGACAGCGCCTTCGTCGGCGACACGCTATTCATGCCGGACTTCGGCACGGCCAGGACTGACTTCCCCGGCGGCAGCGCGCCGCAGCTCTACCAATCCATCCGGGCAATATTGTCGCTGCCGGAGAATACTCGCCTCTTCATGTGCCACGATTACAAGGCGCCCGGCCGCGATGTGTATGCCTGGGAAACCTCGGTAGCCGAACAGCGCGCGAACAATATTCATATCAACAACGACGTATCCGAATCGGAGTTCGTTGCCCTGCGGGAGGGTCGCGATAGCGAACTCGGTATGCCGAAGCTCCTGTTGCCATCGATCCAGGTCAACATGCGGGCCGGGAAGCTACCCGAACCCGAGGGCAACGGCATTCGTTATCTGAAGATTCCAGTCGACGCGATCTGAGCCGCCTCAATGACGATCTACAAACTCACGGAGACCTGTTCCGTCGCCGGCCAGATTCAGCCTGCCGACGTTCATGCGCTTCAGGAAAACGGTTTTGTCACGATCGTCTGTAACCGTCCGGATGACGAGGATTTTGGACAGCCCACGGCCGCGGCGGTGAAAACCGAGTGCGATATCCAGGGCGTTGCTTTTCATCACCTGCCGATTTCCAACGCCGGCATCAGCGCGGAGACGGTCAAGCGATTCCAGGAGATCCTTGCCGGCAGTGACGGGCCGGTGCTCGCCTACTGCCGTTCAGGGCAGCGCTCATCGGTGTTGTGGCAATACAGTGGTTCGCCCTAACAGCCCGGCGAGGTCGCCCACGAAGACCGTTAGCCGGACAGCTTTTGACGAAAACGCTGCATCCCCTTGATCCAGCGATTGTGGTCACTGGCTTTGCGCTGCACGTACGTCGTCACCTCGGGATGCGTCAGTATCAGGAAACGCCCGGCCAGCGCCTCATCGATGATGATATCGGCGACGGCTTCCGGCCGCATGATGCCGTCGACGTCATTGCCATGGAAACCGCCCTCCAGCGACTCCGAATCGTCTTCGATGCCGATCATGCGTGTCGCAACCGCCTGCGGGCACACGACTGACACAACAATACCGGCTTCGCCGTAGTCAATTGCCAGCGACTCCGCGAAACCGACCGCAGCGTGCTTGGTCGCCGAATACGCAGAATCACCGATCTGGCTCAACAGCCCTGCCGCCGACGCAGTGTTCACCAGGTGGCCGCCGCCGCGCTGCAGCATGCGCGGCACGACGGCGCGTGCGGCGTAAACATGTGCCATGACGTTGATCCGCCAGCAGGCATCCCAGCGATCGTCGATCGGGTTCATCCCGCCTTCGGCCGAGATCGCGCCAGCATCACCGTCGCCATAGCCGACGCCAGCGTTCGAGATGAACATGTCGATCGGGCCTTCATTCTGCTCAACCTCGTCAACGAGCCGGGCGACGGCCTGCTCGTCACTCACATCCAGCGCGCGAGCGATGCCGCCAATATCGCTGGCGACCGACGATGCCGCCGCTTCGTCGATATCAACAACCACAACCTTCGCGCCATCTCGCGCGAGACGCCGACAAAGCGCCCGGCCAATGCCATGACCACCGCCGGTGACGACGGCAACGTGTATCGTCGAATTGCTCAAGTCCCCTGCTCGACCGATTCGTAGACCACGTTTCCGTCCATCATCGTAATGATGACCCTCGTCTTGTGAATGTCGTAGGCATCGACCTCGAATATGTCCTGGTCGAGTACAACGAGGTCTGCTTTCTTGCCAACCTCAATAGAGCCAATCTTGTCGTCCATGTGCATCTGGTAGGCGGCATCGATCGTGAAGCCGCGCACAAGACTCTCAACATCCAGGCGTTCGGTCTCACGGGGCTGTATCGGCGCATCCCGTTCTCCGGCAAACTGCCGTGTGTGGCCGATTTCGATCTGAACCACCGGCGACAAACCGAGCGTGCCGGCGCCGCTGGCCGGGAAATCGCTACCGAATGACAGCCGCACGCCAAGATCCTTAAGACTCTTGTACCGCCAGAATCGATCGAACTGATCCTCGCTGACAAACTGTTCCCCATAGGTATCGTAGGACGCCCACAATGGCGTGCTTTGAGCGATGACGTCGAGTTCGGCAAATCGCGGCAGGTCCTGATCGGTGATCACCTGGATGTGGCAGATTGCGTAACGGGTCTTGCTGTCCGGCGCCTGTTTGCGCGCCGCCTCGATGGCGTTCAGCGACTCATGAATTGCCCGTTCGCCCAGCGCATGAATGTGTACGTCGATGCCCTGACGGGCCGCGCCCACAACCATCGATGTCATCTGCGCCTCCGTGAACACCGTTTCGCCGCTGTTACCCGGCTCGCCCTGGTAGTCCTCGAACATCGCAGCCGTGCGCCCTTCGACGGTGCCGTCATCCATGATCTTCAGCACATTGTAGTGATAGTGCTCGCCCTTTAACGTGCGGCCCCACTCCAGTGCCTTGTCGACAGCGATATCGACATCTTCCGGACCGCGCGGTCGGTAGGAACCCACCAGGCGGACCGTCATGTCGCCGTTGGCCTCGGTGCGCTCCAATACCGAAGCCGCGATATCCTCGTAGCCGATAAGGCCGGCGTCGTACGCTGCGGTCACGCCGTAAGCGTTCATGATGCCGATTATGATACTTAAGCCATCGGTCACGATTTCCTCTGTTATGACATCCAGGCTATCCATGGCCACACCGGCTGTGCCCTCGAGCAAATAGCCAGTCGCGTCGCCGTTGGCATCTCGCTTGTAATAGCTGAAGCCGGACACCGGGTCGGGCGTATCCTGCGTGATGTTCAGGGCCTTTAGCGCGGCCGTATTGGCCCAGGCCGCATGAAATCCTTCATCCATGATCAGCACCGGCCGGTCGGGAACGAATTCATCAATGAGCTGCCGCGTAGGCCCGACAGGCCCGAACGTGGTCGCAAGAAAGCCGTAGCCGAACAGGACGGGGGCATCGGGGTTCTCGGCAGCGTAATCGGCGATCGCTTTGACCCAGTCATCGACGCTGCCATAGGTATCCAGTGACAGTGCCGTCGCGTAGGCGCCGCCGGCAATCGGATGCACATGAGAGTCGATGAATCCGGGTAGCAGCAGCTGGCCCTGCAGGTCTCTGCGCTGCGTAGCTTCTCCGACCAGCGCTTCGACGCCCGCTGCATCGCCAACGTAGACTATTTCATTGCCTTTGACCGCGACCGCTTCCGCCCAGGGGTTCTCGTCATTTACTGTATAGACGCGAGCATTCATAAAAACCGTGTCCGCCGCGTCGTATTGGCTTGGCTTGTCACTACAGGCACCAAGAACGACGACGCACGCCAGCGCCGCAAGTAGTCTGTTATTCAAGCCCCGAACCATCCTCTGAGTAAATCACCCAAATTTTCGTATAGCCCTCGGTATCCCAGACACCTGTCCATTCCTTGGGAATCGTGACGGCCTCGCCGGCGTTGATCACCTGCACGTCGCCATCGCTGGAGGTTAGCGTCACGCCACCTTCAAGAAAGTACATGAACTCATCGACGCCATAGGGATCGGTAATCTCAAAACGGACAGCGCCGGACTTGTACATGCCGGAGCCGAACTTCTTGTCGCTGGACAACAGCGACGTGACGTCCAGTGTCGTGTTGCCGCCCTCCGTATGTTCCAGCATGTCCGGGCGATCGAATACCTCGCCCGCAATGTCGGCTTTCGACAGCTTCGCCGGACGCACCGGTTCGTCGGCCAGCACGCCGACGACGGTCCCGGCCAGGACCAATAAACCAATATCGAACAGATAGATCTTTCTCATAGGTATCCCCCTGATGCTTGCCCGGCATTCTATTTATTCTGGCCGGCCCTTAAGATTAGCGTCGGCAACGCTGTTAATCCACAATATGGGTGGATTTGCCTACGAGGAGACACGCAATGCGACAGTGGCAGGTACGACAGGTCTTGCTGTTGATAATCGGCTGCATGGTGGCCCCGGCATCAATCGCAGCGGGTGATGTCACCGAGGAACGCGTGCTGGCTGAGGCGGCCAACGGCACCAACTGGTTCGTAAAGGGCGGCAATTTCCGCGGCGAACACTTCAGTCCGCTGCGCGCGATTAACGATAAGACGGTCACGGACCTGGGCCTCGCATGGTCAACCGACTTGCCCGTCCCTGACGGAATTTCCGCAACGCCTGTCGTCGTTGACGGCATTATCTATCTGTCCGGCGCCTGGTCGCTGGTGTTCGCCATCGACGGTAAAACCGGCAAGCTCCTGTGGCAGCATGACCCGGACGTTCGTTCGCGCCTTGCAGAAGATCCAGGTATGTCCTGGGTCGCCCGCGTTAACCGCGGCGTCGCCGTCTGGCAGGGCAAGGTATTTGCGACGACCGCAGACTGCCGATTGCTTGCCCTCGATGCCGCGAGCGGCAAGGAGCTCTGGTCGAAACAGACCTGCGACCGCGAACAGGGCTACAGTATTACCGATTCACCCTACGTCGGCGGCAACAGCATCTTCGTTGGCAATGCCGGGTCCGAGTCGGACAAGAAAAACCGTGGCTATGTTTCCGCCTACGATGCCGACAGCGGCGACCTTCAATGGCGCTTCTACACGGTTCCGAGCGACGACCCTGCGCAAAATACATCGGCTGCCATGAAGATGGCGGCAAAGACCTGGTCGGGCGACGCCCTGAAAAAATTCGGTGGCGGCGGCAGTAACTGGAACGAGATGACCTACGACCCGGACTCCGGACTGCTGTTCTTTGGCACAGCAGGAGCACTGCCATACGACTATGACCTGCGCAGTCCTGAGGGCGGCGACAACCTGTTTCTTTCCTCTGTCATCGCGGTCAACGCCGACACGGGCGAGTACGTCTGGCACTACCAGACAGTTCCAGAGGATAGCTGGGAATACAACGCGACGATGAACATCATTCTCGCCGATCTTGCCATCGACGGAGAGAAGCGAAAGACGCTCTTGATTGCCCCAAAGAACGGCTTTCACTACGTGCTTGATCGGCTCACCGGTGAACTGCTCGCCGCCGACAACTACGCGAAGGTCAACTGGGCAACGCATATCGACATGGACACAGGACGGCCTGTTTATGCTGCTGCCGCGGAATTCTGGAAACGGCCCGACGAAGATGTCGCAATCTGGCCCAACATGTGGGGCGCGCACAGCTGGAACGCAATGGCTTTCCATCCTGAGCTCAAGCTTGTCTACATTCCGGTCATCGACGTGCCCTCCATTGTCAGTGGCTACGACAACGGCGATTTCGATGACACGCTCGAAATGCAGACCGTCGTCGACGGCAAGCCGTTCAGTCCGGGCAAGCTGGTTGCCTGGGACCCGGTAAAGAGCGAAGCGCGCTGGACCGTTGCCCACGATTTGCCGTTTAACGGCGGCATCCTCGCGACAGGCGGCAACCTGGTTTTTCAGGGTGATGCTTTTGGTCGCTTCAATGCCTATACCGCGGACAGTGGCAAGAAAGCCTGGTCGGTAGCTACGGGGTCCACCGTCAGCGCGGCACCCGCCAGCTACTCTATCGACGACCAGCAGTACGTATTGCTCCCGGTCGGGGCCGGTGGCGGCGTACAGTTTGTTTATCCGGAAATGCACGCGGGCGACCAGGTCCGGGGGCCAACACGGCTCATGGCCTTCGCACTCGAGGAAGAGACGCCAATGCCGCTACTTGCGTCCGAGAGGCGCTCGCTGCCGCCGCAACCCGAACTGCAGGCCAGCGCAGAAGAAATTGAGGCCGGCCGGCAGCTGTTCAACTGGGAGTGCAAAGGTTGTCACGGCAAGAATGCGATCGCGCGCTTCGGTGGTTCGGTACCCGACCTCCGTTACGCAAGCGCCGAAACGCACGCGGCATGGCAAGACATCGTCATCGGCGGGGCGCGCCAGCCCAATGGCATGCCGCGATTTGAACTCAGCATTGAGGAATCCGAGGCGATTCGGAAATACGTCCTGTCACGCTCGGCTCAGTTACGCGAGTCAAAGTAAGGACCAGTAAACCGAGCAGGCAAAGTCCGTCACCTTGCACTCCATAAGGCGTTGATGCATGGCGCACATCAACCGTCAGGAACGTAGACTAACTCCGTCAAATTGCGTGACAAGCAACCCTTGGTCGGAGGCTGGTCTGGGTTAGAAGTAACCTGGGCGCGATCTAAACAAGCCGGAGTCAGAACGCCCATGTACGGAAACCGAAGTGCGGAAGTCCAGGTGCGGAAAACTAACACCGGCCCTCACGTCGAAGAACCAAGCCGCTAGTTCTGACCCTTTCTTCGTACCCAGGCCGAACTTTCGCTTACGACCAGAAGCGGATATTGGCACCGAAAAACACTGGTCAAAAACGGGAGTTGATATTGCCAGATAACAATCAGGTAGCAGCCGCCGTTCGGCAGTGGGTTGATACCGTCGTTGTCGGCCTTAACCTATGCCCGTTCGCCAAGCGTGAACTGGACAAAGACCGTGTGCGATTCGTCGTATCTGACGCCATAACCGAACAGGGCCTGCTGGTGGACCTCGAAGCAGAGCTCGACTTGCTCGAGAAGGATGCTTCT
>RCNG010001792.1_pt1 | contig 10739 bp, 6 predicted proteins | sample 2041371 | NCBI WGS metagenome assembly RCNG01 (sample SAMN09708227, study PRJNA481090) | Marine sediment metagenome, whole genome shotgun sequencing project. | biome: marine sediment; feature: ocean; material: sediment; isolation source: Sewage treatment plant 1 marine sediment (STP1) ... | reverse complement strand
GTCATGCCCTGGTCAGTGGCGGCGTCAGGAAATACTTGAACAGTATGTGGAAATCATCCGTTTTGCCTTTCTGTAAGAAAGCCATCCAGGGACTTTACCCAATCAATTCCCGTGGAACAAGAGATATAACCTACGAGGATTTTACCTATTTCTTTGCCCCCGGCGGTCTGATGGATGGTTTCTTTAATAAATATCTTGCCGCTTCTGTGGATAGAGGAGGACAAAACTGGCGCTGGAACAAGGTTGGTGATGAACCTGCCGGTGTCTCTTATGCCGCCTTAAAACAATTTCAACGGGCCGACAAGATCAAAAATATTTTTTTCCGCATGGGAAGACAGACGCCAAGTGTCAGCTTTAAACTTAAGCCAACGTCCATGAGCTCGGAAATCACCCAGCTTATGCTTGATGTTGATGGACAGGTTTTAAACTACGCTCACGGACCGGTGCGTCCTGTTACGATGAGCTGGCCCGGTCCCAGTAACTCAAATCAGGTGAGACTGCAGTTTTTACCGCCTAAAGAAGGTTTTTCAGGCTTCACCAAAGAAGGTCCTTGGGCATTCTTTCATGTACTTGACCTGGCGGGTATCACCCCGACATCCAACCCGACTATTTTTGATATAATCATTAAGATCCATGGCCGATATGTGCAATTTAAACTTCAGGCCAGCAGTGCAATTAACCCTTTTCAATTAACAGACTTACATTCATTCCAATGTCCTCAGCATCTTTAAATATTGGCTATTATGGTAAAGTGCCTGCTCATGGCGACTTTATAAGCAAAGGTTTGCCACGCAGCTTTATCGAACCCTGGGATGCCTGGCTGCAAGAAGCGATAGTCAGCGGTCGCCAGCAATTAGGTGATAACTGGCTGAATTATTATTTAACCAGTCCGATATACCGTTTTGTCCTATCACCCGGTATATGCGGCAGGACCGGCTGGTCCGGGGTAGTCATGCCCAGTGTCGATAAAGTCGGCCGCTACTACCCCATGACTCTGAGTGTGATGGATAATCAAAGCACCAATCCGTTTATAGCTCTGGAGCAAAACCAGGCCTGTTTTGATCAACTGGAAACACTGATATTATCCTGTTTAGAGGATGATTTTATCCTCGATCATTTTGAACAGTCTTTGAGCCAGATCCTGCCTGCAGTAAATCAGAAAGACCACGATACCGGGTCATCCTCGATGCAGGCGGATGAGAAAAAAGTCACCCATGCTTATCGCCAATCCCTTGATTCTCCTGATTCCATATCAAAATTCATCCCCGATTTCCTTGATCAGGTACTCAAAGAGTGTTGTTTTGCCTATAGCGTCTGGTGGACTCTGGGTTCGGAGCATGTCTCACCTTCTTTATTAGTCTGTGAAGGTCTGCCTCCATTTGATGGTATTGCCGCCCTGTTTGATGGTAACTGGCAACAGTGGGGCTGGAAAGGCAGGCCGGATTCCCTTACTTCGCACAGGCAATTTGATATCAAATGAACAATCAGATTCAGTGGCTCTCATACGCAGACACCAATACCGGTAAAGTGCGTAAAATCAATCAGGACGCCTACTCTAGTATTCCTGATAAACAAATATGGGCTGTCGCTGATGGTATGGGCGGCCATAAATCAGGTGAACTCGCCAGTAAAGCGATTATTAATGCCTTGAACAGCATAGAGACCAGTAAAGATATTGGTGTTATAGTTAAAAGAGTTCATCACGAGCTGAACAAGGTCAACCAGCTTCTTATTGAAATGGCGTACGATAGCAGTAATGATGAAATAATCGGCAGCACAGCGGTTATATTTATCGCCAGAAACAGGCATTGTGCTTATTTATGGTCTGGAGACAGCCGGCTATATCTTTTTCGTAATGGTCATCTTGAACAGATATCACACGACCATACCAACATAAATATGCTGCTGGAAAATGGCACCAGTCTTGAAGAAGCCATGAGTTACCCGTACGCACAGTCACTCACTCATGCAGTGGGTGCAGAAGCAAAATTATATCTTGATGTGCAAATGCAGGAAGTCAAATATAATGATATATTCCTGTTGTGCAGCGACGGTCTGAACAAGGAAGTCAGCGACACCGAAATTGAAAACATGATCAATACCATCGCAATTGAACAACTGGTGCCAAAACTCATCGAGCTGACCCTGCAGCGCGGAGCACGGGATAATGTGACTGTTGTTTTGGCTAAGGCTATCAGGGCAGAGCCTTCAGCAGGTAAAGAGCCTTCAGCGGGTAAAGAGCCTTCAGTGGATAAAGAGCCTTCAGTGGAAAAGAAGCCTTCAGCGGGTAAAAACAACTGAAAAACTGATTAATTATTACAAACTCAGACAATGATAAAAGAAGTGATTAACAAGGATAATTATACTCAGGCTTTAAACGCTTTCAAGCAAGGCGATTATGCTGCCGATGCACTTATACTCAAATTTGATGAGTTACGTTCTGCTATGGAGGACATATCTGAACAATCCCTGTCTGAGATTAAAAACTTAATAATAGAAGCCGAACTCCCCCCCGAGCTTGCAGAGCAATTATCCAATGTTATAACCGATCCCAAAACAAGAATCTTCATTCCCACTGCTGAAACAGAACCTGTTGAAACAGATACAGAAACAGAAACTGCTAATACCGGTTCCCACCCATCCTCGCTTCTCAATGAGCTGTTAAAATGGAACAAGGGTGATGAAGCCAAGGAAATACAAGCAGGACAGACCATCAGGGGCACTTATCAACTGGTTTCCAAACTTGGCAGAGGCGGCATGGGTGAAGTCTGGAAAGCCATTGATCTCATCCAGGCTGCCGGTGACTCCAAGGACAAGTTTGTTGCCATCAAGTTTATCAATGATGAAATAAGAAGCCACCCTTATGCCCTGAAAGCTCTGGTTCGGGAATTTGCCCGCTACAAAAAACTGATTCATCCCAATATAGTCAAGGCCTATGAACTCAATCGTGATGAGAGTGAAGTATTTATTGTCATGGAATATCTCGATGGCATTTCTCTCAAGGAGTTTATCAGGCAGCACCCGGAAGGAATTTCCCTCAATGATGCCAAACCGATTATAGAAAGTGTATGTAAGGCACTGAAATATGCACATCAAGAGGGCATTATCCACCTGGATTTTAAACCTGGGAATGTTTTTTATGATCCGGAAACACAGCTAGCAAAAGTAATTGATTTTGGCATTGCCCGTCTGTCCAAGCAAAGTGACAGGGATAAAACCCGCTTTGATCCGGGTAGCCTGGGAGCTGTCTCAACAGCCTATGCAAGTGTGGAAATGCTGCTAATGGATGACGACCCTGACCCCCGGGATGATATTTATGGTCTTGCTTGCGTAACCTATGAGTTAATTTCCGGTAAACATGCCTTTAATGGTGCCATTGCGACTAAAGCAGAGCGGGAAAAAATGCGCCCCAGGCCTGTTAAAGGACTTAGAAATGCTGAATTTCAAGTCATATTGAAAGGCCTGAGTTTTGACAGAAAGGATCGCACTCCCACAGCAGAACAATTTTTTCAGGATCTTTATTTACCGCAAATATCCGCTAAACGAAAATTATCTCGCTGGCTGATCATTACTCCTATCCTGTTACTGGCCTTAATTTTGACTCCCTGGCTGGGTAACAAAGCTTATGACGTCTGGCAAAAAAAGCAAATTATTGCAGCGATTTCACAAAAACAGCTAACTGGCATAGGAAAATTTCAGGCCCTGTCAATCAAGGAACAATCCGATCTACTTGTTGATGAAGATACCCGGTCATTAATGATTCAATTTGCCACCACCCATTCCGCTACCGGAGATTCAGATGCCATTGAGTTTTTAAATGGCTTCGCACCTGAGATCCAGACGATATTATTTAAAAACCAGGATGCCAGGGAAATGTTAATCAGTCATTATGTAGATGACATCAACCAGGCTCTGTCAGAGGACGATTTTGACCATGCGATAGCACTGTCCACCAGCATTATTGAGAAATATCCCGACTCCAAAAGTCTGGCGAATCAGATGGAAAGCGTTCTATCCTGGAAACTCAAATACTTAAGTGAACTGGAAAACAAATATCATCAGTGCATCGCGGATAACAGCAAGTCATTACTCGAATTAATGCCCTGTCTGCGCACCACGTACAAATTTTTAGGCCGGTTAGCCCCGCAACACAAAATCCTGGTCGACTCGAAGCTCACTGACCGATACCAGCAGGAAATTTCAACAGCTTTGAACAACAGGGAGTTTTCTCAAGTTGAAAAGTTACTGACGGACTGGCGCGCCCTGGTCAGCACTGATACACCTGAACGCGAGGAGCTGCAGCGCACACTTGAATATCAGCAGCAGATCGTCAAAATCTCCGAACGGATCACAGGCAGCAATGACGAGCAGATACCAGAGTTGATTCACGATCTGTTAAAGCTGGATGCCCGCACCAGAACAGACACACTGGGCCAGCCAGCAGTTAAAGAAAAATTAATGACCTATTTTAATCAGCAGGTGTCTGTGAATATCGAGGCTAAAAATTATACTGCCGCATTCAAATATGTTGAAACGGCTTTTGCCCTGTTTTCAGATATGGAAAATCAGCAGCAAACTCTGCAACAGCTCAACAACAAAATTCATGAATACAAAAATCACTATCTGGAAGACTTGGCCGGGAACTATCAAACTATCCTCTCGGCTGAAGAGCTTGATGTCAAGGCGTTGCAGAATTTGCAGCTCCAAGTTTCCAGCATTGATCCCAATAATGCTCTTGTTGAGTATCCGGGTGTTTCTGAGCGACTAACCTTACAGATAGACAAGGCGATAGATAATGAGCAATTTGATGCGGCACTTGTCCACCTGGAAAACTGGAAAATCATTATACCTGCTGACAGTCAAAGTAAGGAACTGCTTGCGTTAAGCAAGAAATACCAGCAGCAATTACACCGCTACGAACAAATAATGGCTATTGAAAAACGCCTTCAGGAAGCAATGCATAGTGATGAATTAAGTGTTGTGGATACTGCCATTAAAGATCTCCAGAGCAATTTTTCACACCAGCAGCAACAGCGCGTGATTAACAGTCTGCAAACACAACTGCTGTCATTCTATCAACAACAGATGCAAACAGCGATCCTGCAGGATGAGTTCAATAATGCCCATGACATTGCCAGTAAAGGACTGTCTTTGCTGCCTGAAGAACAATCCCTGACTAAGAGCAAAAATCAAATCGAACAGGAAAAAAACAATCGAATCAAGGTCCTGGTCGATAATTATCAACTCGCATTGAATTCAGAGACCACCGATGGCGAGCAAATTTTTTCCTCTCTGATAGCATTACGTAAGATAGACAGTCAATACTTTGAGAAAAATCCACATTTATCCCAAAAGCTAAAAATACATCTGCTGAATTTGGCAAAAAATGAACAGGCACTGGCCAGGCTGCAGGATATCACTACACATTGGGATATGTACTTTAATGGCTGGGAGAATTCCAGCAAGGCAAGGAAAACCTATCAGGCCACAAGAAATATTATCGCTTTACGTTGTTTATACATCGGTCGGCGGCTCAAGCAGCAGGACAAACAGGAAGCAGCCAATGAATTTCTGATGTTTGGTTTGTCGCTTGACCCGGTTGGCACGGTACAAAAATCACTGGAAAAGGAACTGCAAAAGCCCGTTACTCCAGCTGCCAGTAAATAATAGAGATTTATGTGTACAGATTCCTTGCTGACTTTATATCTTTATAGCTAACCTGCACTCCAGCAAGAAAGCAGCTTTATTTTTATGCCCATGAGAGCTATAGTTATTGTAGAAGCAATAAATACCGTCTTTGGCAGCGGATAGCCGACACGCTGGTATAGCTTAAATTCCGTAGTTAAATACGATGTTATCAATAGCGCAGAATGACATGATGAATATCACCCGGATTGTATATCCCCTCTTATTTCTACTACTACTTGCCGGGTGTGCCCCTGAAGTCGTTAGAACACCTGAATTCGTATTTGTCACTCCCGATAAAGAAGATACCCTTGAGTCTCTGGCGCAACAGCACCTTGGCACTCCCTCCATGGCCTGGAAGATACAGGAATCCAATGATATCGACACGATAACACCGGGCGAAGAGATAATTATCCCAACCAAGCCAATACGTCCGGGCGGTTTAACAGCAGAGGGTTATCAGGTCATTCCGGTGCTCAGTTATCACAACTTTACCCGAGGTCGAAGTAAGAATTTGCTCACCGTATCCAGTAAAAACTTTAACCGCCAGCTGAGCTATCTGAAAAAAGAAAAATTTCATACCCTCACTCTTGACCAGTTTGAGGATTTTCTTAACTTAGGCCAGGTGCCAAGAAATTCTGTTATACTCACCATCGATGATGGCTGGATATCCAGCTACAAAGTAGCCTATCCAATATTACAGGAATTTGGTTTTAACGCGACCCTATTTATTCCGAGCAATTATATTAATGGCCGCAGTCAGAAAATAATCAACTGGGCTCAGGCACGGGAAATGGTGAATGACAACAGTATCGACATCCAGTGCCATACAAAAGGCCATCGGGATCTAAACCTGACCGAATCCGGCGAATCGCTGCAATCCTATATCACTTCAATACAGGATCAGGTCATTGATTCCAGGAAAATGATTAAGAACAAAATTGGTAAAGACGTCACTTCTCTCGCTTATCCTTACGGCAACACCAATCCGGTAGTGATAGAAATTCTCAAAAACAACGGATACAAAACTGCTTTTACCGTAAAACGGGACAATAACGCGTTTTTTACACATAATTTTCTATTAAATCGCTCAATGATTTATGGCAAGTATAATAAAAACAAGTTCATTAAAAATATCAGTGTTTTTAATAAACTCAGTCTTGATAAGCCTGAACCTATTGACAGCCTCACTGATATCAGAAAAATTTCCTATATGAAAGCCAGCAAATATGAGGAAAAAGAGCAGTGGCGTACTGCTCTATTAGCCTGGAAAATGCAAAGAGACCGGTTAATAACAGCAAAACCCGACTGGAAGTCCACTTTCGCATCTCATGATGATTTGCTAAAAAAATCAGATAAAAAAGTAGCTGAATTAAACAAAAAAAACAAAAGCATTGCACAAAAACACTATTTAGCCGCAATCGAAAGTAGAAACAAAAAAATCATCCGCAAGCAACTTCTGAGAACCCTGCTCTATGATCCAGACCACCAGGATGCTCTGGCGATGTTAAAAAACATGCCCTTCAAAAGTCAGCTCAGTCAATATAAAGTCAAACCGAATGAAACCTTCGAAACTATCTCCAGAAAACTGTATAACAAGAGAAGTAATGGTGTGCTGATCCCGCTTTTTAACCGCAGTATCAAAGATGAGTCAGATTTAGTTCCTGGAGTCAATCTGGTTCTTCCTACTGCCACAGCGATGAATACCATCAAACCCGCCGAAAACATTCGCTGCCAGGTTAAACTGACCAAACCATCGTCTCAGGTCGCCAAGGATTTATACACCGAAGCCAACGTGCTTTTCAACCAGGATAAAATCGACGCAGCAATCGATAAATTAAAAAAAGCAATATGCCTTAATCCAAATTACGATATTGCTAAAGAAATGCTGGAAATGCTATCGGGTCTATAATGGGAATCTGCACGGGCATATTAGCCTTTTACGGCTTAAAACAAACGTTGGAACGGTAAATGCCTGGCGATGAATCGGGAATTTCAACCGCTCCGGCTACTTTTTGATAGAAATCCTGTGCTTCTGCCATACCGATGATCGCATATCCATAGCCTTTTAAGCGCATGTCCATTAAACACGCTTGAGTTAATGCGCCACCAAGGCCTTTTCCTCGTGCGTCCTGTAACACGCCCACGGGACCAAAAAAACCCAGTGCGGTAGCATCATAGCAGCCAAAGCCGAGAATTGAAGTTTCATGCTGCGCGATAAAGCAGGAAACCGGTCTGTTTGACAATGCAGTATCGAGTTCACTCGACCAGCCGGGAGAAAAATTATCCCCTACCCATCTCAACAGGTCGTGTTTTTCAGAGCCTATTGGCTTACGTATTTCAATACCTTGTTCAGTCAGCGCTGACATATAACATTGATCATTTTTCAGATCATAAAGCTTAACAAGCATGTCATGATATGCCATATCTGTTCCCTAAAAAAATTCAGTGCCGAAGGTAACCTGATATACTATTTACAAATGTAGGTTGGTGCTGAGCCTGCAAAGCCCAACATAAAAAAATAATTCTCATGTCTCACTCACAAAAACATCCCCAGGATTCGTTTCCAGCTTTAAATCCAGACTTTTTGAAAAACCATCCCTACTTATTACTATTGAGCAACTCAAGCAAATGTTCTTTATAGGGGTCACTCAGTTGTTCAATGTCATCGACATTAATGACTTCCTCAAATACTGACGCACCCGAGAGATCAGTGCTTTGTATAATCAGCTCGTCAGAAGGCCGGATTGTTCTTATAGGACATGAAACATGGATCAGCGGAAGGTTTCCGTATTCCTCAGAAGGCTCGGATAAAGCCTTAAAACGCAACGCTGAAAGCAGCTTTGCTACATCTTGCCGTTTTGAGTACACGTAATGCAGGACTAAATGATGCAGTACACAAACCTGAATGTCTGTATTTCTGGAACTCGCCCTGTCATTAAGTAATTCTTTTAACTGTATTATGCCCTGATTTTTATAACCCAGAACCCATTTCAAAGGTGAAATAATGCGAATATTTTTGCTTTCACCATCACTTGTAGCCTGATAATTATACTCGTAGGGACTGAATTCAAGCATTGAAGCAAATACATCCAGGGATGACTTGAGTTCATCCAGCCTGTCGTAGAAGAGTTTGTTCTGACGTAATGTTTTATACACTCCCTTAAGTTGTTTAAAGGTGACATCCGACCCTTTTACGCTTTGCTTGGTACCACTAATATATTCTCCAAAGACAAGCCTTGGATGGAACAGAGGGGAGAGTGTCGTGGTATGAAATTTAAGTTCCTGCTCAAGATACGAAGAAATAGTGTTAGTACTTTTTCTAAGCTTGAGTAGAGTTGGAATATCAAACTGATCATCCATTTTGCTGGTTTCCTATAACGATTAGTTCGGATTATTATTATACGATTTCAAACTAAAGGGCCTTTCTTCTATAAAGTGTAGAAAATTCAAGACGATTTTACAATCTGTCAAAGTAATTTATTAGCTCAAACCCGGTTTTCTGGCAAATTATGCTATAGTTTTACTGTAAAGCTGTAAATTCTCTCAGATATCTACTAAATCATAACACAAGTATAAGCCATGGCAGGACAATCGGAGTTTACCTTAAAACTGGGTTCAATACAGCCGGGACCAGCCGTAAGACGAGCACCGGACAGTGCCATGCGGATCCTCATTTTAGGGGATTTCAGTGGCCGGGGAAAAACAACAACAAGCGTGAAGCTGTCAGAACACTCTATCCTACAGGTAGATATTGATAATTTTACTACCCTGATGTCACGTATTGCACCTGAACTTCTTTTGCCGCCGGGTCACTCTCTGGCGGCACAGATGAGTATAGAATTTCAGACAATCGATGACTTTCATCCCGATTCATTGTCTCAGAGAGTGGAAATTTTTCAGCAATTTCTACAACTACGCAGGCAATTAATGGATCCAGCCAGTTTTGAACAAGCCGCCGGACAGCTGCGTGAAAACATCAAACTCAATGAGCATGAGTCTGCAGACAGTATGAATGATGTGCAGGAATATGCACAGGAAGATGATGCGGCAACACTGGATCGGCTGTTGGGCGAAAGTTCCAGGCAACAGATACCAGCAGCAGAAACCGGGCAAAACCTGGCATCAAGATATATCAGTGATATTATCGCTGAGTATATTGTCCCTGAGACTCCACCCTATAGGGATCTTTATATTCAGGCAGTTGATCAAGCGCTCGGCGCCCGCATGCGGGAGCTGTTGCATCATCCAGATTTTCAGGCCCTGGAAGCAGCTTGGCGTTGCTTATACATGCTGGTCACAGAGCTTGAAAGTGATGAAACCCTCTCTTTGCATGTTCTGGATATAAGCAAACAAACTTTGTTCGATGAGCTGGATTCTGCTGACGAAGATCTACGCTCATCAAGCCTGTATCGCTTGCTGGTGGAGCAAGGCGTTGCAACCTATGGTGGTGAACCCTGGTCAATGCTGGTGGGTAATTATACCTTTACAACAGACAGCGAGGATCTAAGCCTGCTGGGTAAGTTGGGCATATTGGCATCACATGCCGGCGGCCCGTTTCTTGGTGCAGCAGATCCCGGGTTACTGGCCTGTAAATCACTGGCAGAGTCACCGAATCCCCATGACTGGACAGTTATGGACCCGCAAGCCGCACAGCACTGGCAGGCATTACGCAAAAATCCAGCGGCTGCATGGATTGGTCTGGTCTTGCCACGGCTATTGATGCGTTTGCCCTATGGCGCTGATACTGACCCCGTCGATAGTTTCGAGTTTGAGGAGATGCCTGCCACACAACAACATGAGGCTTTTTTATGGGGTAATCCTGCCTTCTATTGCGCGCTATTATTGGCCAGATCTTTCGCAAAACAGGGCTGGTCCATGCAACCGGGTGATGATTTACAACTTGACGATCAGCCAGCCTATATCATGCAACAACAGGGAGAATCCGGATTGCAGGCCTGTGCGGAAGTATTTCTGAGCGAAACTGCCATGGAAAAGATTCTGCTGCAAGGTATTATGCCATTTATCAGTCATCGCAATCGTAACATTGCCCG
>RCNG010002395.1_pt1 | contig 10742 bp, 9 predicted proteins | sample 2041371 | NCBI WGS metagenome assembly RCNG01 (sample SAMN09708227, study PRJNA481090) | Marine sediment metagenome, whole genome shotgun sequencing project. | biome: marine sediment; feature: ocean; material: sediment; isolation source: Sewage treatment plant 1 marine sediment (STP1) ... | reverse complement strand
AAACACTCACCACCCCGTTTGAAACCGGAAAACCGGTTCGGGGATCAATCACATGGGAATAACGAACCCCGTCGACCTCGAAAAAATTACGATAATCACCGCTGGTTGCAAACCCCTGGTTATGCAATTCGACAATCTTATATACTGTTTCAAAGGCGGCATCTGACCGGGGCAGATTGATCCCGATTCGCCACCGCCGGCCATCTTTTCTGTGCCCGGCTGCATAAACTTCCCCCCCGATTTCAATCAGGTAGTTTTCAAAACCCTTTTTACGAAATAGCGCGGAAACCTGATCCACGCCGTAGCCTTTGGCGATTGCAGAGAGGTCAACGGTAACGGCCGCTCGATTTTTCACTAAAAATCCGGTATCCAGAACCTCGAGACTCTCAAAGCCGATATCCAGCAAAAGGGCTGTAATTTGAATTTTTTCAGGGATCTTATTCCGGCGGCCGCTTCGGCCAAAGCCCCAGAGATCTACCAGCGGGTTGACCGTACCGTCCCAAGCACCTCCGGACAACCGATAAATGGTTTGGCCCGTTTTCATGACCTCAAAGAAATCATGGGAAATTTTAAATTTTTTGCCTGCCTGCTTGAATTGATTAAAACGGCTGATCTCGCTGTCCTTTTGATAAGTGGACAGGCTGCGGTTAATCTCCACCAGCCGCTGATCAATCTTTTCTTTTAGCCCTGATACGCTTTGAAAAAATCCGGTGATCACCCGGACATGATAGGTCGTCCCCATGGTGCGCCCCTGGATCAGGTGTTCCTGCTTCGCCTCGCAAATCGCCGGTATCAAGATAAAAATTAAAATGTATAATAAATTTCTCATATCCCATACGTAGCTTTATAATGGAGCTTCAAACATCCAATATCGAGCATCGAGCAACCAGTATCGAGTATCAACAGATGCGCGGCAACTGCTCCCCCGCCAGCATATCCACAATTCTGCTCCCGCCGATGCGGGTTTCCATAATAACCTTAGCGCTGTGATCTTCAACCACTTCGCCGATTACCGTTGCATCTTTGCCAAAGGGATTCTCCCTTATGGCGGCCAGGACCGCGTCGGTGTCCGATGGTAAAACAAATGCCAGTAATTTTCCTTCGTTGGCCAAATACAGCGGATCAAACCCCAGAAGCTCGCAGGTGGCAGCCACTTCGTTTTTCAGCGGAATTCGTCCCTCATAAATCTTGATACCCGTCTGCGATTTTTCGGCGATTTCATTTAATGCCGTGCCCACCCCGCCCCGGGTGGGATCCCGCAACACATGAATATCCCTGCTGGCCGAAAACATCCGGTTGACCATGTGATTTAGTGGTGCTGTATCACTGGTGATGCTGGTTTCAAACGAAAGCCCCTCACGCTGGGTTAAAATGGTAATTGCGTGGTCGGCGATGGTGCCGCTCAGAATAATCTCCGGGCATGGTGGCTGGCAATGTTGATATCTTGCGGTATCAGGCCCAGCCCGGAGGTGTTGATAAAAATTTTGTCCACCGCGCCTTTGGGCACCACCTTGGTATCGCCGGTCACCACGGTTACACCTGCGATTTCAGCGGCTTTGCCCATTTCGGCGACAATCTTTTCAAGGTCCTTTACCGCAAAACCCTCTTCGATAATCAGACCGACACTCAAATAAACAGGGTTGCCTCCGCACATGGCCACGTCGTTGACCGTGCCGTTGATGGCCAGGTCACCAATACTTCCGCCGGGAAAAAAAATGGGATCCACCGTATACGAGTCGGTTGAAAATGCAATCCGCAGCCCTTCAAGTTCAAATATGGCACCGTCATTTAACTGCGCCAAAATTGGATTGTCAAAAACAGGCAGCAGCATGTCTGTGGTTAAGCGATGCGAAATCTTGCCGCCGCTTCCGTGGTCTAGCAGTATCTTGTCATTATTCATATTAGTTGTCCGTTTGGTTCGTTTTGATCGTTGAGATCGTTATTTTCGTTTGGGTCGTTATGGTCGTTTAGATGGTTAAGATCGTTTAGATTGTTACTGGATACTCGATGCTCGATATTGGTCGCTGGTCACTGGAAAATAAGTGGTGTTGGGTGTAGGTATATGGTATAAGGGTTAGGCTCAGGGCCAAACTCAAGGTATAAAATTAGACATTTTCCTTATCAAAATCCACAATCCCAAATGCCCAATCCAAAATCGAATACCTCATTTTTTTCTTTCCGCATTCCGCATTCCCACTTCCGCATTCAAATCCCTCTGTCTTCTGTTCTCTGGCAGCTGGTTTCCGGCCACTGGTCACTGGTTACTGGCTTCTGGGCGCTGGCTGCTGGTCCCTGGTTTCCGCATTCCGCATTCCGCATTCCGACTTCCGCATTCCAAATTCCCCATTCCGCATTCAAACGTGATACTTATAGTACGCCGCGCAGGTCCCCTCGGTCGACACCATGCAGGGTCCCACCGGATCCATCGGGGTACAGACCGTTTTGTAAAGCGGGCATTCCGGTGGTGTTTTGGTACCTGTCAAAATTTCGCCGCAGGCACAACCCTTGGGATCCATTGAACCGGTCACCTCAATATCAAAAATCTTGGCGGCATCATGGCGTTCATATTTCTTACGGATTTTCAGACCGCTTTTGGGAATCACACCAATGGCACGCCAGCCGGCATCTGCCGGCTCAAAAACATCGTCCAGCATTTTCTGGGCTTTGGTATTGCCTTCAAAAGCTACCGCGCGCGGATAAGCATTTTCCAGGGCCGGTGCCCCGTTTTCAATCTGCTCGACCAGCATGCTGATCGCCTGCAGGATATCCGCCGGTTCAAATCCGGCGATGACACAGGGAATTTGATGCCGGCTGAAAAACGGCAAATAGGCCTTTTCGCCGATGATCACTGAAACGTGCCCGGGCAATATAAATCCGTCGATGTTTACATTTTTTAGAGCCATCAACGCCTCCAGGGCCGGCGGCACCAGCTTATGCGCCGCTATGACTGAAAAATTATCCACCTTCATCCGGTCGGCAGAAAAGATCGCCGCCGCGATGGTCGGGGCGGTGGTCTCGAATCCGATCCCGAGAAATACCACTTTTTTGTCCGGATTCTTTTTGGCAATTTCAATGGCATCAAAGGTCGAATAAACCACCCGGATATCTTTGCCCTCGGCCCGTTGCTTTTGCAGGGATGATGTTGTACCGGGAACCCGCATCAAATCGCCGAATGTGGTAATGATAACCTCTTCTATCCGGGACAATTCGATAAAGGCATCGATTTCTTTTTGATCGGTCACGCACACGGGGCAGCCCGGTCCCGACAGCAACGAGATGGTGGGCGGTAAAACCGAACGGATGCCGCTGCGAAATATCGAAACCGTGTGGGTCCCGCAGACCTCCATCAACCGTACGGGTCGTTTACTGGCGGCTTTAATTTTCTTGATCAAGGATTTGCCGATATCGGCATTTCGGTATTCGTCAATATGCTTTAGGGCCATAGTACCAATCCTATCTTTTTATCATGGCAGCCGCCACAACCGCCTGCCCCAGCGCTATCCCTCCATCATTGGTCGGAACCTGCTGGTGGCTGAAAACTTGAAAATTTCTTTCTTCCAGCGCCCGGGTCAGACCAGTCAACAAAATCGAATTCTGAAAAACACCGCCGCTTAAAACGACCCGATCCAATTCCCGCTTCTTTCCGATAAGGACGCACAAATCAGTAAACAAACAAATCAAGGTCCGGTGAAACCGGGAACTGATTTCACCAACCGGTATTCCGCAGGCCACATCGTCGACCACACCCCGAATGATCGGTTCGGTTAAAATCCGATAGGCACCGTCGGCATCCCATTCATATTCGTAGACGCTGTCAGAATCACCGCTTGCCGCCATTTCCAGCGCCATGGCTGCCTGTCCCTCAAAATTCACCCACTGGTGTATCCCGCAGATAGCCGCCACACCATCAAACAAACGGCCCAGACTCGACGTCAACGGTGCGTTTATTCCTTTGGAAATCATCTCACTGATGATGGTCAGCTTTTCATTTTCAATGGCTGCCATGGCAGGGAGATTTAAATTGCGAAAGTCGTTGCCGTAGGCGCCCTGCAGGTAGCTCACCGCCATGCGCCAGGGCTCCTTAATGGCCGCGGCGCTTCCGGGCATGGGAACATAGGCCAGATGCCCGGCACGCTCAAAATCGTGTTCGCGGACAATCAGGATTTCTCCGCCCCAGACAGTTCCGTCGGTTCCATAGCCCGTACCGTCAAAGGACAATCCTAACACTGTTCCCTCCAGTTTGTGCTCGGCCATGCAGCTGACAATATGGGCATGGTGATGCTGAACCTGGATTTTATGATCGGCCGGCAAATCCATTGCGTACCGGGTGCTTAAATAGTCCGGATGCAGGTCATGGGCGATTATTTCAGGGTTGATATCAAGAATACGCTTCAAATGGGCAATGGTCAGCTTTAAAAATTCATAGGTCGGCAGGTTTTCAAGATCTCCGATGTGCTGGCTTATAAATGCCTGATCCTTTTTGGTAACGCAAATCGTATTTTTAAGCTCAGCGCCACAGGCCAGGACCGGAGGTACCTTGTTTCTCAAAAAAATGGGAATGGGTACAAAACCCCTCGAACGTCGCAAAAACCGCCGGGCCCCGGCAACCTGCCGGACGATGGAATCATCACTGCGCAAATAAATTTCCCGATTGTGGATCAGAAAATAATCGGCGATATCCGCCAGCCGGTTGAAGGCATCGTCGTTGTCGATGGCAATCGGCTCTTCACTCAGATTGCCGCTGGTCATCACCAGGGCGTCAAATCCGTGTTGCAGCAACAGGTAGTGCAACGGCGTGTAAGGGAGCATCACCCCGAAATAATTGTTTTTAGGCGCAACTTCCTCTGAAATGGTGTTGGGGTTCTTTTTTCTCAACAACACGATCGGGCGCTGAATGGCGGTCAGCAATTTCTCTTCTTCAGGCCCCAGCCGGGCATATTGCCGGACGGCCTCAAGATCATATGACATGATGGCAAAGGGTTTTTCCTGGCGCAGTTTACGGTTCCGTAATCGCCTGACCGCATCGGTGTTGGCGGCATCTGCCGCCAGATGGAAACCGCCCAAACCTTTGATCGCCAGAACATACCCCTTTTGCAACAGCTCGGCCGCTTTATCAACGGCATCCTGATGTTGAATGATCTCGTTTTTGCGGTTGTCGTATAAACCGACATGGGGACCGCAATCCGCGCAGGCGTTGGGCTGAGCGTGAAAACGGCGGTTGGTCGGATCATCGTATTCGGCCTGACAGCGCAGGCACATCTTAAAATGCCGCATCGATGTTTTGGGCCGATCGTAAGGGATGTCGTCAATAATGGTATAGCGGGGTCCGCAGTTGGTGCAATTGATAAACGGATATCGAAAGCGGCGGTCATCGGGGTCCAACATCTCGCTCAGGCAGTCGTCACAAACCGAAACATCCGGTGAGATCAAAGTGGACATTTCAGATTGGCCTTTACTTTTGACAATGGAAAACTCAGCGTGATTTTTGACGGCTGACCTTTGGCTGGAAATTTCGACGATGCAGGCCAGGGGCGGGCTTTTTTCGGAGAGGTCCTTCTCAAAAGAAGCAATGTGCTCCGGCGGTCCTTCGATGTGGATGCAGACGCCGGAAGAGGTGTTGGCCACCTCCCCCTTCAGGTCATATTGGTCGGCGAGCTGAAATACAAAAGGCCGAAAGCCAACCCCCTGAACAATACCATTAACTTTCAACCGTTTGGCAACACTAGTTTGGATCTCCCCCTCCTTCGACAAATGCGGCGGCCTCTTTTAAAAACTTCAGCGTTTCCAGGGCCGCAGCTTCATCAATCTTGTGAATGGCAAAGCCGGCGTGAACAATGACATAATCGCCGACCCCGGCGTCTTCCAGCAGCAAAAGGCTGGCTTCCCGTCGAACGCCATCAACATCAATGGTGGCCATATTATTTTCAATGCGGGTTATTTTGGAGGGGATTGCAAGACACATTATCCGAAGTTCCTTTCTTGTACGATACGCCCAAACGCTCAAGTTCGGCCAGAACCATTTCGATTACCGGTTCGACTTTGGCCTGGATGGGGGGGGTTAAATCCAGACTCGTGGTTTCGATATCCTGGGGTTCCACCCCGATGATCACGGTTTTGGGCACATGATCAAGGGCCTGACACAGGGTTAAAGCTTCTAAAAAATCAACCTGATGCAAAGAATTTTTGGCCCGGATTCTTTCGGGAATGGCGTCGCCTTCCAGGCGGTATAAATCGCCGGGCTTGCCCTTGTTGCGGATGGCATCCACCACGATTAAATGTTTCGGTTTTGAAATCACTCCCAGCAAATTAATCCCCAGGACGCCGCCATCGACAAGCAGCACATTGTCCGGAAATTCGTACTGCTTTTCCATTTTTTCAACCACGCGTACGCCGAATCCCTCATCGCTGAAAAGAATACAGCCGATGCCCAGAACCATGATGTCGGTGGCATAATGCTCATCAAACGGATTTATATCATCTGGATTCATATATCACATAATTTTCTCAAGAAATTGTGTTCCATAGTAAATGCGTAAGTAGTCAAATTACACTAAATCCTTCTATCCAGTCAATACCAAAACCGAATTGACGGTTAAGGTCAAAGTACATTCTGAACCTTTGCATCAGAAGTTATGAAGGCACATATGACAAGATTATGTGCTGAATTGACAGAGCCCTTCCCTTCCAGGATCAACGCTCGAATGGAGAGCCAAGTATCGTCACATGTCAAGACGGATTCACGAGTGGACTAATTAAAAAAAAACAGCCTCCCCCCAATGGGGGAGGCTGTTGGATTTTACCTGATATTACAATACTTTGACTTTGTAAACCTGGTTTGAATCCGGGTCTATTACGTGAACACCGCAGGCAATGCAGGGATCGAAGGAATGGACCGTTCGCAAAACTTCCAGCGGTTTCTTGGGATCGGCCACCGGTGTGCCGATCAAGGATTCTTCCACAGGCCCCAGCTTGCCGGAAGAATCCCGCGGACCCAGGTTCCAGGTGGACGGCACCACGTACTGGTAGTTTTTGATCTTTTTGTTTTCGATCTGGATCCAGTGGCCGAGAGAACCTCTGGGGACATCGTTCAGCCCGACGCCCATGGCGCTGTCCGGCATCTCATAGGGCTGATACGTTTTGGTATCGCCGTTTTTGATGTTTGCGATCAGCTCCCCAACCCATACCTGCATTCGTTCACCGATCACCATCGCTTCAATGCCTCTGGCAGCCGTTCGGCCCAGGGTTGAGAACAATGCTGCAGCCGGAACATTCAGGGACTTCAGGACACTATCGACAACGGGTTTAACATCCTTGTGCCCTTTGGCATAGGCCACCAGCACCCGCGCCAGCGGACCGACCTCACAAGCCCCATCTTCATACCGCGGGGCCTTGACCCACGAATACTTACCGTCTCCGGGTTTGTATTTCGGGTCTTCCTGCAGCGGTTTGGTTTCACCTTCGTACGGATGTCTATCGACTTTGCCTTCATACCAGGAACGGGCAACATGTTCGGTAACCCGGGCCTGATGGGCCATCTTCACACCGCCGAGATTGCGTTTGGTGATTACGCCTCTGGGCATATAGAGACTTTCGGGTTCCTTATCGGATTCCGGAAGGTCACCCCATGCCAAAAAGTTGGTGGTCCCGCCGATGGCGCCCCAATCCTTATAAAAGGAAGCCACCGCCAACAGATCGGGGATGTATACGTTTTTAATAAAATTCTGGGTTTCTTTGGTAATGTAAAGAAATTCGGCGATACGATCCGGGGTCAGGTCTTTGACACAGGTCACACCCCCGACGACCAGGGACTGGGGGTGCGGGTTTTTACCGCCGAATATGGCGTGCATCCGGGCGGCCCTGGCCTGCAGACGCAGCGCTTCAATGTAATGGGCGGAAGCCATCAGGTTGGCTTCGGGCGGCAGCTTGTAGGCGGGATGACCCCAATAGGCATTGGAAAACGGGCCGAGCTGGCCGCTGTCGACAAAGGTTTGAAGCCGTTGCTGTATATTTTTAAAATATACACTTCCCCCCCCAGGGGCATTGCTTACATTGTCCGCCAATGCAGCGGTCTTCTTTGGATCAGCTTTAAGCGCGCTGACAATATCCACCCAGTCCAAAGCATGCAGATGATAAAAATGAACGATGTGATCATGCTGGAACTGGGCGCCCATGAGAAGGTTTCGAATGATACGAGCATTTTTGGGAATTTTGATTCCCACGGCATCTTCGACTGCCCTCACCGAGGACAGAGCATGGGTGTACGTTCAGACCCCGCATGAGCGTTGCACAAAATGATGCGCATCCCGGGGATCACGTCCTTGCAGAATCAACTCAATACCCCGGAACATTTGACCTGAACTCCAGGCATTGACGACTTTGCCTCCAGACACCTCCACCTCAATTCTGAGATGTCCCTCTATTCTGGTGATCGGATCGATCGTAATTCTTTGTGCCATATGATCTCCTCCTATTTTTGAAAAAGGATGATTATTAAAACCATGTCCTGCCGATTACAGTTCCTCATAAAACGGGGTGAATTTATCCCAAAAGGCCGGTTCACTACAGCCGATGCAGGGGGCCCCCGCTTCAATCGGCCAACTGGTGCCATCGTTGAATTTGGCAATCGGACAGTTGTTGTAGGTTTCAGGACCCCGGCAGCCCATTTTATAAAGGCAATAGCCTGCCGCCGCTTCTTCGGATCCAAACTCTTCGACAAACTCATCATTTTCAAAATGAGCCCGTCGCGGACACTGGTCATGAATGGTTTTACCATAGGCAAACAGTGGCCGGCCAAGGTTATCCAAGGCCGGAAGTTTGCCAAGGAGGAGATAATTAAGTACCGTACCTATGAAATTAACCGGATTCGGTGGACAACCGGCAACATTCACCGTCTTGATACCCAAAGCTTCTCCGACTCCCATGTAGCCGCCGGGATTCGGTGCCGCAGCCTGGATGTTTCCAAATGAGGAACAGGAGCCAATGCAAATTACACCGGCAGCCTTGGAGCAGACATCTTTGCCAATTTCCAGAAAAGTTCGACCACCGATTTTTCCATAGCCGCCGTTATATTTGGTGGCGATGGCTCCTTCCACCACGCAGATAAATTTTCCTTCGTATTTTTTTACCGACGCGTGAAGTTGATCCTCGGCCTGTTGCCCGGCAGCCGCCATAATGGTTTCATGATATTCGAGTGAAAGAATTTCAAGAATCAGATCATCCACATAAGGATACTGTGTTCTTAAAATAGCCTCGGAGCAACCGGTGCACTCACCAAAATGCAGCCAGATCACCGGCGGACGCTGGGCCGGTGCGGCAAACACCTCCGCCACCTTGGGAACAAAGGATGACGATAGCCCCATGGTCGCCGTGAGGAACGTACAGAACTTCATGAAGTCCCTGCGCGAGACCCCTTTGCTCTCCATTCTCTCATAAAATGCTATTTCTTTGTCCATTTGCACCTCCTTTAAGCAATTTAGAGTCAATACATCTTGTCTTTCCCTTTGTATCTAAATTTTAAATATAAAAAGGCCTAAAGATAATGTAACATCAGCATATTGCTGCCGCATCAAAAATGCCTAAGACATTGAAAAATCAATAATAAATGAGAAAATCATGGATGGGTGCCGATAAGATACATACCCCTGTAATAATTACAGCGTTCTTAAAAAACTAAATGATATTTATCTTATTAGGATAGGAGAGTCGAGAAGTCAACCCCAATTATTGCCGAATTTCACCGTTTCCAGATGAGGTGTGCACCAGGGCACGGCGGCCTATCAAATCATGAAAGGTGCGTAATATATCATGCAACTTTTTTAAATTATTATATAAATTTACCTAACCCGGGCAAGTCGGAATTCACTATTGAATATTAACAAATGAATATTTGTGGAAGTCGCATCGCTCCGCCATTTTTTTGATAGGTCTTTATAAAATCGAAAGAATTCCTTAAATATTCAATATTCAATCGAAAATATTCAATCATTCGAAGATAGGGAAAATAGCCCAATAAAAATTTTTACACAAAATGCACAAAAATAATTTCTAAGCGCCTAATTACCGTCATCGGCATCACCGAAATCGTCACCGGCCACTTTAGGTGGCGAATCAATTTTTTTTAAATCATCTTTTTCTTCAAAGGTCTCATCGTAATCGTCATCCAGCATTTCATCCAGATCTGCAGTATCGTCTGCAAGTTGCTTGGTTACCTTGCCAGATCCACGTTTTTTGGCTAATAGATTGACGTCGTCAAAGAACAATTCAATGGATTCCTTGTCTTTCGACTTAAGCAGTTCGGTGACAGCGGAGGCAATTTTTTCGGCATAAATCCCCGGCGGATACAAATTATTGGTTCTCAAAGCGGCAATCAGGGTATCGGTTCCGGCTGCAATAGCGGATTTAATTGTTTTATAATCGTAAGCTTCCTCACAGAGCAGTGACAGCATCTCTTTATTCAGTTCTGCATACTCCTGAATTTTAATCTGCTTATTTTTCTTGTCGTTTATGATTAGATATTTTTGTTTCATGGCTATTATCCCTATTGTTTTAAAGAATTGTTAAGTTTTTGAAACCATAAAATAACAGCCCTGTCAACCGCCAATCAGAGAAATTTGGACATAGTATGCTTATCTATGTTTTGCTCCTTTTGAGGAGGTAGGTGTAAACATAAATGAAAGAAATGCCTAACAAAGCAAATACACTCTATTCTTTACTCATAGCAATAACGCTGCTTTTTGCTGGCA
>RCNG010001888.1_pt1 | contig 10742 bp, 11 predicted proteins | sample 2041371 | NCBI WGS metagenome assembly RCNG01 (sample SAMN09708227, study PRJNA481090) | Marine sediment metagenome, whole genome shotgun sequencing project. | biome: marine sediment; feature: ocean; material: sediment; isolation source: Sewage treatment plant 1 marine sediment (STP1) ... | reverse complement strand
ATCTTAATTCAGATAAGTCACCCTTAAATTTGCCCACGCCAATTTTAATGGCCAGTTCCCACCAGGATGCTGCACTTACATAAATATCATTTTCATCAGCTAAAATAACATCACTTATTGAATCTATTCGCTCAGAACCTGCCAGCACCCATAAAACTATATGAGTATCTAATAAAATCCTCATTTGCTCCCTTCAAATTCGGCAATTATTTCATCTGATAAGGTTTCATCAAAGTCATCGGGGATTTGTAATTTACCTTTCAATAGTCCAATTATTTTTTTGCGTCTCACTTGTGCATTAGCAGCAACTATTTTTGCCTCAGCTTTCCCGTAGGCACCAATATAGACGTCTTCTCCATTGGCCGCTTTTTTAACTAATTGAGAAAGGTTACTTTTTGCCTGGTGCATTGGTATTACATTCATTTTTTTTCCTGATCCATACTACACAGAACAAGCTTAGTCCAGACTTAGCTAACATTCAAGAAAACACATGATTTGAAATCAATGGGGTTAAGCAAAACTAATCAATTGAAAGTTGAATCAAAGAGAGAATATTGTTTTTAGAATGGGCAGGACATTAACAATTATAACCAAAACAATCATCCATTTTACAAGCTTGATCTCTGATTTTACCTCATTAATTTCTAACTTTAGATCATTGACATCGGATTTTGTTGCTAATTGTGTTTCTAATGATTCAGACAAAGATTCTTTTTGTGCTTCGACTATTGCCTGAGCTTGCTCTTCAGAAAGACCGGATGCCTTTAAGCGATTAACAAATTTAAGTGTATCAAAAGTTACTGTACTCAATTTAACCCCCCTGTTTTGTTAATAATTATAACACAAAAAGCCCCGTCGATTGCTCGGCAGGGCTTCTGATGTACAGGTGACTGTAAAAAACGGATTAACGTTTTGAGTACTGTGGACGCTTGCGTGCTTTGTGCAGGCCGATTTTCTTACGTTCAACCTGACGGGCATCACGAGTTACAAATCCGGCTTTACGCAACTGACCGCGTAATGCTTCATCATATTCAATCAGGGCGCGGGTAATGCCGTGACGAATAGCACCGGCCTGGCCGGTATTTCCACCGCCGCTGACATTGACTTTGACATCAAATTTATCCAGCATCTCAGTCAGTTTCAGAGGCTGACGAACTACCATTCTGGAAGTTTCGCGACCGAAGAATACGTCAATCGGACGATTATTGATGGTGATTGTGCCATTGCCCGGACGCAGATAAACGCGTGCAGATGAGCTTTTACGGCGACCTGTTGCATAATATTGAGTAGTCATAATTTATCCTGTTATTCTACGTCGGTTAGACTTTTCGAGAGACTTAAAACATCAAAAGTCTTATACTTCGAGAGTCTTAGGCTGTTGAGCAGCGTGTGGATGCTCACTGCCTGCGTAAACTTTCATTTTTGTGTACATGGCACGACCTAAAGGATTTTTAGGCAACATACCTTTAACCGCTGTTTCAATAACACGCTCCGGTGCTCTTTCAATCAGCTTGTCAAAACTGATGCTTTTTAAGCCACCAGGATAACCGCTGTGGTGATGATACATTTTATCTGTACGTTTGTTTCCGGTAACATGCACTTTTTCAGCATTGATTACAATAATGTAATCACCGGTGTCTACGTGTGGTGTATATTCCGGTTTGTGTTTACCACGAAGACGTCTGGCAATTTCTGTTGACAGACGACCCAGGGTTTTGTTTTCAGCATCAACGATATACCAGTCACGTTCAACGGTTTCTGGTTTCGCACTATATGTCTTCATTGTTACAGCGCCTGTATATTTGGTTGCACTTAATTTTGTTCGAATATTTTGTTCGATTGCTCGACTTAAATTCTGTCCAGCCAGCTCTGTTCAGCCAGCTTCTGGTCTAATAAGCACATGTGTTTCAAAGAGCACGAGATTATACATGAAAATCAGAAATTAAAAAAGTGTTTTTTGATTTTTTTATTGGGCAGTCTTTATATGTATAAGCGGGATAACATTGAGCCTGACAAAAAAAAGTTTTAATATTAAATTTGCTTTGAACTGTGAAAAAAAGAAGGCGCAACTAAGGGGGGGGGGAGCTGCGCCATTTTTAAAAACCACCAAAGGAGGATGGAGGTATAAAATAACTGCTATCCACTTCATGTGAACAGTAATCAGTTGCATAATAATATACTGATATACCCTAAGTATGTCAAGCACACTACCTAAAAAAAATGAATAAATTTACAGAAATGTTAACTGTTTAACAGTTTTGTCTGACTTTTGTCTGACATGGTTAAACGACAGGCCCATAGCACCTTGAATCAGCCGGGAAGTTGCAGGCGTTTCACGATATGCCCTTTTAACAGGTGCTGTTCAATAATTTCATCCAGATCTTCTTCATCGACAAAGGTGTACCAGGTGGCTTCCGGATAGACGACAATAACAGGACCTTCAGTGCAGCGCCCCATACAGCCGCCGCTGTTGATGCGCACCTGACCTTCACCATGAACACCCAGTTCTTTACACTTGTTTTTAACATACTTTCTCATTTCGCGCGTATTAAAACGCTGACAACATTGGGCACCATCCTCCCTGTCATTGGTGCAGAAAAAAAGATGTTTTGAATAATAGGACATTTTTACTGGTTAACTCCCCTTTCTTCTGTCAATAACAAACCATTACCCCTGGCTAAAAAGCGCAAAAAAGGACATGACTTGTAAATCAAAATGCTATAATAGCAGAATTTAACCGTTCGTTTTCGGATTATTGCTATTTGACTATTTATCAAACCCTCTCTGAGCTTGCCAACCAATGCGTCTTATGCGCTCTTTGCACGCCACATTGTCCGACCTATCAGTTGTTTAAAACTGAAAATGAGTCTCCGCGGGGACGTATTTCCCTGTTTAAGGCATTAGCCGAAGAACAGCTGGATGTTAATGAAGCTCTGCTGAAATCTCTGGATCATTGTCTGGGTTGCCGTGCCTGCGAAAAGGTATGCCCTTCTCAGGTTGATTATGCTGCGATCAGTAATCTGGGCCGGGAGTTAATTGCCAAAAAATATCCTGCTGACAAACAGCGTTTGAATTCTAGCTTAATGCAAAATCTGGCCGAAAAACTGCTTGTTAACCAGTCACTGCACCCTTTACTGAAATTATTGGCCCGGACAATGGCTCCTTTGCAGCAGTTACTGGGGAAAAAAATTCAACAATCATCAATAGGCACTTTTACCAGTGAAATTGCGGCTAAAGGGCCGCCCTTAAAAGAATATTATCCGCTACCGAAGTCCCTTACGGTTGCTCCCCTTATTTCTGAAAGCAATGCGGCTCAAAGCAATGTTTCTGAAACGAGAGGCCAGGTAATTTTATTCAAAGGCTGCAGTGGCGATCTGTTTGAACAACAAAATCTCACCGACACTATCCGCTTATTAAATGCTTGCGGTTTTAATGTCCTGCTCCCCAAAAAGCAACACTGCTGCGGTGCTATTAAGTTACGTCATGGTGATATCAGGGGGACGCTCTCCCTGGCTAAAAAAAATATCAGCAGCTTCACCTCCTTGCTGGCAGAAAGCCGGGCTATTGTGTCTATCAGCAATAGCTGCTCCGGGCAGTTAAAAGAATATGACAAACTTGCCACTATGGCCGGCCCAAGAGGGGAACAATTAAAAGCAGCGGGTGCGCAGACAGTTGCAAATAATACCTTTGATGTTATTGCCTTTTTACACCAGGCACTAAGCACCAGCAAGGTCAAATTTGCACCTTTGAATCAGGAAATCGCCGTTCATACACCCTGCAGTTTAAAAAATGTACTTAGAGAAGAGCAGCTATTATTTGAATTATTAACACAAATACCCGGCATCAGACTGAAAAAACTCAATGACCGGTTCTGTTGTGGCGCTGCAGGCAGTTATATGCTGCAATATCCCGAGGTGGCAAATCGCCTGCTTGATGATAAAATAGCAGATATTATGCAGCAAAATTGTGCCCTTATTGTGTCCTCTAATATCGGTTGTAGCCTGCATTTTAAGCAGGGCCTTAAAAAACAGGAGCAGCAGGCGCAAAAGATGGAAGTGATACACCCCGTCCGCTTGCTGGCACGTCAGTTAATTGAACAGCCCTGAGCCCATAAACAGCCCTGAGCCTATAAATAGCCCTGAGCCAATAGATAGCCCTAAGCAAATAAAAAGAAGGAGTCCGTTATGTCATCAAACTCTTCGTCATTTCAAAAGCGCCAGTTTTCAGCCCTTGATCATTTTCTTTTCAATATTGATACCGGTGTGCGAACGTTTTTTGGTACGCCTGAAGTGACAGAAAGAATAAATCCCGCTGATACACAACCCGAAGGCGATATGAGTGATGCAGAAAAACAACTGGCGGGTCGTCTGATGCGCATCAATCACGCTGGAGAGGTCTCAGCACAGGGCCTATATCAGGGTCAGGCACTTACCGCTAAACTGCCCGAAATTCGTCAGCAGATGGAAAGAGCAGCACAGGAAGAAAATGATCACCTGAACTGGTGTGAAAACCGCTGCAAGGAACTGGGAACCCATACCAGCTATTTAAGCCCTTTCTGGTATCTGGGCTCGCTAACCATGGGGGCCATAGCTGGAAAAGTAGGTGATAAATGGAGTCTCGGTTTTGTTTCAGAAACAGAGCATCAGGTAGTACATCATCTGGTCAGCCATCTGGCGCAATTATCCCCGGATGATCATAAAAGTCGTGCCATACTGGGGCAAATGAAAGAGGATGAACTGCATCATGCTGTGATTGCCGAAAATGCCGGTGCTGCCAATTTGCCCGCTGCTGTCAAACTGGCCATGAAAATCACCTCCAAGGTCATGACCAGAGGAGCCTATTACTTATAGAGTCCACCTTTAATCCAGATATTTTTTAAAAGCATATACTTTATAGCGTCTATTTATCTTGTAGGTTGGGTTAGGAGCCTAAATAAAAAAATCGACTGAATGCTTTTGCATTTCCAGAACACTGGTATTTTGAATTTCTTGGTAGCTATCCTGGATGTTTTTTTCGTTTTGTTGTGCCTGTGAAGCGGCAAATTCAGTTTCCTGGATCCCCTTATCATTAGAGAGTTCAGCATTCTGGCCAGCCGACTTTTCCAGGGCCTGTTGGGAAATGTCCGTGCGTGCCTGTGCTTCCATTTGTGAGGCTTGTGCAGCCACAGAGCGATCCTGGGACGACGGATCCGCTGGCGCTGTTGCCGCACGACGTATTTTTTGAGCTTTTGCCAAAGTTCCCTGCGGATCACCGGAAACCCCGGAGGTATCAATATTAACCTCCCCTCCTACTGCATATCTATTACCATCCGGACCGGTTTCATAACTAAAACTGGCACTGCCCCTGGACAGGTTGCCTGCTGCGGAAAGATGAGCCTGCTCATGCGCTTTGACTTCAGTGTCTCTGCGCTTAAGCTCCTGAACTTGCCGTTGTTCTTCATCAGACAGTACTTCACCAGATGGCGTGCTTGTCTGGTTTGGATCACGCGATCCAGATCCATCCGTTTTATCGGATAGCGTCACTTTATCCGCACTTTCACCTGCTTTTTGTTTAGCAAAGGGAGTTTCATCTTCTTTCTCTACACCCTTTTCTTGCGCGAATAAAGAGTTGGATTGTATAGAATTAGAAGAATTGGCAACTTGCGATAAGTTGCTTGCCTGAATTGCAGTACTAATATCCATAAATATAATTCAGTGTTTTAACCTGAGTTTACCTGTATCTAGAGCTATCAACAGCTAATAGCGTCCAGTGTTTTTGAATCTTTAGCATTCAACTGATTAATTTAGGTTCAAGTGCAGGGTTTATGTGCCTGCATTAAGAAAGTCTGATAGAATAGGTTAATTTTTTAATATTGAACCCATTACTGTTATAAAAAAATAAAAAGACAACGTATGAAAAGACAAAGCTCATTTAACCGTGAAGAACTACTCCAGTGTGGCAGGGGTGAAATGTTTGGCTCGGGCAATGCCCAATTGCCGCTGCCTAATATGCTGATGATTGACCGCGTTATTGAGATCAATGAAGACGGCGGCACGCATGGCAAGGGACAAATCATCGCCGAACTGGATATTAATCCTGACCTGTGGTTCTTTAAATGTCATTTTCAGGGTGATCCGGTCATGCCGGGCTGTCTTGGTCTTGATGCCGTCTGGCAATTAATCGGCTTTTATCTCGGTTGGCTGGGCAACCCCGGCCGTGGTCGCGCTCTGGGTGTAGGAGAAGTCAAATTTACCGGACAGGTGCTGCCCACTGCCGAAAAGGTGACCTACAAAATTGATCTCAGGCGGGTTATCACACGCCGCCTTATTATGGGTGTTGGTGATGCAGCCATGCTGGTGGATGGCAAGGAAATTTATACCATGAAAGATCTGCGGGTCGGTTTGTTTACATCAACCGAAAATTTTTAGAAGCTAATTTGCAGGTTGGGTTAGCGCAGCGTAACCCGGCATTATCGCCAGACACCTCGGCGGGTTACGGCAAAAAGCAGCCTAACCCAACCTACAATAGAACACTTACTCACACAACGATGCATGTGCCGCTGCCAGACGGGCGATTGGTACTCTGGGTCCGGAACAGGAAACATAGTCCAGGCCAATTTGATGACAGAACTGGATTGAATCCGGGTGACCGCCGTGTTCACCGCAAATACCAATAGACATATTTTCGCGACAGCCTCTGCCCCATTTGATAGCCAGCTCCATTAATTTACCGACGCCCTTCCTGTCCAGTACTTCAAAAGGATTATCCTGGAGGATATTACGTTCATTATAAAGCGGCAGGAATTTGTTTTCCGCATCCTCCCGCGAAAACGAGAATGTTGCCTGACTCAGATCGTTGGTACCAAAAGAGAAGAATTCAGCGACTTCTGCCAGCGATTCAGCGCGCATACAGGCCCTGACCACTTCCAGCATGGAGCCAAATTTATACTCCACCTTCAGGTTATAACTCTTCTCAACTTCAGCATGAATCGACTCCGCGAACTGCTTGATGAATTTAAGTTCTTCCACCGTTGAAACCTGAGGGATCATGATTTGCGGCCGGACATCAAGGCCCTGAGCAACACATTCAGCAGTGGCTTCCAGGATAGCCCGTATCTGCATGGAATATATTTCCGGGAATGTTATCCCCAAGCGAACCCCGCGATGTCCCAACATAGGGTTGGTTTCATACAGGGAGCGAACTTTTTTCAACATACTTATTTTTTTATTAATGGCTTCCTCAACCAGAGACGGATCAACAACAGAAGGTAACGGTACTTTGTCTGTAACGCGTCGACCGGCATCACTGTCAAGCAGATTCATGGAATGGCTTAACACATTCGCCCCGGCCGCCATATCATAAAGATGTTTAAGCTGTTCAATTTCACGCTGCAGCTGAGGCTCAGAAGGCAGGAATTCATGAATAGGCGGATCCAGCAGGCGAATGATCACATTTTTAGCTGACATGACTTCAAGCAGGCCTTTAAAGTCGGCTCTCTGAATAGGCAACAATCTATCCAGTGCTTCCTGTCGTTCTAATTTAGTGTCCGCCACAATCATTTCAATCACTATGGGCAGACGTTCGGGATCATTGAACATTCGTTCGGTACGACACAGGCCAACGCCCATGGCGCCGTATTTCATGGCTTTTGCTGCATCATCGGGTGTATCTGCATTGGCCATTACCTTGAGTCGGGCAACTTCATCTGCCCAGCCGAGCAGAGTATTCAGTTCTGCCGTGAACTCCGATTCCACTGTGGCAATTTGCCCCTGATAGACTTTGCCGCTGGTACCATCCAGGGTGATCCAGTCGCCTTCCTTGATGACAATATCACCGATATTAGCCTGCCGCAGATTAATGTCGACACTGATGCCTTCTGCTCCGGCGACACAGGGTTTACCCATGCCGCGAGCCACTACGGCTGCGTGTGAGGTTTTACCGCCACGACTGGTCAGAATACCTTGTGAGGCGAAAAAACCATGAATGTCTTCCGGTTTGGTTTCTTCTCTGAGCAGGATCACCATATTCCCTTCATTGCCCAGCTGTTCCGCTTTGTCAGCATCAAAAACAGCCATACCGCTGGCGGCTCCAGGTGAAGCAGGCAGCCCCTGCGCAATGGCATCAACACGAACATTGGGATCCAGTCGCGGGTAAAGCATTTGCTCAAGATGCTGCGGATTAATGCGTAACAGAGCCTGTTCTTTGCTAAGCAGCCCTTCCCGCTCCATTTCTACTGAAGTTCTGACCATAGCAACTGCATTCATTTTGCCATTGCGGGTCTGCAAGCAGTACAGGACGCCCCTTTCAATAGTAAACTCAAAGTCCTGAACTTCACAATAATGGCTTTCCAGTCTGGCACGCAATTCTTCCAGTTGCTTATGCATTTCCGGCATTTCTTCAACCAGTTGTTCCAGGGCTTTTGGAGTTCTGATCCCGGCAACCACATCTTCACCCTGAGCATTGGTCAGGTATTCGCCGTACATCTGATTTTCACCGGTACCCGGATTTCGGGTAAAACCGACTCCCGTGGCACAATCGTCGCCCCGGTTACCGAACACCATGGTGACAATATTAACTGCTGTACCATTGGCCATGTCCGGAGTAATATTAAATTCGCGCCGATAATCAATAGCACGTTTGCCCATCCAGGAATTAAACACAGCTTTTATTGCCAGCTCCAGCTGTTCATAGGGATCTTCCGGGAATGTGCGTCCGGTTTGCTGTTTAACAATCTTTAAAAATTCGTCACAGGTCAGCGCCAGCTCATCTTCCGACAGGCCAATATCCTCTTTAATGCCTTTAGAGTTTTTAATTTCCGCAAACACTTCATCAAAGGGTTCGTCGCTAATACCTAACGCAACCTTGCCAAAAAGTTGAATAAAACGTCGATAGGCGTCATAGGCAAAGCGTGCATCGCCCGTCTGTTCAATTTCACCTTTCAGGGTTTCACTGTTCAAGCCCAGATTCAGGATGGTATCCATCATCCCCGGCATTGACATGGCCGAGCCCGAGCGAACAGAAACCAGCAGGGGATCACTGGCACTGCCGAATTTCTTACCGGTTTTTTCTTCCAGTTGACCCATTTGCGCCCGCACTTCGGCCATCAGGGATTCCGGCAAGGCTCCGTCATCAGAAGCCAGATACGACAGACAAGTTTCCGTGGTGATCACAAACCCGGATGGTACATTCAGACCAATTTGCGTCATTTCACAAAGATTGGCCCCCTTACCGCCCAATAATGTTTTGTTCTTACCGTCTCCCTCTTCAAATGCAAAAGCCTGCTTTCCCAATTTAAATCCCCTTAAATATACAATTCAGCTATGAAAAAATTAAATACTATAATAATAGTATCTGACATAAAGATGGCTATAATGTAGCTTGGTTTTTGTTATTAAGCAAAGGAAAAATCAATTATGTATTCCCAGTATGGTCAAAGCTTCAGCATTGAAGTGCGTCCCAATATTCCAGAGCGGCTCAAGCGCCTGTGTGAACTGTCAAATGACCTCTACTATAGCTGGGATCGACACTTACGCGGCCTGTTTTATCGGCTGGACAAAACGCTTTGGGAAGAATGTTGTCATACACCCAAGGTGTTTGTCCGGCAAATAGCCCAGGAAAAACTGGAAAATGCCTGCCAGGACCGTATTTTTATGCAGGACTACAATCGCATTCTTTCCTCCTATGATACCTATCTGGAAGAAAAAAACACCTCGGGTATTTCAGCCTATCTGGATCCGGAATCCGATCTGGTGGCTTATTTTTGTGCTGAATTTGGTCTGCATGAAAGCTTTCCAATTTACTCCGGCGGTCTGGGTATTCTGGCCGGAGATCATTGCAAGGCGGCCAGTGATATCTGTATCCCGTTTGTTGGCGTTGGACTTTTATACCGGCGCGGTTATTTCAATCAGGACATAGATAAACATGGCAACCAGATTGCCCGTTATAATTCGATTAATTTCAATGACCTGCCAGTAGAGCCTGTGGTTATCGATAAAAAGGAAGTGCATATTGAAGTCGATTTTCCCGGCCGGACAGTGACATTAAAAGTCTGGCAGGCCAAGGCAGGTCATATCACACTCTACCTGCTCGATAGTGATATTGAAGACAATACTGAACACGATCGCACCATCACTTATCAGCTTTATGGTGGTGATATCAATACCCGTATTCAGCAGGAAATTATTCTTGGTATTGGTGGAGTCAGGCTGCTTCGGGCATTAAATATTCAACCCACGGTCTGGCATATCAACGAAGGACATGCGGCCTTTTTAATCCTGGAGCGTTGTCGTGAATATGTGCAAAAAAGGGCACTGAACTTCAATACCGCTCTGGAAGTTGTCGCTGCCGGCACAGTGTATACAACACACACACCGGTTCCGGCGGGCCATGATATTTTCAACCATGAATTACTGCATGAATTACTGGAAGAATATTTCCAGGAATATTTTCCCCAACTGGATTTGAGCTGGAAAGAATTCACAGCTCTGGGGGCGTTTCAAGGTAATGAGTTCGGATTCAACCAGACGGCTCTGGCACTTCGGGGTTGTATGATGACTGGACAGACAGGGATACCGGGGAGATAATCCAGACCTGTTCTATCATTACAATGGCAGCCAATCCGCTGATGGAGGAAATTCACAATTCCAAAAAACGCATGCCGGTCATACTGAAGGAAGGAGTAGAGAATTTCTGGATTGATCAAGACCTGGCAGCTGATGATGCAATGAAATACCTAACACCCGTTCATGAAAAAGAAATCGTTG
>RCNG010003010.1_pt1 | contig 10745 bp, 6 predicted proteins | sample 2041371 | NCBI WGS metagenome assembly RCNG01 (sample SAMN09708227, study PRJNA481090) | Marine sediment metagenome, whole genome shotgun sequencing project. | biome: marine sediment; feature: ocean; material: sediment; isolation source: Sewage treatment plant 1 marine sediment (STP1) ... | reverse complement strand
GAAAAAGACCGGCATCACCTGGAAAAGCCAGGTCAACCAACGCGACCACGGCGCGAGATCGAGCAGGTGGCTGTAAGCCGGGGATCCATTCGCGAAGTATGGTGCCGAGATCAGCCAATGCCCGAGCACCACGGCCAGGATTGACAGTGCGCGGAGAAAGTCGACGTAGCGGTTCCGCGCTTCCGGTGTCCGGCCGGCATACCACAGTGCGCGGCGCCACATCCCGCGAGGTGGACGGTCTTCGCTGATTTCATCCATGAGATCAAGTATAGATTGAGCAACGTCCTGTTTTAAGGCCGCCATTGTCGAGATGACGGACTTCAGCCCTGAAGGTCCTGTGGCCGCGTTGCCGTTATCGGCCCTACCGGACGCGGCGCCACTGAAGGTCGCGCTCAGAAGTAAAACAAGAATCCATCATACATCGCACAGCACCCGGCCAGACCAGTGGCCTCGACAGCCAGAGACTTCGTGAATCGGGCCACTCTCCGCTCCAGCGGGACACGCGATGCGGACCTCCTTTCCGTGGTAGCCTGCCCGCCAGAAATGGTACCTTCCGTTCCCAACGCCGCATGAAGAAGTTCAGCCGACTCAAAAAGCTCGGGTTTTCGGTGGCGTCGATTCTTCTGGCGATCACCTTCCTACCCGCTCTGTGTTTCCGCAAGCTGGAGAACCACAACCCCCTGCCAGAGTCTTTCAGCAAGGGCGTTTTTCACGTCCACTCGACCTTTTCCGACGGCAAGGGTGACCTCGAGGAGATCACCGCCGCTGCCGGAGAGCTCGACTTCATTGTGCTGACCGACCACGGCTCACCGAATCTCGATTCCGCAAATGCAACACAGTGGATCAACGGCGTGTTGGTGGTCGGCGGTTCGGAGCTTGTCTCGCACAGAGCGCATGTGGCGGCCGCCGGGTTCTCGCCACCGACCTACTACCGATACCCGCCGGAACCGCAGGAGTTGATTGATGAAGTGAACCGGCACCACGGGATCTCGTTCATTGCCCATCCGTTCTACCGAACCAACCCGTGGACCGACTGGAGCATCGAGGGGCACACCGGAATCGAGCTGATCAACGCCCATACCGCCCCGAGTTTGCCGCGATTCTCGCGGTTCTTCCTCATACCCAGGTATTTTGCGCGCCCGGATTTCGCAATGCTGACCACCCTGGCATACCCGGAGTCGAACGTCACCGCCTGGGAAGAAATGAATGAGACCGGTCGCTATTTCGGCATTTTCGCACTCGATGCGCACGCCAGGAAACCCGTGGGATTCGACAAATACCTCCACCTGCCGAAATACGCTGAGATGTTCCGACTTCTGAACGTCTACGTGAAGCACAACCAGATGCTGGGCGATGATTCCATGAGCGCGGCCGCGTCCCTCGTCGATTCGATACGCGCCGGCTCGTTTTTCAACTGCATTGAAGGCATTGCCCCTGCAAACGGCTTTGACGCCTTCTTCAACTCCGACACTGGCGAGAGGGTTGAGATGGGGGGGGCGTCCGAGAGTCACACAGGGAAGCTCGTCATTCGCCTGCCATTCGATTTCAAAACCGACGTCGTCGTCAAAAGGAACGGTGAAACCTACGACGAGTTCAAGAACAACAGTGAATCCTATCTGACGGTCTCCATCTCCGACGCAGGGATCTACCGCATCGAGGTCTATGCCAGCTCCAGCGCCTTCAACGACCTTCCATGGATCATGAGTAACCCGTTTTTCCTCTCCACCCAAATCTTCCAGGAGGAACCGCCCATTCCCGTCTCCCGCAAGTCGCTGGCTTCCAGACCGGGTTTCTTCCGCGTCGGACACGACCCGAACTCCGAGGGTTCGCTCGTCGAAGAGATCGACTGCGAAAGCCTGGTCGTCGGTCTCCGCTATAACCTCCCTGAGGATCCGGTGACGAAGGAATACTTCGTGGCCCTGGCCAACCGAAAGCCACGGAGTTTCACCGGTTTCAAGGGCCTGGTCCTGCGCGTCCGGTCAGACGAGCGCGCGATATTCTGGCTGATGTTCCGGACGAAATCCGATGGCACCGAAACCTGGTACCGCCATTCGTTTGCGGCGGATCAAGAATGGTCCGAGGTCGCCATTCCGTTCGAGGATTTTTCGGTGCACTTCGGAGAGATCCGGCCACCCGAACTCGAAGCCGTGGCCTCACTCCACATCTCAATCGACGCCCGGGTCGCCTTCCCGGGCGCGTCCGGAACACTTTTCGTCAAAGATCTCGGCCTTTTCTGACGCGACCCTCGGTTAATTCATCCCAGAATCTGGCTCGATCGAAAAGATACCCAGGGTGACTGATCTCAGCTCGACTGTGCGAAGAAATTGAAGAAGGTCCCCGTGCCACCGGCAATAGCCCGCCGCCGCACCAGCCGCATCCTGGAGACCGGTTCCGGTCGCATCGAAAAGGGTGATCTCGTCGTCTCCGGTTCGTCCCGGTCGTTGGCCGGCGATGATTTGTCCGAGCTCTGCGTGAACATCATCGCCATCCATCAAGCCTGCGGCAATGGCGTGGTGGAGTTCGCCGACGTTCGCGCATTGCTCGAGGATGTCCACGACCACGGCGGACGAGGCCATCAGACGGGGGTCGATTTCCTGCTTGCCGGGGCTGTCCGCGCCGACCGCCGCCACGAATGCTCCGCCAGGTACCCACTCCTGTTCCAGGAAATACTCTTTCGACGGGGTGCAGGTCACACAGATATCGCTCGCGCCAACCGCCGCAGCCAGATCGTCGACCGGCGTCACCTTGATCCCGAGGTCCTTTGCCATTTCCTCAGCGTAGCTCTCGGCGATCCCCTCTTGGAGATCAAACGCGTATGCCGTGTCGATGGGCAACACCTCTTTCAGAAAGCGAAGCTGAACCCTGCCCTGATTGCCGCAGCCGCAGATGGTGACGATGCGCGAGTCCGGCCGCGCGAGGTACTTTGCCGCCACCGCGGTGGTCGCCCCGGTGCGGTTGATCGTGATCTCGATGGAGTCCATGAAAGCCAGCGGGTACCCGTTCTCTCCGTCGAAGAGCGCGATCGTCCCCTGAATATTGGGGAGCCCGAACCGGTTCTGGTTTTGAAAAAAGCCGCCGTTCATCTTGAGGCCGCAGTAGACCCGCGGATCCTTGATACCGCCGGCCTTGATATGGAACTCCCCATCGGGGGTGTCCACGTGCAGCAGACCGAGGCTCAGGGTCTCACCCATCGCGTAGGCGCGGAATGCGTTTTCCACCACTTCGATGTAATCCCCGAGGTCGAGCAGCGTAGCGACGTCCCCTCGGCTGAGCAGCAGGGTCCCGGTTGGATTCATCAGATCTCTCCGTTCGAGCTCATGATTGTTGGCGACCGATTCTCACGGCACCTTCGATTCGATTTCGGGAACTGTCCATTCAACCGGTGGCATCTCGACGACCTCGGGCAGCCGGGAGGTGTCGCCCGTTGCCGCAAAGTGAAGGATCCCGGAGGTGAACTCTGGAGAAGATTTCATGGCCGCCCGGATTGCCCCGTGAGGTCCTCGGATGACCGGGATGAAAGTGCTGTTCTTGAAGAATGGCACAAGCTCGAGAGCATTCTCGTACGGCGTCGAGGTGTCCCAGGTTCCATGGGCGATGACCGTCGGGATCTCGGTCTCGAAGTTTTGTCGAAAGGCGTCGCCGAGATCACTGCCCCATACCGGACACCCTTCGATGTAATACCAGTTCATCCGCCGCAAGACCTCCATCGCGGGATCGTTGCCGAACTCCGCCAATCGTTCCGGCGTGATCCCCGAACCGCAATCCAACATGAAAAAGCTCGCCGTTCTTGAATGCCGGCCGTTGTTCTCGTACCTGCGCACCAACCTTTTCGCTGCGGGATGAAATTCTCCTCGGTAGAGGTTGATGACGTCTGCCGGCCAGGCGGTCAGCCCGCCGGTGTAGCCCCGAGCAATCGATCTCACGGTCTCTCCATCGAAGAGTACATCCTGTTTCTTACCGGTTTCCGGATCAGTGACAGTCACCATCCAGGGATCCGCGTCGGCCTTTTCGATCACCGATTCGAGGGCCCGTATTAATCCGCCTTCCGGGATTGCATCGGAGAGTACGGGAGCCGCCTCCGCCTCGGTTGCGACCCGCTCGTAGACCTTCCAAATGTTGCCGGGGTGGTCGTAGGTATGATCCGGGCCCTCCATTCCGCGCAGGATGGCGCGTTCCACCAGCTCCGGATGTTTGCGCATGAAGGCCATCCCCCAGTGCGAACCGAAACTCCCACCCCAGATCGTCACCGAGTCGTAGCCGAGCGCCCTGCGAACATCGTTGATATCTTCTGCAGCTTCGATGACCGTGTATCCGCTCAAGTCGACCCCAAGGGCCTCCCAGACGGCCTTCTCTTCCGCCAACGCCCGCCGGTAGTCGGCGACCGCTTCATCGTCGTCATATGGTTGATCGGGTGGCTTTGGCGTCGTGACGATTTCTATCGTGGTCGTCGGTTTCGATGGCCCGATACCGCGCTGACTGATGACCACGACATCGGAGACACCTACCATCGGCAGCCAGCGTTCTTCGAAGGTACCCAGGTCGGCGAGTGCACTTTCGAGCCCGCGGAAGCTCGGTCCGCCGTGGAGAAAGAAGATCGGCGGCGTATCCGGGGCTGCGTCGACAGATCTCCTGAATCGGTAGACCTCGACGGAAATGACACGACTGTCTTCCTTTGAACGGTTTTCCGGCACGAAGAGGGTTCCCCGTTCGGCGTTGAAAAACCCTCCATCCTGGAGCGCGATCCGCTCGGGATAGAGGAAGAGCGTGCCGGGTTCCGGGCCCTTCGGGCGATACGCCTCCTCCCCCGCCCCTGGTTGATCTGCGGCGCTCCCGAAAGTCGCCAACAGGGCGGCGCACGCAACGAAAACCGATACAACAATCGCGGTTCGGGTCTGGCGCATATCCCCTCCAGTGCAGTCGACTATTTGCTACCCAACAGCTCCAGGACGGCGACCGTCATCGCCTCGACACCCATTGTTACCGAGGGCTCCGGTTCGATCTTGAAGAATGGTGAGTGGTGGGAGGGCACCGCCCGGCCACCCGCTTCGTCCGCATCGAGGTCGGCCTGCGAAGTCCCGCCGACCGCGAAATATGCCCCTGGGACCTCGTCTTCGGTCATGACGAAGAATGCAAAGTCTTCCGCACCCATGCCCTCGCGCGCCTTCTCGTAGACAGCATCCTCTCCGAGGTCCCTGACAAACGCCGCGTGGATACGGGCAGCGAGCTCATCGTCGTTCACTGTCGGCGGCGTGCCCTCAGTTACCTCGACCTTCGGCAGCAGGTCCTCGGGCATACCGGCGGTCCGCCCGACACCAATGGCGATCCGCTCGATACCGGTCAGCAGCTTCTCGCGCACCGCCTGGCTGTCGGCACGGACCGTGAGTTGCAGCCTCACCTCGTCCGGAATGATGTTGTGTTTTGAGCCACCGTGGATGGACCCTACCGTCACCACACCAGGCTCGAGCGGCGCCAGTTCCCGGCTGACCAGGCTCTGAAGGGCAACCACAATCTGCGCCGCAATATAGACCGGGTCCTTGCCTTTGTGGGGAGACGCACCGTGTGCACCAACTCCATAGACCGTGATATCGACACTGTCCGCAGAGGAGGCGATCAGCCCACCAGCGATCATTACTTTGCCCGCCGGCTCGCCGGCTGAGACATGGAAAGCGAGCCCGTAGTCCGGTACGCCAAACCGATCGTAAAGCCCGTCCTCGATCATTGCCCTGGCACCGCCAACCCGTTCCTCGGCCGGCTGGCCGACAAACATGACCGTACCGGCCCATTTCTTACGCATCGCAACCAGCTGTTTTGCCGTTCCAATCATGGATGTGACGTGGACATCGTGTCCGCAGGCGTGCATCACCGGCTGCTCGATACCAGTAATATCTACCTGGGTGATCGTCGAGCTATAGGCGAGACCGGTGTCTTCAAGGATCGGTAAACCGTCCATATCGGCCCGGACCATCACCAACGGGCCATCACCGTTTCGCAGCATGCCGACAACCCCGGTGCCGCCAACGCCCTCGGTGACCTCGACCCCTGCAATGCGGAGCTCTTCCGCCAACCGGGCCGCGGTCTCGTACTCACGGAAGGAAAGCTCGGGATGGCTGTGAAACCAGACGAACAACTCAGCGAGCGACTCGTCGTAGTCCTTGGCGACAGCCTCAGCCAAATCCTGGCCGGCGATGAGCGGTGACACGAACAGAACAAGCAGGACTGTCGCTACGAATACATTTTTCATCGATTGCCCCTCCGGCAGCGAAACGCGAAGTGGCAAAACTATAGCGGCACTATCGCGGCCGGGCAATGCGGCCGGCTGAAAGGCGGCGCGTTGTGACCGCCGCCGCAGCGGTGTTGTATTTGACACCGCGCGCCACCGTTGGTAGGGATGATCCAGTACTTCTGCGACGGGGAGGGCCAATGACAGCCACATACAAGGCCGACGTGGTCATCGCGGGCGGCGGACTGGCTGGCCTGGCGACGGCCCACGAACTACTGGACTGGGGCCTGCGGGTATTAATCCTCGATCGGGACTCGGAGGACCGGTTGGGAGGACTCGCCAAGCGCTCCTTCGGCGGCGTGATGTTTGTCGACACCCCCCATCAACGAAAGCTCGGGATCAACGACACCCCAGAGCTCGCATGGTCGGACTGGCAGAGTTTTGCCGAATTCGGCATCGACGACGAGTGGCCACGAAGATGGGCCAAGACCTATGTCGAGCGGTCGACGGAGCTGATCTTCGACTGGCTCACCGGCCACGGAATCGAGTTTCTGCCGGTCGTCAACTGGGCTGAGCGCGGTCTCTTCCGTCCGGGTAATTCGGTGCCTCGGTGGCACATCGCCTGGGGCACCGGTTTCGGCATCATAGAATCCATCGTTGCCGCACTCGAAAACCATCCCCGACGAGAGAAGCTCGAAATCGCATATGGCCACCGGGTCGAACGCCTCCTCGTCGACGCCGGCCGGGTGACGGGATGTGCTGGAAAGCTCGAGGGTAACGGCGACGATTTTGAGGCCCGTTCTGATCACGTGGTGCTCGCCTCGGGCGGCATCTGCGGAGGTGACCTCAGCAAGGTGAAGGCAAACTGGTACGAGGCGTGGGGCAAACCACCATCGACGCTCCTCAAGGGATCACACCGCTTCGCCGATGGACTGCTTCACGATGAGGCGGCCACACACGGCGCCGCCCTCACCCACCTCGATAAGCAATGGCACTACGCCGCCGGGGTTCACTCGAGCGCAGCCGACTCGCCCGAAGACGGCATCAGCCTGGTGCCGCCTCGTTCAGCGCTGTGGCTCGACGCCCGTGGCCGGCGCTTCGGACCGGTCCCGCTGATGGGCTACAGCGACACCCGCTGGCTGGTCGAGCAGATCTGCCGGACCCCATGGCAGTACTCCTGGCAGGTGCTCAACTGGAAGATTGCTATCAAAGAGCTCGCGGTTTCCGGCTGCGACTATATGACCGCCTTCCGCCACAAACGAAAGCTCCAGATCATTGGGCAGGTGCTCTTCGGCAACAAGGAGTTGGCAAAACGCTTGATCGAGGAGTCCGAGGATTTCCTTGTAGCAGACAGCCTTCCCGAGCTGATGGACAAGATGGACGCGCTCTCGCTCGAGGGCGCCGCTATCGATCGCGAAGGGATGGCGGCGGACATTCAGATCTACGATGAACAAATCGCACGCGGTCCACGCTATTTCAATGACGACCAGCTGCGCCGGATCGCCAACTTTCGCCAGTACAAGGGCGACCGCCTCCGCACCTGCAAATTCCAATCGATCGACGATCCCAAAGCACGTCCATTGATCGCGATTCGCGAGTTCATACTCAGCCGAAAAAGCCTCGGCGGCCTCCAGACAGATCTTGAGAGCCGGGTGCTGAATACGATGGGAGAGCCGATCTCAGGGCTCTACGCGGTCGGAGAGACAGCTGGTTTCGGAGGCGGCGGCATCCACGGCAAGGGTTCACTCGAGGGAACCTTCCTCGGCAGCTGCGTTCTCACCGGACGCCTCGCCGGGCGCGCGATCGGAGACGGCTGAGGTGACGGATTTTTTGCCGAGATCACGCAGACTGTTGTAGCGTTGAATGACCGCAAAGGGTTGGGAGGGACATGACGACCGACGCTTCGGCGCAGCAGCCTGCCCTCAAATTCGGGACGTTTCTCGGGGTCTTCACCCCGAGTGTGCTGACCATCCTAGGTCTCATCATGTACCTCCGCTTTGGGTGGGTGGTCGGCAACCTCGGCCTCCCGGTGACCCTGCTGGTGGTGCTGCTCGCGAGCTCGATTACCTTCATCACCGCCCTGTCGGCATCCGCTGTGGCCACCAACATGACGGTCGGGGTCGGCGGCGAGTACTACATGATCTCGCGCAGCCTCGGGCTCGAGCTCGGCGGCGCCATCGGTATTCCACTCTTTCTCTGCCGGACTCTGAGCATCACCTTTTACAGCTTCGGTCTGGTGGAGGCACTTCTCGCCATTTGGCCCGCCGCGTGGGGTGAGATACCGAGCGCTGCTCCGCAGCTCATGGCGGCAGCGATCATCATCATCATCACCCTCGTTTCCGGCAAGAGCGCCGAGCTTGCCCTCAAGCTGCAGATCCCGATCATGGTCGCGGTTGGCGCTTCGCTGGTGGCATTGACGATCGGCGGGCTGGCAGAAGGAACCCGAACTCCGGAGTTTGGCGTCACGTTGCGCACCGCGCCACAGGGCTTCTGGTATGTTTTCGCCGTCTTCTTTCCTGCGGTGACGGGCTTCACCGCCGGCATCGGCATGAGCGGTGATCTCAAAGACGCACGCCAGTCGATTCCACGCGGCACCCTGGCTGCAGTTGCTACCGGCACCGCGGTCTATCTGCTGGTTCCAGTTCTTCTGGCAGTCACAACCCGGGTCTCACCCGAGGAGCTTGCAATGCCCGGGGTGGTGTGGACGAGCATCGCAGTCTTCGGCCCATGGCTGGTCTTCCCGGGTCTTTGGGGCGCGATTCTGTCATCCGCCTTCGGCAGCGTTCTCGGCGGGCCACGGGTGCTGCAGGCCCTGGCTGCCGACGGCCTGGCGCCCTCCTTCCTTGCCCGCCTGTCGCCATCCGGCCAACCGACCATTGCGACCTGGGTCTCCGGCGCCATCGCGCTGACCGCCGTCGCCCTCGGCGGGCTGAACGCGGTTGCACAATTCGTCACCATTCTCTTCCTCACTCTCTATGTGACGATCAACCTCGCATCAGCTCTCGAGAGCCTTGTCGGCGACCCCTCCTACCGACCCACCATTCGGGTGCCCTGGTACGTGTCGCTGCTCGGATCCGTCGGCGCCATCGTGGTGATGTTCCTGATCAGTCCATGGGCGTGCCTGGCGGCAATCGGGCTCGAATGCGCGCTCTACGCCTATCTCCGGCGGCGGGCAATGCGCAAGCGCTGGGGCGATGTCCGCGCCGGCCTGTGGGTTGCACTCGCGCGCTGGTCGCTTCTCAAACTCCGCCACCATGACCTCGACCCGCGGAATTGGCGCCCGCAGATCCTACTCTTCGCAGGCGACCCCGGGAAGCGAGCAGGGCTCGTTCGCCTTGCATCCTGGTTCAACCAGGACCGTGGAATTGTAACGGTGTGCAGGTTGGTCGTAGGAGACCTCGACAAGCTCCGAGAGGTCGACCAGATCCGGAATGAGATGGATCGCGAGCTCGAAGAAGCCGGCGTCGTCGGATTTCCCGAGGTGGACGTGGTCTCCGATTTCGAAACCGGAGTGCTCGACGTGGCCCAGGCCAACGGAATCGCGGGGCTTCATTCCAATACCTTGATGTTCGGGTGGTCGAGGCAAAAAGCACGGCTCGAGTCCCAGCTCCGGATTATGCGTGCCATGTCCTATGCCGGCAAAAACACCATTATCACCAGACTCAACTGGGCTCACGAACCGGGCAGCGAAAAACGCGTCGACATCTGGTGGGGCGGTTTGCAGAACAACGGAGACCTGATGCTTCTGCTCGCCTACCTGCTACGCCTCAACCCTGAGTGGAGAAACTCGAGGATCACCGTCCGCTCGGTGGCCCGCGATGAGGAGGAACGTAAGCTGCAGCTCGACGGGCTCGCCAAGTTGCTCCCACAGACCCGCATCGGCGCCGACACCGAGGTCCTTGTCAAACCCGACGAGCTCAGTATCACCGAGATACTGCACCGCATCAGCGCCAACGCAGACATCGTCTTCCTGGGTCTCCAGGAGCCCGAACACGGACGAGAGTCGGCCTACGCCGATCGCATCATCGAGCTCGCTGAAGGTCTCAACACCTGCATCTTCGTACGCTCGGCAGGTGAATTTGCCGGGCGCTTGATCTGAGAAGGAGCGCGTGGCCGATCAGGGTTCGCAGTAACACGAAGAGGACGGACGCGTATCGGCGTCGTTGAACGCACTCGCCAAACGCATTGTCAGCTCCTCTGCCTCCGTTCCACGCTCCTGCTTTTGGAGCGCGAGCTGGAGTCCGGTGAGCGACCACCCGTTGTCGCGATTTCTTCTGAGATCCTCACGGTAGACGGCTTCAGCCTCTGCGTACCTCTCGTCGGCCATCAGGAGCGCGCCCAGCGCGTGGCGCACCGGCAGCATCCACCCCGGGGGCTCGTCGTATACCAGCGCGTCCTCGGCGGCGACACCCTCGCGGAGAATCGCGTACGCCTCCTCACGCCTGCCCTCTCGGAACAGCAGCTCGCCATTGATCATCGCGCGTGCGATGGGCAGCACATCCGAAACTCGGTTGTTGAAGATCCA